>Ga0209066_10005078_pt1 | contig 14060 bp, 14 predicted proteins | sample All_14_2_FD_187198 | JGI IMG/M metagenome (GOLD analysis project Ga0209066, IMG submission 187198) | Freshwater microbial communities in response to fracking from Pennsylvania, USA - Allegheny Zone_MetaG_DW_15 (SPAdes) (version 2) ...
ATGCAATACTCACAGACAGACGGATTGGGTAAAAGACAAACCCGGACAAGAAGCTTACTTTGATAAAAATGTTACAAGTAAAGATGATCCCGATCTGAAAGGTAGAATTTACGTTGGAAAAACATTTCGTGAACTTCGGGAAAACAATTTCCTCTACTATGGTGACGAGAAAGGGGATTTACATCAGCTTCCTCTTCCGATATTTGGCTTAAAAGAAGATACCAGAGAAGCCTCAGGACAAGGGGTCTACTCTGGCAAAAATATTTTTCTTAAACTTGGTTAGACTATCAAACAGGAGGTCGTAAAGATTTAAACGTTTCCACATCTTCCCTTGATTTTAGTTTTGTCTCCGAGAAAGACTTAGTCTATAGAACGGAAAATAATAAATATAGTGTACACTTATTTACAATTGATTAAAACAATTATTGATAAACAGCGATTTACATAAAATGTGTCGCCATTGTGTCGCTATTTAGTGTACGCAACAAATCCTCCATAATTTTTCATAAACAGATCTAAGGCTTCATCATTGGGTTCAAACCCATGAAACAGGATAGCACGAACATATGATTCAGATAATCCTGTATCCTTTGACACTTGCTTTACTTGAAGATGAAGTTCATTAGTAATGTACTCAATTAGCTTTTTTGTCCTTGGCTTTTGAGGGCTAAAAAAACTGGTTGTCCCGTATCGAATGCTATCAATACTAAAATTAGGAATTAAGATACTGATTTTAACCATTAAATCCCAACTAAATGTGGATCCGTCGTTCAGGGAATAATAAATAGTTGCTCGGTGGATCCCAAGTAACTTAGCTAGTTCTGCTCTCTTAATCGGTAAGGAGCCTAAAAAGTTTTCAAAGTTGGACTTAAAATTATCCTGTAACGATTTGTACTCATTTTCAACGTAATGCATAATTATTGTATCTTTTATGAAAATATTAGGCTAAAGTACTTGACAAAATGTTTAAAGTATGTATCTTTGTGTCTTAATTATACGACACGAGTGATAAGATCATAAACCCATATGTTTTAAATCACTTGTTTAATGTTGCAAATATAATACAAAAAGACAGGGAAAGTATCATTACCCCAAACGAGGAGTTTTTATAAAGCTGAGATCAAAGCAAAGTTTGGAATTCGTTCAAACATAGCTTAGAACAAGCGTAGGGATAGCCTCATTAAAGCCCGTATGTATACGGTCGGTCGTGCAAGGATCATGATGCGATCTGACTGGAATAACTACTTAGACTCTTTGGCAAAGATGTCAAAGCAACGTCCTATAATAAAGAGAAGAAATGAGACCGCTGCTTAGTCTAGTTTAAATAAGTTCAATCAAACTTCTTTAGCATTGGCAAGGTTTCGTTAACTTTAATCGGAAATAATAAATATAAGATCAATCAGGATCGTTATGATTTCAATATTGAATGGGATCAGGGTTTTAGTACTCGAAATATTGGCACATTTGGAGCAGGCTTAATACATGGCCCTGTAATTAACAATATTCCAGTGCCTTTCCTATTTTCCCGTTTTTTGGGCCTTCTGTATTAACTGGAAGTGGACCTTACATGATTAATTTTGAAGGCGAAGTATTTATTAAACCATAAATTATGAAAAAGATATTAATTGTATTATTCTTTTTAGTTGGCTTTTATTCTTGCAAACTGGGCATGAAAGACTATGGAGGCTATACTTTATCAGAGAATCCTGAATATGGAGAAGATTTAACACTTTCGTATGCCGATACTTCGGCATATCATCAATGGGCAGATGGTTCACGAAGTTTACAAAAAGGAGTATTCTTGAAGTATATATCAAGTAATAAAATAGATACTATATTCTGTTGGGTAGGGTCTTCAGTTATCACCACCTATATAGTTGACATTAATTATGATAGCAACTTTATAATTGTGGATCAAAAACCATTAGATAGCATTTGGGGTCTTGTCGTGAATATTGATTATAGGCCAGATAGAGAAAAACAATTTGAAAATGCTAGAGAAGCCATAGAATATTTGGAGAACAGCAAAATTCATAATTTCTGGATAATTAATAAAAAATTAAAAGAGGTTTATGGACCAATGCAGAAACGTGAGTATGCTGAAAGGCGTAAAGAATTAAAAATACCAAAGGAACTAGTACTAAAAGAAGAATAACACGAAAACTATAGCGATCCGGCTTCCCCGTATTAATATTGCCAACGTTCGTCTGAAAGAAGTCCATAAACTTGTTCTTGGTCAATTAACTTTGCCTCCTGCTTAGTCGATTTACAGCAAACCCAATTCTAACATCGCTGCCTCACTGATCATATCCCGGTCCCAGGGTGGATCAAAAGTTAACTCTAAATCAACCTCGGTAACTCCGGGAATCGCTGATAACTTCTCTTTGACTTCGATAGGTAAGGACTCAGCTACCGGACAAGTTGGCGAGGTAAGAGTCATTACTACCCGCAAATGACCATCCTCTCGTGGAATAATCTCATATATCATCCCTAAATCATAGATATTGACAGGTATCTCGGGATCAAAAACGGATTTTAAAGCCTCTATGGCTTCCCATCTTAATGTGTCTGTACTTGGCTTATATTCTTGACTTTCCATATTATCTCATCGCATTAAATTCAAAAACTACTTATTCTCATACTTTACCTTAAAGGCCATTGCATACAATTTCATCTGCTTAATCATTGCCACTAATCCGTTTGACCTGGTAGGTGAAAGATGCTCTTTTAAACCGGTATTATCTAACCAATCTAATTCAGAAGCTATAATATCATCAACTCCGGCACCATCCATCGATCTGATCAATACACTTACTATTCCTTTGGTAATAATGGCATCACTATCTCCCTTAAAATAGACCTTCCCATTTTCATAATTCGCCGAAAGCCATACCCGACTCTGACATCCACTAATTAAATTCGAGGTGGTCTTATCCTTCTCATCAATTAAAGGGAGACTCTTACCAAGTTCTATCAAATAATTGTACTTGTCCATCCACTCATCAAACATCTCAAATTCTGAGGCAATGGCAAGACCCTTTTCATCAACAGCATTCATCGTAGAATCTTTTGAATTATAATAACATATTTGCGGCAACTTTCAGCCCCGCAACTAACTTATCAACCTCTTCCGTAGTATTATAGATGGAGAAGGAGGCTCTGACAGTACCAGGAATAGCAAACCGATCCATCAAAGGCTGCGCACAATGATGTCCGGTACGCACTGCAATACCCTGATGATCCAAAATAGAGCCAACATCATACGGATGGGCACCATTCAGTATAAAAGAGATCACTCCGGTTCTCCGTTTAGTATCCCCTATAAAACGCAGCCCTTCAATCTGCTTAAGGCTCTCATAGGCATAATGCATTACCCCTTCTTCATACTCAAGAGCACTACCGAAGTCTATCTCTGTGAGATAGTCAATTGCAGCCATTAAACCAATGACTCCACCAACATCCGGTGTTCCTGCCTCAAATTTATAGGGAATCACATTGTAGGTTGTCCCGGTGAAACTGACCTTGTCTATCATCTCACCACCTCCCTGATAGGGGGGCATAGACTCCAATAGAGAGGCTTTCCCCCATAAAACACCCGTTCCCATAGGGGCGTACATTTTGTGGCCTGAAAAGACATAAAAATCACACCCCAGCAACTGAACATCGACCGTCTGATGAGCTATGCCCTGTGCGCCATCAACCAGCGTCAGGATACCTCTTTCATGTGCTTTTGCACAAATCTCCTGAACAGGATTGATCGTACCAAGCACATTTGAAACATGAGCAAAGGCGATAATCTTAACTCTTTCGGTTAACAGAGAGTCAAGCGATTCTACCAGAAGCTCACCACTATCGGATATAGGAACCACCTTTAACTTAGCTCCTACTCTCTCACAGACCATTTGCCAAGGAACAATATTAGCATGATGTTCCATCTCGGTGACCATCACTTCATCTCCCTCTTTCAGAAGAAAACCGGCCAAACTGTTAGCAACAAGATTGATTGACTCAGTAGTTCCCTTTGTGAAAATGACCTCACGTGATTCGGGCGCATTGATAAAAGTAGCCACACGCTTCCGAGCCTGCTCGAAGGCATCTGTGGCTTCGTTACTCAAATAATGAACCCCTCTATGAATATTACTATTGATGGTTAGATAATAGCGATCCACCGCCTCAATAACTTTAACCGGCTTCTGGGTGGTTGCCCCATTATCAAAGTAGACCAGCGGATATTTCCTGATCATCTGTTTAAGAATAGGAAAATCTGCTCTTATCTTATCCACCGAATATTGCATAACCGCTAAATCCATAAACTAGATTTTAGACATGTCTATTTCAAACTGAATAGGTTGATCAGGCTTACTACAATGCAGGACACACTGATCACAGATTGATAGCTCGCCTCTCAGTCTCTTCTTAATCATATCATCTATTCTCTCTCGCAGATTAAGAATAGATATTTTCTGGACTATCTCTGAAGCAAAGGCATACATCAACAACATCTTGGCATTCTCTTCCCCGATACCCCTGCTTTTAAGATAGAACATGGCTTCAGCATCTAGCTGTCCCACGGTAGCACCGTGAGAACATTTAACATCATCAGCATAAATCTCAAGAAAAGGTTGTGTATTTACCCTTGCTTTGTCAGTCAGTTGAATATTGCGATTACTCTGGTATGCCTCAGTTTTCTGAGCATCACGTGCCACAAGTATATGTCCCGTAAATACCGCTGTTGAATAATCATCAAGAATGCCCTTAAACAATTCCGAGCTGGTACATCTAGGAACTAAATGACTTACATGCACATGATTTTCAACATGCTGCTTTTTATCTACCAGATAGACCCCAAGGGCATTGGCATCTGCACCTTCACCCTTTAGAACAATCTCGTTTTCATTTCTGATAAAGCCTCCATTTAAGGAGATAGCATTGGTAGTCAGTCTGCTGTCTCTTCCTAAGGTAAACCAACCCGAGTGAAGTACAGCCGAATGATCATTAATATTTTGCATCTTATAGTGGTCGAGTGAGGCATTATCACCAATAAAGAACTCGGTTACGGCATTGGTGAAATGCATAGCCTGATCACGGCTATCATCGCAATGAACCAGTTGCAGCTGACTATTCTTACCTAGAATGACAAGATTACGAGGCTGCATAAAAAGACTACCTGATTCACTATTAACCACATTGACCATCTGAATAGGTTTCTCAACGATCACGTTGTCGGGTACATATATAAAAACACCATCGCCCGACAAGGCACTATTCAGAGCTGCAAATGCATTTTTATCATTATTAACCAGTCTACCCAAATGGGCTTCAACCAGCTCGTGAGCATCACGCATGGCACGTGATAAACTGCCTATGATAATCCCTTGAGGAAGAATTCTTAAATCAGAGTTCTTGGCAGCATAATGTCCGTTTAAAAGCGTGATTAGCCAAGTGTCAAGATCAGGAACTTCACAGGCAAAGATCTTATCAACATCTACATCAGCAGGTAAAGCCCCTTCGGCAAACTCAAAACGAGATTCAAGAAATTTCTCGATATCAGAATTACGCCATTTCTCATCCTCTTTTCCGGGAAATCCACTCTTTAAAAAGCTTGCAATAGCACCTTTTCTGATTTCGGTATATGCCTTGCCTCCCTTGAACTCAGAAGTTGATAGCTTATGCTCAAACAGACCGGCAATACCCTTCGTATCACCCAGTATCCCATTGTATGAACTCATAACCATCACCTTATCGGGTTTCCAATTCTTTGCGAATCCAGTCATAACCCTTGCCCTCTAACTCAAGTGCAAGCTCTTTGCCACCAGTCTTAACTATCTTACCATCAAACAGAACATGTACGATATCTGGTACGATATAATCCAGAAGTCGTTGATAATGGGTTATGACTATAATGGCATTATCCTTACTACGTAGGGCATTTACTCCATTCGCAACAATACGTAAAGCATCTATGTCCAATCCGCTATCGGTCTCGTCCAGGATAGCCAGTCGGGGTTCAAGCATAGCCATCTGGAAGATCTCATTCTTCTTCTTTTCACCGCCAGAAAACCCTTCATTAACGCTTCTATTGGTCAGCTTAGATTGAATTTCAACTAATTTCTTCTTCTCCTCCATCCGGGCTAGAAATGCAGCTCCCGACAGAGGCTCTTGTCCGTGATATTTCCTCACTTCATTGAGAGCAGTGCGCATGAAGTTGGTGATACTTACACCGGGTATCTCTACCGGATATTGAAAACCTAAGAATATCCCTTCACGGGCACGTTGTTCAACCGGCATCTCCAATAGGTTCTTACCATTGTATAACACCTCGCCGGCTGTCACTTCAAATACCTCACGACCGGCAATTACTGAGGCTAATGTACTTTTTCCAGTTCCATTAGGACCCATTATGGCATGCACTTCACCGGCTTTTACTTCAAGGTTCACGCCCTTAAGTATCTCTTTTCCGTTTATTTGAGCGTGAAGATTCTTTATTTGTAACAACATATCTAGTTGTGATTTTTTCGTTTAACCTATTAACCTACACTTCCTTCAAGTGAAATAGAAAGCAACTTCTGCGCCTCAACGGCAAATTCCATTGGCAGCTTACTTAGTACCTCACGAGCATATCCATTTACAATCAACCCAATAGCTGATTCGGCATCAATCCCTCGTTGCTGACAATAAAACAACTGATCGTCAGAGATCTTTGAGGTAGTTGCCTCATGTTCAACTATACTGGATTTATTTTCTGTTTGAATATAAGGGAAGGTATGAGCCCCACACTTATCGCCCAGCAACAGAGAGTCACATTGTGAGAAGTTCCTTGAGCCCTCGGCTCTTTTAGTAACTTTAACCAACCCACGATAGCTATTATTACTTAATCCGGCTGATATCCCCTTCGAGATAATTGTTGAGCGGGTGTTCTTACCAATATGGATCATCTTGGTTCCGGTATCCGCCTGTTGATGATTATTAGTCACGGCCACCGAATAAAACTCGCCTACGGAGTTATCTCCCTGAAGAATACAACTAGGGTATTTCCAGGTAATAGCCGACCCAGTCTCAACCTGAGTCCACGATATCTTGGAATTATTACCCTTACAGATTCCGCGTTTGGTCACGAAGTTATAAATACCCCCCTCTCCATCTTTGTTTCCCGGATACCAGTTCTGAACAGTAGAGTACTTAACCTCAGCATCTTTAAGGGCAATAATCTCGACTATTGCAGCATGCAACTGGTTCTCATCACGTTGTGGAGCGGTACAACCCTCCATATAACTAACATAAGCACCCTCATCGGCAATAATCAAAGTACGCTCAAACTGACCGGTGTTCTTTGCATTTATCCTAAAGTAAGTCGATAGTTCAATCGGGCATCTTACCCCTTTCGGGATATATACAAATGAGCCATCTGAGAAAACAGCCGAATTAAGAGCCGCAAAATAGTTATCTCCAGAGGCGACAACTGACCCCATATACTGCTTAACTAATTCAGGATGATTCTTTACCGCCTCACTAAACGAACAGAAAATTATACCATGTTTTGCAAGCGTGTCGCTAAAGGTTGTCTTGACAGACACAGAGTCCATAACAGCATCCACAGCAACTCCTGCAAGATGCTTCTGCTCTTCAAGAGAGATTCCTAGCTTCTCAAAGGTCTTTAAGAGTTCAGGATCAACTTCATCCAGACTCTGTAACTCCTTCTTGGCTTTAGGGGCAGCATAATATATTATCGACTGAAAATCTATTGGGGGGATATTCAAGTGCGCCCACTCCGGACTCTTCATTCCGAGCCACCTTCGGTAGGCATTCAACCGGAACTCTAACATAAACTCAGGTTCCTCCTTCTTCTCTGAAATAAATCGAATAATATCCTCATTCAGTCCCGGAGGAGCAAACTCGGTATCAATTTCAGTTACAAAACCATATTTATATTCTTTGCCGGTAACCTCATCAAGGATATTCCTGGTATCGTCGGCCATCTCGTGTTTATTTAGATTTAATTAAAACAAAGTGTACAAAGTTAATGATTCTCCCCTTTTCAAAGGGTTATACTACAACAAAGAAAATCAATTTAGGTTCTCTTATACCTGAATTATCTGTACAATTCCATACTATTTCTGTAGATTTGGATTACAGATGCTATTTTTGCAAAAAAAAGATCGATGACAGATTCAAATACTGAAAAGAGAACCGAGTTGTCTGAATTAGGGGAGTTCGGACTGATTGACAGACTAACCAAAAATATAAACTTAGTTCAGCCATCAACCCTGAAAGGGGTAGGCGATGATGCAGCTGTAATTGATGCTGGTGACCGGGTTACCCTGGTTACAACGGATCAACTTAATGAAGGAATTCATTTTGACTTAAGATACGTTCCATTAAAACACCTTGGATATAAGTCGGCTATAGTTAACTTCTCGGATATCTATGCTATGAATGGCACCCCTCGCCAAATGGTGATCGGTCTATCGGTTTCAAATCGATTTCCTGTTGAAGCTCTTGAAGAGATCTATGAGGGCATCTTGCTGGCTTGTAAAGAGCATTCAGTAGACCTGGTTGGTGGGGATACCACTTCAAGTGCATCGGGTCTGTTTATAAGTATCACGGTGATTGGCGATGCTCAGAAAGAGAAGGTCTGCTACAGAAATGGAGCCAAACAAAACGATCTGTTATGCGTAAGTGGTGACCTTGGGGCAGCCTATATGGGACTTCTGCTTCTTGAACGCGAAAAGAATGAGTTCCTTGCGAATCCTAATATGCAACCCGATCTGTCGGGTCACCCCTACCCTCTTGAACGACAATTAAAGCCATCTGCCAGAAAAGATATCATAAAGCTATTGGAGGTTCACCAAATAAAACCAACCTCAATGATAGATATCAGCGACGGATTGGCATCTGAGATAATCCATATCACCACCGAGTCAGGTTGTGGTGCAACCATTTATGAAGACAAGATCCCTATAGACCCCTCAACCGTTTCCTTGGCTGAAGAGTTTAATATCATCCCTTCAATTGCAGCACTCAATGGCGGTGAGGACTATGAATTGCTATTCACAATAAGCCTTGCTGATTACGAAAAAGTTAAAAATATCCCTGAAATCTCAGTCATTGGCCACATCACGGAAGCCTCAGCAGGAAACAATTTAATCTCTAATGATGGGGCATCGATTCCACTGAAAGCCCAAGGCTGGAACCACATGTCCAAAAACTAATTATCCATAAAAGCGATAATCATAAAATCCTCTAATCCAACATGGCACTGTCCGATTTTTCTGAGAAACTAAGTAACATCGTGAAGGTGCTCCCTAATAAGCCGGGAGTCTACCAATATTTCGATGCCGATGGAAAGATCATCTATGTTGGTAAAGCGAAAGATCTTAAAAAAAGAGTCTCCTCCTATTTTAACAAAGACCAAACGCAAAGCGGGAAAGTTCAGGTTCTTGTCAAACGAATCAGAGATATACGGTTTATCGTCACCAATAGCGAGGGAGAGGCACTTTTGCTGGAAAACAACCTCATCAAGGAGTTTCAACCCCGCTACAACATCCTGCTCAAAGATGACAAAACCTACCCATGGATTATTTTGAAGAAAGAGCCATTCCCAAGAATCTTCTATACCAGAAATAAAATCAAGGATGGCTCGGAGTATTTTGGTCCTTTTGCCTCTGTGAAGAGCATGCATACGTTATTGGAGTTGGTTCATCAAACCTATCCTTTGCGTAACTGCTCCCTTAATCTGGCACAAAAGTATATTGATGAAGGGAAATACAAGGTCTGTTTGCAATATCACATCGGGAAATGCCTCGGCCCCTGTCAGGGGTTACAGAGTAAGGATAACTACACCGGACTAGTTCGAGCCGCCAGAGAGATTATTAAAGGAAATATCTCTGGTGTTAAAGCTCAACTCAAAGAGGAGATGATGGCTTTTGCCGAAAAGATGGAGTTTGAAAAAGCCCAATACATAAAGGAGAAGATCGAGCGTTTGGAAAACTACCAGGCAAAGTCTGTGGTTGTAAACCCGCTGATATCAAATGTTGATGTCTTTTCAATTCTTTCGGACGAAAAATCGGCTTTTGTTAACTATTTGAAAGTGGAGGCTGGCGCAGTCATCCAAGCCTATACTTTAGAGTTAAAAAAGAAGCTGGAAGAGAGTGATGAAGAGTTGTTGCTGCTTGCAGTAACAGAGTTGCGAGGCCGTTTTGAGAGTACCTCAACCGAGGTTATTCTCCCATTTCAACCAGAAACAGAGCTTCCCGGTATAACACTAACCGTTCCACAACGTGGGGATAAAAAAAGCCTTTTAGAGCTCTCAGAGAGAAATGCCAAATACTTCAGGTTAGAACAGGAGAAACAAAAAGATTTGGTTGATCCAGACCGGCATGGTAAACGAATCATAAAACAGATGCAAAGCGACCTAAGAATGCCGGTTGCTCCAGATCATATTGAGTGTTTTGATAATTCTAATACCCAAGGGTCATACCCTGTTGCCTCAATGGTTGTCTTTAAAAATGCGAAACCAGATAAGAAAGAATATCGACATTTTAATATCAAAACCGTTGAAGGACCTAACGATTTTGCTTCAATGGAGGAGATCATTACACGAAGGTATTCCCGGCTTTTGGATGAACAAAAACCCCTGCCACAACTAATCATTGTAGATGGCGGGAAAGGTCAGTTATCGAGTGCTGTAGGCGCACTGGAGAGAATCGGACTTAGAGGAAAGATTACTATCATTGGGATCGCAAAAAAGCTTGAAGAGATCTACTTCCCGGAAGATTCTATTCCCCTTTATATCGACAAAAAATCAGAGACGCTGAGGATAATCCAACAGCTTCGCGATGAAGCTCACCGATTTGGGATCACTCACCATAGAAAAAGAAGAGAGAAGGGAACCATTAAAACCGAACTTACCTCAATTCCTGGAATTGGATCACAAACAGCAACTCTCCTTTTAGCTAAATTCAGGTCAATTAAACGCATTAAAGAGGCGAACACAGAGGAATTAATCAATGTCATTGGACAAGCCAAAACAGCCCTAATTCAAGCCTATTTTTCAAAATCACAAAATCAGGAAAAGTAGCGACTCCTATCCTCTCCGTATCCTCTCCGTATCCTCTCCCTTTAGTGAACAAAAAAAAGCTGTTTTCATGATGAAGATTCTTAGATAAAAAAAAAGCTCGACAATACAGTCGAGCTCTTGATATCATACTTCGTAACATTAGCCAGCCAATGTAAACTTGATAGGCATATTAAATTGTACACGAACTGCTTTACCACGTTGCTTACCAGGAGACCATCTAGGCATGTTTTTCACAACCCTAATAGCTTCCTCATCGCAACCGCCACCTATACCACGTAAAACTTTAACATCGGTAACTGAACCGTCACGTTCTACAACGAAAGTAACGAATACTGTACCCTGGATGCCACTTTCACGAGCAATTGTAGGATATTTAATATTTTGAGCCAGGTACTTCTTTAAACCATCATCACCCCCATCAGGAAAAGATGGCATACTTTCTACTACCTGGAAGATTTCAGCTTCTTCAATTACCTCTTCTTTAGCGGCAGGAGGTACATAAGCCTCAACCTGAGTTGAAGCATCGATAGAAGCATCAATAGTAATATCATTATCAATCTGTACATCGTTATCAACGATATTGATAACGGTTGTTGATGGAGGAGGAGGAGGAGGAGCAACCTCAATCTTTTGTTGAGTCACCTGAATAATTTCCTCTGGAATATCGGTAACGGTGCGCTCTCCCATAGATACAACCTTCTTATCGTAGCTTTTGTATTCAAAACCTACGAGAACTAGACCTAGGGCAAGTACAAGTCCGATTTCTGTAAACAAAAACCTTCTTCTCTCAAGATCAGCTTTTTCTGTTTTCTTATCAATCATACCGTCAAGCAGTTAATAGGTGTCAATAATTGGTCTGCTAAAATACGCAGAAAATGGCATAGTTAGTATGTTTTACTGAAAAAATATCTTAACAATTGACCAAATAACCTCCAAATGAACGACAAAACCTAAAAATCCAGATCTTAAACCCAATGAAAATCTCATCCAAGAAGGTCTAACCAAACTTTAGACTACTTATTGCTATCTATATAAAAAAAGCCCTGCCATTATTGACAGGGCTCTGCAAAATCATCATTTATCCTTAGTGAGCTGTAGCAATTTCTGCATATGCAGTAGCATCTAGAAGCTCATCTAACTGTGTAGCATCAAGGAGTTCTACTTTAACAATCCAACCTTCACCATAAGGATCTTTGTTGATACTCTCAGGAGAAGATTCCAACTTCTCATTGAACTCTAAAATCTTTCCAGTCACAGGCATATAAATATCTTCTACTGTCTTAACGGCTTCGATCGTTCCAAAAGGTTCACCCTTTTCGATCTCTTCGCCTACCGTTTCAACCTCAACAAAAACGATGTCACCTAATTGACTTTGTGCAAAGTCTGATACACCAATATATCCAAATCCACCTTCTACACGAATCCACTCGTGGTTTGGAGTGTACTTAACATTTGTGGGAATATTCATAAGGCTATTTTTTTGATTTTGATTTCAATCGAGCTACAAAATTAACCATTTTACATTTCAATCAACCATTATCCCTAAGTTTTTTATCCACCCTTTTTTATATGAGAATACTTAATCTGTCATTCTTAAATAGAAGGACTCCATCTTACCACAACTTACCTCTTTACTAATAAAACTAGCATCATTTTCACTCAAAATCCTCTAAATGGATGTTATGCAAAGAAATTGAAATATAGATAAAATTTGCGGGTTTTGCATATAACTCTTCATTGCAAAGTGAATGCCATATCTTTATCTCAACAGAGGTTAAACTAATCACGAAATTAAAGTCGTGGTAATCATGAGACCCCTCATAAAGTGGATTGACGACAGGATATCTGATCATCATATCAAGTTGATTTAAATATAACAAAGCATGAATATCAAAATTCCAGGATTCATTAATCTCTTTTTGAACTCTTGCGCAAGTATTCTGATACTATTTCTCGGTCAAATCTTCATAAAAGCGCTTCTCTTACTCATAATCGCTAAATATTACGATGCAAACTTAATGGTTATTAAAGGGAATTTCGATCTGGACATCCCTGTCACCTCATGGACAACCGACTTAGTCATGATTTTTTACTCCTCACCAACCATCATATCCATTTTACTAACCTCTCTATTGTTCTTACTACTTCCCACATTACAATCCTGTAATTCTTGCACCAGGCTTTGGTTATTATGGTCATTTTACATTTGTTGGACCGACTTTTGTTACTCCATTTTTTCTGGGGGACTAACCAAAGATGGGTTTGGATATGTATTTCAATACTTATATCTGTCAGAAACCTTCAACCTTATTTTAACACTTCTCTCGCTGTTTATAGTACCGTTGGCAGCATTAATTACAGGTAACCACATTTTGGAACTCCAGCGAGCCTACTTTCCTAATTTGCACTATGGTAACAACAAAAAATTCATTCTATCTACACTTATTCTGCCTTCAATCACAACATCAAGTCTTCTTCTAATGCTGCAATCAAATTTCAAGGTCACAAATAGTCTATCAATATTATTTCTACCTATTACAGTAATCCCATTTCTATTCGCAAGATCTGACTATATTCCTCCTTATGAGAAAACAATAAAAGATGAAACCATTAGCAATCACAAGGCTTTCTCAGCTGTCATTCTTTCGCTCCTAATCTATGTAGCCTTAATAGAAAACGACCTTAAATTGTAAAGCTCAGCTCATTCAATTTAAGGTCGCTTAGAAAATAGTATTATTGAGCCAGGGTAAATCTTAAACTGATTCCCCCTTTGGTTGTACTATTATTATACTGATTAGAGACATGAGGTTTATTAATCGTCTTATCAAAGAAGAACTTGATACTTAACCGCTGATTTAATTGATAATCGGCAGAAGTATTTAAAGTTATCACGTTTGTACCTGCAGATATCTGATTCAACTCTTCAGCTATTCTGCGTAAGATTGTCTTATTGTCTTTGATACTAAAATCTACTTTAAGATTC
>Ga0209066_10005079_pt1 | contig 14059 bp, 14 predicted proteins | sample All_14_2_FD_187198 | JGI IMG/M metagenome (GOLD analysis project Ga0209066, IMG submission 187198) | Freshwater microbial communities in response to fracking from Pennsylvania, USA - Allegheny Zone_MetaG_DW_15 (SPAdes) (version 2) ...
GCTGAGGGGGACGGCGACACCGATGAGAAGGATTCCCATGACGACGGCGAAGCCGAGGCATTTTTTGTTGGCTTCGATGTATTTGGCGGGGTCGTTTTCGCCGAATGCGCGGCTGACCATGGCGGTGGCGGCGACTCCGACGGCCATGGAGAGGCTGATGAGAAGGAAAAGGGTTGTGGTTGCAGCACCGATAGCGGTGAGGGCATCTTCTTCGAGGTGTTGGACGAAGTTGGTATCGAGAAGGGAGTTTACGGTTTGGAGGGCGTTGAGGGCGACAGCGGGCCAGGCGAGGGTCCAGACTGTGCGGAGGGGATTTTCTTGAGCATCTTCGAGCTCGGGGGTGAGGTCTTCTTCGGCCACGCGTTTTCAGCGTACTTGGTTTGGGTTTTTGGTTATGTGACTTCGGGGGGTGGTTGGGCGTTTAAGTCTTTATGCTGGGTGTTTTGTTGGGGGTGGCGATTGCGGTTCATGCGGAGCCGAAGTTGGAATGGGCGACATTTGGTGAGTTTTCGGCGAAATTGAATGAGGGGAGTGGTTATCGGCTGACGATGGATAAGTCGGTGAGTGATCGACCGGTGGTTTGGCATTTTTCGAAACCGGGGACAGATAAGTTTGCATTGCTTCGGCGAAGCTGTAAAGAGTTGTGTTTGAACTTTGAGATTGATGAGGAGTTGAAGAAAGTTTTTATTGTTGGTCCGAATGCGGATGCGGGGCCGACTTTACAATCGAAGATTGAGCGATCGTTGCGGACGTCTCAGGAGTTCTTTCGGGCGCATTGGAATGACGATACGGACGAACTGCGGAAAGTATCGGAGGACGCGATTCAGCGGGAGAAAAGTGCGACCAATTTAACCGAAGGTTCGGCGGGAGTGGTTGATGCGGCTTTGGTGCAGTTTTTGTTGCATCCGGAGAGTCGGGCTTTGGTAGCGGCCCTGATAGATGCGGATGTTCGGGCGGCTTCGGTTGCGATGGCGAAAGTGCGGTCGGGTCAGGGGGCAATGGCGGTTTCCGCACGAGCGACTCGGGTTTTGGGCGATGCTTACCGGGCGAAACAGGATCAGGGAACGGATGGGCAGCGGAAAGAGATTTCTCAATTTATATCGGTTTTGGCGGATGGAGGGCGGTTTGTGGTTGAGCATCGGGCTTTGGACAGCGGTCATGTTGAACTGGGTTTGACGGTCATTGGGAATCGAGAGCGGTTTACGGCTTGCCGGATTGAGGTGATGTCGAAGCTGAATGAGACGGATCAGGCGGAGCTGTTGGTGGACTTTCCGACAGATGACAAAGTTAAGGGTTTGACGATGCCGATCCCGGCGGTGCCTCATGAGGCTTTGCATACGGTGAATGGATTTCAGGGAGCGGCGGTGGCTGAGGGTTGGAATACGATGGCGTGGTTTGACCCATCGGTTCGATTGAATTCGTTGGAGGATACGCTTGGTCAGTACGCTCATTCGGGGGATATGGTTCGGGCGCGGCTGACGGAGGATGGGTGGTTCCAGCCTTATTTGGCGCGGAATCGGTGGCCGGAATATTCGGGCGAGTGGTCTGGGGTGATTGCTTCGACGGGGAAGGTGCGGGCGATTACACCCTGGCGGGAATTGCTTGCTTATTTGAATGGATTGTCGGATGCTCAGCTTGATGGAATGGCGAAGATAGATTCGTTGGAGGTTGCGGATGGGGCGTTGGCGAATTCGATGGTGGATGGTTGGCTTTTGCGGGCGGGGTTGCGTGAATTGGCGGCGAAGCGGATGCATGCGGTAGAGGGGTTTAGTAATCAACTATCGGCGGGGGCGGCGGGTGACTTGAGCCGGTATTGGTTGGTGACAAAGGATGAAGGGTTGTTGGTGCCCTCTATTTATCAGAATCGGGGTCGGTCTTGGCTTTCGGCTTATGAGCAGGCACGGATTACAGAGAGTGGGAATCTTTATCTTTATGTTGTTGTGGAGTTGTGGGTTCCGAACGGAACATATTTGCCTAACGGTGACGAAAATTTTGTAAAACGAACAATTCATTTAATGGTTGATAACAAACTTTAAAAAACACCATGTTTTGGATTGCCTAGTGTATGATTGGGCGATGCGACACGAGATTTTGTTTCAGCCTGAGTTTGCCGTTGTGAAAGTGATGTTGGAGCCGGGTGAGGCGATTCGGGCCGAGAGCGGTGCGATGATGACGATGTCGGCGAATATTGCCTTGGACAGTAAGATTAGTGGAGGTTTGGGGAAAATGTTTGGACGGATGCTGACGGGCGAGTCGGCCTTTCAGACGACCTTTACGGCGAACAATGGTCCAGGCGAGGTGATTTTGGCTCCAGGCTTGCCGGGGGATATCGTGACGGTTGATGTGAGTCAGCGGCCTTTGATTGTGACGAGCGGGGCATTTTTGGCGGGGGATGTTCGCATGGATTTTAAGACTCAGGCGAGCATGAAGGGATTTTTTGGTGGTGAGGGTTTGTTTATGAGTGAGATTAGTGGTCCGGGGCTGCTTTTGTTAAGCAGCTATGGAGCGATTTTGCCGATTGAGCTTGCGCCGGGGCAGCCTTATATTGTTGATACGGGGCACTTGGTGGCGTTTAGTTCGGGCATGGGATACAACTTGCGTAAAGCAACGAAGAGTCTTTTGGGTTCGGTGACGAGCGGTGAAGGCGTAGTTGCGGAGATGGTTGGACCGGGGACGGTTTATACGCAGACTCGCACTGTGAGCGCGTTAATTGCGATGATGCCGGTTCGTGGCTAGCAGTGGAATTGAACTCTTTTTACAACCCCACCCTTAATCCCTCCCCAAACTTTGGGGAGGGGGTTGTTTTGCGGCCCCGCATAGTGATTGATCGTGCTTTGGCGTAAGGGCTATTCAACTCAGAAAGTTGAGGGGTTTGTTGCGCCGGGACAGTTTGAGGGGGTTGTGGTGGTCGGGATTTCGGCGCTGGATCAGGTGACGGATGCGGAGCTTTGGATGCGGTTATTGGATAAGGATTTTCCGGATTTGGATTGGCGGATCTTGAGTTTTGGGGTCGATTTGGGAGTTGCGTTGCCGGCGAGTCGGATGCGGCGGGTGGTGGAGGTTGCGGGGGATTGGGGTTTGGAACGGGAGTTTTGTTTGTGTGTTTCGACGGGTTTTTTGATGGTTGGTCCGCCGACGGAGGATGCTTGGGAGGAGTTCGCGGGGATAGTCAATGGTTTTGACTGACCGTTGGATTTGGTTTCTCTGGATGTATTGGGCATGCCGCTTAAGTGGAGTGCTTACAGTTGGAATTGGCGTCGATACACTGATTTTTGAGAGGAATTATTTATATAGCTGGTGGTTGTGGATGCTTGTCGGAGTTGGTATCTTTTGCTTCAGTGGCATATTCTGGATTCTCTGGAATGACCGCTTAAGTACGGCTGTAAGTTACGTTTTGGCGGAAGGTGACGAAGTTCTGATTCGGTCGCTTGAACTTGGTGTAGGTCGCAGAATTGCAGTTCCTTTAGTCGAAAAGCTGATCGAAACGAGGGGAGAGCCGCACGATCTTGGACTAGCAATGGCAATCAGGGCCCCAGCACCGACAGTCACCTATCACTGGGTGCGAGATTTTTCCTGTTCGAAAGAATTAGTTAATCTTGAAAAGCGCGGGCTACAAAGTTCAAGTGTAGTTGGAGAGTTTTTAACGGCCGCAGGATTTGGAATCGGTTTTATGGTTGGAGAATTGGTTCTATCTCTTTCGAGAGGGTTTATTGAAGGGCGATTACTGTTTGCGTTCTTAATGGGATTTTCTGCCGGATTGGCTACGTTGCTAGCTGTTCCCAAAAGAAGACGATTTCACTTGGATATTCAGAACGAAGCTGATCGAATTCTTGGTTCTCTGAGTATTAACGAGCTGGAATACTTGACTGGATTTGGTTTTGTAGGCAAAAGCGCAAAGGCGATTTTAATTAAAAAAAGGCACCTCTAGTCGCAGCATCTTTGTAATTCGCTCGAATCGGTATGGATTAGCCGCCTTGAGCGATGGAACTTGCGATTGAGCGGGCGTTGGCAGGGGGGACGAAATTGTAAACGCTGCCCACGAATTCGGTGGGGAGGATTTCAATGTTCCAGTCGTTAATGATGTAGCGACCGGGGCGGTTCATCTCGGTGCGACCGATGATGCGTACGAAGTCATTTTGGCCGGAGTTGAATGCGGTTTGGTAATCGATGAAGCGGTAGTTGGGGAGGAGGCTTTCGACTTGGATGCTCCCAGCGACATCGTTAAATGTGCTGTAAACGGGAGTCCAGGGGAGCCATTTGCTTGCGGCGGTATTGCGACCGTTGAGCGATGCTTCGAATGCTTGTTGACCGATTTGAGTCAGGAGTTGGTCTTCGCCACCGATGAGCTTGTTGAGGTTGCGGAAGATGACGGCGGGTTTGCTTGCGGGGGCGATGTTGTGATAGGAATAGGATGAGTAGGTGTTGGTTGCGACATCGTAGAACCAGACACGGTTGCCATCGACAGCAGCGCGGTTGATCATGGTGCCGTTGCGGAAAGAGCGGTATTCGATTAGGTAGTTGTAAACGGTGGGATTGGGATCAGTGTCTCGGACGACGAGGACGGATTCGAGGTTTGTGATTGTGCCGTTGTAATCTTCGGTGCCGGTTTTGTGAAGGGTGTAAACGGGCTGATTTCCGAGGTTTTCGAGGACTTCACCCATCAGGATTTTTGCCGAAATGAGGTCGGCGGAGGCACTGGCGGAAGCGATTGCCAGGATTGGGAGGATGACGATGCCCTTTTTCACGTTTGTTTAGACGAGATTGAGGGGGCTCGGGTTCCCGATTGATTGTGCTTGGGTGGGTAAAATTTGATTTGACAACATGTTCCCATTGTTTGGGAGGGTTACAGCTTATGGCACACGAAAAATACGAAGATTCGCACCTTTACCGTTTGCGGCATTCCGCAGCGCACTTGATGGCTCAGGCGATTACGGAGCTTTATCCGGGCTCAAAATTGGCGATTGGCCCGCCGATTGAAAACGGTTTCTATTACGATATTGACTTTGCAGACCCGATTAGCGACACCGAACTGAAGAAGATTGAGCAGCGCATGCGCGAGCTTTCGAATTTGAATCAGCCGATTGTTCGCCAGGTTGCGGCGGATGTTGAAGCGGCGCGAAAAGTCGTTTTGGAAGAGTGCACGCTTGGTCAAGGCGAAGAGACGGCGCTTTATAAACTGCAGCTCTTGGAGGCGATTCCGGCGGGAGAAGAGGTCAGCTTTTATGACCAGCAGGCGGTTGATAAAAAAGGCGAATTGCGGCGATTTATTGACCTTTGCCGGGGACCTCACGTTGAATCGACGGGCGAAATTAAGCATTTTAAACTGATGTCGTTGGCGGGAGCTTATTGGCGAGGGAATGTTAAGAATAAGCAGTTGACGCGGATTTATGGGACGGCATTTGAGAGCAAAGAAGACCTTGAACTTTATTTGCACAACCTTGAAGAGGCGAAGAAGCGTGACCACCGAAAGTTGGGTCGAGAGCTTGGACTCTTTATGTTTAGTGAAAAGGTTGGTCAGGGTTTGCCGCTTTGGTTGCCGAAAGGGGCAATGTTGCGGGATGTTTTGAGTGACTTTTTGAAGACCGAGCAAGCGCACCGGGGATATCAGGGAGTTGTAACGCCGAATATTGCGAGTAAGCGGCTTTATGAGAAGTCGGGTCACATTTTGACTTACCGCGATAAGATGTTCCCATTTATGGAGGACGAAGAAAAAGAGACGTTCATTTTGAAACCGATGAACTGCCCATTTCACATTGAAATATATAGCTCTTCGCTGAAAAGTTACCGCGATCTTCCGGTTCGGTTAGCGGAATTTGGGACGGTTTATCGTTATGAGCAGAGTGGTGAGTTGGCGGGGATGCTCCGGGTTCGGGGCTTTACTCAGGATGATGCCCACTTGTTTGTTCGGCCGGATCAGCTACTGGAAGAGTTCAAGGGCGTTGTTGATTTGATGATGACGGTTTTGAAGAAACTTGGGCTGGAAGATTATCGGGTTCGGGTTGGAACACGGGATGCGGAAAGCTCGAAATATGTTGGTCATGATGAAAATTGGGAGCTGAGCGAGGCTGCGATTAAACAGGCTTGTGATGAATTGGGCTTGGATTACGAAGTATCGGAAGGCGATGCGGCGTTTTATGGTCCTAAACTCGACTTGATCATTAAGGATGCACTTGGTCGTGAATGGCAGATGGGAACTGTGCAAGTTGACTACAATCTTCCTGAACGTTTCGAGCTGGAATACATTGGCGAAGACAGTAAGCCGCACCGCCCAATTATGATTCACCGGGCTCCATTTGGGAGCTTGGAGCGAATGATTGGGTTGCTGACGGAGCAGTATTCGGGAGCGTTTCCGTTCTGGCTCTCGCCGGTTCAGGTGGCGATTTTGCCGATTGCGGATCGTCATGTTGCTTATGCGAAACGGCTTGCGACTTTGCTGCAAGGCTTTGACTGCAAGATGGTTGAGGAAGATGAGCAGGTGCCGTTTGCGCCGGTTGAAATTGATTCGCCGGGCTTGCGCGTTGAGGTTGATGGCAGCCGACAGACGCTGGGCAAGAAGATTCGGGAAGCTCAACGGATGAAGATTCCATACATGCTGATTGTTGGTGACAATGATGCGGAAGCGGGGACGGTTGGCGTTCGTAATCGAGAGGATGGTGACTTGGGCGCGATGACTTTGGCTCAGTTTGTTGAGTCGGTTCGGGCTCTGTCCTAAATAGTTGTTTGGGTTGATTATTTTTGGCGACGCATGTGGAACAAGGCAGTTAGGAAGTCATATGCGTCGCCGAGCCTTTACATTAGTCGAAATCATGATCGTGGTGCTGATCATTGGGGTGATCCTGATGATTGCAGTGCCGAGTTGGATGCGCATTAGGGAAAAAAGTCAGAATACGGCTTGTAAGGATAATATGCGGGTGATTCGAGATTCGAAGGTTCAGTGGGGGCTTGATAATAATCAGGCCCAATCGGCGGTTCCGGCTCAGGGTGATTTGGCTCCGGTGCATATGAAGCGTTTCCCGACCTGCCCGGGAAGTGGAACTTATACGATCGGTTCGCTTGATGAAGAAGTTGAGTGTTCGGAACACGGAGAATTGGAATAAGTTATTCGTTGCGGAGGCATTCTACGGGGTGCATCCGCGAGGCTTTGAAGGCGGGGAGGACTCCGAAGAGTGATCCGAGCCCGACCCCGGTGGCGAACGTGAGAAGAAGCGTTGCGGGAGTCACCAGCGGCTTGATTGACGTTGTTGTGGCGATAATATTGATAATGATGAGGCTGACGGCGAGCCCGATTGTGACTCCGAGGAGGCCGATGATGGCGCTTTCGGCGAGGAAATGTTTGAATATGGCTTGACGGCTTGCCCCGACGGCGAGTCTTACGCCGATTTCTCGGGTTCGTTCGCCAACAGACATTAGCATGACGGTCATGATTCCGAGTCCGCCTACGGCGAGGGCGATGGACGTGAGGCCGACGACGAGTGTGGCGAGGATTCCGAGGACATCGAAGACGAGTTTTAGCAGATCATCTTGGGTGAGGACGGAGAATTGGTTTTCTTGGAGAGTTTTGCCGAGGGCGGAATTGATTTGCGGGATGAGGGTTTTTGGGCTGACTGTGTTATCGATTTGGATGAGGATTCTGTCGATTTGAACGTTTTGCTCGTTTTTTCGGATTGTGCTGAGAGGGATATAGACGACGTTGACAAGGCTGAAAGCGGAGAAGGGGCTTGATTCGGCTTCTTTATCTTTGATGACTCCGGCGACTTTGTATTCTCGGCCGTTGATGGTGACGGACTTTCCGACGGCGGATTGGTTGGGGAAGATTTCTTTTGCGGCGATGGATCCGACAACGCAGACGGCTTGGCCTTCATCTTTGGCGGTGAAGTACGTTCCTTCATCGAGCTCGGATGGATGCATTGTGAACCATTCGGGGGTTGCACCGATGATGATGGGATAGGCGTCGAGTTTTCCGGCTTGGATTCCGCCGCCGGCGAAGCTGAATTGGGCGACGGCTTTGACTCCGTTGAGGTCGGCGACGTTGTTGGCAGATTCCTCGGTGAGGAATGATTTTCCGCCGATGTTGGGATTGAATGATCCCATATCGATTTTTCCGGGGACGACGATGAGGAGGTCGGCGCCGAGGCTATCGATTTGGCCGGTGATGTCTTTTTGGACTCCGAGTCCGATGCTGACGAGGAGGATGATGGCGAGGGATGCTACGGCGACTCCGATTGTGCTGAGCAGGGTGCTGCGGGTGTTTTCTCGGAGTGATTGAAATACTGGGTGCATTTAAGCTAGTTAGATTATTAGTTAGATTGATTATGTGATATGGGTACGAAAAATGCGGCTTGGCAATAGTTGCCAAGCCGCTGATGTAAATTAGCCTCGTGTGATTTAGTTTCCTTCTGGTGGAGGTGGTTGCATCACATTCGGTGCATTTGAACCTTGAACCGCCTGATCTCTTGCCGTTTTCGCGGCAGGATTTTCATTTTTCGGAGTTTGTTTCACGATTTCGGCATCACCCTCGACAACCTTATCTCCGCCGGATGCACATCCAACGAGTCCGGTAGCCATGAGTGCGGCCATCATGCCAATCACGAGCACTAATTTGCTTTTCATGCTTAGTACCAGACCTCTTCTACAGGCGCGGTCGGAACTACGCCATCCCAGTCCGGAGTCATCGAGAAGAGGTGGCAATAGTTGTTGTCATACCAGCCGCCGCCCGGGTTTGCTTGAGCATTGTATCGAGTCCACGGATCGTTTCGGAAATCTGACGCACCATTCTTGGTGAGACCGAGTTTCTTAAACTTAGCGGAGGAGTCGGTATAGTTCCAGTTTTCACCAGTTCCGTAGATGTGGTGGCTACCAAATGCAGCTTGTGAGCCAAGAATGATAACTACAGTCCAGGTACCATTTGCACCTGAGCAACCAGCTGATTGCGGTACGTATTGGCAAGGAACTGTATCGACACCAGTGCAGTAAAGTGCTGGGCTGGTGATCGTTCCACCTTCAAAGTTCAAGTTGCCCCAATATGCAGTCCACATTGGTGTTTCACTTACACGTGCCACGGCTGTTGAGCTGTAGTTGCTTAACAATCCGTTATAAGTGTAACCAACTTGTTCGGGCCTTTTCAAACCAGTTGTCGTTCCATATGGATTGCTGATCCGACCACCGTCAATTTTGGTCATTTGGTAGTTCTTGCGATAAGGTTGCGTTGAGTTGACCGGAGTTGTGTTGTTCCAGTTCACCCAAGCGGCGTTGTTGGAGCGCCAGTCTGCAGGAACGTCATGGTAAAAGTTCTGTCGCCAAGTACCGGTATATGAACCGTAACCAGCTGGGAACAAATCGTCGTAGTCACCTTGGTAGATGATTGTTGCAGTTCCCATCTGCTTAATTTCTGCGAGGCCTTTGGCTTTTTTAGCTGCGACTTTTGCTTGAGCAAAAACCGGGAACAAGATTGCGGCGAGAATTGCGATGATGGCAATTACCACCAGCAGTTCAATCAATGTAAATGCACGCTTCATGATTTAATTTTTTCCTTACCTCTGAGGACAGAGGTGGTTTTTTTATTTTAGCCCAACAGTTGCTTTATTCAAAATGAGTTTCATAAAATTAAGGAACTCAAATTTGAGGAGCTGGTCATCCTGGGTTCATTATGTATATGCAAGATATGTGCCAAAAGTCCTACTCCTAACCTAATCCAGCTTGGGAGGCGAATTCGATTACGTGGGGGTTGACGATGAGGTCGGCGTTTGTGACTTCGCGGGTGAGGGAGAGGCCGGCGAGGGTGCGGCAACGGGAGAGGGCGACATAGATTTGGCCATGGCTGAAGGCGGGGCGGTCGAGGTCGATGTGGATTCGGTCGAAGGTGAGGCCCTGGGATTTGTGGATGGTGATGGCCCAAGCGAGTTTGAGTGGATATTGGGTGAAACTGCCGATGGGTTCGGCGGTGATTTGGTTGCGGGATCGATCCCAGGTGTAGCGGCTTTTTTCCCAGATTTCGCGTTTGACTTCGACGATTTTGTGATCGGCATCGAGCTCGACACGAATTGAGGTTTCGTCGGTGGCGATGACGGTGCCGAGGGAGCCATTGACCCATTCAGTGCCATTTCGGACAAACATTACTCGGGCACCAGGTTTGAGGCGGAGAACTTCTTCGGCGGGGAGATCTTTGCCGAAGTTGCCTTCGATGGCGGCGGGGTAGTGGCGTTCGGGGTAGCTGATTTCGAGAAGACGCTGGTTGTTGATGAGGTTAGCGCGGGCATTGGTGACGGTGAGGGTGAGGGTTTCTTCGGTTTGAGGAGGGCCGACTCGCTGGTTGATCATGTGGATTTCTTGCGGATCACCGGCGCGGATTTGGTCGAGGATGTAAAGGAAGTCGGGGTCGTTGGCTTGGCGATGGACGGTTTTGAGTTCGATAATATCGATGCCGAGGTCTTTGGTGATTTTGCTATCGAAGAAGAATGGGCTGTTGAAATGGTGGGCGAGGAATTCGCGTTCGGCGGGGTTGCCGACGATTGGTTCGAGCTGCCAGATGTCGCCAAAGGCGACGAGGGGTACTCCGCCGAAGGGGTAGGGGGTTTTGCGGTTGCGTTGGAGGGAGATGTTGACAGCGTCGAGGAGGTCGGCGCGAACCATTGAGATTTCGTCGAGAAAGATGAGCTGCAGGGCGTTAACGAGGCGAGATTTTGGTGCTCCGGGACGGAAGGTGGGGATGTCGCACGTTTCGGGATCCATGGGGCCAGGAGCGAAGGTGAAGAAGCTGTGGATGGTCTGTCCTCCGGCATTGAGAGCGGCGATGCCGGTGGGGGCGAGAGTGATGCTTTTGAGGGGGAGGGTTTCGCGGAGGTGTCGCAGGAGGGTGGATTTTCCGGTACCGGCGCGGCCGGTTACGAAGATGAGGCGTCCGCCAAGGGTGGATTCTTCGATTTGTTTGACGGCGGCGAGTTGTTCGTCGGAGAGTTGGATATTAGAAGGGAGGATTGGGGCGGACATTTGACCGCTTCAGATTACTAGGGATGGGGTTTTGGACGTGGGCTAGAAAGTGGAGAATGTTGGCCCGGCTGAGAGGATTCGAACCTCCGGCTTCTTCCTTCGGAGGGAAGCACTCTAATCCACTGAGCTACAACCGGGTGTGGTGATTGATAGTACCGGAATAAAAAATGCCCGGCAGCTTTTTGGGATGCCGGGCGAAATGAACGGGTTTGATAAACGGGAGTCCTATTTCTTTTTGCGTTTTAGGATGAGGGGGATGAGCACGATTCCTGCGAGAGTGAAAGGCTCGGGTACAGGTTCTGCCCAAGCAGCCCACGCGAGGATGTCGTTGTTGTTATCGGCGCCACCGGTGCCAGAACCGAGTCCGGCATAGACGGGGTTGGCGAAAATACCTGAGGCATCCATATTGAATGTTGTGATGTATGTGCTGTCTATGAAGACGTTCCAATCGAACGTCGTTGCGCTGTAGGTTGTGCTGAGGGCGTAGTTTTGGTTATCGAGGAAATCATAGTTGATTGTTTGAACGCTGCCAACGATGTCTCCGTTGCTATCGGTTTGGTAGAGCTGGATGTCGTTCCAGAATGTGCGGAACGAGAGGGCGACCATGTTGGCGATTCCACCGATTCCGTTATCTCCTCCGCCATTCCCAAGAGCGATCGTGCTTGAACTTTGAAAAGCAAATGCAACTCCATCTGCACCACTGTTTGGCCCCCATTGGCCGAGATCGCTTGTTCCGTTGCCGTTGAAGATTGCGGAAGTGGCGAGTCCGTATGAGAAATCTTGGAGATTGGTATGCCAAACCGTTGAGGTTTGCCCGGAGATATCGGCCTGGGTCAGGCGGAGGTCTTGTCCGGCGATGGTGGCGTTGCCGTTTAACTGCAGATCCGGTGGGCTGATGAAGTTGTTGTAAACGAAATCAGCGTTGGCGAAACTACTGGCGATGAGTAGGGCCAGGATTGGAATGTGCTTTTTCATGTCTATGCTCCTCTTTGAATCCCGAATTGGGGCTCAATAGGAGACTAACAGGGCACCGTGAATTTTGCGTGAAACTATGCGGGATCGAGGGTTTTTTCGATTCGCTTGTCGGGGATGAACCAGATCACGGCGACGGCGACATACAGGGCCATGCCGATCCACTGATTGACGAAACAAAGGAGAATGCCCGCGACATAGAGGATGGGTGATAGCTTGCCTTTCCAGTCGGAACCGACAGCTTTTTTGAGGGTTGATTCAGTGCCGTGGTCTTTGATAATTGCGGCTTGGAGAAGTTCGTACGCGAACGCGCATGTGAGAAGATTGATTCCGTATAAGATGGCGGGGTTTTGTCCGAATTGGTTTTCGCCGAGCCAGCCGGTTGTGAACGGGATGAGGGAGAGCCAGAAGAGGAGGTGGAGGTTGGCCCAGAGGATACGTCCGCTGACGTGGTGGACGGTGTGGAGCATGTGGTGGTGGTTGTTCCAGTAGATTCCGATGTAGACGAAGCTGAGAATGTAGCTGAGGAAGATGGGGATGAGGGTTTGGATGTCGGACCAGTTTCCGCCGTGAGGAACTTTGAGCTCGAGCACCATGATGGTGATGACGATGGCGAGGACACCATCGGAGAATGCTTCCATGCGGTTTTTGGTCATGGGGGTTATTTTATTGCTTTTTGGTAATTATTTGTACGGTTTGGATTGATTCGATCCACTTAACTTTGTGTCCGAGTAACCCGGTCACGAACGTTAGGGGGTAGTAGGTTTCGCTTTGACTGTGAAGGGGGGTGGAGCGGTCGATGACGATGGCCGCATCGGGGAGGTCGTGCGTGTTGCCGTCAAAGGTGCAGGTGAGCGCACCGACGGGAATGATCCCATGAAGTTTTGTCGGGTCATCTTTAGTCGGCCCGGTGAGGGGTGGGGCGTAAACGACGATGTAGTGGCGGTCAAGATTGGCACGACCCATGGTTAGGCCAATGGCGTTTGAAACCGTGCACACGGCGGCATAAGCGCGGCCGTTCATGACAAACGGTTCGGCCCCGGAGCTGAATTCGACCGGTTTGCCATCGATTTCAATATTGATTTTGGGCGAACGTGCGGCAACATCTTCAAGCGAGGGACCTAATTGAGGGCCGGCGACAAACTGGGGTGCCTGGCCAAACGGTTTGGCGTCCCGCTCTTTGTTACGGTGAGAGCTACCGTTATAGTCACGAGTCGTTTTGTTCTCGAAATCTTTTTCCAGTGGGTAGTAGCCAGCAAGCATATCTTCGGTGCCGCTCAGTTTCCGATTCATGAAGTGGACAATTTCGGCATGGGTGCGGGCGGTGCGCCAAAGCCTTAAGTCGGCGATATCACCTCGGAACGACGAGTTATCGAAGGGGCTAGAACCGATCCAGAGCGGCAAGTCGTTCGGTCGGACGGGGCCAGGTTTATCAGCTTCGGAGGCGAACATCCCGTTGATGAAAATGAATAGTTTATTGCCTTTGCGGACCCCGGCGATGTGGAACCACTTGTTCCGGAAAGCGCGTTCGTTGTAGCCGTTTTGGAATCCATAACTAGCGAGCGAATCCGCTTCGAAATGGAATCGCTGGTCATGGTTTTTGCCGATCATGACAAGGGCGTAGCCGGTTCCGCCGCGGTTTTTTGAGAGGATGAATTTGAACGACTGGTTGCGGGCGTCCTCGGATGGTTTGACCCAAGCTTCCACGGTGAAATCTGTGCTGGTGAACATGTCGCCGTTGATGCCGTCGTTGTAAGGTTTTGGGTGAGCAATACCAAGGTCGATCAAATGTTGGTTAGGCACCTGGAGCGACTGGCGGTTGTCGGAGAATCGCACGGCGGCGGGGGATAGGGCAGGCAGGAGAAAAAGCAGTAGCGGGAGCGATCGCATCAAGATTGGACGGGTGTGGGTCGTAATGGTGTTGGAGAAACACTAGAATGTATTGATCGCGAGCAGTGTGGCGACGGAGATGAATACCCAAAGGATTACACCCAGAATGAGGGGGCGGAATCCGACGCTTTTGAGAGCTTTTTTAGAGAGGGCGGTGCCGATGAAGAATAGGGAGAGGGCGAAACCGGTGGAGGCGATTTGTTTGATGGTG
>Ga0209066_10005081_pt1 | contig 14054 bp, 9 predicted proteins | sample All_14_2_FD_187198 | JGI IMG/M metagenome (GOLD analysis project Ga0209066, IMG submission 187198) | Freshwater microbial communities in response to fracking from Pennsylvania, USA - Allegheny Zone_MetaG_DW_15 (SPAdes) (version 2) ...
GCCTGGCCCCCATCTACCCCAGCGGCGACGCCTACGCCCTGCGGCAAATCCTGGCCGGACGCTTCGGCAAGTCGCCGGACCAGTTCCTCGTCGGCAACGGCTCCTGCGAACTCATCACCAGCGTCATCAAGGCCTTCTGCGCCGAGGGCGACTCCATCGTCACCGCGGACAGGACCTTCGCGGTCTACGAATGGGTGGCCGAATTTTCCGGCATCGCGGCCCGCCTGGTCCCGCTCAAGGATTTCGGGTTCGATCCCCAGGGCATGCTCGCGGCCGGCGACGGGCGCACCAAGATCCTCTTTGTCTGCAACCCCAACAACCCCACGGGCACCTGGTGGGACACGGGAACCCTGCGCCGCTTCCTGGACGCGGTGAACGGCCGGCGGATCGTGGTGCTGGACGAGGCGTATTTCGAATACGTGGACCAGCCCGGTTTCCCCAACGGCATGGACCTCCTGGACGAGTACCCCAACCTGGTCGTCTTCCGCACCTTCTCGAAGATGTACGCCCTGGCGGCCCTGCGCATCGGCTACCTGTGCGGTTCCCCGGCCGTGGTCGACATCGTGCGCCGCACCCACGTCGTCTATTCTGTCAACTCCCTCGCCCAGCAGGCCGCGGCGGCGGCCCTGGAGAACGACGGTCCGTTCATCGCCCGGACGCGCGCCATGGTGGCCGCGGGCAAGGACAGGATAAAGGCCCTGTGCGCGGAGCTGAATCTGGAGTGCCAGTTCGGGGAGGGAAACTTCGTCATGATCCGCGTGCCGGTGGCCGACACCCTGCTGTACCGCAGGCTCATGGCCAGGGGGGTCATGGTCCGGACCATGACGGGGTTCCGTTTTCCGGGCTGGATCAGGGTCAGTATCGCGCAGGAGGAGGCGATGGAGGAATTCTGCAGGGCCATGCGCGACGTGCTGCGCCCCTGAAGGGAGAAGAGCGGCGTTGCGGGCCGAGGTCCCGACGGAGCGGACCTGGCCGCCCCGTCGGGAAAAAACTAATCAGATGGAGATCTTCGCGCCCAGAAGCGCCGCGAACTTGGCGATCCAGTCCGGGTGCGCGGGCCAGGCCGGGGCGGTGACGAGGTTGCCGTCCACGTGGGCCTTGTCCAGGGCGATATCGGCGTACTTGCCGCCGGCGCAGGTCACGTCCGGGCCGCAGGCCGGGTAGGCCGAGCAGCTCTTGCCCTGCAGCACCCCGGCCGTGACCAGGACCAGAGGGCCGTGGCAGATGGCCGCGATGGGCTTGCCGGCCGCGTTGAACTCGCGCACGATCTCAAGGACCCGCGGGTTGAGCCGGATGTATTCCGGGGCGCGACCGCCCGGCACGACCAGGCCGACGTACTCGGCGGTGTCCACGGCGGCGAAATCCTTGTTCAGCGTGAAGTTGTGGCCGCGCTTCTCGCTGTAGGTCTGATCCCCCTCGAAGTCGTGGATGGAAGTACGCACGAACTCCCCGGCCTTCTTGTCCGGGCAGACGGCCTCCACCGCGTAGCCGAGCATGGTCAGGGCCTGGAACGGAACCATGACCTCGTAGTCCTCCACATAGTCGCCGACCAGCATGAGTATCTTCTTGGACATGACGAAATCTCCTCGTGTTGAGAGTGACGAAGCAGACGCAAGAAAACCCGTTCAGGGGCGCGTCAGGCCTTGGGGCCGTTTTCCTCCGGACCCTTCACCGGCTCGATGTCGACGGGATCCGGCGTGTTTATGGCGGATTTGAAATTCCTGATGGCCCGCCCCATGTCGGACCCGATGCGGGGCAGGTTCTTGCCCCCGAAGACAACCAGGGCGATGACCAGAACGATCAGAAGTTCCTGAACACCTATGCCGAACATGAAGGCCTCCCGGGCGAAACAGTGTGATTGGACCCGAACCCCGCAGCGCCGGCATGGCCGGCATGGGATGATTGCCGCGGCGCGCTGCGGTCCGGTGCTCCCGAACTAGTCGAGGCGCCTGAAAACAGCAAGCGGCCGCCCGCCTTCCACGACGGGAATCTCGCCGCCCGACAGGGCGACGAGAACGGCGCTCCTGAGCAGGGCGTAGGCCGAATCCGGGGCCGCCGCGTCAGCCATCGTCCCCTGCACGCCGTCCTGGAAGGATATTTCCCCGTCGGCATTGCGGTCCGTCACGGCCAGGACCGGACTCCCCCCCTCCCCGTGCACCACGACCTCCAGGGAAACGCCGTATCCAGCGCCCTCCCGGATGGTCACGTCGGTCGGCCCGAGCCACGTCCGCAGCCTCGCCTCATAGGCGCAGACCCCGTCCGGGCAGACCGGCAGGCCGTCGTCGGCCAGGGCCGTAACCTGCGTGAAAGGCCTGATGAGACCGAACAGGTCCCGCGCGCCGTTGAAGATGAGAACCGGGTCCCCGACCCGACAGAGGTTGAAGAGCCACTCCATGTCCCGGTTGTCCAGGGCGATGCAGCCCTCGGTCCAGTCCCGCTCCCGAAACTCGCCGAATTGCTTGGAGACGCCTCCGCCGTGGATGGCGATGGCGCAGCCGAGGCCCGTGTCGCAGGGAGTCTGCCGGGACGCGAGGGCCGCCTTGCGGACCCGCGTGTACCCCGCCGTGGAAACCAGGCCCGAGGCCAGCCCCCGCTGGGCGTCGGCCAGGTTCGGGTAGGACAGGCCGAGGGTGCGATGGAAGCGCGTCCGGCGCTTGTGGTACGTGATGAAATAAAGCCCCTCCGGGGTGGCCAGATCATGGGCCCGGACCTTGTCCGAAACCGGGTCCACGCCGAAGCTGACCGGAAAGCGGGCCGCCCGCCGCCCCCCCACGTACAGAGTCAGCTCTCTCGTGGCCTTGTCCACGACAACGATTCGCCGGGCCGACGGCTCTGCCGCCTGCAGTCCGGACGCGGAAAAAGCAAGCAGAAAGAGGAATAGCAATTGACTTCTAAAATTATGGAGGAGTAACATACATTCCTAAAAAGATGCCGACAACACTCAACGCATGGGAGGATGCACGATGTTGACGAAAAAAACGGTTCTCTCGCTGTCCATGACACTGTTTCTCGCCGCACTTCTGCTCGGGGCCACGGGCTGCGCCAGCCTGAGCAAGGAGGACAGGGCCCTGCTGGAGAGCACGCGCCAGTCGGCCGAGGAGGCCAAGGCCGCGGCGGCCAGGGCCGAAGCCGCAAGCCAAAGGCTCGAAGCCCAGGGCGTTCGCCTCGAAAAGGCGGCCGCCAGTGCGGAACAGTCCGCCACCAAGGCCGAGATGGCGGCCGAACGCGCCGAGGCCGCAGCCCTCAAGGCCGAACGCATCTTCGACAAGTCCCTGAAGAAGTAGCTCACTCCTTCCTGGGACGCGCCACGGCCATAGGCACTCCCGACTTTTCGGCCAAGGCCCTGTCCAGGGCCGCGCGGTCGAGTTCGAGAGGTCCTATGGCCGTCTCGTAATGGAGCAACTCATCCATGACCTTGACCAGCGGGTTGTCGAGCCTGCCGTCGAAGTCCTCGAAGACCTGGGCCCACAATTTCCCATCTGCCCACCCGAACTTGACGGGCTCGTAGACGACCTTGACCCTGGCGCCCACGGGCACCAGCGGATAGAGCGCGCCCACGTCCTCGGGGTACATGCGGATGCAGCCGTGGCTGACCCGCCGCCCCACCCCCCACGGCTTGTTGGTGCCGTGGATGGCATAGAGGTTGCGCGACAGCCGGAAGGCGAAATCCCCCAGGGGGTTGTCAGGCCCCGGCGGCACCTGGGCCGGCAGGTCGGGCTCCTCCCTGCGGATGGACTCCGGCACCACCCAGGTCGGGTTGGCCGTCTTGCTCTTGACCGTGTAGTCGCCCAGCTCCGTCAGGTACCCTTCCCGGCCGATGCCGATGGGCGCGGTGAAGAAGAAGTCGTGGCCGCCGTTCGAAAAGAAATAGTACAAGCGCATCTCCGCCAGGTTGACGACGATGCCCGTTTCCGGATGCTCCCGCGGCGGCACGAAGGACAGGGGCAGGAGCACCAGACTGCCCTCGCGAGGCACCCACGGGTCGATGCCGGGGTTGGCGGCCACGATCTGGTTGTAGCCGAGTCCGAACTCCCGGGCGATGTCCAGGAGCGTGTCATGCTCCCGCGCCTGGACCATGCGCGTCACGCCGTACACGCCCGTGCCGGGCTCCATCATGAAGCTGCGCAGGGCCCACGAGGGGCAGACCGCAAGCAGGACCCAGACGAGGGCCGATGCGGCTACGAACAGGCAACGCTTTCTTTTCATGTCACCTCAATCCTCACGAATACGGCCGCCGGGGCCGGGATGCGCACCGGGGGACCGGCGGGCTTGGGGGCGGTCCGGCTGCGGCCCCTGAATTTCCGCTTCGAGCCGCCGACGACTCTCCTCCGCCATGTTTTCAACTCCCCTATCATACTCGGCAGCCGCTGTCCCGGTCCAGGACCGCCGCCGGTCGAGGCGCCCCCTCACCCCCCGAGAATCCGCGACAGCCCCTGCGCCGCGGACCTGTGCACCAGGGCGATGACCTCGTCGCCCGCCGCGAGCACCGTGTCGCCGTGGGGGATGACCAGCCGCCCGCCGCGGAGCACGGCGACCAGGATGCACTCGGCCGGGAAGGCCAGCTCGACGATCTTCTTGCCCGCGGCCGGAGCATGGGGTTGTACGGTCTGCTCCACCAGGGAGCAGTCGCCCCTGGAGAGCTTGAGCAGGGTCGTCATGCCGCCCAGGGACATCTCCTCGGCGATGAGCTGGGCCATGAGCCCGGCCTGGTTGACGGCCGCGTCCACGCCCATGGCCGGCGTGAACATCCAGCCGTTTGCGGGGTCCTTGACCCTGGCGATGGTGCGCGGCACGTCGAACTCGAAACGAGCGAGGCTCGTGGCCACCAGGTTCGTGGCGTCCGTGCCGGTCACCGCTGCCAGGACGTCGGCGTCCCGCACGCCCGTGGCCTCCAGCACGGCCGGGTCGGCGCCGCTGCCGGCCACGACGCACCCGGCCGGCAGCGCCTCGTGCACGGACTTGAGTTCGCCGGGGTGGCGCTCGATGATCCGGACACGGTGCCCCCCGGCCAGCAGCAGCGTCGCCAGGTGCGTCCCGACCTTTCCCCCGCCCACGATGATCACCTTCTTCATTGCTCACCTCACGTCAGGGCCAGAATGGAGCGCAGCCGCTCCGAGGATTCGCGCAGCACGGCGACATAGACGGTGTCGTCGCGCTCGAACGCCGTCTCGGACGAGGGCAGCAGGATCCGTCCCCGCCTGCCCACGGCCACGACGTGCATCTCGCCGAAGACCGTCAGGTATCCCGTCTTCCGTCCTTCGAGGGGGGGCGGGACGGGGAAGCGCACGATCTCGACCTGGCCGTCGCCCAGGCTCGCCAGGACTTCGGACTCCGCATAGAGGAGCAGGTCGGCGATGCGGTCGGCGGCCCAGTCGAAGGGCGCGACGACCTGCACGCCGAGCCGGCGGTAGAGCTCCGCGTTCTGCGGGTCGTGCAGGCCGGCGACCACCCTGGGCACGCGGAAGACAAGGCGGGCCAGGCGAGCGACGACCACGTTGGTCTCGTCGCTGCCCGTCACGGCCGCCAACCCGTCGGCCTGTTCGATGCCGGCGCGGACCAGGACGTCCCGGTCGAAGCACCCGCCCGCGACCAGCCTGTCCCGCAGCGACGGTTCGAGCCGCTCCGCCCCGGAGCCGTCGTCCACGAAGGCGAAGTCGTGGCCCCCGCGGCGCAGGGCCAGGGCCAGCCCCGTGCCCATCCTTCCGCAACCGACGATGACGTATCTCATGTTACGACTCCCGTAGGCGTGGTTTTCTCCATCCGGCGCAGCACCCATTTCCGGGCCTCGTCGGCCAGCAGGAGGAGCGGCGTCCAGGCGAAAAGGAACGCCCAGTTGAAGAGCGCAAATGGCCCGGTCCCGACCAGCCTCTGGGCCGGCGGCCAATGGACGATGGCCGCGATGACCGCCAACTCGCTGACCACGCCGAGCCACAGGAGGCGGTTTTCGAAGGCCGGGACCCGAAGCGACGACGCCCGCTCAGTGCGCTGGGCGAAGAGGTTGCCGATCTGGGTCGTCACGACGCAGGCCAGGGCCATGGCCGTGGCGGACTCGTACAGCGGGCCGGCGGACGGGAGGTCGAGCCACTGCCCGGGGTACCCATTGGTCCAGTACAGGAAATAGAAGGCGATCATGACCGCCAGGCTCTGCAGCGGCCCCAGGAACAGGTAGGCCCGCGCCAGGAGGCCGGGGGTGATGACGTGCTCGCCGGGACTTCTGGGCGGCCTGTCCATGAGGCCGGGCTCGGCCTTTTCCGCGCCCAGGCCCAGGGCCGGCAGCAGGTCCGTGCCCAGGTCCACGGCCAGGATGTGCATGACGTTCAGGGCCAGGGGGATGCGCCCTCCGCTCAGGGCGTAGAGGATGAAGGGCACCGCCTCGGGCGTGTTGCTCGTGAAGATGTACGTCGAGAACTTCTTGATGTTGGCGAAGACGGCGCGGCCCTCCTCGATGGCGCCGACGATGGTCGCGAAATTGTCGTCCGTGAGGATGACGTCCGCCGCCTCCTTGGCCACGTCCGTGCCCGAGAGGCCCATGGCGATGCCGATGTCGGCCTTCTTGATGGCCGGGGCGTCGTTGACGCCGTCGCCGGTCACGGCCACCACGTGCCCCGCCCGCTGCAGGGCCGCGACGATGCGCAGCTTGTGCTCCGGGGCGGCGCGGGCGAAGACGACCTCCCCGCTCAGGGCCTCGTCCAGGGCCCCTTCGTCCATGGCGTCGAGGTCCGCGCCGCTGACGATGCGCGCCCGCCCGTCCCGAATGATGCCGATGCGGCGCGCCACGCTCTCGGCCGTCAGGCCGTAGTCCCCGGTGATCATGACGATGCGGATGCCCGCCCGCCGGCACGTGGCCACGGCCGCCTCCACCTCGGGCCGGGGCGGGTCCATCATGGCCACGAGACCCAGGAAGGTCATGTCCGCCTCGATGTCTTCCGTCGGAAGGCGGCCAAGGTCGGCGCCGCGCACGACCCGCCTGGCCACGGCCAGGACGCGAAGGCCCGCGCGGGCGAAGGCGTCGCCCGCGGCCATGATGCGGGCGCGGGCGGGCTCGTCCAGGGGCCCCTCGGCCCCGCCCGCGAGCATCCGGGTGCAGAGTTCCAGCACCTCCCGCGGCGCGCCCTTGGCATGGACCAGGGTCTCGCCGTCGCCGCGGTGCACGGTGCTCATGCGGCGGCGCCTGGAGTCGAAGGGCAGCTCGCGCAGCCTGGGCGTGGCCCGCTCCGCGGCGGCCAGGTCGACGCCCGCCTTCAGGGCCGCCACCCGCAGGGCCGCCTCCGTCGGGTCCCCGATGACCGTCCAGCGTGGGGCGCCTTCGCCGGGCGGCTGCAGGCGGGCGTTGGTGCACAGCCCGGCGGAAACCAGCAGCGCGTGCAGCCCGCCGCCGCGGGGGGCCGCCACCGCTTCGTCGCCGCGCCACATGCCGCCGTCCGGGGCATACCCCGTGCCCGTGACGCGCAGGCCCTCGCCGTCCGGAACACCGGGCAGCCAGATCTCGCGCACCGTCATCTCGTTCTGGGTCAGGGTTCCGGTCTTGTCCGTGCAGATGATCGAGGCGCAGCCCAGGGTTTCCACGGCCGAGAGGCGCTTGACCAGGGCGTTGCGGCCGGCCATGCGCTGCACGCCCATGGCCAGGGACAGGGTCACGGTCGGCAGCAGCCCCTCGGGCACGAAGGCGACGATCATGCCCATGCCGAAAACGAGGCCTTCGGCCCAGCCCATGCCGGCCAGCAGGATGGACAGGAGGAAGAACACGCACCCCGAGCACACGGCGATGGCCGTGACGACCCGCGTGACCCGGCGCATCTCCTTCTGCAGGGGGCAGAGCTCCTCCGCGATGCCCTGGGTGAAGCCGGCGATCTTCCCGAACTCGGTGTCCATGCCCGTGGCGAAGACCACGCCCCGGCCCGTGCCCGAGACCACGCTCGTCCCGGCGAAGGCGACGCTTGGGATCTCCAGCCGCGACATGCCCCGGCCGGCGACCTCGCCGTGGGTCTTGAGGACGCTCCTCGACTCGCCCGTCAGGGTCGACTGATCCAGGCGCAGGTCGGCGGACTCGATAAGCCGCGCGTCGGCGCAGACCCGGCAGCCCTCCGCAAGCAGCAGGACGTCTCCCGGCACGAGGGTGGCGGCATCGACCAGCAGGACCTCGCCGCCACGCACCACGCTCGCCTTCTCGTCCAGCATCCGGCGCATGGCCTCGGTGGCCTTCTCGGCCTTGTACTCCTGCCAGAAACTGAACGCACCGTTGATGACGTTCACGGCCCAGATGGAGACGGCGAGCTGCGGCATGCGGGCGAAGATGGCCACGAAGCCTGCGATCCAGAGGAGCATGGCCATGAGGTGCGTGAAGTTGGCCAGAAACTTGAGCGGCAGGGACGTGTTGCGGGCGACGGCGATGGTGTTGGGCCCGAAGCGGGCCAGGCGCGCCGCGGCCTCCCTGGAGTTCAGGCCATCCGGGCCGCTGCCCAGGACCCGGCAGACCTCCGCGGCCGGCAGCGCTTCGACGGGCGCCGTCTGATCGAAAACTGCGTGTTGACCCATGAAGACCCGCCCATCCCCGCCAAAGGGGGGACACTCCCTCATCCACCCGCATCGGAAGCCGGGGACTCTCCCCTCCCGATGATTCAGGATATCCGTTCACATACCATGAAAACGCTGCGCACGTCCAACGGTGCCACTGCGGTGACGAAGCCGGGAAGTCGGCCATGATTGTCAATCTTCCGGCATGGCGGCTGTTCTCCAGATCCGCACGTGATCGACGTTCGCTCTTCCCGCATACGGCGAAACATCCATACCAATCGGGTAGCCTTTACACCTTCCTGCACATCTACTAGTCCAAAGCGATGAGCAGTGGAATGCACCCCGGCACGTTCCGGTTCGACACGGGTTCCAGAAACGCATGACAAGCTTGCGATCGACACTTCAGGCGGCGGTGTTCTGGATCATGCTGCTGGCCCTCTCCCTCGGCTGGAACTGGCAGCACATCGAGCAGTCGATGACGGGGCTGGCAGAATCCGAGGCCAATGCCGCCTTCCAGAAGGACCTGACCTACAGGCTGTGGGCCGCCATGCAGGGGGGCGTCTATGTCCCGCCTTCGGAGAAGACCCCGCCCAACCCCCACCTGGCGCATGTCCCGAACCGCGATGTCGAGACGACCGCAGGCAAAGGCCTGACCCTGGTCAACCCGGCCTACATGACGCGTCAGGTGCACGAACTGGGCAAGGAAAAATACGGCCTGCGCGGACACATCACCAGCCTCAAGCCCCTGCGCGCCGAGAACGCCCCCGACGAGTGGGAAACCACCGCCCTGCGCGCGTTTGCCGCCGGAAGCGTCAAGGAGACCGCCCGGCAGACCCTCGACGGACAGCCCTTCTTCAGGCTGATGCGCCCTCTCTTCGCCGACCCGCCCTGCCTCAAATGCCACAGCGCCCAGGGCTACGCGCAGGGGGACATCATCGGCGGCATCAGCGTCTCGGTCCCCATGCAGACCTATCTCGGACTCGCAGGGCAGCAGCAGCTGCGCCTGGTCGTTGCGCATCTCGTCATCGGCCTGCTCGGACTGGCCGGATTGATCGCGAGCCACGCCCATTTCCGCAATTTCAAACGGTCGCTGCGGGAGAGCGAGGACAGGTTCGAACAGCTGGCCGAACACAGCCGCTCCGTGACCTGGGAGGTGAACGCCGACGGCCTCTTCACCCATGTCGGCAAGACGGCGGCTTCCGTCCTGGGCTACGCCCCGGAAGAACTCGTCGGGCGCATGCGGTTCTACGACCTCCATCCCGAAGAGGGACGGGAGGCGTTCAAGGCTTCGGCCTTCGACGTCTTCGGGCGCAAGGGGGTCTTCACGAACTTCGAAAACCCGGCGCGCACCCGGGACGGACGCGAAATCTGGCTGTCCACCCACGGCTTCCCCCTGCTCGATGCCGCAGGCAACCTTCTCGGCTATCGGGGCAACGACACCGACATCACCGCCGAAAAACTGGCACGGACCCAGCTCGCCCAGCGCGAAGCCATGCTCGCCTCCATGCTTGAAAACCTGCCCGTGGACTTCTGGGCCCGTGACCCGGATGGCCGCGGCATCATCCAGAGCCGGCTGAGCAAGGAGCACTGGGGGGATTTCTGCGGCGTGGACTTCGCCGCCCAGCCCTTGCACCCGGACAACGCCGGGAAATGGAAGGCCAAGCACGCCCGGATCCTTGCGGGGGAAACCTTCGAGCAGGAAGAGGAACTGACCCTGGCCGACGGACGGCGCCGCATCTTCCACTCCATGGGCGCGCCCATCGTCATGCACGGCGAGGTGGCCGGCGTCCTGGGCCTCAATCTGGACATCACGGAACGCAAGATCATCGAGGCCCAGCTGGGCCGCGAACGCCTCCTCAACGACGCGATCTTCGACAGCATCCCGGGCCTGCTCTACCTCTACGACCAGGACGGGCGTCTGGTGCGCTGGAACCGGAAGCACTGTGAACTGACGGGCTACACGGACCGGGAGCTCTCCGCCATGCACGTCATGGACTGGTACCGCGACGACCCCGAGACCCAGGAAAGGATCGCCAAAGCCATCGAGCGCGTGCTCGAGGACGGCTTCGGCGCCGAGGAAGGCGAGATCCAGACCAAGGACGGACGACGGATTCCCTTCTTCTTCACCGCCGTGCGCCTGGAGCTCGAAGGCCGAACCTACTTCACCGGCATCGGCATCGACATGACCGACCGCAAGCGATCCGAGGAGGCCCTGCGCCTGAGCGAGGAGCGCCTGACCCTGGCCCTGGACGCCGCCAGCGACGGCCTGTGGGACTGGAACCTCGAGACGGGCGAGACGTATTTCAGCCCGCGCTACCTGGACATGCTCGGGTATGCGCCGGGCGATCTCGACCTGAACATCGGCAGTTGGGAACAGCTCCTCCACCCCGACGACCGCGAGGAGGCCAAGCGGACCGAACTGGACCATGTCGACCGCGGCGAGCCCTTTTCCATTGAATTCCGCCTCCGCAACAAGGCCGGGGGCTGGCAGTGGGTCATGAGCCGCGGCAAGGTCGTGCAGTGGGACGCCGACGGGCGCCCGCGGCGCATGGTCGGCACCCATGTGGATATCGACCAGCGCAAGCGCATGGAGAAAGAACTGGTCAAGGCCAAGGAGGCCGCCGAAGCCTCGAACACGGCCAAATCGGAGTTTCTGGCCAACATGAGCCACGAGATCCGCACCCCCTTGAACGGCATCATGGGCATGCTGCAGCTCCTGGAGTCCGGGGCGGGGAACGAGGAGCAGCGCAGGACCTGCGCCCTGGCCCTGCAGGCCACCAGCCGACTGACGCGCCTGCTGTCCGACATCCTCGATCTGTCGCGGGTGGAGGCCGGCAAGATGCAGATGCGCATCGAACCCTTCAACCTCCGGGAAGCCCTCCAACACGGCATCGACCTCTTCAAGCCCATCGCCCTGCAGTCGGGTCTGGAGTTCAGCCATCATTTCGATCCCGCCCTCCCGGAATACGTGGCCGGTGACGCCGTCCGCGTCCAGCAGGTGCTCACGAACCTGATCGGCAACGCCTTCAAGTTCACGACCAAGGGGCATGTCACCGTCGAGGCCTCTCCCCTGCCGCCGAGGGGCGACGGCGGCGTCCGGGTCTTCTTCGCGGTATCGGACTCCGGGCGCGGCATCGACGACGAAGCCCTCGGCACGCTTTTTCAGCCCTTCAGCCAGGTCAGCCAAGGCTTCACCAGGGATCACCAGGGGGCCGGCCTCGGGCTGGCCATCACCAGGCGGCTGGTGTCCCTCATGGGCGGCACCATGGCCGTGGAGAGCGAGACGGGCGTAGGCTCGGTCTTCTCCTTCAGCCTGACCTTCACAACCGCGGACGCCACGCCGGCCGCCCCGGAACCGATCGAGGCCGGACAGACAACGCCGCACCCGGTGCACATCCTCCTGGCCGAGGACGACGAGGTGACGATCTTCGCCACGCGCGCCCTCCTCGCCAAGGCAGGGTACGAGGTCAGCGTCGCCCGCACCGGGCACGAGGCGGTCGCCCTTCTCCGGGAGCAGGACTTCGGGCTCGTGCTCATGGACGTCCAGATGCCCGGCATGGACGGCGTCGAGGCGACGCGGGTCATCCGCAGCGACCCCGGTCTCGGGGCCAGGCGGCTCGTCCCCATCATCGCCTTGACGGCCTTCGCCATGGACGGGGAGAAGGAGGCCTTCCTGGCGGCAGGGATGGACGGATACGTGTCCAAACCCGTCGGGATGAAGGAACTGCTCCGGGCCATCGACGCGGTCCTTTCGGGCCAGGCCGTCCGTTCATGACGGGATCGCCCTCGAACGCGGGCCACGCCATGCGCGCGATACCCCGAAACCTTCGCGAAGGCTGATCGCCCTCCCCAAACCGCGTTTTCGTCCTTGACCCCCGCCGTCCTGCCGCGCCATGTTGATCGTTTCAACGCGGCGCGACAACGGGTCGGCCCCCCGCTCATCCGCCGCAACAGGCCGGAGCCGCCTTTTTCCCAGCCATGCGTGACGTCGGCCGGGCAACCCTGACCACTCATCCACGGAGTCCACTGCACCATGCTGCCTCTCGTCATCCTCCTCGTCATCGTCCTCACTGCCCTGGTGCTGTTCATCGGCGGCTGGCTGCCCGTGGACGTGGTCGGCCTCATGGTCCTGGCCGCCCTGGCCCTGACCGGCCTCGTCTCGCCGGAGGAGGCCATGGCCGGGTTCAGCAGCCCCGCCGTCATCACCGTCTGGGCCATGTTCATCCTCTCGGCCGGGCTGACCCGCACGGGCGTGGCCTACCGCATCGGACAGCCCCTCCAGCACTTCGCACGCGGAAGCGAGACCGTGCTGGTCATCGCCCTCATGACCGCGGCCAGCATCCTCTCGGCCCTCATCAACACCACCACCGTGGCCGCCATCCTCATGCCCGCGACCATGGACCTGGCGCGGCGCAGCGGCCGTCCGCCCGCGCGCCTGCTCATGCCCATGGCCCTGGGGTGCCTCCTCGGCGGGCCGTTCACGGGCATCTCCACGCCGCCGAACATCCTGGCCACCGACGCCCTGCGCGCGGCGGGCCACGCGCCCTTCGCCCTCTTCGACTTCACGCCCATCACCGCCGCCCTGGTCGCGGCAGGCATCGCCTTCACCGTCGTCGTGGGCCTGCGCCTGCTGCCCAAGGGGACAGGGTCGGGACGGGACACGGGGGCCCTCGAATCCTCCTATCAGGTCGGGGCGCACATCTTCTCCATCGAGCTGCCGCCGGCCTCGCCCCTGGTGGGCCGCAGCCTGGTCGAGAGCCGTCTGGGCTCGGCCCTGTACCTGACGGTGGTGGGCCTGCACCGCGCCGGGGAGCTGATCCTCGCCCCGCGGGCGCAGGAAACCCTGCAGGCCGGGGACCTGGTCATCGTCCACGGCCAGACGGACCAGGTCAGCCGTTTCCACGGCAGCCGTCACCTGCAGGTCGAGCCGGATGGGCCGCAGACCGGGGAAGTCGCGCGCAGGCTGAAGGTCGCCGCGGGACGCGTCGGCAAGGGTTCGCCCCTCATCGGCCGGACCCTGGCCGAAAGCGGGCTGCGCCGCGACCACCGCGTCCATGTCCTGGCCCTGGGCGCGCCGAGCGGGGAATGCCTGGGGGAATTTCGCCGCCATCATTTCCAGGAAGGGGACCGGCTCATGCTGCAGGGTGAGCATGCGGCACTGGAACGCCTCTCCGGCCAGGGCCTCGTCGAGGGCCTGACGCCCGTGACGGAACCCCCGGCCGGGGCGCCCGCGTGCGAGGAGCTCAGCATCTGCTCCGTGAGGGTGCCCGAAGGGTCGGCCCTGGCCGGTCGCAACCTGGTGGAGAGCCGCCTGGGCAACGCCTTCGGCCTGACCGTGGTGGGCCTGGTGCGCGGCGGCGACGTGACGTGCCTGCCCGCCCCGGAGGAAACCGTGCGGCCCGGCGACCTGCTCGTGGTCCAGGGGCTGAAGCGGGACATCGACGTGTTCGAGGGGCTGCAGGACCTGGAGATTTCCGAGCAGTCGTCGCGGCTGGCCGCCGAGCTGGAATCGCAGCAGATCGGCATGGCCGAGGTGCTGC
>Ga0209066_10005082_pt1 | contig 14054 bp, 9 predicted proteins | sample All_14_2_FD_187198 | JGI IMG/M metagenome (GOLD analysis project Ga0209066, IMG submission 187198) | Freshwater microbial communities in response to fracking from Pennsylvania, USA - Allegheny Zone_MetaG_DW_15 (SPAdes) (version 2) ...
GGGCGGAGGACGGGGGGCTGAAGGCGGAGGGCTGAGGTCGGAGGACGGAGGGCCGAGGGCCGAGGACGGGACGGTCTTCAGCACGGGCGCGGAAGCGACGGGCGCGTCGCCCGGCGCGGCGGCCGGCCGCGCGATGCTCGGGAAGAGTTCCGCCATATACGGCCGGGCGTAAGGCGCCGCAACATAAACCGCGGCGGTGGAGGCGACGCCGGCAAGCAGATAGATGGGCCAGAAAAAACGCATGAGGTGTGAGTGTAACAAAACCGCAGGCGCTTAGGAATTGGTTTCCGGTTTCAGGTTTCAGGTTTCAGGTTCCAGGTTTCAGGTGTCGGGTGTCAGGTGTCGGATTGGTAAATTAACCTGGAACTTGGAACCTGGAACCTGAAAGAAGCTTTGCCGTTTGCGATTTTCGACGCGCCGGCGTTGACGGGTTTTGCGGGGACGTGATACCGTTGGCGCATGACATCCTTTGACCTTTTGGTGCTGACGGCGGCGAACGAGGCTCAGGCCGAGGGCTACCGCGCGCAGCTGGCGTGGCGGCGGGCGAACGGGCTGCTCGCGCCGGACACGCAGACGCGGGTGATCACGGACCCCGGCGGGCGCCGCGTGGGCTCGCTCGGCGCGACGCTCAACGTGCTGGCGGAGCTGGCCGGAGAGCAGAGGACAGGGGGAACGCTCAACGTTCAACGCTCAACGCTCAACGCTGAAGCAGAGAAAGGAAAACGGGAGACGGAGCTCGTCGACTTTTTCCGGGGTAAGAGGATACTGATCTGCCATTCGGGCGGCGACAGCCGGCGCACGCCGGCCTACGCGGCGCAGGGCAAGGTGTTCACGCCCGTGCCGACGGCAGGCGCGAACGGCGCGCCGCTGGCGCTCTTCGACCTCATCCTGCAGACGGTCTCGGCGTTGCCCGCGCCCGAGGATGGGCACGTGCTGGTGACCTCCGGCGACGTGCTGCTGACGTTCGACCACGCGTCGGTGGACCTGACGCGACCCGGGGTGACGGGCGTGGCGTATTTCGGTCCGGTCGAGCGCGGGTCGCGCCACGGCGTGTATGTGCCGGAGGCGTTCCGGGCGAACCCGCTGCGCACCGAGTGCGTGCCGGTGGTGGATTTCCTGCAGAAGCCGTCCGAGGCCGAGGCGCGCGCGTGCGGGGCGGTGGACCCGTTCGGGCACGTGGCGGTCGACACGGGGCTGGTGAGCCTCGACCCCGCGACCTGCGCGCGGCTGCTGGAGGCGGCGGGAGTCGGGGGACGGGAAAACGCTCACCGTTCGACAGTCAACGCTCAACGCTCAAGGGAAAAGAAGAAGGGGCTGCTGGCGGAGATCATCGCGGGGGCGTGTCCGGCGCTGGACCTCTACGAAGAGCTGACCATGGCGGTGACGCCGCGCTTCGACGAGGTGCGCTACCTGGCGCGCTTCGTGAGCGGGCGCGGGCACGGCGCGGCGCACGAGCGGCGGATGCGGGCCTTCTACCGGGCGCTGCGCGGCGTGGCGTTCCAGGTGAACATCGTGCCGTACTGCGAGTTTTTCCACATCGGCAGCAGCCGCGAGCTGCTCTCCGGCTTCTCCGGGCTTTCGCGCACGGCGCAGGAGTACCGCTTCGCCAACGGCAGCGGCGCCTGCGTGACGAGCGGCGGCGAGACCGGGCGGGCCTTTCTTTTCAACGCGCGCGTCGCGTGCCCGCTCAAGACCGGCCGCGCGCTGATCGAGGCGGTACATGCCTCCGCCGCCTGCCCGGGCGTGACCCTCGCGGGCGACAACATCCTCACCGGCCTGCCTCCCGAGGCAACGGTGGCGGTGCGCCTGCCCAAGGGCGTCGGGCTGGTCTGCCTGCCGGTGGGCAAAGCCGGCTGGGCGGCGGTGGCCTACGGCTTGGACGATGATTTCAAAACGCCGTTCGGCGGCGCGAAGCCGTGCCTTTTCCTGAACGCGCCCGTCGAGGCCTGGCTGGCGCGGACCGGAACGCCGGCGGCGCGCCTGTGGCGCGAGGGCGAGGCGCGGGACGGCCTGTGGCGGGCGAGACTCTGGCGCGTGGGCGCGCTGGACGACGTGCTGGCAGAGGCGGTGGCGATCGCGGAGGACGGGGAGAGCGCCGAACGCTCAACGTTCAACGCTCAACGTTCAACGCTCAACGCTGAACGCCGAAGCGGGGTGGCGGGGGGCAGAGGGCGGCGGCACAGCCTCGCGGAGCTGCTGCCGCAGGTGAACCACGGACGGCTGCTGGCGGTGCGGCAGGAGATCCGGCGGCAGGTGAACCTGATGCGCGTGGCGGAGCGGCTGCTGGGGGACGACGCGCTGCCTTCGGCCGACGTGTGCGGCTGGATCCGCAACGCGGACGAGGCCGGGCTCGCGCTGCGGCAGCTGTCGGCCTTGCTGACCGGCGAAGCGCTCGGCCGGCCGCTTTTGCGGGCGCGCGTGCTGCGGCTCATGGCGATGATCCAGGGGCAGACGGAGGACGGAGGACGGAAGGCCGATAACAGCCTCGGACCCCGGACCTCCGACCTCCGACCTCCGACCTCTGTCTTCGGGCCTCAGGTCTCCGACCCCCAGGCGCAGGCGTTCGCGGCGGTGGCCGAAGCCGTGGCCGTCAGTTTCGAGCCGTACGGGCAGCCGCGGGCGGCGGCGATCCTGCACGACCAGGTGGTGTGGGTGACCACGCCGGTGCGCATCGACTTCGCGGGCGGCTGGTCGGACACGCCGCCGATCTGCGCCGAGCTGGGCGGCACCGTGCTGAATGCGGCGGTGACGCTCAACGGGCTCTATCCGGTGCAGGTGATGGCCAAGCTCAACACGCACGGGTGCATCCGGCTCTCCAGCATCGACCTGGGCGAACGCAAAGAGTTCCGCACGACGGCGGAGCTGCTCGACCACCGGGACCCGAACGACTGGGCGACGCTGGCCAAGGCGGCGCTGGTGCTGGCGGGCGTGGCCCCTTCGCGCGCGGAGGAGCCGCTCGCCGCGTGGCTCAAGGTGCTGGGCGGCGGGCTGGACCTGACCATCTTCTCGTCGCTGCCCAAAGGTTCGGGCATGGGCACAAGCTCGATCCTCGGCGCGGCGGTCATCGCCTGCCTCGACCGCGTGCTGGGCGTGCCGTTCAACACGGACCGGCTGATCCGCATGACCTCGATCCTGGAGCAGCGCATGTGCACGGGCGGCGGCTGGCAGGACCAGGTGGGCGGAATCCTGCCGGGCGTGAAGCTGATCCGCACCCAGCCGGGGACGGACCAGACCGTGGCGCTGCGGTGGACGGTTTTCGACATGTCCGAGGGAAGCGAGCTGAAGCGGCGGTGCCTGCTCTACTTCACGGGGCAGAAGCGCATGGCGCGGAACATCCTTCACAACGTGGTGTCGGGCTATCTGGCGCGCGACCCGCTGGTGCTGCGGACGCTGAGCGAGCTGAAGGGGTCGGCGCTGGAGACCAAGGAGGCCCTCGACGCGCAGGACCTCGACGGGTTCGCGCGGGGGATCGCGCGGTACTGGGAGCTGAAAAAACGGATCGACCCGGGCTCGACCAACAGCCCCATCGAGGCGCTGCTGCGGGCGGTGGCGGACGAGACTCAGGCCGCGCTGCTGCCGGGCGCGGGCGGCGGAGGGTTCATCTTCCTGCTGGCCAAGAGCGCCGCCGCCGCCGAGCGCATCCGGCGCACGTTCGAGCGGCGCCCGCCCAACGCGCACGCGCGCTTCTTTGATTTCGCCGTAGACCAGCAGGGCCTGAAAGTGACCGTGCTGTAAGGGATCCCTTATGCCCGACCTTCAAATCACCTCCTTCGCGAACCCGCGGGTCAAGCACGCCGTAAAGCTGCGCCAGCGCCCTTACCGTGACGAGGCGGGGCAAATGCTGGTGGAGGGCTACCGCGAGTGCAAGCGCGCGCTCGACAACGGCTACCGGCCCCAGGTGCTCTTCTTCTGCGAAGCGCTGTACCTGAAGAACCTCAACGAGCCCGAGATCGTGCGGCGCTGCCGCGAGCTGGGCGCGGAGATCCTCGCCTGTCCGGCGGCGGTTTTCGAGAAGCTCGCCTACCGCGAGCGGCCCGAGGGCCTGCTGATCGTGGGGCCGCAGCTGTCGCGAAAGCTCACGGACCTGCGCCTGCCCGAACACGCGCTGGTGGTGGTGGCCGAGGCGATCGAGAAGCCCGGCAACCTGGGCACCATCCTGCGGTCGGCCGACGCGGCGGGCGTGCACGCGGTGATCGTCTGCGACCGCTGCACCGACATCCACAACCCCAACGTGGTGCGCGCCTCCACCGGCACGCTCTTCTCGGTGCCGGTGGTCGAGGCCGAGAGCGGCGAGGCGATCGCCTTCCTGCGCGCGCGCGGGTTCCGCATCCTGGCCGCCACGCCCCACGCCGAAAGCCTGCACGCCGAGGTGGACCTGACCGGCAACGTGGCGATCGCGGTCGGCGCGGAGCAGTACGGCCTGACCGAAAAATGGATGGCCGCCGCCGACCTGCGCGTGCGGATCCCGATGCTGGGGCTGGCGGACTCGCTCAACGTCGCCGCCGCCACGACCATCCTGCTGTTCGAGGCCGTGCGGCAGCGTGTCGCGGCCGGCCAGGTGAGCGTGCCCCCGCCCGAGGCGTGGCACGGCGAAGCGGCGTTTGACGCCTGATTTTGTTAACGAAGGAGAAACCATGAAGACGATGCGTGCGATCCCGGTCCTGTTTCTGGTCACAAGCTGCGCGGTCACGGCTCCGCTGGCGCAGGGCGGCGAAAAAGGCGCGCAAGCGCAAGCCGCGAAGCAGCCGTGGCTGCGGTACGAGAAAGAGCTCGGGCTGCAGACGCGGTATTCGGCGGATCTCACGATCCAGTCGATGGGCATGAACATGGCGGCGAAGCTGTACCGCCTCGACGGCAAGACGCGCACGGACACCACGCTGCCCTTTTTGAACACGCGCCTGGTCTCGCTGGAGCTGGAAGAGAACGGCAAGCCCGTGCAGTACACCGTCTTCCCTGACAAGAAAAAGTATTGCGTGGTCGCCGGCGGCGAAGAGGACGGCGCGGGAAAACAAGCGGCGGAGCCCAAGCTGGAGGACGCTGGAACCGAAGTGTACGAGGGGGTCACCTGCAAGCGCCGCCGCATGACCGTGCCGATGGAGGACGGGGCGACCGGCGAGATGACCCTGCTTTTCTCGCCGGCGCAGAAAAACATGCCGGTCAAAATCACCTCGGTCTCCCGACACGCCGCGGCCGAAACCGGCGCCGAGCCCATGACCGTGACGGCGGTGGTGCTGTTCAAGAACTACCTGTTCGCCGCGCCCGCGGCCGCGCTCTTCGCGATCCCCAAGGATTACACGCAGGCCAAGGACATGACCGAGATGATGCTGTCCGGCGGCGGGCCGGGCGGCGGCGGCCTGACGTTGCCCCCCGAAGCCCTGAAGGCCCTGCTCCAGGCGCAGAAAGAGGCGGCGCAAGCGCCCCAAAACGGCGCCGCGGGAGAAGGCGCCGCCACGGCGCCCCAGAACCTTGAGAACCTGCGCCGCCTGCTGGGCAAGTGACGGTCGTCATGTTGACCGCCGTCCTCTCCTCTGTGCTGCCCGTCTGCCTGCTGGTCCTGCTGGGGGCCGCGCTCCGGCAGACGCGCTTTCTGCCGGAAGCCTTTTTCGCGCAGCTGAACCGGCTGGGCTTCTGGCTGCTTCTGCCCGCGCTCCTCTTCTGCACGATCGCGACCGCGCCGGCGGCGGCGGGCGGGGCGGGCCTGCGCGTCGGGCTGGTGCTGTGCGCCTGCGCCGTGGGCATCACGCTGGCCGGGTGGCTGGCGGCGCGCCTGCTGCGCCTGCCCGAGGGCTCGGCGCGCGCGCTGATGCAGGCCGCCATGCGCGGCAACCTCGCCTACACGGCGCTGCCCGTGCTCCTCTATACCTTCGGCGAGGGCAGCGCGGCGGCGGCCGCCGCCGCCATGGCGCTGGCGCCGACGATCCCCTTCTACAATTTCTTGGCGGTGCTGATCCTGACGCATACGGACGGAAGCACCTGGCAGGTACGGACGGCGCGCGCCGCGGGCGCGGTGCTGCGCAACCCGCTGATCCTCGGCTGCGGCCTCGGCCTGCTGGTGCTGAAGAGCGGGTTCGCGCTTCCCGAGGCCGGCTTCCGGGCCGTCGATGCGCTCGGGCGGGCGGCGCTGCCCTGCGCCCTGCTGGCGCTGGGCGCGGGGCTGACCCCGGCGACCTTGCGCGCCAGTGTCCGGCCCGCGCTTGTCGCCACCGCCCTCAAGCTGCTGGGCATGCCCGCGCTCGGCTATCTGGTGGCGCGGGCGGCAGGGTTCAGCGGCGAGACGATGCTGATCACCCTGCTCTATCTGGCAAGCCCCTGCGCGGTGACCTCCTATGTGATGGCCGACCAGATGGGCGCCGACAAAGAGCTGGCCGGCTCGGCAATCGCGCTCAGCACCCTGCTCTGCCTGCCGGTCATGGTGGCAATCCTGCTGCTGTTCGGACGATAAAAGGCTCGTGCAAAACCCTCAGCGGCCACCTTTGGGGGGCTGCGCCGAGCCGTCTTATCGCGCGGGGTTTTGCGATTGCCTCAAAAAAAAACCGGGGCCGGTTTTACCCGGCCCCGGTGCTGCATGACAGGAGTGGTCTATATATATTTTGGGTTGTGTGGTTAATCGTTAACGGGCAAGTTGAGAAAAACGGTTCCCTCTCTGGTCTTCACGCGCACGAGCACGTTGCCGCCCTTCCCCTTGCCCACTGCCTTTTCAAACTCTTGAACGCTCTTCACCTCGGTGCGGTTCACCTCCAGGATCAACATCCCCGGCCTCAATCCCGCCTCTTCCGCCACGGAGCCCTGCGCGACCTCCGAGATCACCACGCCGTTCCGGGCTTCGTACCCCAGCTGCTGCGCGATCTCAGCGGTCAGCTCTTCAACCTCAAGCCCCAGCTTGTCCAGCACGGTCTCGCTCACCTGCGCTCCCGCCGCGGCCTGAACCTCGTCGGGGAAGGCGGCGACCGTGACCGTCACCTTCTTGACCTTGCCTTCGCGGAAGATCGTCAGTTCGGTTTTCTTATTAGGCAATATCCGTGCCACCTCGTTCCGGAAGCCGGTGTTGTCCTTGATTTTCTTGCCTTCAAGCTCGATCAAGATATCTCCGCTCTTGATGCCGGCCTTGTCGGCTGGCCCTTCTTTTTGCACATCGGCGATGAGCACCCCGCCCGCTTCATCGCGCCCGAACGAGGCCGCCATCTCTTTTGTGACCTCGCCGGGGTTGAGGATTACGCCGATGTAACCTCTTGTCACTTTGCCGTTTGCGACAAGTTGCTCTTTAATGTTCATCGCCATGTCGATGGGAACCGCAAAGCCGATGCCCATGTATCCGCCGCTGCGGCTGAAGATCGCGGTGTTGATTCCGACGGCCTCGCCGTCGATGTTCAGCAGCGGGCCGCCGGAGTTGCCGGGATTGATGGCCGCATCGGTCTGGATGAAGTCCTCGTAGTCCGCAATGCCGATGTTGGTGCGTCCTTTAGCACTCACCACCCCCACCGTCAGTGTCTCCTTCAGTCCGAACGGGTTGCCGATGGCGATGACCCACTCGCCGATCTGGAGGGTGTCGGGTTTCCCGATCGCCAGGGTCGGCAGATTGTCCGCCTCGATCTTGATCAAGGCGACCTCGGTTTTCGCGTCCGCGCCGATCCGCTTGGCCAGAAACTCCCGTCCGTCGGCCAGGCGCACCGTGATCTTGTCGACATCTCCGACGACGTGCGTGTTGGTGAGGATGTAGCCGTCTTTGCTGATGATGAAGCCCGAGCCTTGTCCCGTCTGCTTGAACATCTGCTGCGGCTGCCTGCGCCGAGGCATGTTCTGCCGCGGGCGCTGCTGCCCGAAGAAGCGCTCCGAGAACTCCTCGCCGAACAGGTCGAACGGGTTGTTGAAATAATACTGCATGCTTCCGGCGGGCACCTGCTTCTCAACCTGGATGAACACCACCGCAGGCGTCGCTTTGGCCGCCACGCCCGAAAAACCTTTCCTGAAGTCGAACGCTTCGCCCGCGGCGCGCACGGCAACGGGCCATGAGGCCGCACAGGCCATCAGTCCCGCAACGACCCACCTCTTCACTCTGCCTTTATTCATATGCTCCCTCCATTCTCAATCCCATCATTCCACGGTTCCACTTTTCCATCATTCCAATGATTAAAACAAGGCCATAACCTCACGCGGCAGACGGCAACCAGTTTGAATCCGACGGACCGTGCGAGCGCGTGAGATTATGGCCTTTACGGACCTGTTTTGTCATCCTCTTGCCGTCTCTCGCACGGTCGCCTTTTAATAAGCAGTTAACATGCCAGACAGATAAAATGACAGTTATTATCGAGTTGATCCAATTATTTAATCAAAAACGTGAGATATTAGCCAAAGTTAATTTTCGGGCGGGAGGGTCCGCCTGAAGACCGCGACAGGCTGTCCGCAAGGCTGTGACAAGTTGGCTCAAATGAAAAACAACAGGGGCCCGCGTTTCCGCGGACCCCTGTATGTCAGTGAATCAACTCACTCAGGCGGAAGGCTATTCGACCTTGGCCTTGATGAAGCTGCCGGCCGTGAGCGGCACGGTAACGGTGTTGGTGTTCTGATTTTCCGTGAAGGTCAACGACTCGACCGCCACCGGCTCAGCGTTAAACCCGGTCGCCAGGTTGGTGGCCGTGTAGATGTTCAACGTACCGTTGATGGTTTCGAAATTGACGGCCGTGGACGACGCCACAACCGTCACCGTGGCTTCGGTCGCGCCGACTGCGATCGAGGTGATCGCGATCGTGTTCGTCACGCCATTAGCCTCCGGCAGATTCAACAGATACTCGTCATACCAGTCGGCGGCATTCGCCGCAACCGCAGCCTCGCTCACGTCGTTCGCGATAGCCCAAGCGGCCACCTTGCCGGCATCCGGCGTCCCTTCTCCCATCGCGAAGGAGCCGGTGCTGTACGGGCCGAAGGTGATCTCCGCCGTCGCAGCCGTGGCCGAAGAGACAACACCCGTCGCCAGGTTCTTGTCCAGCTCGCCCGCATAGGTGACGCCCAAGACGTTCGTAACGTTGTACCAGTCGATCGCATCGATCGTGATGAACGTTCCGCTCTCGACCGTGCCGCCGTTCGCGACAGGCGCGCCGTTGGTCAGAACCGTGCCCAAGGTGTCGTTATACGACAGCGTCAGCAGGATGCCTGCAGGCGCCGAAGCGTAGGCTCCGTTCGCGACCGACAGCTCATCCACCCAGCCTGTGCCCTGGAAGGCCACGGCGCTGAGGGTGTTGCCGGCAGCCGCCGTGAGGAACATGTCGTCATCATCTCCCAGCGCGTTCTCGTGCGTCAAGAGCTCACTGTTGAGGTAAACCTTACACACGGAAAGCGGATCAACATAGATCATCTGGATGGTCAGACGATACCAGTTGGTCGGGCTGATGCTGATATTCGTGAAAACGCTGTTGGTCACAGCCGGTCCTTCGATCCCATGGTACACCACCAAGTTTGAATTGGCGTTTACGTACACGGCGACCTTGACATCATTCGAGATCGTGGGCGTGTCCTCACTCGGCGTGAACTTGATCAGCGTGTCCACATAGACATTCGCCGACGCGAACGTTTGCCCCGTCACCGAGCCGTCACCGATCACGTGGCGCGTGAGCGTGTTGCCCTCGGTCGCGAGTTCAAGGACGAGGTTTTTGTCCGCGGTCATGGGACGCTGACCCACATATTCCGCGCTCGTCGTGTCGCTGACGATTTTGGACTCGTCCAGTCCCTGAGCCACCCACAAGTAATTAGTGGTGACCGTACCTCCATCCACAGTCAGTGTGTACCTGTACTCGGCGATTCCCTGCTCGTTGGTCCCCTCGGGCGCCTCGAACGAATCCGTAACCCACGTCGTGGTCGGATCAGGATTGCCTCCGAGCCCGGCTGCGGCTGTCAGGGCGCAAAAACCCGCACAGACCGTCACAAACTGTAACATACGCTTTGAAGTCAGGTTCATTTAAGAAACCCTCCTATCAGTGTTCCTGCGTTATTGACTGTAAACCTTCAAAATCCTGCCGGACATGAGGAAAACACCCGCTCTCCACGCTGTCGGACAAGACCATTCTTTCGTTGTTAGGCATACATTAGACTAAAAAGGCCGGGTGAAGCAAGTCCGAAAAGCGCGGTTTTGAAATATTTTTTCCGGGTGGTCTTGAGGTCGCCGGCCCTTCTGTGTGATAATGCGCCCCTTCCAAGAGATACGTGAGGACGCGTGACCGAAACGGCATTCATCGAACTTTTCGACCATCTCTCCGACCACCTCTGGCTGCAGGCCTTGCTGGTGACGGTCGGGACCTGTTTTCTGGAGGATGCCGCGCGCTGTGCCGTGTGCCTGCTGGTGGCTGCGGGACATCTCGGCTGGTGGATGACGTTCGCCTCCATGACAGTCGGCGGCATGGCCGGCGATGTCGGGCTCTACCTGATCGGGCGTTATGCGACGGCCTTCCTCTTCCGCCGCCGCTGGGTCGACCCCGTCCGGCTGGAGTGGATGGAGGCCTACTTTAAGGACCACGCGGTGAAAACGATCTTTATCTCGCGTTTTCTGCCCGGCGCGCGCACGGTGACCAACACGGCGGCGGGCGCCGTGAAATACCCCCTGCCGCGCTTCCTGCTGCTGCTCTTCCTGGCGGCGGTGGTCCAGTCGCTGCTCTTCCTGAAGCTCGGGGTCTTTATCGGCGAAAAAATCCTGCCCTACCTGCATGACCCCCGGCTGCGGTTCGCCGTCTTCGGCGTCACGGTGCTGGCGCTGCTGCTGGCGCACCGGGCGTTCGTCCGCCGCCGCAAGCGCGCGCCGTTTCCGCCCGGCCCGGCCCGCTGACTGCCGCTCACACGCGCTTGACGCCCAGCTCGACCTCGAGGCGCTGATTCAGATCATAGGTGTGGAGAGCGTCCAGCAGCGGGGCGAGGTCGCCTTCGACGATGCGGTCGAGGCTGTAGAGCGTGAGGTTGACGCGGTGGTCGGTCATGCGGTTCTGCGGGAAATTGTAGGTGCGGATGCGCTGGCTGCGGTCGCCTGACCCGCGCAGGTCCAGGCGCGTCTGGCCCAGCGCGGCTTCCTCCGCCTGCCGCCGCTGGTCGAGGATGCGCGACTTGAGCACCGCGAGCGCCTTTTCCTTGTTCCGGTGCTGCGAGCGCTCGTCCTGGCACTGCGCCACCAGCCCGGTGGGCAGGTGGGTGATGCGGATCGCCGAGTAGGTGGTGTTCACCCCTTGGCCGCCGTGGCCGCCCGCGCAGAAGATGTCCACCCGCAGCTCGCTCTCCGGCAGCTCGATCTCGTCGGCCTCATCCGCCTCGGGAAAGACGATGATGGTGGCGGCGGACGTGTGGATGCGGCCCTGAGCCTCGGTTTCCGGCACGCGCTGCACGCGGTGGCCGCCGCTCTCGAACTTGAAAGCGCCGTAGGCGCCCTCTCCGACGACGGTGAACACGATCTCTTTGTAGCCTCCCAGCTCCGTGGCGTTGGCATCGATGAGCGAAATCTTCCAGCCCTTCGCGTCGCAGAACTTGGAGTACATGCGGAAGAGCACGGCCGCAAACAGCGCGGCCTCGTCGCCGCCCGTGCCGGCGCGGATCTCGAAGACCGCGTTGCGCACATCGCCGGGGTCGGAGGGAAGCAGGCCGGCGAGCACCGCGTTCTCGGCCGCAGGCAGGCGCGCCTCGAGCGCGGCAATCTCCTCACGCGCCATTTCCGCCAGATCCGGATCGACGGCCGGGTCGGCGAGCAGCCCGCGGTTGCCCTCCAGCTCGTCCAGCAGCCGGAAATAGGCGTTGGCGACGCTCTCGAGCTTTTTGAGCGCGGAGTGCTCGCGAACCTTTTCGCGATACGCCTTGGGGTTCCCGAGAACGGCCGGGTCGGACAGCGCCAGCTCGGCGGCCTCCACCTTGTCGAGCACCCGACGGATATGGGTTTTATCGATCATTGAAAGCAAACGGGCCGGAATGCGCGTTCGCCTGACGGCTGCGCCCTCCGACCCGCCTATGTCCGCAAACGCTAAGCCTTCTTGATGCTGTAGCGCTTCATGAACTGGTCAACACGGCCCTCGGTGTCGAGCATCGTCTGCTGGCCCGTGAAATACGGGTGGCAGGCCGAACAGGTGTTGACCGTCATTTCTTTTTTGGTGGAACGCGTCGTGATCACATTGCCGCACGCGCAGGTGATCGTCGCGTCTTCGTATTTGGGGTGGATGTCCTTCTTCATAATACAAAAGCCTTTCCGTGATACGGAGGAATAAGAGTATCGTATTCGGCGTCCCCTGTGCAAGGGGGAAATTCAAGCTCGCGGATTTTTTTTACAGGCGCCCCTCTTCCGCACTTCGTTCTTGCGCTTTCCCCTGAGAACCCTGTACCCTCCCGCCATGCTCCGTGACCGTACAGCCTGGCTGCTGACCCTCCTGCTGGCGGGCGTGTTCGGTCTGCTCTTGTTCTGGCCGCTCGCGCGCGTCATCCGCGGCGGTTTCTTTGTGAACGGGCAGTGGACGGCGCACTACCTGCTGGGCGTTTTCAGGAATCCGGTTTACGCCGAGGGGCTGCTCAACAGCCTGCGCATCGCGCTCGTCGCCACCGTGCTCGCCGCAGGCCTCGCCCTGCCGCTGGCCTGGCTCTCGCACACCTTCGCGTTCCGCGGCCAGCGGCTCTGTAACGCCATCCTGCTGGTACCGATGGTGCTGCCTCCTTTCGTGGGAGCGATCGGCTTGATGCAGATCTTCAGCCCCTACGGCGCGCTGAACGCCCTGCTAGGCTGTGGCCCGGTGGACTGGCTCGGCCGCTCGCGCTTCCTCGGCGTCGTGCTTTTGCAGGCGCTCTCCTTTTACCCGGTCATTTACCTCAACGTGGCCGCCGCGCTCGCCAACACGGACCCCGCGCTGGAGGAGGCCGCGCAAAATCTCGGCGCGAGCGCCTGGACGCGCCTCCGCCGCATCACGCTGCCGCTCGTGATGCCGGGGCTCTTCGCCGGCTGCACGCTGGTGTTCATCGCCTGCTTCACCGAGCTCGGCACGCCGCTGATCATGAACTATTCGCGGTGTGCCGCCGTGCAGGTCTATGACGAGCTCAAGGAGATCAGCGCGAGCCCCTTCCCCTACGCGCTGGTCTCGGTCGTGCTTGCGGCGAGCGTGGCGCTTTACGCGCTCAGCCGGCTGCTTTTTGGCGGCCGCGCCTACGCGATGCAGGGCAAGGCCACCCGCCCGCACCAGCCGGTTCGCCTCCGCGGCGTACGGGGTTTTCTGGCGGCCCTGCCTTTCTTGGCGGTCACCCTGTTTGCGCTCCTGCCGCACGCGGGCGTGCTCCTGACCAGCTTCTCCGTTCCCGGCGCGTGGTACCGCACCGTCCTGCCCGCGCGGCTGACCGCCGCGAACTACGCCGAGGCGCTGGGGCATGCGATGACCTTAGATGCGATCCGGAACAGCCTGCTTTTCTCCTCGCTCGCCGTCGTTCTCAATCTCGCGCTCGGCTTAGCGGTAGCGTGGGTGGTGGTGCGTTCGCGCATCCGTGCGCGCGGCGTCCTGGACACGCTGGCCATGATGCCGCTCGCGGTTCCAGGGCTGGTCATCGCGTTCGGTTTCATTTCGGTCAGCGCCTCGCTCGCCGGGCTGCCGCAGGTTCAGGCGATGCCCCGTCTGGCGGCCCTGCTCGACATCCGGGTCAACCCCACGCTCTTTCTGGTGATCGCCTACGCGATACGCCGCCTGCCTTACATGGTGCGCGCCGCGGTGGCCGGACTGCAGCAGACCTCGCTGGCGCTGGAAGAGGCGGGGGCCAGCCTGGGCGCGCCGCCGCTGGCGGTGATGCGCCGCATCACGCTGCCGCTCATCACCGCCAACCTGATTGCGGGCGCGCTGCTGGCGTTCGCGTTCAGCATGCTGGAGGTATCGGACAGCCTGATGCTGGCGCAGAAGATGACTTACTATCCCATCACCAAGACGATCTTCGAGCTTTTTCAGCTGGTCGGCATCGGCCGCTATCTGGCGGCGGCCCTCGGGGTCTGGGCGATGCTTTTGCTGGCCGTCACCCTGATTGGCAGCAGCCTGCTGCTCGGAAAAAAGATGGGCGCGCTGTTCCACGCC
>Ga0209066_10005083_pt1 | contig 14048 bp, 12 predicted proteins | sample All_14_2_FD_187198 | JGI IMG/M metagenome (GOLD analysis project Ga0209066, IMG submission 187198) | Freshwater microbial communities in response to fracking from Pennsylvania, USA - Allegheny Zone_MetaG_DW_15 (SPAdes) (version 2) ...
CACCTCACCCCAACCCCGGCACCCGCTCCAGATCAGCCAACCACGCCGCCGCACTGGCATCACTCGGCGCCCGCCAATCCCCCCGCGGTGACAGCGAGCCGCCCGAGCCCACCTTGGGTGAGTTGGGCACGCAGGAGCGTTTGAACTGGTTGGCCATGAAGCGCTTGATGAACAGGCCCAGGTGCTGTTTGATCTCGGCCAGCGTGTATTGGTGGTGCGCGGCTTCGCCAGCCGGGTAGCGGCCTTGGGTGCGGTCGTGCCAGGCCTGCCAGGCCAGGAAGGCGATCTTGCTGGGGGTGTAGCCGTAGCGCAGCAGGTAGTACAGGTGAAAGTCTTGCAGCTCGTAGGGGCCGATGAAGCTTTCGGTGGTCTGGGCGGGCTGGTCACTGTTGGCCTGGCCGGGCACGAGCTCGGGGCTGATCTCGGTGGCCAGCACATCGAGCAGCACCTGGCTGCCGGCCTCGCCGATCTGGCCCGTCTCGGCCACCCAGCGCACCAGGTACTTCATCAGCGTCTTGGGCACGCTGGCGTTCACGTTGTAGTGCGACATGTGATCGCCCACGCCGTAGGTGCACCAGCCCAGCGCCAGCTCGCTGAGGTCACCCGTGCCCACCACGATGCCGTGGTGCAGGTTGGCCAGGCGAAACAGGTGGCTGGTGCGCTCGCCGGCCTGCACGTTTTCGAAGGTGACGTCGTAGACGGGCACATCGTGGCGGTGGGGGTGGCCAATGTCGATCAGCATCTGCTCGCAGCTGGGGCGGATGTCGATGGTCTGGGTGCTGCAGCCGATGGCGGCCATCAGGCGCAGGGCCTGGTCAAGCGTGCGCTGGCTGGTGGCAAAGCCGGGCATGGTGATGCCCAGGATGTCGCTGCGGGGGCGGCCCAGCAGGTCCATGGCTTTGGCGCACACCAGCAGCGCGTGGGTGGAATCCAGCCCGCCGGAGACGCCGATCACCAGCTTGCCCATGCCCGTGACCGTCAGGCGTTGAACGAGGGCCTGCACCTGGATGTTGTAGACCTCGGCACAGCGCTCGTCGCGGCGCGCCGGATCGGCCGGCACGAAGGGAAAGCGCTCCAGGCGGCGTTGCAGCCGGCGCGCGCCCAGCTCGCGGCCCAGCGTGAAGTGCACGGTGCGGAAATGCTTCAACGCGTCGCGGTGCTGGGCGACTGATTGGCCGAAGCTCGTCTGCCGCATGCGTTCATGGGCCAGGCGCTCCAGGTCGACATCGGCGGTGATCAGGTGCGGCTCGCGGCTGAAGCGGGCTGACTCGGCCAGCAGCTCGCCGTTTTCACACACCAGCGCCTGGCCGTCCCAAGCCAGATCGGTGGTCGATTCACCCAGGCCGGCCGATGAATACAGGTAGGCCGCCAGGCAGCGGGCTGATTGCTGGCTCACCAGTTGATGCCGGTAATCGGCCTTGCCCACGGTGATGTTGGAGGCCGACAGGTTGACCAGCACCGAGGCACCGGCCAATGCCGCGTGCGATGACGGCGGGATGGGCACCCACAGGTCTTCGCAGATCTCTACGTGCAGGGCCAGGCCGGGCACGTCATCAGCGTTGAAGAGCAGCTGGGCACCGAAGGGAACCGTCTGCCCCAGCAGCGTGATCTCGGTGGCCAGCGCGGTGTGGCCGGGGTTGAACTGGCGGGTTTCGTAAAACTCGCCGTAGCTGGGCAGGTAGGTCTTGGGCACCACGCCCAGCAGCCGGCCGCGGTGCACCACCGCCGCGCAGTTGTACAGACCCGTGGGCAGCTGCAGCGGCAGGCCCACCACGGCCACCAGCGGCAGCTCGGCGCTGGCCGCCAGCACCTGGCCCAGCGCGGCCTCGCAGGCGCGCAGCAGGGCCTGTTGGTGGAACAGGTCATCACAGGTGTAGGCCGCCAGGCCCAGCTCGGGGAAGGCCACCACGGCGGCGCCGGCCTCGGCGGCCTGGCGCATGAGCTGCACGGTTTGCGTGGCGTTGAAGGCGGCATCGGCCACCCGGCCGATGGGCACGGCCACGGCCACGCGCAGGAAGCCGTGGGTGGCGGGGTCGAAGAACTGGGTGGGGTCCATGATGGCGGTCTGCAGCGCGGGGCTGGCGGGAGTCACTGCCGCCAGTATCGGGCAAGCGGGCGGGCGCTCGCCGGTGGCCGGGCCGCCACGGCGGCCTGTAACAGCGCGTATCGGGCCCGGTGCGGGTGGGCTGCCACGCTCAAAATCGACCCAAGACGGGCCCACGTGCCCACTCCACAGGGGACAGGGATGGTGGTGATTGTTTTCCGCTCGCGGCTGCGCGAAGGGGCCGACCTGGCCCGGCTCGACAGCCTGGGCCAGCGCATGGCCGCGCTGGCGGCGGCGATGCCGGGCTTCATCTCGTACAAGGACTTCCAGGCCGAAGACGGCGAGGCGCTGACGCTGGTCGAGTTCGACAGCCTGGCGGCGCTGCAAGGCTGGCGCGACCATCCCGAGCACCAGGCAGCACAACAGGTGGCGCGCGAATCGATGTTCGCCACCTACGACATCACTGTGTGCAGCCCCCTGCGGGCCTACCGCTTCGCCGCGGGTGAAGGCCGCACCGAGCTGGACGTGGGAGGCCCGGCATGACGATGAACCGCCCGCTGGGCCTGCGGGTCTTTGTCTCATCACCCGGTGATGTGGGCGACGAGCGCCAGGCCGCACTCGCGGTGCTGGCCGGCCTGCCCGAGGCGCTGGGCGCACAAGACCGGCTCACCATCGAACCCGTGTTGTGGGATGACCCCCGGGCACCGGTGCCGCTGGAAATGGGCCGCAGCGGCCAGGCCTCGGTAGATGCCTACAAGCCGCGCACCTCGCAATGTGATCTGGTGGTGGTGATCCTGTCATCGCGCTTTGGCTCACCAGCGCTGCTGGAAGATGGCAGCGAGATCGACTCGGGCACCGCCTACGAGATCAACGAGGCGCTGGCCGCGGGCGTGCCGGTGTGGGTCTACCGCGACCAGCGGCCGCTGCAGATTCCACCCAGCCTGCCGGCCCAGGAACAGCAGCGCCGGCTCGACCAGTTTCAGCGCGTGCAGCACTTCTTTGACACCCGCTTCAGCGATGTGAACGGGCGCCGCACCGGCGAATTCAATGCCTACGCCGATGCCCCCGCCTTTGCTGACCTGCTGGGCAAGCACCTGCGGATGCTGGCGCAGCAACGCCTGACGTTGCACGACAAGCCCTACTGCGTGCCCGAAACCGGCTCCGAGCTGCCCATCACCGGCCGCGATACCGAGCTGGCGCTGCTGCGCACGCGCGTGCAGGCGGGCCAGCACACCTGCCTGCTGCGCTCGCCGGGCGTGGGCAAGACGGCGCTAGCGCATGCGCTGGTGGATGACCGCACGGCCATCCTGCGCACCTTTGCCGGCGTGCTGTGGCTTGAGTTTGGCAAGCGGCCCGAGCTGCAGCCGCAGTTGCGCGAATGGGCCTGGGCCCTGGGCATCGAAGAAGCCCAGCACGCCAGCCTGGCCACCGAAGACGACTGGCTGCGCGCCATCCAGCAACGCATCGGCACGCGCCGCATGCTCATCGTGCTGGACGATGTGTGGACTCCCGAGCAGGTGAGCGGCCTGATGGCGCAGCTGCCCGATTCGGTGTTTGTGGTGACCACGCGGCGCACCAACGAGGTGGCCGAAAACCTGGAGTGGGGCAGCGATGACCCGTACATCCAGCTCGATGACCTGAACGAAGCCGACAGCCTGCGCCTGCTGGGCCTGTGCGCCCCCGAGGCCATGCGGCTGGCGCCCCAGCGCGTGCGTGAGCTGGTGCAACGCGTGGGGGGCCTGCCGCAGGCGCTGAAGCTGATCGGCAAGTACCTGCGCAAGAAGTCGCTCATGGGCAGCAAGGACGTGCTGGAGCGCGCGCTGGATGAACTGCACCGCCCCGACATCCTGATGGAGCTTCGGGCACCCGTGCCGGCCCACCATGCCGGCGGCACGCAAACCCTCGATGCCCTGATCGACCTGAGCTACCGCGCGCTGGAGCGCGACGCCACGCGCGAGACCTTCCTGGGCCTGGCGGTGTTCCGTCCCAAGCCCTACTACTTCACCGCCGAGATGGCCGCCGAGATCTGCGCGCTGCCCGATGTGGTGGACGACCTCGAAGCGCTGTGGGACCTGGGCATGATCGAATGCCGCCGCAACGATGACGACCCGGCCAAACCCAGCGAATACACGCTGCACCCCATCGTGCACGGCTTCGCGCAGCGCCGCCTGCCCACCGAGCGCAAGGCCGCGCTGCAGAACCGCCTGCTCGACTGGTATGCCCGCCGCATCGATGTCTCGGCCCAGCGCGGCGTGACCGATCAATACGCCCTGTGGTACCGCTACGAACACGCCCACTGGCATGCCGACGTGGGCAACTGGCTCTACTACCTGGCCGTGGGCAGCGATGCTTCGGCCAGCATGGTGGCCTTTTTGCGGGTGTACTTCGATGCCTGGTGGTGGTGGGGCTTCTTTCAGGAGTTCCGCTTCTGCCAGAAACTGGTGGACGAATGGGCCCAGCGCAGCGTGGGGCCCACGCAGCGGGCCGGCCTGGCCATGCTGCAAACGTTTCAACAATCGTTTCCGCGCGGCATGGGCCCGCGTGGCAAACGGGCCGATTGGCGCCGTGCCCAGGCCGCCCTGCAGCAGATGCTGAGCGGCCTGCAGGCCGACACCGCCATCGACGCGAAGCGCCCTGAAGATGCCGCCCGCGTGCGCGCCGCGCTGCACTTCGCGCTGGCCGAATGCGCCGCCTACGGCGACGGCGACAAGGCCAAAGCCCTGACCCTGCTGGACGGTGCGCTGGCGGCGCTCGCTTCGCTGAACGACCCCTGGACACGCGCCTACCTGCACGGCTACCAGGCCCAGTACCTGGTGGAGGCCGGCCGCGCAGACGAAGCCCTGGCCTGCCTCACCCAAGGCCAGACGTTGGCTGAAGCGCTGCACGACGACCCTGACCCCGAGTTGCTGGCCAACCTGTGGCACACCCGTGGCGAGGCCCTGCGCCTGCGCGGCGAATTCGGCGCCTCACGCCAGGCCTGGTGCCGTGCCGCGGCGCTGGCCCTGGCCTTCCAGGCGCTGCCCGAGGCGGCCGATGCCTACACCGTCAACTACTTCGAGCACCTGGCCGGCCACTTCAGCCGCCTGGTGCTCAGTCTGCATGATCAAAACCCGAAGCTGGCCCGCGCCTATGCCCGCGACATGCAAGACCTCTGGCAGCCCTGGTGGCAACGGCACACCCAGGGTGCCGTGACCGGCGTGGACGGGCCGATCTCAGCACGCGACCCCGGCGCCTTGCGCGCGGCCCTGTTCCCGCCGATGGTGGCCACCGATGCAGACACCCAGCTGAGCCAGCTGGCCGGCCAGGTGGATGAGGTGATCGACCGCATCCTGGACTTGGCCGACCTCGCCAACCTGGGCCAAGCCCTGCGCGCCGCCCAGGGGCGACGGTCCGCTGAATAGCCAGGCACAAGGCACTAGCCCGCAGCACCGCTCCCGCAGAGCACTTGGGCCTTGCTTCGGTAGTAGGCCTGAGCAGCATCGCGCAGGCCATCGAGGATGTACCAGTTGATGCCACCGGCCACCAGCGGGCCGATCACCGGCACAAAGCCGGCCGCAGCCTTGGCCAGTGACTTGCCCGCCACCACCCCGGCCAGTTTGGCGCCCACCAGCTTGGCGCCATACAGATCGATCGCGCGGGTGAAGAGTTGCACCGCTTCGTCGCGCGATGTAGACGGCGTGAGCACCGTGGCCAGCCCCATCGCCGCATTGAACTCGCTGGTGTTTCGGATGCCCTTGAACCAGGTGCCCAGTACCTGCCAGTAGTCGGCCTTTTCAATCAACGCCGGGCAGGCGCCCTCGCGGGCAGCAATGGCACCGGTGCCGTAGATCAGGCCGTCAAACGAATACACCAGCACGCCGGCGTCCACCACCAGCCCCAACAGGTGGAAGGCCGGCACCGCTTGCGACACCACCCCGACACCCACGTTGATGAGCAGGGTGTGGCGGTAGAGCTGGTCGGCGGTTTTGTCGGCGGTCTTGGTTGCGTAGTCGGCCCGCAGTGCCGCATCGTCCTGCGCCCCGACGCGCGACAGGCAGCCGCCAAGAGACAGGGCCAACCCCAGCATCACCGCGGCGGCAAAGCCCCGCTGCCAACACCATCTCATCATGGAAACACTCACCCGAAAACCGTTGCGTTGATGGAACATCTTAGGAAGGCCGAGGAGTATGCGGCAGATCACCAGCGCCCCCTCGCACGCGGGAACACCCGATGATCTAGTCACATAGCGTAAAGTACACTACCGCATAGAATTGCGGCTGACGGGCGGTCAGCCCTACAACCCCGCCAATATGGAGACGAAACATGGGGCTGCTTGAAGGGCCAGCAAAGGCCAGACGGTGGAAAGCTGCGCTGAGCGCGCCATTCCCATGCTGCAGGGCTCAATCTTCCCGCTGGACAACTCGCGCGACGTGCCCACCTGGGATCCAGTCTGAAACCCCTCACGCACAGACGAGGTAACTGACGTGTCGAACCAAACCCACGACTATGGCATCACCGGCTTCGGTGGCTACATTCCCCGGCTGCGGATGCAACGCGCCGCCATCGTGGCCACCCACCAATGGATGGCCCCCGGCCTGCGCTCGCTGGGCAAAGGCCAGCGCGCCTTCTGCAGCTGGGATGAAGACACCATCACGATGGCCGTGGAGGCCGCGCGCGACGCCCTGGGCCAGCGCACCACAGCCGAGCTGCAGTCGCTGACGCTGGCGTCCACGCGTATGCCCTATGCCAATGTGCAGAACAGCAGCCTGGTCGCCGCCTCGCTGCAGTTGCCGGCCACGGCCGCCACGGCCGACCAGGGCTATTCGGAGCGCGCCGGTGTAGCCGGCCTGTTGGCCGCGCTGCGCAGCGCCGCCGGCCCCGCACTGGTGGTGGCCAGCGATCACCCGCCGGCCAAGCCCGCCAGCACGCAGGAACTCACCTACGGTGCCGGTGCCGCCGCCTTCACCTTGGGCAGCGACAAGGTGCTGGCCCGTCTGGTGGGCCATGCCTCGCGCAACAACACCTTCGTCGACCACTACCGCGCCGAAGACCAGTCGTTCGACTACTTCTGGGAAGAGCGCTGGATCCGGGAAGAGGGCTACCTGAAGGTGGTGCCGCAGACGGTGAAGGCCGCGCTGCAGCAGGCGGGTCTGACGGCGGCTGACGTGCATCACTTCGTGCTGGCATCGTCCCTCAAGGCGGTAGATCAGGCGGTCGCCAAGAAGCTGGGCATCGCCCCGGAAGCGGTGGCGGATGCGCTGGACAGCACCTGCGGCTACGCCGGCGCCGCCCATGCCCCGATGATGCTGGCGCTGGCGCTGGAGCGCGCCCAGCCTGGGCAGCACATCGTGGTGGTGGGCTTCAGCCAGGGCTGCGACGTGCTGGTGCTGCAGGTCACCGATGCGCTGGCCGATTTCAAGCCCGTCCGCGGCATCAGCGGCGCACTGGCCGAGGCCCAACCGCATGACGCCTACATGCGCATGCTGTCGTACGCCGGCGGCATCGATTTGGAATGGGGCATGCGCGCCGAGAAGGTCATCAAAACGGCGCTGACGGACCAATACCGCTCCAGCCACCAGCTGGCCGGTTTCGTGGCCGGCCACTGCCGCGCCTGCGGCACGGTGCAGTTCCCGCAGCTCACCTACTGCGTCAACCCCGCCTGCAACGCCCCCGCCGCCCAGTTTGACCCGGTATCCCTGCGCGATGTGCCGGCCCAGGTGCTCACCTACACCGCCGATGCGCTGTCGTACCACCCGGCGCCACCGCTGTACGTGGGCTTCGTGCAGTTCGACAACGGCGCACGGCTGTTGATGGAGATGGTCGACGTGGGTGCGGCCGGGCTGGATGTGGGCACGCCGCTGCGCTCGGTGCTGCGCATCAAAGACCTGGACAAGGCCCGCGGCCACACCCGCTACTTCTGGAAGATGACGCCGCTGGCGGCTTGAACGCGAGAGGAAAACACCATGGCAACAGGCATCAAAGACAAAGTCGCCATCCTCGGCATGGGCTGCTCCCAGTTCGGCGAACGCTGGAACGTGGGCACCAACGAGCTGCTGGCCGAGGCATTTGAAGAAGCGCTGGCCGACGCCGGCATCGAGCGCAAGCAGATCGAGGCCGCGTGGTACGGCTCGGGTCTGGACCCGGTGAACGTGGGCAACTCGGCCATCCCCGCCGCGATGGGGCTGCGGCTCGATCTCATCCCCGTCAGCCGGGTGGAGAACATGTGCGCCACCGGCACCGAAGCGCTGCGCAGCGCGGTCTATGCCGTGGCCTCGGGCGCGGTGGACATCGCCCTGGCCATCGGCGCCGAGAAGCTCAAAGACGCCGGCTACGGCGGCCTGCCCACGCCCTACAAAGGCACCTTCAACGACATGTGGCTGCCCATGGGCTCGGCCCCGGCCGGCTTTGCCCAGTTGGCTGCCGGCTACCGCACCAAGCACGGCATCTCGAAGGAAGAGCTTAAACGCGCCATCGCCCATGTGTCCTGGAAGAGCCACCAGAACGGCGTGCACAGCCCCAAGGCGCACCTGCGCAAGGCGGTGACGATGGACCAGATCCTGAACGCACCGATGATCGCCGAGCCGCTGGGCCTGTTTGACTGCTGCGGCGTCAGCGACGGTGCGGCCGCCGCCATCGTCACCACGCCCGAGATCGCCCGCGCGCTGGGCAAGCACGATCTGGTGTCGGTCAAGGCCATTCAACTGGCCATTGCCTCAGGCGTGGAATCGTCGATGAGCAACTGGGACGGCAGCCACGTGCGCACCACCCGCGCCGCCGCCAAGCGGGCCTACGCCGAAGCCGGCATCACCGACCCGCGCAAACAGCTCAGCCTGATGGAAGTGCACGACTGCTTCTCCATCACCGAGCTGGTGACGATGGAAGACCTGTTCGTCTCCGAAGAAGGCCGCGCCGTGCACGACGTGCTCGACGGCTTTTTTGACCGCGGCGGCAACGGCGTGCCCTGCCAGGTGGACGGCGGCCTGAAGTGCTTTGGCCACCCCATCGGTGCCTCGGGCCTGCGCATGGCTTACGAGGTGTACAGCCAGCTGCTCGGCCGCGCCGGCGAGCGCCAGCTGGCCAGCCCCAGCATGGGCCTCACGCACAACCTGGGCGGCGTGCCGTACCTGGGCGTGGCAGCGGTGTCCGTCTTTGGCCTGATGGGCTGAGCCGGGGGAGCGGAGCGATGAACCTCGAGAAGCTGCTGGCGCGCGAGTTCCCCCAGATTGAGCACACGCTGTCGGCCCGCGATGCCATGCTGTACGCGCTGGGCATCGGCGTGGGCGCGCGCCCCGAGGCGCCGGCCGATCTGCAGTTCTGCTACGAAGACGGCCTGCGGGTATTCCCGTCGATCGTCAACGTGCTGGCGCACCCCGGCGCCTGGGTGAAAGACCCGGCCATCGAGATCGATTGGGTCAAGCTGCTGCACGGCGAGCAGTCGTTCACCGTGCATCGCCCGCTGCAGGCTGGTTGCACTTACGTGGGCAGCTACCGCATCGACAACGTGCTGGACAAGGGGCCTGGCAAGGGCGCGCTGCTGTACATGACCAAGGAGCTGCGCGAACAAGGCCAGAGCGAGGTGGTGGCCAGCGTGTCGTCCACCTACTTCCTGCGCGGGGATGGCGGCGGCGGCGGCACCATCACCCAGGCGCCGGCCCTGGCGGCGGTGCCCGACCGTGCGCCCGATGTCACAGTGAGCCTGCCCATCCTGCCGCAGGCCGCACTGATCTACCGGCTCTCGGGCGACTACAACCCCATCCATGCCGACCCGGCCGTGGCCCGCAAGGCTGGCTTCGAGCGCCCCATCCTGCAGGGCCTGTGCTCGCTGGGCGTGGCCACCCGGGCGGTGCTGCAGGCTTGCTGCAACGACGATCCGGTGGCGCTGAAGTCGCTGTCGCTGCGTTTCACCGCACCGGTTTACCCCGGCGAAACGCTGGTCACCGAGGTCTGGCGCGACGGCGCGCAAGCGCACTTCCGCGCCCGCGTGGCCGAGCGTGACGTGGTGGCCTTGAACAATGGCCTGGTCACGCTGGCCTGAGCCCTTCGGCCACAAAGGGCGGGTTTAGAAAACCCGCCCGCCCGTAAGCCAACGGCACGCCGTCCAGCGTGCACACCCGCCCGCCGGCGGCGGTGAGTACGGCGTCACCCGCTGCGGTGTCCCAGGCCATGGTGGGCCCGAAGCGGGGGTACAAGTCCGCTTCACCCGCAGCCACCTGGCAGAACTTCAGCGACGAGCCCACGCTGCACGTGGCGGCCACCCGCTGCCCCACCAGAAAGTCGGCCAACGCACGGGCATCGCCATGTGATCGGCTGGCCACCACCGTGCAGCCCTGCGGCGGCACCGGCCGACACTGGATGACCCGCTGCTGGCCGGCCTCATCCAGCCAGGCACCCTGCCCTACCACGCCGGCATACAGCCGATCCAGCGCGGGCGCGAACACCACGCCCAACACCGGGCGCCCGCCCACCACCAGCGCGATGTTCACGGTGAACTCACCGTTGCGGGCAATGAATTCTTTGGTGCCGTCCAACGGATCGACCAGCCAGAAGCGCTCGGCCACTGCGGGCACCGGTCCCTGGGACGCTGCTTCTTCCGAAACGATCGGGATGCCCGGCGTCAGGCGCGCCAGCGCGGGCAGGATGCAGGCCTCGGCGCGCGTGTCGGCTTCGGTCACGGGCGAGGCATCAGCCTTGTGCTGAACGCTGAAGTCGGTATCGTAGACGGCCAGGATGGCGCGCCCGGCCTCGCGGGCGGCGATCTCCACGGCCGGCAGCAGGGGGTCAAGTGAAGGGAGCATGGTTGCATTGTCGAGGCGCTTCCTTCGAAACGCGGCAGCTTTGCGTCAGCGGCGTCAAAACGAAACTTCGCAGCAACATGCCCGGCCTACCGTCAGCATGTCCTCCATCAGGGCCCGAAAGCCTGCCCATGCGCTCACCGACTGCTGCCGTTCTTCCCCACACTGCCTGCACACCCATGCTGGCGCGCAGCATGGAGACCCACCGTGCCCCCGCCGAGCTCCATTGGCAAACCTTCGCCGTCAACCAGGCCGCCCGCAGCCTGAGCAAGGGCCAGAAGCCCTGCGTGGTGTGGCTCACCGGCCTGTCGGGCGCGGGCAAATCCACCATCGCCAACGCGCTGGAACAGCGGCTGCACGGAATGGGCCGCCACACCACCCTGCTCGACGGCGACAACGTGCGCCACCGCCTCAGCGGCGACCTGGGCTTCTCGGCCATCGACCGGGCCGAGCACATGCGCCGGGTGGCCAGCGTGTGTGAGCTGATGGTGGATGCGGGCCTGATCGTGATTGCCGCCTTCATCTCGCCTTTCCAGGCCGAGCGGCAACTGGCGCGCGCGCACTTGCAACCGGGAGAGTTCTTCGAGATCCACGTCCACACGCCACTGACCGTGGCCGAACAGCGCGACCCCAAAGGCTTGTACCGCAAAGCCCGCCGCGGCGAGATCAAACACTTCACCGGCATCGACGCACCCTACGAGGCTCCGCAGGCGCCGGCGCTGCGCATCGACACCCTGTGCGACGATGTGCCCACCGCCGTGCAGCGCCTGGTCGATCTGCTGGCACGACACGGCAGGCTCACCGCCTGAGCCTTCGCCGTCTCCCGGTCTCAAGCCCCGAGCAACCCCCACTGCAGCGCCACCAGCGTCAGCTCCGACTGATTGCTGACGGCGAGCTTCTGCTTGACGTGGTACAGGTGCGTGCCCACGGTGCTGGGTGACAGGCTCAGGCTCTCGGCGATCTGCGCCACCGACTGGCCGCGGGCCAGCTGCAGAAACACCGAGAACTCGCGCTCGCTCAGCACATCGGCCGGGCCGGCGCGGCCTTCCAGCTGGGCCACGGCCAGTGCCTGCGCCGTTTGCGCATCCACATAGTGCTGGCCAGCAGCCACCGCGCGCACGGCGGCAATCAACGCATCGGGCGCGCTGCGCTTGGCCAGGTAGCCCAAGGCGCCGGCCTTCAGCGTGCGGCGCGGGTGGGCCAGGTCTTCGTGCGCCGAGAGCACCAGGATGCGGGCCTTCGGGTCGTGTGCCAGCAGCCGGCGGGTGGCTTCGAGGCCGCCCATGCCGGGCATGGTGAGGTCCATCACCACCACGTCGGGCTGGGCGGTGGGGTAGGCGCGCAGGGCCTGTTCACCGTCTTCGGCCTCGGCCACCACCTCGATCTGCGCATCGGCCAGCAGCATGCGAAAGCCCATGCGCACCACGGCATGGTCGTCCACCAGCATGACCTTGGTTGTGCCCCGCGTCATGGCGCCACCTCGCGGCGCAGCGGCAGTGCCACATGCAGGCGCACGCCGCGCGGCGCGTTGGGCTGGATGTCGAAGCGCCCGCCCAGGCTGTCGGCTCGCTCGGCGATCCAGCGCAGGCCGTAGTGGCCGGGGCGTTGCGCGCCTTCGGGTGGCAGGCCGTTGCCGTCGTCGACCACGTTCAAGTGCACTTCGTTCTCCTGGACCTGCAGCTGGATGTCGATGTGGCGAGCCTGGCCGTGCTGCAAGGCGTTGGTCAAGCCCTCCTGGGCCGCACGGTACAGCGCCAGCGCAGCCTCGGCGGACAAGGGGTGTTCGCCCGGCGCGGCCTGCACCGTCACCTGCACCTCGGGCTGGCTGCGGTGGGTGCGCTCGGCCAGGTCAGTGAGTGCCTCGGTGAGGCCGAAGTTGTCCAGCACCAGCGGCGTGAGGCGAGGGATCAGGCCATGCATGGCCTCGTACAAGCGCGATGACTCGTCAGCAATCAGCCGCGCCGCCGAGGCCGAGGTGGGGTCGCGTTCTTCCGATCGCTTGGCCACCGAGAGCGCCATGCTGCGGATGGCGGTGACCGACTGGCCCAGCTCGTCATGCAGCTCGCGGGCAATCATGCGGCGCTCCTGCTCGATGTGTTCATCGAGCCAGCGGCTGAGTTCGCGTTTGTCGTCCAGCGCCCGCTCGGCCAGCGCGGCGCGCTTCTCGGCATCGAGCCGGGCCTGCAGGTTGCCCACCATGCGGTTGAACGCCGCGCCGATGGCCGCGGCTTCTTGGCCGGGCAGCGGCGGCAGCGCCACGTCAAAGCGGCCCGCCTCCAGGTCATTGAGCGCGGTAACGATGCGCCCGAACGGCCGCACGCTGCGCCCCACCGCCCAGAACACCAGCCCGTTGATCACCACCAGCATCACCAGCGAGGTGCCGCCCAGCACCTTGAAGTCGTCCCAGGCATCGATGACCGAGCGCGTGGCGTTGGAATGCAGCTCCAGCCGGCCGCCCGGCACTTCCAGGAACTGCACCGTGGGCGGTGGCGACACCAACGCGGCAAACCAGGCCGGCGCTTCCCGGCCGGCCTTGTAGGGCGACGGCGGCGAGCGGTAAACCTCGTGGCCCTCGGCGTCGTACAGGTAGATGTCGTTGGCGCGCACCCGGCCCACCCGCACAAACATCGCGCGCAACATCGGCATGCTGAGGAAATCGCCCATCACCGTGCGCTGGATGAACTGGGCGGCCACGCGGTTGGCGGCCTCCACCTCTTCGCGCACGGCGTCGCGCATGTTGCGCCACTCCAGCCCCAGCAGCGACAGCACGAACAGCGCGGTGAGGGCGCCCACGAGCAGGTTGATCTTCAGGCGCAGGGTCATGACCGGCCGGATGGTATCGGCTGCGCTGCACCTCACGCTGCCTTCCTGGCTGCGCGTTCTCCCGGAGGCGGGCTACAGAAAATCATGAGGGTCGAATCAAGAGCCTTCCCCTGGCTGCCGGGAACGGTTCGCGAGACAGTGAGACACACCGCAGCAACCGGCTGCGGCAACCCCACAGGAGACTTCACCATGCAAACCACCCAACAGTGGACCACCCCCACCGCCACCGATTTCCGCTTCGGCTTCGAAATCACCATGTACGTGGCCGCCCGCTGAAGCTGGCGAGATCCCTCCGCTAGGGAGGAAAGCGCTTGACCCCCTCCCCCTCTGGGGGAAGAGAGCGCTTAACTCCCTCCCCCTCTGGGGGAAGAGAGCGCTTAACTCCCTCCCCCTCTGGGGGAGGGTTGGGG
>Ga0209066_10005084_pt1 | contig 14048 bp, 13 predicted proteins | sample All_14_2_FD_187198 | JGI IMG/M metagenome (GOLD analysis project Ga0209066, IMG submission 187198) | Freshwater microbial communities in response to fracking from Pennsylvania, USA - Allegheny Zone_MetaG_DW_15 (SPAdes) (version 2) ...
CTTACTGGGCCTTGCTGTCCTCAGGCTTGCGCTCGGTCATGGTCTTGGAGACCAGCACGGGCTTGCCTTGCAGCTTGTTGATGGCCTGTTGCAGCGGGAAGTCCTCGGCGCTGCCAAATTCCGGCAAGGGCTTGGGCGGCTCGTTCTTCTTGCTGTTGTTGGCTTCTTCCAGCTTCTTCATCGCCTCTTCGCGTGCCTTTTCGCGGGCGGCGTCCTTGACCTCGCTGCCCTGGCCACTGGTGATGTGCTTTTCCAGATCGGCTTCGCGCACGCGCAGCGCAGAGTACAAATTGCCCTCGGCGCTCTCGTCCACCATCACGTCGGGCACGATGCCTTTGGCCTGGATGGACTTGCCATTGGGGGTGTAGTAGCGGGCGGTGGTGATCTTGAGGGCGGTCTCGGCTGTCAGCTGGCGCACGGTCTGCACCGAGCCCTTGCCAAAGGTCTGACCACCCATGATGACCGCGCGCTTGTGGTCCTGCAGGGCACCAGAGACGATCTCGCTGGCCGAGGCCGAGCCTTCGTTGACCAGCACCACCAGGGGCACGGTCTTCAAGGCTGCTGGCAGTTTGGCCAGGGGGTCGGAGCCAAAGCGGCGCGAATAGTCTTCGGCGCGCGCCTTGAAGACGGCTTTCGACTCAGGCAACTGGCCATTGGTCGATACGACCGGTACATCCTTGGGCAGGAAGGCCGCCGACACGGCGATGGCACCTTCGAGCAAACCGCCCGGGTCGTTGCGCAGGTCCAGCACCAGGCCCTTGAGCTTGGGGTCTTCTTTATAAAGTGTGAGCACCTTGGCCACGAAGTCTTCGACTGTGCGGTCCTGGAACTGGGAAATGCGCACCCAGCCGTAGCCCGGCTCGATCACCTTGGCGCGCACGCTTTGCACGCGGATCTCTTCGCGCACGATGGTGACGGGGAAGCTGCGGCTCTCGGACTTGCGGAAGATGTTCAGCACGACCTTGGTATTGGGCTCGCCGCGCATGCGCTTGACGGCCTGGTCCATGGTGAGGCCCTTGACGAAGGTCTCGTCGATCTTGGTGATCAGGTCGCCCGTCTTGAGGCCGGCCCGGAATGCCGGCGAGCCTTCAATGGGTGACACAACCTTGACCAGGCCATCTTCCATGCCGATCTCGATGCCCACGCCCACAAACTTGCCGGTGGTGCCTTCGCGGAATTCCTTGAAGGTGGTCTTGTCGAAATAAACGGAATGCGGGTCCAGGCCGGACACCATGCCGCCAATGGCGTCACTGATGAGCTTTTTCTCATCGACGGTCTCGACGTAATCGGTCTTGATCATCCCGAACACGGCAGCCAGCTGCTGCATTTCTTCCAGCGGCAGCGGTGCCACCGCGTTGCGCGCCGTGGCACCGAATTGCGTGGTGGTCAACCCGCCGGCCAACGCACCCAGCGCAACCCAGCCTGCAATCTTCAATTTGGAAGTCATGGCGTATGTGAGCCTTTTCGAACCAGCGACGCAGATTGCTCAGCCCAATCTGCCAGAGATGACCGGTCAGTATAGGACTGACCGGCTCTGTCTACAGGGCAATAAGGACGCATCTCGCATGCAGTTGGCGCGATTGCGCCGTTTTCGGACGCTCCGGCACCTGCAAGCGACCGTGATGTCGCACAAAGGTCACGGGGCAGGCACGACAGGCGCGACCGGCGCAAAGTCCACCGGCACCCAGCTGTAGCTGCCTTTGCCATCGGCGCGGACACGGCCCAGGCCGGGGAAGGGCAAATGGGCGCCCGCAACCAGCAAGGCATCCTTGGCCGTCCAGCCAAAAACTTTCAGGCGTGTGGCCAGCGCCTTGACCGGGTCGCTATCGAATTCGATGGTGACCTTGGGCTGTGGAAACTGGACGGCCGCGTTGTGTACCACGTCGCCCCAGACCAGCAACTTCTGGCCCTTGGACTCGAACAGGTAGCCCGTGTGACCCGGCGTGTGGCCATGCTCGGACACCGGCTTGACGCCGGGCATGATCTCGGCTTCGCCATCGAAGGTGGCAAAGCGTCCGGCTTTGATGTAAGGCGCGGTCGAATCCTGCGCCATTTTGAAGAAGCCCTTGGCACCATCGGGCGCCTTGGCGGCCACCTCGGGGCTCAGCCAGAAGTCGGCGTCGGCCTTGGCGGTGTAGACCTTGGCGTTGGGGAAGGCGACCTGGCCCTCGGGCGTCAGCAGGCCACCGACATGGTCACCGTGCAAGTGCGTGAGCAGGACGGCATCCACCTGGGCGGGCTCATACCCGGCCGCTTTCAGGTTGGACAACACCTGGCCCAGGGTCGGGCCAAAGAGCTTGGCCGCCCCGGCGTCCACCAGCACCAGCTTGTTGCCGGTGTTGACCAGGAAGGCGATCACGGCCGTGGGCGTGGGGTTGCCACGGAACATCCGGGCCAACAGTTTCTGGATCTGATCAGGTTTGGCGTTCTTGAGCAGCTTGGTGTCCAGGGCAATCTGGCCGTCATACAGGGCCGTGACCTCGAACGCGCCCAACACCTGGCGATAGTAGCCCGGCACCTGGGTCAGGACCTGGGGCGCTTCAGCCTGGGCATGCGGCATGGCCACGAGGCTCAATGCGCTGAAAGCAAATGGGGACAGCCAACGGGACAAGCGGGACATTTCGGGTTCTCCTGGTGGTCAATGTGCAACGAGCGGGGGCAACAAACACCACAGTCTAGGGGGGATGGGCGCAAGGCATGCGCGTGTCGGCCAAAGCCCTGAGGCAAGGCGATAGCCACCAATGCTATCGTGTGCAAAAAATAACAACTACCTCTTGGAAAGACCGCATCCCATGCGACTGAGCCCTCCTCTGACCTCGCTGTGGGCCAGAGGTTTCATCACCTGGCTGACTTACGCCCTGTCCGGCCTGTTGGCGGCGTCGCTGGCAGCGCCGCACGAGGTCGTCTCGCCGCTTTACCTGCCGGCTGGCCTGAGTCTGGCGTTTGTACTGGGCTGGGGACGCGGCATGATCGCGGCCGTGGGCCTGGGCGCTGCCACCGTCAACGTCATCACGCTGTACCCGGGCGTACCCCAGTTTGGTTATGCCAGCGTATTCACCATGGCTTTGGTGGGCGTGCTGGGTGCTGGTTTGCAGGTCTGGCTGGCCGCACGTCTGGTTCACCCCAGGCCTGAAGCGTCTTTGACGCTGGAAACACCGCGCAGCATCGTGCGCTTTTTGCTGCTGGCCGGCCCGGTGGCCTGCCTGGTCAATGCAAGCGTGTCGGTCTCGGCCATGGTGGCCCTGGGGCTGCTGCCCTGGTCTGCCGCCCTGCAGGCTGCCGTGGGCTGGTGGGCGGGCGACACCTTGGGTGTGCTGGTCGGCACCCCCATGATGCTGACGCTGGTGGGCCGGCCCGCGGCACTGTGGCGTGCGCGGCGCAACCAGGTCGGCCTGCCTTTGTTGATTGTCACGGTGCTGCTCGCCTTGTCGGTGCGCCAGGTGCAGCACTGGCAGGGCGAACGGGAAGCGGCGGTTTTCCGGCAGGACGTGGCCGCCACCACCAACGCCGTCAATCTGCGGCTCAATGGCTATCTGGATGCGCTGGCGGCCCTCAACGGCGTGTTTGAAGCATCGAATATGGTGGATCGCCAGGAATTCGCGCGCGCCAGCCGCTACTGGATCGACACACTCAAGGGCATTCAGGCCGTAGGTTGGGATGAGCGCATCCTGGCGGCTGACCTGCCGGACTTCGAATACCAGCAACGTGCACAGGGCTTGAGCGGCTATCGGGTCTTTGACACCCCCAAGCGCCTGCCGCCAGCTGGACAGGAACTGGTGGCCGTGCGCTACATCGAACCACGCACCGGCAACGAGATGGCGCTGGGCTACAACGTCTTGTCCGGGCAGGCCAGCCGCCAGGCCTATGAGCAAGCACGCCGCGAAGGCAAGGTGATGGCCACCCGTGGCTTTCAGCTGATGCAGGAGACAGGCAAACAATCCGGCGTGGTGGTCTATCACCCGGTGTTCAAAGGCCAGCCTTTCACGCCGCAGGCGCGTGTCCAGGCCAACCTCGGGGCAGTGTTCCTGGCATTGCGCATGGACGATGCCCTCGCTGCGATGCTGCATGGCAGCCCTTCCTATCTGAGTGCCTGTCTGCTGGATGCCGGCGAACGCGACCAGCCCCTGCTGGGCGGCTCACCGGGCTGCCACGCAGGTTTGATGGGGCAACGCAGCCAGCACCGCGCCGTGGTGCCCATCGAGTTCGCCGGGCGCCAATGGCATCTGGTGATGTGGAACGCCAGCCCGGTACCGGTTGTGGGGCAGCGCGCCACTTCATGGCTGCTGGCGGTCGGGGGCGTGGCCTTCGCGGCTGCGCTGGGCAGCCTGCTGCTGGTGATGACCGGCCATGCCCGGCGCATGGAAGCGGCCATGGAAGAGGCCGACCGCCAACGCGAGGCCGCTGAATCGGCCAACCAGGCCAAAAGCGACTTCCTTTCCCGCATGAGCCACGAGTTGCGCACGCCGCTGAACGCGGTACTGGGCTTTGCGCAGGTCATGGAACTGGACCAGCGAGAGCCCCTGTTGCCCACGCAGCGCCAGCGTGTCGAACAAATCCAGCAAGCGGGCTGGCACCTGCTGGACATGATTGACGACGTGCTGGACATCTCGCGCATCGACTCGGGCACGCTGCGGCTCAACGCCGTGCCTTTGAGCATCAAGGACGAGCTGGCCGCCACGACGGCAGCACTGCTGGCCGAAGCAGGCCAGCATGGCGTGCAACTGGTGCAGCCCGAAGATATGCCCGAGCACTGGGGCGTGATGGCCGACGCGGTTAGGCTGCGTCAGATTTTGAGCAACCTGATCGGCAATGGCATCAAGTTCAACCGGCGCAACGGGCGGGTCACCATCCAGGTATCGCCAAGCCGGGCCGCCGATGGCAGTCCGATGCTGAACGTGTCTGTGCACGACACAGGTCTGGGTATGAACGACGACCAGCTCGCGCAGCTGTTCCAGCCCTTCAACAGACTGGGGCGCGAGCAGGGGCCGACAGGCGGCGCGGGCATCGGCCTGGTGGTGAGCCGCCACCTGGCTTCGCTGATGGGCGGACAACTCGATGTGCAAAGCGAAGAAGGTCAAGGTTCAACCTTCACCCTGAGCCTGCCGGCTGTGGACCTGCCAACCCGGCCCAAGGCGGCGCCAATGTCCACCGTGGCACCGGCACCGGCGCCCGCGCCCGCATCGGCAGGCCAGGCACCACGACCCAGGCACGTGCTGTATGTCGAAGACAACCAGGTCAACAGTGAAGTGATCCGGGCGGCACTGGGTGCGCGCCCCTGGATCACCGTGACGGTGGCCCCCACCACCGAAGAAGGCCTGGCGGTGCTGCACAACCGCCTGCGCGGCACCAGGCCAGACCTGATCCTGCTGGACGTGCACCTGCCTGATGCTTCGGGTCAGGAGTTGCTCAAGCTCATCAAGGCCAACCCGGACACGGTCAACATCCCGGTCATCATGATCTCGGCCGACGCCTTGCCGGAACAAATTGACGCGGCCCTGTCGGCTGGCGCCGGTTGTTATCTGACCAAGCCGGTGCAACTGTCCGAACTGCTGCGCCAGGTCGACGAGCTGATGCCCAGCTGATCAGCGGGGCGCGTACTCGGGTACGAGTTCGTGAAGCCGCGCACGCAAGGTGGCCGGCGTGCTGGCCGACTCGTCTGCCGCCAGAGCCATCAGGCGCTCGATCCAGTCTGCGGGCAGCTCGCCCCGCAGTTGCGCCAGACGCAGCCGTGGGTGCGGCGTGGGTAAGGTGGTGTCGGCATCGGCCAGCAGTTCTTCGAACAGCTTTTCGCCCGGGCGCAGCCCACTGAAGACGATGGGGATCTCGGCTTCGGTGTGGCCACTGAGGTGGATCAGTTCACGCGCCAGGTCGGCGATCTTGACCGATTGCCCCATGTCCATCACGAAGACCTGGCCGGTCTCGGCCAATGCCGCCGCCTGCAAGACCAGTTGCGCGGCCTCCGGAATGGTCATGAAAAAGCGCGTGATGTCCGGGTGCGTGACGGTGACCGGTCCGCCCTTGGCAATCTGCTCCTTGAACTTGGGGATCACGCTGCCGCTGGAGCCCAGCACATTGCCGAATCGCACGGCCATGAAGCGTGTGCCGCTGGCCTGCGCGGCCCAATGCGACACCACGATTTCGGCGGCGCGTTTGGTCGCGCCCATCACATTGGTCGGGTTGACGGCTTTGTCCGTCGAGATCAGCACAAAGCGCTTGACGCCGTGCTCCGCCGCGGCCTGGGCCGTCAGGTAGGTGCCCAAGGTGTTGTTGCGCAGGGCGATCCAGGCGTTGTCGTCCTCCATCAGCGGCACATGCTTGTAGGCCGCCGCATGGAAGACCAGGTCGGGTTGGTGGGCCTGCATGGCACGGCGCAGCGCACCGATGTCCTTCACGTCGCCCACCAGGCGCACCAGAGGCAGATGTGGAAAGCGCTCGCCCAGGTCCTGCTCGATCTGGTACAGCGCAAATTCACTCAGCTCGAAGAGCACCAGGCGACTGGGGCCGAAACGGGCGATCTGGCGGCACAGCTCCGAACCGATCGAGCCCCCGGCGCCCGTGATCAGGACGGTCTGACCGCTGATGAGGTCGGAGACGGCACTTTCATCGAGCTTGACCGGCTCACGGCCCAGCACGTCTTCCGGTTCAATGTCCCGTACGCGGTCGATGCGGGCACGGCCTTCGCGCAGCTCATCGGCGGAAGGCACCGTGACCACGGGCAAGCCGGTGTCGCCGGCCAACTCCAGCGCGCGCTTGCGCTGCGCCTGCGATGCCGAGGGCATGGCCAGGATCAGGTGGGTGACATCGTCCAGTGTGCTGCTGTCGCGCAGCAGGTCGAGGCCGCCCCAAACGGTGACGCCGGCGATGCTGGCGCCATGCTTGCGCGTTTCGTCGTCGAGCAAACCAACGACTGTCCAGCCTCGGTGCTGGATGCCGGCAATCAGCAGCTTGGCCGCAGCACCCGCCCCCAGAACCAGTGCACGCTGCCCGGTTGATTGCCGCCCTGCCCTGCGCGCGCGGGACGATTCGCTGACCATGCGTACCGACATGCGCGCCAGCGACAGCACGATCAGCGTGAACACCGGATGCAGGGCCAGCACGGCCCGCGGCACCTCGACCAGGTGGGCCATCAACACCACCACCGCACTGGCCAGCCCCGCACCCAGGCACACCCATGCCAGGCGGGTGATTTCATGGAAGCTGGTGTAACGCCAGGCCGCACGCGGCACACCCAGGGCCCAGGACACGGCGCTGTACACCGCGATCACACCCAGCAGCACGGCGCCGTCGTAGCTGGGCCGCTCATGCAGCCAGCGCTCGACGCCCATGCGAAACAGGTAGGTGGCATGCCAGGCCAGTGCGATGAGCAGGGCATCTGCCAGCAGCACCACGGCCTGACGGCGGGGGCGAAGTTGATCCAGCAAGCGGTTCAAGGGTGTCCAGGGCATCGCGGAGACGGGGTGGGGGCCAGGCGCACCGCTCAAGCCTCAGTTCGGCGCGCAACCCGGCATTGTGCCTGCGCCAGCCAGTGACTGGTGCTGGCGGGACTCGATGGCGATGAAGCCAGCCACCATGCTGCGGTAAACCGCCTCCACCACCTCGGGCGCCGCCCCCATCTGGCGCGCGTGGTGCAAGGCCTGGTTGATGACCTGCTGGCCCCGGTCCGGAGCGGCCACCTCGGCCTGGTCGCGCTTGAAGCGGGCAGCTTCGCGCACATAGCGCCCGCGCTCGGCCAGCAGGCCCACGAGCATGAAATCGATCTGGTCAATGGCGGACCGCACGTCGGCCAGGGTGTTGCAAGGGGTCATGGCACGCTCCTGATAGAGGTCTGGGCTGGCTGCCCTTCAGGAGCGGAGTGCACAAAACACCCATGAAAAATGCCGCCTGAAGGGCGGCATTCGTTCAACAACAAGTCAACGCTACGCCGCCGGATAAGGGCAGCGCCACCAGGTGGTATGCAGGCAAAGACGTTGGGCAAGTTGCGTCATGGCCTCATGGTAGCAGCGCCCTCAGGGGCAACGCAAACCTTTTGCGAGCAGGTCATCACGGTCCAGCACCCACAGCGACCACAGCTTGAGCCGCATCACCGGAGGCTGCGAGGCCAGCACGGGGTAGGCCTCGATCACATTGTGCTGCGCCAGCACGGCCAGGCGCGGGTTGTTGCACAGCCAGCGGGGCCAGTCTTCCTTGGGCACCAGAATGCGGCGAGCCAGTTCAGGCCGGAACACGCCCGCATCAAACAACTCCTTGCGGTCGTTGTCGTGCTTGGGGATGTCCGGGTCGGCCCAGTCACCGATCACCGGCACGGGCTCGACCCGCGCGAGGTAGAAAGGCAGGTCGTAGGCGTACTCGTGCACGTAAACAAGCGGCACCCCTTGCTCCAGCAAAGGGAGCAACACAGGCAAAACGGGTTTGGCGGAGCGGTCGTCGTGCTTCACGACGGCGCCCATCAAGGCCACACACAAGACGGCAGCCGAGCCAGCCCACAACCTGGGCACCAGGGCACCCGCCACAGGCCATCGGCGCAACAGCGCCTGGGCCACCAGAAAGGCCAGCGGCGGCAAGGCTGGCAAGACATAGCCGGGCAACTTGGACGCAGGCATCGAAAAGAAGCCCACCACCACGATCATCCACACCCACATCAACCAGCGCAAGGCGGCCATGTCCTGACCTGGTTCAGACCTGGCTTCAGCCTGCGCAGGGCTGGCGCGCCCGGCCCGCCACCGTGCGATCAGCCAGGCGGGCACCCAGGGCAAGGTCAGCCCGACGATCAGCGGCACGTAGTACCACCATGGGCGCATGTTGTTGAAGCCCGTCTGCGTGAAACGCTGGAAGTGCTGGTGGACGAAAAAGTAGTTGTAGAAGTCAGGAAACAAGCGCTGCATGGCCACAAACCAGGGCGCCGCCACCAGGGCCAGCACCAGCAGCCCGGGCAATGACAGCAGACCCGGCACGGCGCGCCATTGGCCACGCAGCAACAGCCACAGCACGATGATGCCGCCGGGCAGCACCAGCCCGATCAAGCCCTTTGCCAGCAAACCCAGGCCAGCCAGCCCGTAAGCGCCCCACAGCGCCAGCCTGTGAGGTTGATGGGCTTCCCGCAGCAGCACGGCATGCGCCGCCAGCGCCACGGTCGCGGCAATGCAGCCGGCCACCAGCATGTCCAGGTTGGCGTACTGGGCCCCACCGAAGTAGAACGGTTGGGTGACCAGCGCCACCACGGACCAGGTCGCCAGGCGCGTGTCGCCCCAGCGGCGAACCAGGCCATACAAGGCCATGGCGCCCAGCAAGGCACCCAGCACCGAGGCCATGCGGGCGGCCACCACATTCAGCCCGAATGCTTCCAGCGACAAGGCCGTCACCCAATAAAACAGCGGTGGCTTGTGGAAGAAGGGCAGGCCGTTCAGGGTTGGCGTGAGCCAGTCGCCGCTGCGGATCATTTCCCAGGCCACCCCGGCGTAACGGCCTTCGTCGGGCACGGCCAGCGGGCGCCACCATGCCGTGCACGCCAACCAGATCAGGACCAGCAAGGCCACGCCCCAGGTCGGCCAGGCCTTTGATTCAGTCGGGGGAAAAGCTTGCGTCACAAAGGGAGGTCCTGCCAGTCAAAGGCGCCCCGCCAGGGGCGGAAGCCAAAAGGGGCTCAGTGTAGCGAAGTCCGTTTTCACGAGCCAAAGCGGCCAATGTGCACGCCGCCGTCACGCAGCAACTGCCCCAAAGCGGCGCTGCGCAGCACGGCAAACTCCATCTCGCGAGACGCGGCAATCACATCAGAGACGCCCTGCTCCCTGGTCAAGGGGGCTGCAGGATGGCACATCAGGACGTCGCCCTGCTGAGCGGCCAGCGCCAGCCAGGTCTGCCAGCGCCGCAAGTAGCCCGCCGCATCGGCGTCAAATGGGTAGACCCCCAGCAAGCGCTGGCTGTGCCGCAAACCCAGGCGCCTGGCCATCTGTCCGATGCGAGACGAGCCCAGTGCAGCGATCACGGCCGCCTTGACCGTATCGGACGTGTTGATGCCAGCGCGCCAGCCACGCCAGCCCGGCGAGCGACATTGACGCAGCCACAAGTGCGGCGACAAGCCTGCAGACAGCCGGCGTTGCAGCACCTGCGCCAGCGCATCGCGGATCTGGGGCAACTGGTGCACATGCTGGTGGCCATCGACAAAATCAGGCGCACGACCCCAGACGGCTTCGAAGCGGCCCCACTGGCGGTCGATCTCGCGGACAAGGTCTGCCTTGTGCCAGCGCCGCCCATAGCAGCGCCAGATCAAGGCACCCAGCTCGCATCGCGGCGCCCCTGCCTGTGCTGCGCCGTCCAGCCAGTCCGTGAAGTTGAGGTGCAGGCCCACATCGGCCAAGGCCCCGTCAGGCCCCTGCACGGCCTGCCGCAAGGCCTGAGCGCCAGCCTGCCACGCGGGCCCGTCCACCAAACAGCTCACCGCAGAGATGCGCCCCAGCGCCAACAAAGCCAGCACTGCCTGGTTGACGCCATCGTTCATGCCGAAGTCATCGACACAGACCACGAGATGGCGCAGGCTCGGCGGCGAAACAGCCCTGCGGTCAGTCACCGGTGTGCCCTGGCTCGGACAGATCCAGCCCTCGACCCAGCGAGCGACGCACCACGTACAACGGGCGGTTCTTGACCTCCTCGAAGATGCGCCCGATGTACTCGCCCAGGATGCCCAGCGAAATCAGCTGGATGCCCACAAAAAACAGCAGCAGCACGACGATGGTGGTCCAGCCCGACACCGTGTTGCCATAGAGCAGGTGATCAACCACCACCACCGTGCCATAGATGAACGCGATCACGGCCATGACCATGCCGGTGATGCTGGACACCCGCAGCGGCCAGGTGGTGAAGGCCGTCAGGCCATCAATGGAGAAAGCGATGAGCTTGAGCTTGCTGTAGTGGGTGTTGCCTACCGCGCGTTCGGCCGGCACGTAGGGTATGGCCACCGACTTGAAACCCACCCAGGCGTACAGCCCCTTCATGAAGCGATTGCGCTCCGGCAGGGACTGCAAGGCGTCGACCACGCTGCGGTCCATCAGGCGAAAATCGCCCGCATCCGCCGGCACCTCGAAACGGGACCTCGCGTTGAGAAGCCGGTAAAAAAGGCCAGTGCCCATGCGTTTGAAGACGCCTTCGTCATCTCGGTTGGTGCGCAAGGCATAGACCACATCGGCCCCACCCTGCCATTGCCTGACCATGTCGGCCACCAGTTGCGGGGGGTGCTGCATGTCGGCGTCCATCAGCACGACCACGTCGCCATGGGCCGCCTGCAGGCCAGCCGTCAAAGCGGCCTCCTTGCCGAAGTTGCGAGAAAACTCGATGGCCCGGATGCCCGGCTGACCCGCCCATTCCTCGAAAACGGCCGAGGTGTCGTCGCGGCTGCCATCGTTGACCAGAATCACTTCCCACTCGGTGGCACAGGCGCCCAGGTACTGGCCCAACAAGGGCAGAAGCAAGCGCAGATTGGCCGCTTCGTTGTAGCAAGGAATGATGCAACTGAGGCGCGGCAGCCTTGTACGGGCGCCCAAGGGGCTGGGGTTGGCAACAAAAGTCATCCGGCGATTATCGCGGTTGCCAGACAATGGCCCATGAGCGAAGCCACCCCCCTCCCCCTCTTGCCCACCATCGAACCCGGCCGCTATCGGCACTACAAGGGCGCGTTCTACCAGGTGCTGGGCGTCGTCAGGCACAGCGAAACGCTGGAAGCCCTGGTGCTGTACCAACCCCTGTATGGCGAGGGGGCCCTGTGGGTGCGCCCCTGGTCCATGTTCACGGGTCAGGTCGAGGTTGAAGGCGTTCAGATGGCACGCTTTGCGCGCGCCCCCGACTCAGTCGACCTGGTCAATGAGCCTGCGGGCTGAGGGCGCCTCGATCACCACGTCGCCCAGTGGCAGGGCCACGCAAGGCAGGATGCAGCCCTCGGCCTTTTCGTCAGCGCTCAGCCCGGGCCAGTCGATGCGGTAGCGGACCTCACCGGACTGAAGCTGACACAGGCAGGCACGGCAGGTGCCATTGCGGCAGGATCTGGCCAGTTGGATGCCAGCGGCCAGCGCGGCTTCCAGCAAAGACTGCCCCGGCGCGACGGGGCAACTCAGGCCCAGCGGTTCAATGCGCAAGACCGGGCTGCTCGCGGCGTCAGTCATGGCTCAGCGTTCAGCGGGGGGCGCGACGGGCTCATCGGCAGTTGCGGCGGCCGGCTCGTCTGGCTTGGTGGCCGCCTTGACGCCCGCCGCGGCCACGTCCACCGTTGTTTCCACCACGGTGGCGCCCACCTTGACCGCGGTCACCGCCACGGTCGCCGCCACATCGGCCACCGCGATCACGGTGCCACAGGCAGACAGGCAGCAGGCGGTCAAGGCCAGGCAGGCCGTCTGAACAATACGTGACATGGCGATACTCCGACCGGGTCCAACAAAGCGGGTGATTGTCCCACCGCCTGCAGCCTCACAAAGCGTCAAACAGGGGCAGCGAATACGGCAGGGCCGGCTCCTGCACCGCCGCACTGCCGTCGCCCTTGATCAACGATTCCATCTTGACGCCCAGCAAGCGCAAGCGGCGGTCCAGCGGCGCTGTTTTCAGGCAACGCCCGGCCCATTGCCGGATGACCTGGGCATCGCGCGTGGGCGTGCCCATGGTGAGGCTGCGGGTGACGATCCGGAAGTCGTCATAGCGCAGCTTGATGCCCACCGTGCGCCCGACGTAGCCCTTGCGCGCCAGGTCCTGCGCGACCTGCTCGCACAGCCGCGTGAAGATGGGGCCCAGCGTCTCGCGGTCGTCGCGCGGGTGCAGGTCGCGCTCGAAGGTGGTTTCGCGGCTGAGCGACTTGGGTTCGCGCCAGGTCACCACGGGCCGGTCGTCGCGCCCATGGGCCGCGGCATGCAGCCAGGCGCCATAGTGGCTGCCGAATTCAGCCATCAAACTGGCCGGATCAGCTTGCGCCAGTTGCCCGATGGTGTCCAGCCCCATGGCAGCCAGGCGGGCGCTGGCCTTGGGCCCGATGCCGTTGATGCGGCTGGCCGGCAGCGGCCAGATGCGCGCCGGGATGTCCTCGGGCATCAGCACGGTCAGGCCGTCTGGCTTGTCCAGGTCAGAGCACAGCTTGGACAGCAGCTTGTTGGGCGTGACGCCGATCGAGCAACTCAGGCCCGTGGCGGTGTACACGGCCTGCTTGAGGCGCCGGGCCAGATCGCGCACGCCGCCCAGCGGGTCGCTACCCAAAGCATCTTGCGCCCCTTCGACCTCGCTCAGGTCCAGGTAGATTTCATCGATGCCCCGGTCTTCGATCACCGGCACCAGGCTGGCGACGGCCGCCTTGAACTGGCGCGAGTAGCTGCGGTATTGGTCAAAGTCGACCGGCAGCAACACCGCATCGGGCGCCAGTGCGGCCGCCTTCATCAGGCCCATGCCGGAGTGCACGCCCAGGGCGCGCGCCGGGTAGGTCGCCGTGGTGATGACACCGCGACCGGCATAGTCGCGCAAGGTGGCGTAGCGGCGGCTGCCATCGTCCTGCACCTCAGGCTGGTGACGGCGCCCACCACCGATCACCACGGGCTGCCCGCGCAAGTCAGGGTAGCGCAGCAACTCCACGGACGCGTAAAAGGCGTCCATGTCCAGGTGAGCGATCAAACGGCGTGGGGGCACAGCAGGGCAGCAAGTGGCAGGCTGCCCGATTCTGGCCTGAGTTGCTGCGCGTTCGCGTCCTGGTCGGTCCAGTCCGTCAGGCTTTCAGGTCCAGCAGGCTGCCCATCATCTGATCCTGGGTCTGGATCGTTTTCAGGTTGGCCTTGTAGGCGTAGCTGGCCGCGATCTGTTCGATCAGGTCGGCCGCGAGGTCCGGGCCGATCTCCTCGGCCTTGCCCACCGAGGTCACGACGCCCGCCGTTTCCTGGCTTTGCTGGTGCACGACCTGGCGCTGGAAGTTGGGCGTTTGCGCGTTGGCCACGTTGTGGGCCGCCACGTCCAGGCGGGTCGAAGCAGCATGGGCACCCGATACAGCAATGGATGAAATGGTGTTCATAAACCCTCCATGGGGTCGTCTTCGG
>Ga0209066_10005085_pt1 | contig 14046 bp, 9 predicted proteins | sample All_14_2_FD_187198 | JGI IMG/M metagenome (GOLD analysis project Ga0209066, IMG submission 187198) | Freshwater microbial communities in response to fracking from Pennsylvania, USA - Allegheny Zone_MetaG_DW_15 (SPAdes) (version 2) ...
GCGGCCAAGACCGGGCTCTGATAGGCCCGGGCGAGGTCAACGTGCGTAGAGCTTGGGTGTTCCAGAACCAAGTTTCAATAGTATGGCCTAACGCCGCTCTTGCGATCGGACCTGCCCCTGTCTCCGCGCCAGGGCCTGAAGGTCCGGGCTTTCTGGATTGGCGACAACATCAGGCGCTCACCGATGCGGCGCTTTAGATCAGCAGCACAAGCAAAGAACCCATCACTCTCACGACAGATGGAGTTTTGCGATCGATCACGCTGGATACTTGACGGGCAATATTTCATGCGATTTCTGGCCGACAACGTTGTCATGCAGCTGACGGCCTATCGGCGACATTTTCGCACGCTATACTGTCGGACAAGGCGAACAATAGTTTCGCCAACATACGCAGGCAGGTGAGCAATGCAGAACAATGGGCCGGGCGCCATGGCGCCCCCGACCAAACACGCACGTCTCGTGGCTTGGGTCGAAGAAGTCGCCGCCCTGACAAAGCCCAAGGACATTTATTGGTGCGATGGCTCCGAGGCAGAGTGGGAGCGGTTGACCGGTGAACTGGTCGCGTCCGGTACGCTCCAGCGCCTCAATCCCGAGCTTCGGCCCAACTCTTTCTACGCCGCCTCTGACCCGCGCGATGTCGCCCGGGTCGAAAGCCGCACGTTCATCTGCTCGCAGGACCAGGAGGACGCCGGCCCGACCAACAACTGGCGCGATCCCTCGGAAATGCGGGCCACTCTGAACGGCCTGTTCGATGGCTGCATGCGTGGCCGCACGATGTATGTGGTGCCCTTCTCGATGGGACCGGTCGGATCGCCGATCAGCGCGCTGGGGGTCGAGATCACCGACAGCGCCTACGTCGCCGTTTCCATGCGGGTCATGACCCGCATGGGTCAGGCGGCGCTCGACGCCCTGGGTGAGGACGGCTTCTTCGTGCCCGCGCTTCATACGCTGGGCGCGCCTCTGCAGGACGGTCAAGCCGACGTCGCCTGGCCATGCAATGACGAGAAGTACATCGTTCACTTCCCTGAAAGCCGCGAGATCTGGTCCTACGGCTCCGGCTATGGCGGCAACGCTCTCTTGGGCAAGAAGTGCTACGCGCTGCGCATCGCCTCGGTGATGGCCCGAGACGAGGGCTGGCTGGCCGAGCACATGCTGATCCTCAAGCTGACCTCGCCTGCCGGCAAGGTTCGTTACGTCGCCGCCGCCTTCCCAAGCGCCTGCGGCAAGACCAACATGGCCATGCTGCAGCCCACCCTGCCCGGCTGGAAGGCCGAGACGATCGGCGATGATATCTGCTGGATGCGGTTCGGAGCCGACGGCCGACTCTACGCGATCAATCCCGAGGCCGGCTTCTTCGGTGTCGCCCCCGGCACCGGGGTCCTGACCAACCGCAACGCCATCGAGACCCTGCACGCCAACTGCATCTATACCAATGTCGCGCTCACGGCTGAGGGTGACGTCTGGTGGGAAGGCCTCACGCCAACCCCGCCAGAGGGGCTGACCGACTGGAAGGGCCGGGCCTGGAGCCCCACTCTGGGCGAACCCGCCGCCCATCCCAACGCCCGCTTCGCCGTGCCGGCCGGCCAGTGCCCGGTCATAGCCGATGAGTGGGAAGATCCGGCTGGCGTGCCAATCTCGGCCATCCTGTTCGGCGGGCGCCGCGCCTCGGCTGTACCGCTGGTCACCGAGGCCTTCGACTGGGAGCACGGCGTGTTCCTGGCCTCGAACGTGGCCTCGGAGGGCACGGCAGCGGCGGAGAACAAGATCGGAGAGCTGCGCCGCGACCCCTTCGCCATGCTGCCGTTCTGCGGCTACAACATGGGCGACTATTTCAGCCACTGGCTGAAGGTTGGGGCCAACGCCGATCCGGCCAAGCTGCCGCGCATCTACTTCGTCAACTGGTTCCGCAAGGATGAGACCGGCAAGTTCGTCTGGCCAGGCTATGGGGAGAATGCCCGCGTTCTCAAATGGATCGTCGAGCGGCTTGAGGGCGAGGCGGCGGCTGTGGATAGCCCGATTGGCCGACTTCCCGCCCCCGGCGCACTGGACGTCGCGGGCCTGGGCCTCAGTGATGCCGCCCTGGAGTTGCTGCTGACGGTCGATAAGGACGTCTGGCGGGAAGAAGCCGCGCTGATCCTGGACGCCTACAAACGTCTGGGCTCTCGTTTGCCGCAAGCGCTCTATGCCCAGCTGGAGGCGCTGACCGGGCGACTGGCTCCCGCCTCGGCGGGAACAAGAGCCCTGGAAACCGTCTAAGGCCCAAGGCGGGTTTCAAGCCCGATCGGATGAGTAATGGCCAAGCGCTGCAAGTCAGCGCTCGGCCATGCAACCGCCCGTGCTCACTGGGTGCGGCGTCAGCCCGCTGGACGATATCCCGTCTTGAGGCTCCAGATCATCGGATGAGACGGCTAGCCAGGATCAGCCAGCCCCAACCCGCGCAGCCGGCGTCGAAACAGGCTTCCATGTCGGATCAGAAGTCCCGGAACTCCAGTCTGCTAGCCCGTGGCGTATGACGCCCTTCCAGAGGAGACCGGAAGTCTTGAACGCTATCGCATGGCGACGATCGAAAGCCGCCATGGTCGTCACAGGCACGTCACCCGACATCGATAGGCGTCGGCAGCGATCCACGTCTGTTTCCGGGAGAAGACTCATGCACCCCTTGGTGAAAGGCTGCGCCCTCCTTGTTATGGGCCTGGCGGCAGGGTCCGCCATAGCGCAGGAGGCGGTTCCGCAGGCGCAGGACAGCTATTATGTCGCCGCGCGTCAGGCGCTGAAGGCTCGACTGGGCGAGACACCGCGCACCGGTCCGGCCAAGAATGTCATCCTGTTCATCGGCGACGGCATGGGCGTCAGCACCCTCACCGCAGCCCGCATCCTGGCAGGACAGCGCCTGGGCTTGGACGGCGAATCCTACAGCCTCACCATGGACACCCTGCCCTACACGGCCTTGGTTCGCACCTATACCCACGACGCCCAGGTCGCAGACTCGGCTCCGACGGCCACCGCCATGACGACCGGCGTCAAAACCCGCAACACCATCATTGGCCTGGATCAGAGCGCAGCGGTCGGTGATTGCGCCGGCTCCAAGACCAGATCCGTCCGGACACTCTTCGAGATGGCTGAGGCGGCAGGTCTGGCCACCGGCGTGGTTTCCACCGCCCGGATTACCCACGCCACGCCAGCCTCGACCTATGCCCATATCGCCCATCGCGATTGGGAGAACGACAGCAAACTCTCCGCCCAGGCTAAGGCAGAGGGCTGCATAGACATCGCGCGGCAGATGATCGAATGGCCGGCCGGAGACGGCTTTGAAGTCATGCTCGGTGGCGGCCGCGCCCAGTTCCTGCCGGCCGACCAGATCGACGTCGAAGACGCAGGCGCAAAGGGCCTGCGCGGCGATGGACGCGACCTCATCGCGGCCTGGCGCAAGGTCAATCCGAAGGGCGCTTATGTCTGGAACGCCAAGGACTTCGACGCTGTCGATCCGTCCACAACCGGCAAACTGCTTGGCCTGTTTCAGCGCGACCACATGACCTATGAGGGCGACCGCGCCGCCGATCCGGGCGGCGAACCTTCTCTGGCGGACATGACCGCCAAGGCCATCGCCATGCTCCAGCGCAGCCCGCAAGGCTATGTGTTGATGATCGAGGCCGGGCGGGTGGATCACGCTCACCACGAAGGCCTGGCGGGCCGGGCCCTGGAAGAGACCATCGCGCTGGACGCAGCCGTCAAGCGGGCCCTGGCCATGGTCAATCTCGACGAGACCCTGATCGTCGTGACGGCCGACCACAGCCACGGCCTGACGATCTCAGGCTATCCCAAGCGCGGCAATCCCATTCTCGGGACGGTCCAGGGGCAGAGCGGCAAGGTCGCCAAGGCGCCGGACGGCAAGGCCTACACGACCCTGAGCTACGCCACCGGCCCTGGCGGCGTTGACGGCCCGCGCGCCGATCCGGCCACGACCGACACAACGGCGCCCGGCTATCGCCAGGCCGCTCTGGTTCCCTCGCGGTCCGCAGCGCACTCGGGTGAAGACATCGCCTTGCGGGCCATCGGCCCACAGGCGCACCTTCTCCAGGGCACGATCGAGCAGAACCTGATTTTCCACGTCATGGCCCGCGCCCTCGGGGGACGGGTGGCCAGTGAAGCTCAGGTGGCCGGCTCCATCGATTGATCTGGCGAAGACCAACCCAACCGGGGGGCCTTGCCTGACCTGCTAACACGGTCGGGGTGAGCCAACCTCGATATTGCGCAAGCGTCCATTGCGGGCGCTCCGGAACATGGGCCCCTTGACGGGCGGAAGACGACGGCATGGAGCGCTGGTTCCAGCCATGCGCTCCCTATTGTCGGTGATGGGAAAGGAACAGTTGTAGCTGCGCCCAATCAGCGCTATTGCGACGCACTCTTAACACAGGACACTCCGATGTCGTCGCGTCTCGCCTACATGCTGTCGTCTGCTCTCGTGAGCCTTGCGTTGGCTGGCCCGGTTCTCGCCCAGCAAGCCGAAGCGACGAGTGTTGACGCCGTCGTCGTCACCGGATCCCAGGTCCGCGTACCGCCCCCCTATGCTGGCGGGCAGGTCGCCAAGGGTGCGCGCGTCGGCTTGTTGGGCGCGCTCGACACGATGGACGCGCCCTTCTCCGTCACCAGCTATACCGAGGCTCTGATCCGCAACCAGCAGGCGCGCAGTGTCGCTGACGTGCTGCAGAACGATCCAACCGTTCGCGTCACCAAGGGCTTCGGCAACTTCCAGGAGCTGTATGTCATACGCGGCTTCCCGGTCTATTCGGACGACATGACCTATAACGGCCTCTATGGCGTCCTGCCGCGCCAGTTCGTGGCGGCCGAGCTGGTCGAGCGTGTCGACGTCTTCCGGGGCGCGAACGCCTTTCTGAACGGCGCCGCGCCGGGCGGAAGCGGCGTGGGCGGCGCCTTCAACCTGATGCCCAAACGCGCGCCGAGCGCGCCGCTGACCCGCCTCAACCTGGGCTGGGACGGTGGCGAGCAGGCCTATGGCTCTGTCGATGCGGCCCGACGCTTCGGCCCCGACAACGCCTATGGTGCGCGTCTGAACCTGGGCCTGCGCGGTGGCGAAACGGCGGTAGAGGGCGAGAACCGCAAGCTCAAGGTGGTGGGCCTTGGCCTTGACCGCCGCGGCGACCGCGCCCGCTTTTCGGCTGATCTCGGCTGGCAGGACCACCGCATCGACGCGCCCCGCCCGTCCGTCACGCCCACAGGAGACATTCCCAAAGCGCCGGCGGCCGACAAGAACTTTGCCCAGCCCTGGACCCACACCGACGAGCGCCAGTTGTTCGGCGCGGCGCGGGGCGAGTTCGACCTCACCGACACCGTCAGCAGCTGGGCCGCTCTCGGTGGCCGCAAGGGCAAGGAAGACAACGTCCTGGCCAATCCAACGGCGCAGGCCAACGGCGCGCTCAGCGCCTATCGCTTCGACAACGTCCGCGAGGACCGGGTGCTGTCGGCTGACGCCGGCCTGCGCGCCAGATTCGCGACCGGCCCTGTAGACCATGCCGTCGTGGTTTCGATCGCCCAGGTGAGCCAGAAGTCGAAGAACGCCTACGCCTTCTCGAATTTTGCCGGGTTCGCGAGCGATCTGTACACACCGGTCGCGGCGCCCGCACCGAACCCGAACTTCTTCGTGGGTGGCTCGCGTTCGGACCCGAATGTGACCGAACGCACGCAGAACCGCAGCATCGCGGTCGCCGACAGCCTGGGCTTCCTGAACGAGCGTCTGCTCGTAACGGTCGGCGCGCGCTTCCAGGACATCGAGACCCGGTCCTATGACTACAATACCGGCGTCAGGAACGGCGCCTATGACGGCGACGCCACCACGCCCGCTCTGGCCGTGGTCTACAAGCCGAGCGCCACGATCTCGCTCTACGCCAACTATGCCGAGGCCCTGATCGCGGGAAAGACCGCCCCGGCCCAGGTCAACGGCGTCGTCGTAAGCAATGCCGGCGAGGTTCTGGCGCCCTTCCGCGGCAAGCAGACCGAGCTGGGCGCAAAATATGATGGGGGCGATTTCGGCGGGGCGATCAGCCTCTTCAGGACGACCCAGCCGGCCGAGTTCTTCGAAACCTCCAGCCGCCGCTACACTGACGGTGGCGAGCAGGAGAACCAGGGCCTCGAGCTGACGGTCTTTGGCCAACCGGCCCAGGGCTTGCGCCTTCTGGGCGGAGCCACCTGGCTGGACGCCAAGGTCAGCCGCGCGCTGAGCCCCGCACTGGAGGGCAAGGCTCCTATCGGCGCGCCCGAGTTTCAGGCCAACCTGAACCTTGAGTGGGATCTGGCCGCGATCGAAGGCCTGACACTGGAAGGCCGCTTGATCCATACCGGCGCCCAGGCCGCCAACGCGGCCAACACCGTGGAACTTGACGCCTGGACCCGGTTAGACCTGGGCGCGCGCTATGGCTTTGAAGCTGGCGGGCGAGTCGTCACGCTAAGAGCCCGCATCGAAAACCTGGCCGACAAGAACCAATGGGTCGCCGTCGGCGGCTACCCGGGGGCTAACTATCTGACGCTGGGCGCGCCGCGCACCTTGCGTCTGTCGCTCAGCACGGACTTCTAGGACACATGAAGGCCCGGACACTCCGCGTCTGGTCGTGGGTCCACAAGTGGTCAAGCCTGGTCTCGACCGCCTTCCTCCTGATGCTGTGCGTCACCGGTCTGCCGCTCGTGTTCACGCACGAGATCGAGCACGTCCTGATGGAGGAGGCCTGGACACCGGCCAATCCGGACAGCCCAGGGCTAAATCTGGACCAGGTGCTGAGCACGGCTCTCGCGCGCAAGCCGGGCGAGATTCCAGCCTTCATGAGCTTCGACGAGGACCGCCCCGTGGTGAACGTCACCAGCGTTCATCCCGCAGGCAAGGCAGGCGTCTATAGCTTCCAACCGATAGACAAGACCAGCGGCGCCCCTGCGCCGCCGGTGGCTGGTCATCCGGTCACGGAGTTCCTGCTGCAGTTGCACACCGACATGTTTCTTGGCCTGCCGGGGATGCTGTTCCTCGGGGCCATGGGCGTCTTGCTGATCGCCGCCCTGGTCTCCGGCGTGGTCCTCTACGCTCCGTTCATGCGCCGCCTGCCGTTTGGTACGGTACGAACCCACAGGCAGGCCAGGACGCGCTGGCTCGACTATCACAACCTGCTTGGCGTGGTGACCCTGGCCTGGGTGCTGGTTGTCGGCGCCACAGGTATCGTCAATACGCTGGCTACGCCGATCATCGACTACTGGAAAGACACGGCGCTGAAAGAGTTGACGCTTGCCTATGACAGCCCCGTCACGGTCAGCCAGCGCAGCTCGCTACAGGCCGCCGTCGATCGGGCCAGAGCCGCCCTCCCCGGCATGCAGGTGCAGTTCGTCGCCTTCCCCGGCTCGGCCTATTCCACCGACCACCACTATGCAGTGTTCTTCCGTGGAGACACGCCGTTGACCGCGCATCTGACAACGCCGGCCCTGATCGACGCCCGCACGGGCGATCTTGCCGCCATCGCGCCGTTGCCCTGGTATGTGAAGGCGCTTTCCCTGTCCCAGCCCCTGCATTTTGGAGACTATGGCGGCCTGCCGCTAAAGATCCTGTGGGCTCTGCTCGATATGGCCGCAGTCGTGATCCTGGGGTCGGGGCTATATCTCTGGCTCGCCAAGCGGAGGGCCGGCGCATGAAGCGCGGTCGTCACCTGACCCTCTGGCAAGTGTTCAGAATGCCCGTTTGCATCGCGACCCTGAGCCTGTTTGGCCTGGTCGCCGCTCTGTTGGGCGATCATCCCTGGGACGCGATCGGCGCGGCGGCTCTGGCCTCGACCGTGGGGGCCATTCTCTGGGCGCTCGCCACACGCAGGCAATAGTCGCGCTAAGGATTTGCGCGACAGTGCTCGGAAGACTTGCTTCAGGGGCCCTGCGGTTTGAGTGACCGGACGGCTCAGGTAGCAACGCCCAGATCCTGTTGATAGCGGCCGTGTTGCAAAACACCACGGCCCCTTTCTCACAGGGATTGAGCGGCCTCGCCCACCTCGCAGACCAGTTCGATAAGATCCTTGGCGTTGATCGGTTTGGTCAGAAAGCGGTTTGCTCCGGCCTCGTTGGCTTGCGACTGGTGCTCGGGCAGCGCGTTGGCTGTCAGAACACAGATCGGTACACGGCCCAGCCCCTGGAGTGCCTCACGCGCACGGATCAACCTGATGGCCGTAAGTCCGTCCATGACAGGCATCTGCATATCCATCAGCATCAGGTCAAAGTCGCCTGCCTCGGCTGCAAGAACGGCCTCCTTTCCATTCTCGACACAAATGATCTCTACCTGAAGCTCGTCGAGGATCATCTGGACTGTCATTCGATTGACAGGATGATCTTCTGCCAAGAGTATCCGAAGGTCTCGACTACGATCAACTTGCGCCGAAGCATTCGACTGCGCATTTGCGACAACGTCACATTCGGCTCTGTCCAGCAGTATATCGAAACGAAATGTCGAGCCCCTCCCGGGCGTAGATGTCGCCGATATGGTCCCACCCATAAGTTCAACCAACGATTTCGAGATCGGGAGCCCCAGTCCAGTTCCACCAAATCTGCGCGTAATGGTTCCGTCGGCTTGCTCGAAACGCTCGAACAGACTGGATGCCGCTTCAGGCGGGAACCCGATACCCGTGTCCCGTACGGAGAAGCTTATACGGCAGCATCCGCGATCATCCTCTGAGTCAACCAGAGAGAGAACGATTTCTCCTGCGTCCGTGAACTTGACGGCATTGCTGAGGAAGTTTGACAGGATCTGACGAATCTTCAGCTCGTCGCCGACAAAGTTGCTGCCGCTTCGACAGCTCATGTTCAGCCTGAGGTCGACGCCCTTCTGTGACGCGCTGGCGCGAAAGAGGGCGATAGTGTCGCTGACAAGTTCTTCCAGATTGAACGGCTCAAGACGTAAAGCCATCCGTCCAGCGTCGATCTTGGCCAGATCAAGAATGTCGCTCAACAGCCCTTCGAGCGCGCGCCCCGACGTCTCGATCAGATGCACCATCTCGCGTTGTTTCGGGCTCATGGCGGTCCGCGCCAGGGCGCTGGCGACACCCAGAACACCGTTGAGCGGCGTGCGGATTTCATGACTCATATTGGCGAGGAAACTGGACTTGGCGACGCTTGCCCGCTCCGCCTGTTCCCGCGCTTCCGTCAGCCTCGCCTCGGCCGCTCGAACTTCAGACAAGTCCCGTACAACCGTCACGAAGGTCAGGCCGTCCTCCGCCTCCAACTTCGCCAATGACACCTCTGCCGGAAACTCCTCGCCGTTCCTTCGAAGCGCCTGCACCGACGATCGCTCCCCCATGCGAAGGCTTGGGCGGCGTCCCTTGGCGAAACGTTCGACGTGGGCGGCGTGCCCTGCCCGCACGCGTTCGGCCATCAAGATCTCGATACCTCGCCCGATCGCATCCCTGGCTCTGTAGCCAAACACGGCCTCCGCTCCGGCGCTGAACTGCAGAATGCGGCCGGCCGCGTCCGTGATGATGATAGCCTCCGGGGAAATTCGCAGCATGGACGACAGCATCCCGGTCATCGCCCGCGAATCGACCTCCATGGCGCGAAGCTGGGTGACGTCGCAGATGGTGCCAAACAAGCCGAGAAGCCCACAGCCGGGATCCATATCCACCTCGGCTTCCGCTCGGACAGTTCGGACCTGGCCGCTAGGCAGAATAATTCGATAGTCTATGCAATAGGGTTCGTGGGCGAGCACGGCGCGTTCGACAGCACCTTCCAGTTTGCCCCGATCATCGGGATGAACCAGACTTAGAAATGCTTGGAAAGTCGGCCGAAAGTCGCCTCGCTCAACGCCGCACACGCGGTAAACCTGTTCGGACCAAAACAGTTCATCCGTCTCTGCGCGCCACTCCCAGCTTCCCGTGCCGGACAGACGCTGCCCCCGGTCCAAGTGGCGAACCAGAGTCTCAATGTCGAGATCACGGGTCTTTCCCGCGTCAGGCATCACACACGGGTCTGGCATCGGGGGCGAGGCGTAACGGCGAACACGTTTCGCAAACTCTGAAGACATGGTCAGAACTCTGTCCAAGGCTGATTTGCGGACGCCGTCGAGCCTCGGCGCGCAGCGCCGGTTGGGCGTAGCATGCGGATCTGAGCTTGCCCCTTCGGCACACCGCTCGCGGTCGGGACGGCGGAGCCGGTCTGAGGCGGCCGAATTCCGCTTGTTTGAAACGTTCCGACCAGTCGCACCAGGCCTGCGGTCTCTCCCTTCAAGGCATGGCTAGCCGCCGTAGACTCCTCAACCATGGCGGCGTTTTGCTGGACGACCTGGTCCATCTGGTTGACCGCGATATTGACCTGGGCAAGCCCGACAGCCTGCTCGTTGGCCGAGGCGGAAATCGCAGCAATGATGCTGTCGATCTCAGCGACCTTGCCGACGATTGACTGTAGCGCCTCGCCGGTTTCACCGACCAGGCTGACGCCTTCGCTAACCTGTTTCGAAGACGCCGAAATCAGCGCCTTGATCTCTCTCGCCGCCTCGGCCGAACGTTGGGCCAGGGCGCGAACCTCCGAGGCGACGACGGCAAACCCCCGGCCTGCCTCGCCAGCTCGGGCGGCCTCGACGCCGGCGTTGAGGGCCAGAAGGTTGGTCTGAAAGGCGATCTCATCGATAACGCCGATGATCTGGCCGATCTGTCGCGACGAGTCTTCGATCTGCCCCATGGCTCGGATCGCCCGTCCGACGACCTCGCCGGAGCGCTGGGCCTCGTTCTTGGCGTCCGCCACTGTAACGCTGGCCAGGCGCGCGCCCTCCGCAGTGGTCTTCACCGTCGCTGTGATTTCGTCCAGGGCCGCCGCTGTCTCTTCAAGGCCGGCCGCTTGCTGCTCGGTCCGCCGCGACAGATCGTCCGAAGCCTTGGCCATCTCCTCAGCGCTAAGACCTATGCCAGCGGTCGTGATGGCAACGGTGGAAATCGTCTCCTCGATCCGACCCAAGGCAAGATTGAAGTCGTGACGGAGCTGGCGATACTCGGGCGCCAGGTCGTCAGGCATACGGTAGGTGAGATCACCTGCCGCAAGGGCCGTCATGCCCGCGCCGACTGACCGGACAACGGACGCGCGCTCTTGCCCCATAACCTCGGCTTCAGCGTGTTTGCGAGCGGTCTCCGCAGCCTCCAGGTAGACCGAGATGGAGAAATCCACATCCAGAAGCGTCGCCTTGGCCAGGGCTCCGAGTTCGGCGGCGACCGTATCGGGCCCAGGCCCCCTCTTGGCGCCGAAGCCTCCCCTTGGCCACCGCTCGGCCACCACGGCCCCGATCAGATCGTTGAGCAGAAGGGCATAACCGCCGATGTACCAGCGGGGCTCCAGGCCGATTCGCGCATGGGTTTCACCGACAGCCGTGACAGCGCGAACATAGGTTTCGTCGAAACGGCCGCTGGAAATCGCGTCCCAATGACCAATCTGCCTGTTCTTGGCGCTGCCCACGCGCGCCGCATCGGTGAAAAAGCGGCGGGTCTCCGGATGGCCTTGAACTTGCGCGTAAAAGCCATCCAACGCTGTGGGCAACTGCCGCATCAGGATCGATTTAACGCCCTGGAGGCTCGATTGAGCAGAAGCATCAATCTTCATGAACTTAAGGCGATCATCGAGCGAATCTTGCTGTGCCATCAGAATACCCCAAATATTTGAAATCGGAGTTCATCGAGCGACAATATATAAAACAAATTATTAACCTAATAATTTGTCATTCATCGTATATTGAAGGATCTATAAACAAGGATATATATCCTTCTATATAAATCATATTACTATTGATCTTGGGCTTCGGGATCTAAATCGGCAAATCATTTGCGATTTGACATTGTTTAACAAGCCAATCTTGGGCTTCGGGATCTAAATCGGCAAATCATTTGCGATTTGACATTGTTTAACAAGCCAATGCCGATTATCCACACTCTGATTATGGGTATCATCAACGCGTTGTGACGAGGGAGTCGCAGCCGTAGTTGGCGCGGCCGGTGACACCCGCTCGATTTGGGAGATTGACGGCTTGTCAAACGGTTCGGTTGGCTCGGCGCGCGCGCGTATGGCAATGATTCTCGAGGAGAAGCCGATTTGCCGTGCGGCGATTGCGCGCGTCGTTGTTGGCGTCGGAGGCTTTGTTCTGCCTGCCTTGGTAAGCTCCCTGGCTGAAGCGAGTGGGGAGATTGAACGGGCCAAGCCAGACGTTGTGCTCGTGGACCTCTTTTCCATCAGATATGACTTCGAGGGGCTGGAGCGGTTGATTGCCCAGCACTCGCCCATAAGCGTGATCGCGATCGATGATCGGGCTAATCCGGCCTTCGCGAGGCTGGTGAAGGATGCTGGCGCGAAAGGATATGTATGCAAGAACTTTGAAATCGAGGTTTTCCAGGCGACGGTTGAAGCCGTCGCTGCAGGCGGCGGGCACTTTCCGCCGATGCCCCTGCTCGATGCTCCATCGCGCCCGACGACTCGATCTGTTGGCCGGCTCTCTCCCCGACAGCTGGAGGTTCTGAAATGCATCGCGATTGGCATGGGGAACCAGGAGATCGCTGATACCCTGGGCATCACTCTGGGCACGGCCAAGATTCACACCCATGCCATTCTAAAGCTGACGGGCGCGCGCAACCGGACGGAGGCTGCACTGATCGCCGGCCGGTTTCTTGTTCCCAAGCAGGACATTGCGTAGGCATGTGGATCGTTGAGACGCCCAGGCACTTGACGACACAACCCACCGCGCGACCCCATCAAGGCCAGTAGGCCGCATCAAGCTCGCGCCGCAGCCTAGCCGGCGCCCGCTGCGGGATGCCATCGAAGGCTACGACACCTCACTCTGGGAGGGGTTCGCAAGCCGATCATCCTGCGCTATTGACCCAGCGCCCGCACGGCGCGCGCGGCCCGGTAGCTCAGCAGGATAGAGCAGCGCTTTCCTAAAGCGAAGGTCAGGGGTTCGAGTCCCTTCCGGGCCGCCATACAAATATGTCGGGACAACCTAACGTCGTCCCTCTGCGTCGGCGTTCTCTTCCATCAGCCTGCTAAGGGCAATCATGTCGTCGGTCATCTTCGGCCCTTGGTTCAGGTTGCTTCCGCAAACCCGACCCTACCCAAGATCGTCGATGACCATCGCTGGGCCCTTCACGCGCCACGGCGCCCAATGAAGGGCGCGCTTCGCAAACGGCCCAGCGACTGCCGATCAGCTATACCACGTCCTGGGACACGCCGACTGGGGCCGCTTAAGGCGGTGTGCTCCCATCGTTTGAGACCAGCTTGACGTAGCGCTCCTCAATCCGCTGCAGGGTCGAACGCTTCAGCGGGCGGCCGTCACGCAGCTTGACCCACGTGGTCTCGCTGACGCCAAAAGTCTCCTGAATCTTCTCCTTGGTGGCAGCAGGCAGCGCCCGGCGAAGCCTTAGAAAGGCCTCGCGTTCGACCACGACCATAGCCATTGCGCCCCGCTGGGCCATCAGCGAGCGCCTGGCGTTGTGGCCTCGACCAGATCAAGACGCGCTTTCAGCGGATCGGCGACAAGCACCGGACCAGACGCCGAAAAATCCAGTACTTGATCGCTGGCCGCGTCATAGCTTGGCCAGGCCGGCAGGCCGGCGGGCTCGGCTTTTCCAGTCTTGGCGAAGGCCACCCAATAGGCGTGGGTCGCCTTGGCCGCCGCCGCGTCGGCCGGCGTCAGGGCCGCGCCATAACGGGCGTCGGCGGTGTCGAACACAAAGGGAATCTCAGTAGCGTGTGGCGCGCCCCACCACTCTTTCCGCTGGCTCTCGGCAACATAGGAAAAGCGGAACTGGTGGACCGGGACGCCCTGGGCTGACAGCACGCGCGACACCGCCCGGGCTGGCTCGATGAACATGCGATCACCCGCCGCCTTCCAGCCATAGACGCTGATCGGAGTCTTGCCATCGGGGTCATATAGCGCCTGGGCCGCCGCCCGCTGGTCGCCGAACGGCGCATAGACCTGATCTGGCGTTCCGCCAAAGAAGAAGCCGTCCGCGCTGGTCGCGCCGACCATCACCGGCATCTTGCTCCAGGCCC
>Ga0209066_10005086_pt1 | contig 14045 bp, 10 predicted proteins | sample All_14_2_FD_187198 | JGI IMG/M metagenome (GOLD analysis project Ga0209066, IMG submission 187198) | Freshwater microbial communities in response to fracking from Pennsylvania, USA - Allegheny Zone_MetaG_DW_15 (SPAdes) (version 2) ...
GCCTTCGCATCCTGCTCAATAAATCGGCACGGGTGAATATCCGGGTGGACTATGCCGTCGGCCTGAGCAAGGATTCGGATGGCTCCGGCAAGCGCCAGCGTGGGCTTTATTTCTTTCTTGCGGAAGCGTTTTGAACAATGATGAATGAGGAACTTGCTTGTCAAACGTCGGCGAGGTTGCGAACCTCGCCGACGTTGTGGCAAGAACTTTAGGAAACTGTTTTTTAAAGGATACTTGTCATATTTGCCCCAGCCAAAAATCCAATTCCAACATGAATAAGCAACCTGTCTCCAATGTTCTGAAGAACGATAAGCGCACCATCAATGCATGGGTCATGTACGACTGGGCGAATTCGGTCTATGTGCTCTCCATCACCTCCGCCATTTTTCCGGCTTACTACAATTCGGTCACGAGGGTAAACGGCTCCAGCATCGTGGAGGTGATGGGCATGAAATTCCAGAACACGGGCATTTACTCCATCAACCTCGGCATCGCATTTGGCATCGTGGCCCTGATTTCCCCGTTCGTTTCCTCTGTGGCGGACTATATCGGCAACCACCGGGCTTTCATGCGGTTCTTCTGCTACCTCGGCGGGCTTAGCTGCATGGCGCTCTATTTTTTCGACTCGGCGGAGATGGTACACCTGGGTCTGGCTGCTACCCTATTCGCTACGGTCGGCTACGCTGGTAGCATCGTTTTTTACAATTCGTACCTGCCCGCCATCGCCAGCGAAGACCAAATGGATCGCATCAGTGCTAAGGGTTTTTCCTTCGGCTATTTGGGTTCTACCATCCTGCTCATTGGGAATTTGGCAATGATTTTGGGCCGTGAAAAACTGGGCATTGCCGACACGACGCTCATGCCCCGCATTTCTTTTTTTATGACGGGCGTTTGGTGGATAGGCTTCGCCCAAATCACGTTCAGCCGTTTGCCGAAAGGCATTTACAACAAAAAACCAGAGGGCCACTACTTGCTGAACGGCTATTTTGAACTGAAAAAAGTTTGGAACAACCTCAAACGGGAGCAGCGGCTGCGTACCTTCCTCATGAGCTTTTTCTTCTACATCATGGGGGTGCAGACGGTGATGTTCATGGCCTCTTCTTTTGGTGAAAAAGAAGTGCATCTGACCGTCACGCAGCTCATCGTCACCATTTTGCTGCTGCAATTCCTAGGCATTATTGGGGCTTACCTGTTTTCATGGATTTCCAAGAAAATCGGCAATTTCAGGGCCTTGACCATTGCCATCGTCATTTGGATTTTCATCTGCTTGGGCGCATTTTACATCGTCACGCCTTTGCATTTTTACATCGCTGCATTCTTCATTGGATTGGTGATGGGCGGCATCCAAGCCCTGTCCCGTTCCACCTATTCCAAGCTCATACCGAAGACAGAAAACAACGCCGGTTATTTCAGTTTTTATGATGTTTGTGAAAAATTGGCCATGATGTTCGGCCTTGTCATGTGGGGCTTCCTCGATGACTTGACGGGCAGTATGCGCAACTCCATCATCGCACTTTTCGTCTGGTTCACCATTGGTTTAGCGCTGATGGTTTGGGTGCAACGGATGCGCAAGGACACGGCTGAGTCCATCCAATGAGAAAAAAAATACCTGAGAACGGCATAGAACCTGCGGTTTTGCTGGCGCAAATGCAAGCCGCCAAGTCCACTGATACACCGTGGAAGGAAGGCAAAACCTGGACGCTCCAATACCATGTGGACGAAGCCCACGACGCCCTGTTGCGCTCGGCCTTCGACCTTTATTTCTCTGAAAATTACATCAACCCATTCCTTTTCAAGAGCCTGCAAAAAATGGAAAAGGAAGTCGTGGAAATGGCCACCGACCTGCTCCACGGCGACGATTCCACCTTGGGCTGCATCACTTCCGGCGGCACGGAAAGTATTATGCTGGCTATGTACGCCTGCCGGGAATGGGCAAAAAAGCACCGCCCCCGCATCCAGCAACCCGAAATCGTAGCGCCTCGCACCATCCATCCCGCCTTCGACAAGGCGGCGCATTATTTTGGCTTGAAGCTGCGCAAAGCAGAGGTGAACGCAAATTTCGAGGCTGACCCAAAAGCGATGGAGCGGCTCATCACAGACCAAACCTTGCTGCTGGCGGCCTCTGCACCTTCCTTTGCCCACGGCGTCCTCGACCCCATCCCCGAAATCGGCGCTTTGGCAGAGCAACACGGCCTGCTTTTCCATGTGGATGCCTGTGTGGGCGGGTTCATGCTGCCTTGGGTGGAGCAAATGGGCCATGAGCTGCCAGTCTGGGATTTCCGCACGAAGGCCGTCACCTCCATGTCTGGCGACCTGCACAAATTCGGCTTCGGTGCAAAAGGCGCTTCAGTGGTGCTTTATCGTCATGCACAATTGTTTGAGCATCAAATCTTTGTCAACACAGAATACAGCGGCGGCATTTTCGCCACCACTACCCTACTCGGTACCCGGCCCGGTGGCGTCATTGCAGCAGCATGGGCAGGATTGCAGCATCTCGGTCAGGCTGGCTACCTTGAAAATGCCCGCAATATGATGGCGGGTTTTGTGCAATTAAAAAATGGGATTGCAGCAATTCCTGAATTGCAAATCGTCGGAAAGCCTTGCATGAATATGCTTGCATATACCACTAGAAATAATAAGCCCGATATATACGCCATCGCTGATTATATGGAGAAAAAAGGCTGGGTCATTGACCGACAACAATTGCCGCCGAGTATCCATTTGACGGTATTTCCATATAATATTCCCGTCATCGCTTCCTATTTGGATGATTTAAAAGAAGCCGTTATTTGGGCCAATGCACATCTCGAAGCCAGCGGCGAAGGCAATGCGGCATTATATGGCCTTATGGCGAGAATCCCCCTGCGGGGAATGGTAAAAGATAATGTGCGAAAAGTATTCGTGGAAGCATATTCTGGCAATAATTCAAAAACAGAAAATATAAACGCTGCCGATAGCCATAAACCTACTCCCAGTTGGATGCGTATATTGAACCGAATTTTGAGGTTTTTTTATAAATGATATCTAGGTTATACTGCGAACCGTCACTTTATGTGCATGAGTTGATGAGGGTTGATTAGGTTGGTAAGGGTTGATAATCAACTTTTTATAAACCTTATAAACCTTATCAACCATACCCAAAACTTGGCAGCGTGAGCTATAAACACAGAAGCACTTAGGCACCCAGCGCAATACGGCGTATCAAGCCCTTAATCTCTGTGTCTCTTTGTGAAACTCGTGCCTCTGTGTTTAAACATCGCGCTATTTTCAAAATTAATTTACTTTGCACCATCATCAATCCTTAACTCAATATGAAATTCACTTCCCTTTTAGTCCTGCTTTCATTTTTGATGCTGGCCAGTTGCCAAAATACCAACCAAAAGCCACCAGAAACAGCGGCCACGGTTGCAAAAACCCCCAATTTTAAACTCATCCAGACCGACACGTTCAAGTTCAACAATTTTGTGGACTGCAACATGGCCGAAGCTTGGGTGGGCGATACCTTCCGCATTTTCCCTGGAAAGTACGGCGAAGACCCCGTTTGGGGCGGCCCTTCCCACGAATTGAAATTCTCCAGCGGCCTCCATGCTGATGAAGCGTTCAGCAACCCCGCCAACGCCTACATTGAGCCGAAACTGCCGCCAAATGCGCCCATTGGAACGCCAGGCCTGCACGGGGCCGCTTGGTTCGAGACCGTTTACCAAGATGCCAACGATAAAACGGGACGCACGCTCTACGCCGTTTATCACAATGAGAACTACCCAGAGACGCTGCCATACGATGCAGCCACGGGCGAAGGCTATATTGACAAGGATTGGCCGCTCGGCCTCACCGACCGCATTACACCTGCCGCTGTTTGCCGCATAGGCATCATGAAATCAACGGATGGTGGCTGGAGTTGGGAAAACAAAGGGCTTTTCCTGGAAGATAAACAGCCTCGAATGATTCTCAAGCCGCACAATACTTCCAAAACCTTTGCAGGTGGCGTTGGCGACCCATCTGCCGTGGCGGTGGGCGAATATCTCTACCTGTTTTATGGCGAATATGGCTACCCCGGCGAATACAAAGCCGATACTTACGACGCTGACAAAGAACGGGAAGGCCAGTGCATCAGTGTTGCCCGCATCGCACTGAGCGACCTCGATGCCCCACAAGGCAAAGCCAAACGTTGGGATGGTACAGGGTTCAACGCAGCCTGGGACGGCATTGGCAAACCTATTGCCAGTCTGCAAATCCCGGTGGCAGAGGGCGGCGGCCCAGCTTCCTCGCCCAAAGGCGGCTTCCATTGGGGCCCTTCCGTTAGCTGGAACACTTACCTCAACTGCTGGGTGATGCTCATGGGCCGGGTGCGTGGTCAGTCTTGGATTGGAAGCGACCTCTATATCTCCTTCAACATGCACCCCGACCTCAGCGAAGGCAATAACTCGCAGGACTGGTCGACGCCGCAACTACTCGTGGATAAGCCCGGCCATACCATGTGGTATCCGTCCCTGCAACCCATGAACACGCCCGAAGACATCGCTAGCAAAAACACCAGCCTGCGGCTTGGCCAAAAGGCAAGGCTGTTTTTCAAGTATTCCGACCTCGGCAAATATTGCTCAGAATACATCGTGGAGTTTGTTCGCCCGGAATAACGCAAGTGTTTTTATAACGCAAAGACGCAAAGTCGCAAAGTAGGATTGATAACACTTTGCGACCCTGCGCCTTCGCGTCTTTGCGTTTAAACAAATGCTACTACGCCTTTGCGATAAAACCTCCCCAGCGGAAATTCCTATCTTTGCGCCCCTAACCCAAAAAACCACTAATTCGTTTTAAATATGCCAACTACAACTACTTGTCCAAAATGCCAATCCGAATACACCTATGAGCAAGACAACCTCATGGTGTGCTCCTCCTGTTTTCATGAATGGGACCCGCAAGAATTGGCCGCCAATGTCGCTGACAACGTACTGAAAGTGCTCGACAGCAATGGCGTAGAACTGTTCAATGGAGACACGGTCATTGTCATCAAAGATTTACCGGTGAAGGGTGCGCCTAAATCCATTAAAACGGGCACCAAGGTCAAGAACATCCGCCTGACCGATGGCGATCACAATATTGATTGCAAGATTGATGGGTTCGGTGCGATGGGCCTCAAATCCGAATTCGTGCGGAAAGCATAAAGACGCAACTTTTTTATTGAACGCAGAGGCGCAATAGCGCAGAGGTTTGGAGTTATCCTCTGCACCATTGCGCCTCTGCGTTTAATCGACCAAAAAACCGAATATATCCTGCGCTGAACCTCCACACCTACAGTTCTCCTCGCTTCAGTTGCGCTACCGCAAAATCCGCTGCACGGGCCGTCAGTGCCATATAGGTCAATGACGGGTTTTGGCAGGCCGTGCTGGCCATGCAGGCGCCGTCCGTTACGAAGACATTTGGCACGGCCCACATTTGATTATTGCCATTGAGGGCGCTCGTCTTTGGGTCTTTGCCCATGCGGCAAGTGCCCATCTCGTGGATACAGTGGCCGGGAGGTGTATTTCCCAAATCGTCAAAAGTGCTGACATGCTTGTGGCCAGCGGCTTCGAGCATTTCGGCGGCACAAGTCTGCATGTCCTTGCGCATGGCCTTTTCATTGTCCTTGAACTCGCAGTCAATATGGATGAGTGGCAAGCCGTGCGGGTCAGTCTTGGTTTCATCCAGCACCACCTTGTTCTCGAAATACGGGAGGCACTCCGCCCAGCCGCCCAACCAAAAGCTCCATTGCCCGGGGTCGTGCATTTCCTTTTTGAGGGCTTCGCCAAAGCCCGGCTTATTGTTCACCCGGCTCCAGCCACCACGGTCGCCGCCGCCCTGGAATCCGAAGCCCCGCACATAGTCCTGATGCTGTTCCTTGCCGGGCAAGTTGCGGAAGCGGGGCACGTAAATGCCATTGGGCCTGCGGCCCGCCCAGTACTGGTCGCCAAACTCCTCGTGAACGCCCTGCGCCCCGGCCATGAAATGGTGGTCCATAAGGTAGTGGCCGATGACGCCGCTGTCGTTGCCGAGGCCGTTGGAGAAACGGCTGCTTTTGGAATTTAGCAGCACGAAGGTCGTACCGATGGTGCTGGCATTGAGGAAGATGATTTTAGCGTAGTACTCCTCTGTCTGCTTGGTCTTGCGGTCAATGAAGCGGACACCCGTGGCACGCTGTGTTTTTTCATCGAACATCACATCGCTCACGTTGGCATCCGTTCGGATGGTGAGTTTGCCAGTGGCAAGGGCGGCAGGAATCGTTGCCGATAGGCTGCTGAAATAAGCCCCAAAGGGGCAGCCCCAATGGCAACGGTTGCGATACATGCACTGTCCCCGGCCCAGTTTCAAGTGGTGTTCCCCTGGCTTGGTCAAGTGAGCTACCCGCCCAATTATCATCCGGCGGTCGTTCCAGTTCTTTTGGATGGCCTTGGCCGTATGCGTTTCGAGGCAGTTCATTTCCATGGCAGGCAAGAATTTGCCATCTGGTAACTGCGCCAATCCGTCCCGGTTGCCGCTGATGCCAGCAAAGGTCTCCACGTAGTCGTACCATTTTTCAAGGTCCTTGTAGCGGATGGGCCAGTCCACGCCGTGACCGTCACGGGCGTTGCTCTCAAAATCCATGTCGCTCCAGCGGTAGCTCTGCTTGCCCCAGGTGAGTGAGCGGCCTCCAAGCTGGTCGCCCCGCAGCCAGTTGAAGGGCTTATCTTCTTGGTAGGGGCTGTCCTTGTCGTTGACCCACATATACTGGTTATCCACTTGGAAGGCATAGCACTTACTCTGCACGGGGTGATTATCAAGGATTTCCTTGGGGATTCGGCCCCTGTTTGGTACATCCCACGGGTTATTCTGTGCCCCAGTATAGCTTTTGACGTGTTCCATGTTCCTGCCCCGCTCCAGCAAGAGCACGTTGAGGCCCTTTTCGGTGAGTTCCTTGGCGGCCCAGCCCCCGCTGATGCCACTGCCCACGACGATGGCGTCGTAAGTGCGTTCCTGTTGTGCTTTCCCGTTGATGTTCGGCATGGCTGAAGTAATTTTGTTGGGGTCAAATGTAGGGAATCGTTGTTTTTTTGCACTACCCAAGTAAAATCGGTTTAGAAACCAGATTTTACAACAAAGCAGCATTCCCCAGCCCTGTCAGGTTTTTTCCAATGTTTTTTTTGCTTTTATCCATAAATCATGGGTGGGGAAATGCTGGCGGAGGAGTTTCTAGGGATAGATGATGGATGATTTTTGATGCGCCGGAACAATTCACCAATCCCTTCCTACCAATCCATGCTAAATTGTAACTTCGCCCCGTGTGTTGGCTGTTTTAATTTCCCTTGAGAGCAACCACCACAGATTCAACAAACAGAGAATGAAAAACTGCCGAGCTTGTCAGAAGCCAATCCCGGATGAAGCGAGGTTTTGCATGTTCTGCGGCACTTCGGTCATCCTGGAGACCTTTGATTGCCCGAATTGCGGCAGCGAAAACGAGCTGCATGCGCCAGCCTGTGACAACTGCGGCTTGGTGTTCCAGCCGAAGCGTTCGTCAGGTCCGCCACCTCCACCTCCGAAGGAGCAATTGAACCAGTTGTTCGAGGAGTCGAAGACAGAGAGCCTGGAGCAGGTCATTGCGGACAGGTTCAGCCTGGCCTTCGAGCGGCGACTGAAGGAAGAGCACTCCCCTGCCCTGCACGGGGCCTATATTGACCGTTTCTACAAATCTGATTTCAGGTCGAGCGTGGATTTCCGCATCCAGCAATTGGCGGAGGAGGCGCAGCGACAACCGGAGGGCGAACAGCGGTTTGCCTTTGCCACCGCCGCCTTCGAGGACCTGCTTGATTATTTTCTCATCCGCTACTGTGCGGACTTGAACGAGACGGCTTTTCCCGAAAAAATCCTCCAATACCAAGGCCGCAGCATCGAGCAGATTGACCTGGGCCGAATGGTGCTCGACTACCTCGATTTCGACAACGAGGACGAGACGGTCTATCTGGATTTAATCACCATGCCTGCCAACAAGCTGAAAAATGCGGCGCAAAACTTCCTGTTTCCGCAGAAGGGCGAGCATATCTACTTCATTTGCGACCTGTCCACTTTCGGGGCCTGCAAGGATGGCTTCGCCATGACCCGTGACTGTATCTATTGGAAATTGCCGTTGGAGAAAAAGCAGCGGGTCTATTACAAAAACCTGGAGGAGGTGCGCCGACAAGAGGATTGGATTACCATCAACGGGATTTTCTTCAATGCCAATAAATCGTTGAATTTGAAGTTACTGCGGTTGCTGAAGAAGCTGAAGGAAATTCGGTGATTGGTGATTGGTGATTCGAGACTGGGCCTAATCACCAATTACTGCACACCAACTAATTTTTCTCACAAATTACCGTCAAGTCATATATTTGCGGGCGAAAGACACACTTGTATTAGAAACCTGCCTGATTTATTTCAAAAATTCCACTGCTATTTTACCACCCAATGCGCATTTTTTGCGTACAAAGTTATTTTTATTAGATGTGTTTGAGCTGTTTGATGGATTGAATTGCGCTACATTCGCCGTTGGACAAGTCAAAGGAGTTGAGAAGAAATGTCAAAAACCTACCCTCATTTAAAGCAATTGCATGCAAGGGACTGCGGCGTGGTCTGTCTGCGGATGGTGGCGCAGTACTACGGCAAGTTCTATTCGACGGAGCAATTGCGGCCATTGGCACACCAGCGGGCGGATGGGGTAAGTTTGTTGAATTTGAGCGAGGCGGCGGAGCAAATCGGGATGCACACGGTAGGTGCCAAGTTGAACTACCAGCGCTTGATTGACGACATCCCTCTACCGGGCATCGCACACTGGAAAGAGAACCATTTCGTGGTCGTTTATGAAGCGACCGACAAGCAAGTGACCCTCGCCGATCCAGCGGCTGAGCAGTTGGTCACCATTTCCCCACAGGAATTTTTGGAAGGCTGGGTCAACAACCCACAGGGATTTGACCAGGAGGGCGTCATCCTGCTGATGGAGCCGACGGCCAGCTTTTTCTCGCAGGAGAACAAGCCCGCTGACCGCAACAAGCCCATTTTTCTTTGGAAAAATCTGCAAGATTACCGACGCCTGCTTGTCTATCTGGGCATCGCCATTTTCGTCGGGGTGTTGCTGACGGTCACTTTCCCGTTCATCATCCAGCTTATCGTGGACGAGAGCATCGAGCAGCAGAACGCTGACCTTCTGCCCTTCGTGTTGCTGGCGTGGATACTGCTTTTTTTGAGTCAAATCGGGCTGGATTTCATCCGAAGGTTCCTGTTGTTCCACATCGGCTCCAAGCTGAACATCAAACTGCTCACGGATTTCATCGTCAGATTGCTGCAACTGCCCACCAGCTTTTTCCAATCGAGGATGACCGACGACGTTATGCAGACCCTCTACGACAATCCACGGGTCAGCCGCTTTTTCACACGGGATGCGGTGTCGGTGGTCTTTGGTTCGCTGAGCATCCTGTTTTTCCTGTTGGTGTTGCTGGCTTTCAATTGGAAAATCTGCCTGACTGTGGTAGGTTTCATGGCGGTGCAATGGTTCTTTCTGCGCTATTTCATCAAGCGACGGAAGGGACTCAACTACAACCGCCACCGCTTGGCCGCCGAGCGGTACAGCCGCTTGACCGACCTCATTCGGGGCATCCGTGACATCAAATTGGCGAACGCCGAACAGACCCAACGCTGGGCCTGGGAGCGCTCCGAAGCAAAATTGTTCAGCGTGGGCCGCTCCTATACGCTCTCCGACGAGCTTTCGCTGCAAATTCCCTTTGCCTTTGGGGAGCTTCGCAATATCATCGTGATTTTCCTGACGGCAACGGCGGTGATTGACGGCAGCATGAGCATCGGGGTGATGGTGGCGACCTTGTTCATCCTCACCCAATTGAATACGCCCATCCGCCAGTTGATCGAGTTCTTTCTCAGTTTGCAGGAAGCAAGGCTGGGAATGCAACGCATGAACGAGGTCTTCCACTACGACAAGGAAGACAAGGCCGACAAGATAGATACCCTGCCGTTGGATGGCTTTTTGGAGGGGGAAAATCTCAGCTTTCGGCACGAGGGCGAAAGCTCGCCTTGGGTTTTCCAGAACCTGAGCTTCAGAATCCCGAAGGGAAAAATCACGGCAGTGGTCGGCCCGAACGGGGGGGGTAAAACCACTTTGTTGAACCTGATGGTGGGTTTTCTGCATCCGCAGGAGGGCATTTTGAAGTTCGGGCAAATCCGCTTGGACGATTACCAGTCGTCCACCTGGCTGAAACACCTCGGCGTGGTGCCGCAGGACGGGCATTTGTTCTACGATACCATTGCCCGGAATATCGTACTGGGCGAGGAGGCTATTGACAGCAAGCGGATGATTGAGGCTGCGAAAATTGCCAATATCCTGCCCTTTTTGGAGAAGCTGCAAAACGGCTTTTACACGATGGTTGGAGAAGGTGGCGTGGGCCTGAGCAAGGCACAGAAGCAGGGCATCCTGATTGCCAGGGCTATTTACAAACAACCTGAAATCCTGCTGCTGGATGAGGCTACCAACGACCTGGACGCCGAGAACGAAGCTATTGTTTTGAGCAATATCGAATCGGCTTTCAAAGGGAAAACGGTAGTGGTTTTCACCAGCCGGGTGAGTTTGCCGGTGCATGTCCACCACGTGATTCCGCTGGCTTTTGTTCGGAAAAAAATCGCCAATCGGCCCCTGCTGGCGGATAAGAAAGGTGGGAATGATGGCGGTGTGCTACCGGATGATTTTGAGGAGGCGCTTTTGGAGGGGTGATTTTTGGAGGGGTTTGAGGGGTTTGAAATTGTAAAAAAAACACTAGTAATTCAAAATGATAGTTCCCAAAATTGAGGAAGACAATATCGAGTACTTGAGTGGGGAGGTGAAGGAAATCCTGTCCGCTTCGCCATCGTGGGTGGCCACTTGGGGGGTTGCTTCGTTGGTGGGGGCTATCAGCTTGATGGTGTTCGCTGGTTTCATCTTTCATTACCCGGAACTGGTGGCGGGCGATGTGACCATCACGACGGAAACCCCGCCGACAACGGTGATGGCGCAAAAATCAGAGTCCGTCACAGAGGTGCGGGTGAAGGATGGTGCCAATGTGGAAGCGGGCGATATTTTGCTGGTGTTCCCTTCCGATGCCAAATACGAGGATGTGCTGTTGCTCGACCGTGACCTCGAAACGATTGGGCAATTGGACATTGAAAAATTGCGCAGCTACACGCCCAACCGGGGCTTGCGTATTGGGGAGTTGGCGCAGGATTATTCCAGTTTTATCACGGCTTTCGAGGCAGTTCCGTTGACGGCTGCTGGCGATATTGACTACGCAACCGTTTCGGCGGTGGAAGTGGCCAATGCGCAGTAGGAGAACCAAATCAGGACCCTGCAAGCATCATTGCCCCGTTTGTCGGACGAAGAGGCTGCCTTGATTCTGGAACGAAAAGGCGTTTCGCAGACCTACGGTGACAAGATGGACTCCATCACCCTGCAAAAACTGCTGGCCATTAACACCAAACTGGCCAATAAACAATCGGAAATCAAAAAGGCACAGGCGAGGATTGAGGATTTGAAAGGACAAATGAGCACCTCAAACGTACGCAAGCTTCAAGCGCAGACACAAGCAAAAGCTGGTGCATCGGAGGCTATCATTCACCTGAACGAAAGGTTGGATGAGTTGAAACGCTCACTGAAAGCATGGAAGGACAATTTCCTCGTCATTGCGACAGCGGCAGGCCGGGTGCAGTTTTACCTAGACTTGAAGCCGGGGCAGTTTGTCAATACAGGCGATGTGCTTTTCAATATTCTTCCTGATGACAAAGGGGTGTATGTGGGCAAGGTAAACCTCCCCGTGGACAAGAGCAGTAAGGTGAAAGAGGGCCAGACGGCCTATTTGAAATTTGTAAAATACCCTTTCCGGGAATATGGCATCGTGCCTTCGAAAGTGAGCAAGGTTTATCCTGTGGCAAAGGACAACGCTTTTTACGCCGAAGTGACTTTGGACAAAGGCTTGGTTTCCAACCTGAACCGGGAATTGGAATATTACCCAAACATGAACGGACGGGCGGAAATCGTCACGGCTGATAAGTCGTTTATCAGCAAGCTGTTCGAAAAGTTTTTGGCAATTTTTTAGGCTTAGAGGTCGCTGTTTTTTAGGCGTTTGTAGCTCCAGAAGAAAAACAGTGAGGTGTAAACCACGGTGGTAATGACCGCCTCCCATGGGGTAAGCAGCAACCGGAAGCCATGATTTTTCAGCATATCACTGGCAAATTCAGCGACAGGAACGGGGGCTAGGTCTTCCATGGCGTTCAGCGGGTAAAAGCTCATGGTGATGTTCTTGAAAATATTGAAGTGCACGACCCACCGCCAAACCACCTCAATCACCATCGAATAGGCCAAGAAAATGAACAGGGCAATTCCCGTCCTTTTTATCAAAATGCCCACCAGCAGGCCAAAGCTCATGTAACCCATTGCCATCAACCAATACCTTGGTATCAAATCCGCATCCTTGAAAACAGTGGAGAAATACAGTGTATCGTCCACGTGCAAAAGCCCAATCACTAAGGCGCAGAGGAAATAGTAAAGCGTTGCCGCCGTGGCGAGCGCTGCAATGAAAATCAGTTTGCTCCAGAAAAATTCTTCCCTTTTCAATCCAGTAATCACGTTTTGCCGCAGGGTGCGGTTGGAATATTCGTTCGTGACCATCAGCACAGCCATGAAACCCAACACGAAAAAGACCATCCAGTTGCCAATGTACCCCAACCATCCCCAGATGGTGGGAAAATGAAAAAACTGGGTCTGTGGATTGAAAGGAGCATTTGGCCCCATGTCTATTTTTTTGCCCACAAACAACATGGCAGGCAGAAAGACCAGATAGGCAATGACAAGCAGCTTGAAAAGGATGTAGTCCTTTTGCTTCAACCATTCGAGTTTGAGTAGGTGGGTCATTTTATTGCTGAATTGTTTAATTGTTGGATTGATTTGGGGGTGTCATGCATTTCGAGGCTCAATTATACCCTTGCACTTTGTACATCACCATGCCGACCCATTCTTTAATAAGGATTTCCCAACTATAGAACCCTTTGCGGTCGGGGATGATGCTGTTTTCAGGTGCCCAGCGGTCGGTTTCGGTCAGGAAATCCACACTGAACGGGGTGAAATTGACGCCTGCTTTTTCATAGCATTTTATGGACCGGGGCATGTGCCAAGCAGAGGTTATCAAAAGGCATTTTGCCTCGGGATATTGCTCGTCCAGGATTTTCTTCGTGAAGGTAGCATTTTCCCAAGTGTTTCGGCTTTCAGGTTCTACGATGATGTCTGCTTCAGGCACGCCAACCCGAATCAAAAAATCATGCACCCCATTGGCTTCCCTTGGGTTGTTTTGCATCAAATCGCCAGAGCCACCCGTAATCAGCAGTTTTTTCACCTTGCCTGTTTTGTAGAGTTCATAGGCATTCAGGAAGCGGTTGGCCCGTGCGCTAAAATTGAAACGGTCTTGGTTGGGAATGATTTGGCTGTTGGAATAGCCGCCCAAAAGGATGCCAATGTCGTAGGGTTCCTGAATTTGGTCGGCTGTGATGGTTTTGGTTTCCCAGAGCTTAACGAACTGATTATAAATCAGATGATTAGTGAAGAATAGCGCCATCACCACGGCAACGATGGAAGCCCGCTTTTTACGCTTGGGTTTTTTGGTGAAAACGGCGTACACCATCAGTCCGATTACCCAATTGATGGGCTGGATGAAGATGAACAGGATTTTTGAAAGGATAAAGAACATTGGCAGTTGTTTGAGTATTCAATTTTCACTAAATCGGGGTAATGGTAGCTGATTTATTGGTGGCCAGTTCAGCGTATTAGCCTCAAAAGGGTTGCACAGAACTAATCGCAAAAATTGCGATTGTCCTTAAAACGGCAAATATTGGCAATCCCACCTGAAAATCTGCAAAACCGTCCTATTTTTGGCGAATTCATTCCAGCCTGCACTGCTGTGGCGGACGCCCGATACCACAAACAAAATTCAAACTTGAAAAAACAAGCATGAAAAAAACTTTGACCCTCTTTGCAT
>Ga0209066_10005087_pt1 | contig 14045 bp, 12 predicted proteins | sample All_14_2_FD_187198 | JGI IMG/M metagenome (GOLD analysis project Ga0209066, IMG submission 187198) | Freshwater microbial communities in response to fracking from Pennsylvania, USA - Allegheny Zone_MetaG_DW_15 (SPAdes) (version 2) ...
TCGGCAGAGCCAGCGTCGTGGCGAGCGGCTCGCTGCCCGGCAGCCGGTGCTCGCGCTCGAGGTCGTCGAGGCGCGCCCACAGCTCCTGGGTGCGCTCGAGCGCGGGCCGGAACGCACCGCGCGGCAGGGCGTACTCCGGCGCCTGCCCGTCGTCGCGCCGCGCTTCGTACACGATCGCGCTGGCCATGGCGGCGAGAGCGGGCGCGTCGAGGTCGTTCCACAGGCCTTGGCGCAGGCACTCCGCCACCAGCAGGTCGCGCTCGCCGTAGATGCGGCGCAGTGAGCGACCCTCCGGGGTGAGCCCGAGTCGGCCGTGCTCGTCGGTCTGCAGGTAGTCGAGGGTCGTGAGGATCTCGGTGATGCGGTCGAACACCGCCGCGACGGCTCCGGTGCGCCCGGTGATCTGGCGGCTGACCTTGTCGGTCTCCCGCTTCAGCCGCCACCATCGCTCGGCCCAGCGCGCGTGCGCCTCGCGGTCGGCGCAGCCGTGGCACGGATGCTTGCGCATGCGCGTGCGGACGCCCTCGAGCTGCTTCTGCCGCCGCATCCGGTCGGCCGTCGAGCCCGGCTCGCCGACGCGGCGCGCGCCCTTCTCGAGGTCGCTGAGCTCGCGGCGCAGCGCCGCGTACTCGCTGTAGTCACCGAGGTGGCAGGTCATCGCCCGGGCGTAGCCCTCGAGCGCCTCCTGGTTCTTGCGCACGGTGCGTGCGAGGTCGACGACGGCCCGGTCGGCCTGGAACTGCGCGAAGCTCGATTCGAGCACTTCGCGCGTGCGCTGGCGGCCGAACTGCTCGATCAGGTTGACGGCCATGTTGTAGGTGGGCCGGAAGCTCGAGTTGAGCGGGTACGTGCGGCGGGAGGCGAGCGAGGCGACCGCCTGCGGGTCGAGGCCGGGCATCCACTGGATCACCGAGTGCCCCTCGACGTCGATACCACGGCGCCCGGCACGCCCGGTGAGCTGGGTGTACTCCCCCGGCGTGATCGGCACGCGGGCCTCGCCGTTGAACTTCTCGAGCTTCTCGAGCACGACCGTGCGCGCGGGCATGTTGATGCCGAGGGCCAGGGTCTCGGTCGCGAACACGACGCGCACGAGCTTCTTCTGGAAGAGCTCCTCGACGACCTCCTTGAAGGCGGGCAGCAGGCCGGCGTGGTGCGCCGCGACCCCGCGCTGCAGGCCGTCGAGCCACTCCCAGTAGCCGAGCACGGCGAGATCGTCGTCGCGCAGCGTGCGGCAGCGCTCCTCGACGATCTGCCGGATCTCCTCGCGCTCGGCCGCATCGGTCAGCCGGATGCCGGAGCGCACCAGCTGGCGCACCGCCTGGTCGCAACCCGCCCGGCTGAAGACGAAGAAGATCGCGGGCAGCAGGTTGCGGGCCCCGAGCATCCCGACGATCTCGGCGCGGTCGGCGCGCTGCTCGAACCCGGCACGCTTCTCCCACCGCCGCGGATGATGCTGCCGCCCCTTGTGCGGGCTGTGCCCGCCCGCGCGGGCCAGCTGCACGAGCTCGGGGTTGACGCGGTTGGTCGCCGCCTTGCCCGACGAGTCGAACAGGTCGACGAGCTTCGAGCGCACCAGTACGTGCTGCTCGAGCGGCACGGGCCGGGTCTCGCTGACGATCACGTCGGTGTCGCCGCGCACGGCCTGCAGCCAGTCGCCGAACTCCTCCGCGTTCGACACGGTCGCGCTCAGCGAGATCAGGCGCACGTGCTCGGGAAGGTGGATGATCACCTCCTCCCAGACCGCCCCGCGGAACCGGTCGGCGAGGTAGTGCACCTCGTCCATGACGACGTACGAGAGGTCGCGCAGCAGGTCGCTGTCGGCGTAGAGCATGTTGCGCAGCACCTCGGTGGTCATCACCACGATGCGCGCCCGCGCGTTGATGTTCGTGTCGCCCGTCAGCAGGCCGACCTCGCTGGGCCCGTACTGGGCGACGAGCTCGTTGTACTTCTGGTTGCTGAGCGCCTTCATCGGCGCGGTGTAGAAGATCTTCGCGGTCGGCTCGAACATGGCCAGAAAGACGGCGAACTCGGCGACGATCGTCTTGCCCGCCCCGGTCGGGGCGGCGACCAGCACGCTGCGCCCCTGCTCGAGCGCCGCGCAGGCCGCCTGCTGGAAGGGGTCGAGCTCGATGCTCAGGGTGTCGCGGAAGGCCCGCAGGCGCGGAAGCTTCTGCAGGGCGCGCTGCGCGGCGTAGCGCTCGGCCGGGCTGGGGCCCGCATCCGCCCCGCTACGACCCGCGGCGTCAGTCATCGACGCGGATGCCGTACTCGGCGTTGATCGCCGCCTCGCGCTTGGCGACCCGCTTGTCGTGGAACACGGCGATGGCGGCGGCCCCGAAGTACAGGCCGATCATCGGGATCGCGAGCAGGACCATCGATAGCACGTCGGCGGCGGGCGTCGCGATCGCCGTGAACGTGGCGACGCCGAGGATCGCCCAGCGCCACGCCTTCAGGATGCCCGCGCCGGTGATCACGCGCGCGAAGTTGAGCGCCACGAGCACGACCGGGAAGAGGAACCCGAGGCCGATCGCGAGGATGAACTTGATGGCGAAGTCGAGATAGATCCGTGCGCTGAGGAAGCTCGCGGAGTCGACGAAGGCGAAGCTCGTCAGCAGGATGACGATGTTCGGGAAGACGAACCACGCGGCGAGACATCCGCCGATGAACAGGGGGACCGCCGCAGCGAGGAAACCGATGGCGAACCGCTTCTCGCGCTGGTGCAGTGCCGGCACGATGAACGCCCACAACTGGTAGAGCCAGATCGGCGACGAGACGACGACGCCGACGAGGAACATGATGAGCAGGCGCGTGTCGAACGCCTCGCCGATGGTCGTGTAGGCGAGCGTCGCGTCGCGGTCCTGCTCCTCAGCGACCGTCAGCACGGGCGCGCTGAGCGCGGCCCAGACGTAGTCGACGGCCCACCAGGCGGGGATCGAGAAGACGACGATCGCGAGCGCGGCGATCGAGATGCGCTTGCGCAGCTCGACGAGGTGCTGCCCGAGGGTCATGCGGCCCTCGGGATTCCGGGGCCGCGGGGCGCGGCCGGCCACGGGCTACTTCGAGGCGGAGGAGTCGGTGCCCTCGGCCTTGGGCGCGGGGTCGGCGACCGACTCGGCCGGCGCGTCGCCGTCCTTGTTGGCCTTGATCTCCTTCTTGAAGATCGTCATCGACTGGCCGAGGCTGCGCGCGAGCTGCGGGAGCTTCGGCGCGGCGAACAGGAGGATCACCACGAGGAGCAGGATGAGGCCGGTCCAGCCTCCGAGATTCGCGGGCATCGATCGTCCTTCCGTCAACGGATCCGGTGGGGTGAGTCTAGCGGGCGGCGCTCGGTGTCTCCTGCGCCCCGCGCGCGGTTCTCAGGCTCCGCTAGGCCGGGTCGGTGCCCTGCGCGGCGATCGCGGCGCGCGCCCAGTCGAGCACCGCGCTCCGTGCGCTGGGCGGGCCGAGGACCTCGACCGCACCAGCGACCCGTGCGGCGACCCGCCCGAGGATGCCGGGGTGCGCGATGCGCAGCGACACGATCGCGCGGTCGCCGTCGATGCGCACCGTGTCGTCGGCGCCGCGGTAGTCGGCGAGCAGCGGCAGAGCGGTCACCGGCAGCGCGAGCTCGACCAGCTCATCGTCGGCATCTCCCTGGAAGAGGGCGTCATCGGCCGCCTCGGAGGTGTGCGCCTCCGCCTCGCCGAGAACCTCGACGCTCGCGACACGGTCGAGCAGGAAGGTGCGCTCGGCCTCGCGTGTGAGGCACCAGCCGCGCAAGTACCACGCATCGTCGATGCCCTCGACCCGGATCGGGTCGACATCGCGCACCTGACGCTCACCGCGGGTCGTGACGTAGTCGATGCGCACCCGTCGCCCGGCGGCGACCGCATCGACGAGCATGCCGTGGATTCCTGCCTGCTCCCCCGGCCGCACAGCGAGGGCGACGGGAGCGTCGCTCGCGCCGCGCGCCAGCTTCGCCATGAGCTCGAGGATGTCGACCCGCGCCGCGAAGCTGGGAAGCGCCGCGACCCGCTGCAGGCCGGCCAGCAGGGCGGCGGCCTCCCGGGCCGAGAACCGGGGTCGCTCCTCCATCGGGGCCGCGCGGAACCGGATGATGTCGCGCTCCTCGAAGTCGTCCCAGTCGATGTCGAAGAGCGTCTCGTGCGTGTAGGTGCCGTCGGCGCCGGGCGTGCCGCTCATGGCGATGAGCGTCACCGCCTTGCGCATCTGTTCCGGGGTCGTGCCGAAGTGCTCGGCGGCCTCGGCGACCGTCACCCGCACCTGGTCGATGAGGTACGGCACGAGCGAGAGCAGGAACGCGAGCTTGTCGGGGGCGCCGAGCGCCGCGGCGCGCTCAGCCATGGGCCGCCACCACCCTCTGCCACCGGGCCAGCACCGCATCGCGGAGCGCCGGCGGCTCGAGCACGACCACGTCGGCGCCGAAGGCGGTCAGCTCGTCGGCCAGGATGTCGAGGTCGGTGGTCCGCACGACGAGAGCGGCCTCGCCGCCGGGCTCCCCCGCGGCCTCCTCGGTTCCCGCGCGGTTGCGCAGCACCACGTCGGCCTCGCTGCCGGGGCGCGGCCGCACGCACGCGGTCGTCGCCTGCCACAGCCGGGCCAGCTCGTCCAGCACGCGCGCAGCGACCTCGGGATCGGTGCGGCGGGTGGCGGGGCTCTTCAGGGTCGTGACCGGGCCGACGATGCGGCGCAGCAGGAAGGTGCGGGGAGCATCCACGCCGTCATCATGCCCGTGGAGGTGCCAGCGGCCCTCGTGGAAGACGAGCGCGAGCGGCGAGACGAGACGCTCCTCGGCCACCGTGACGCCCGGCTTCAGGTACGGGAACGTCACCTGGAGCCCCCGATCGATCGCCGCCTGGAGGGGCTCGTGGGCGTCATCCCGGGTTCGGATGCGCGGGGCGACGCCGATGACCGTGTCGTCGATGCGCACGCCGAGGCCCTGCAGCTTCGTCAGTGCGCGCCGGGTGTCGGCCGAGAGCGAGCCCTCGCGCCAGACCTGGCCGGCGAGGCGCAGCAGAGCGTATTCCTCCGGTGTGAAGGTGATGTCGTCGGGCAGCTGGTAGCGGTCGGGCGGGATGCGGTACCGCTGCAGCTTCGTATCGCCCTCGGCACCCGGCGCATCCAGGGTCTCGAGCGGCACCCCGAGGTCGCGCAGCTCCTCCTTGTCGCGCTCGAACTGGCGCTCGAGGTTGGCGCGGTCGGCCTGCGACGCGTACCGGTGCGCGTAGCCCGTGACGGTCGACAGTATCTCGGCCTTGGTCAACCCCTGCTCGGTCGCGAGCAGGGCCAGCACGAGGCTGAACAGGCGCTCCTCGACCGGGACCTTGCGCGGCGCTGCCGCCACGGTGGGTTAGCCCTCGACCCCGAGGATGTCGACGACGAACACCATCGTCGAGCCATCCGGGATGGTCGCCGGCGCCTGGCCGCTCGGGTACCCGAGCTCCGGCGGGATCACGACGATGACCTGCGAGCCGACCGTCTTGCCGACCAGGGCCTGCGCGAGGCCGGGGACGATGCCCGCCGGGTCGTCCTCGAAGCTCGCGATCGGGAAGGTCGCGGGCGCCCCGCGCTCCCAGCTGGAGTCGAAGACGGTGCGGGTCGACCAGAGCAGGCCGGTGTAGTGCAGCACGGCGCGGTCGCCCTCCTCGAGGGCCGCGCCCTGGCCGAGCACGAGCGTGTGGGCCCGCAGGTCCGTGGGCGGCTCCTCGTTGGGGATCGTCACGCCGGGGATGCCGTCGGGCGTGGTCACGACCGCGGGGATGCCCGAGGCGCCGAGCTGCGGGATCCCCGTCGCCCGGCCCAGGTAGGCGGCCTGCACGTCGACCACCATGACGACGGCGTCGTCGTTGCCGAGGCCCAGCGAGGGGTCGAGCGTGTCGGGCCCGAAGACGTCGGCGATCGTGCCGGTCACCGCGATGCGGGAGCCGACCTGGGCGCACTGCACCGCTTCGGCCAGCAGGTCGAGGTCGGCGCCGGCCGTGCGGCGCAGCGGCGCCTCTGCCGGGTCGTAGGAGCTCGCCGTGATCAGCTCGCCGTTCTCGCCGTTGAAGAGGCTGACCTGGAAGTCGACGATCTGCCCGCGGGCGATCGGGTCGCCCTCGCCGGCGTCGATCACGGCCTGCTGGGCGCCGGCGGTCTCCAGCGGGGTCGGGAAGTCCACATCCGGCTCCGTGCCGAACGCGCCGCTGGCCTCGACATAGCCGGCCGAGGTGCCGGTCGGCACCACGGGAGCGCAGGCACCCGCGCCGATCGGAGCGGTGCAGGCGGCGAGCGAGCCGACGAGAGCCGTCGACAGGAGAAGAGCGGAGGCGGTGCGCACGGAGCGTCGGGGGGTCGCGTTCACGTCTCTCAGCCTAACGGGCGGCGCGCCGACTTCTCGGCCAGTGACTGCGCCTCGCGGGCCGCCTTGCGCAGCCGTTTCGCACTGGCCATGCGGTCGCCGACTGCGCCCGGCGTCCACAGCTCGACATCCTCGTCGCCGTACTCGGTCTTCGACCCGCGCTTGGCCTTGATGAACCGGCCCGCGCCGTCGGCCAGCCGCCGGGCGGTCAGCAGGAAGCCGGTGTGGGCGACCATGCGGTGGTCGGGGCGCACCGACAGGCCGTCGACGTTCCACCCCCGCACCATCGTCTCGGTCGACAGCGGCTCGGTGAAGGTCTCCGTCAGACGGATGGCCTCCGCCACCCGCGAGAGCTGCGTGGCCGTGGCGACGTACACGAGCAGCACTCCCCCGGGCGTGAGCGCCTCGGCCACGGCGTCGAGGCACTCCCAGGGGGCGAGCATGTCGAGTACGGCGCGGTCGGCGGTGCCGGTGGGCACGACCTCGGGCAGCGCATCCTGCAGATCACCGAGCGTGATCGTCCAGTTCTCGGGCCGCGCGCCGACGTAGGCGCTCACGTTGCCTTCGGCGATCTGGGCGAACTCCTCGCGCCGCTCGAACGAGAACAGGTGGCCCTCATCGCCGATCGCGCGCAGCAGCCACATGCTCAGCGCCCCCGAGCCGACGCCGGCCTCGATTACCCGAGCCCCGGGGAAGATGTCGGCCTGCGCGAGGATCTGCGCGGCATCCTTCGGGTAGATGATCGCGGCGCCGCGCGGCATCGACATGACGAAGTCGGTCAGCAGCGGCCGCAGCGCGAGGTAGGCGACGCCCTGCGAGTTCTCGACGACGCTGCCGTCGGGCAGGCCGATGAGCGCCGCGTGCTCGAGCACGCCGCGGTGGCTGTGGAAGGCCTTGCCCGGCTCGAGGGTGATGGTGTTGAGCCGCCCCTTGGGGTCGGTCAGCTGCACCTGGTCGCCCTCGACGAAGGGTCCGGTCTGGCGGCGACGGCTCATGCGCTGGCTCCTGTGGCTCGGTGGTGGTGGCGCTCGAGCGCGGCGCCCAGATCGGCGACCGTGCGGCCCGCGAGGGTCGGCCAGAGCTCGTGGGTCGGCCCCTCGGGCAGCGACAGGTGCAGCGGCACCCCGATCGCCGCGGCGCCCGAGGCGATCGCCGAGGTGAGCCCGAACTGGCTGTCCTCGATCGCGACGCAGTCGGCGATGCTCACGCCGAGCCGCTCGGCGGCGAGCAGGTACGGCTGCGGATGCGGCTTGGGGTGCTCGACGTCGTCACCCGCGATGACGACCGCGAACGCGCCGTGGCCGACGGCCTCGGCGACCTGCAGCGCCATGCGTCGGATCGACATGGTGACGAGGCCGACGGGGATGCCCGCATCCCGAAGCTGCGCGATCAGCTCGCGAGCACCGGGCCGCCAGGGCAGCTCGACGGCGACCTGCTCCATCACGCGGTCGGTGAGGGTCTCGATGATCGCGTCAATGCCGAGGGCCACCCCGGCCTCCTGCAGGATGCGTGCGGACTGCGCGAGCCCCGAGCCGACCAGCTGCATGCCCTGCTCGCGGCTCCAGGTGCCGCCGTGGGCGGTGACGAGCTCGCGCTCGGCGACCATCCAGTACGGCTCGGTGTCGACGATCGTGCCGTCCATGTCCCAGAGAACGGCGGCGGGGGTCGGAGCGGTCACGACGAGCGAGTCTAGTTGCGTTCTATCCTGGGGCGACCCCGCGCTCCGAACCGGCGGGGTCGGAGGGATGACCGGGTGACGACGAGCGATCTGTTCCGCGGCGGGCGGCTGCTGGTGATCGCCTTCGAGGGCTGGAACGACGCCGGCGAGGCCGCGAGCGGGGCCGTGCGTGCCCTCAAGGATGTGCTCGACGTCGAAGCGATCGCCGACATCGACCCGGAGGACTACTACGACTTCCAGCTGATCCGCCCGCACGTCGAGTTCGACGAGGAGGGCCGCCGCCGGCTGCGCTGGCCGGGCGTCACGCTGTACGGCCCGGTCGGCGACGACGGGATGCCCCGCTCGGGCGCGCTCGAGCCCGAGCTCGACGCCGCGCGCGCGGCGGCCGCGGGTCTCGACGTCTCCGGCGCCAACCACGAGAACATCTACCTGCTGCTCGGGGCGGAGCCTTCGCGCGGCTGGCGCACCTTCGCGACCGAGACGATCGACCAGGCGCTCGCCGCCGACATCACCGGCGTGATCCTGCTCGGTGCGCTGCTCGCTGATGTGCCGCACTCGCGCCCCATCGCCGTGCACGTCTCGAGCGAGAACCCGCAGGTGCGCGAGGAACTCGATGTCGAGCGCAGCAGCTACGAGGGGCCCGTCGGCATCCTCAGCGTGATCGCGGCGATGGCCGAGGAGGTCGGGATCCCGACGATCTCGCTGTGGGCATCCGTGCCCCACTACGTGCACAACGCCCCCTCGCCGAAGGCGACCCTCGCCCTGCTCGACAAGCTCGAGGAGCTCGTCGACGTCGTCATTCCACGCGGAGACCTGCTCGACGAGGCGCGCGAGTGGGAGGAGGGCATCGACGCCCTCGCCGCGGACGACGACGAGATGCGCTCGTACATCGACCAGCTGGAGCGCGCCCGCGACGCCGTCGAGGCGCCCGAGGCGAGCGGCGAAGCGATCGCGCAGGAGTTCGAGCGGTACCTGCGTGCGCACCCCGACGAGCCGGGCGATTCCTCGCCCGATTCCCCTCCCGGGGGCTCGGAGGGGGGCGCCGACGACGAGCCCGGCGAGACGCCCGGCGGCGACCCCGGCGCTCGGTAGGTCGGCGCGCCGCGCTACAGCGGCGCGAGCACGCCTGTCGAGAGCAGCACGATCAGGGTGCCGCCGAGCAGCAGGCGGTAGATCACGAAGGGCAGGAACGAGCGCTTCGAGATGTACGCCATGAGGCCGGCGATGACGGCGAGGCCGACACCGAAGGCGACGACAGTGGCCGCCGCGATCTCGATCCAGCCGAAGGGGCTCGAGCCGGGCTCGCGGATCGCCGTCACGAGCTCGTAGAGCCCGCTGCCGAACACGGCGGGGATCGCGAGCAGGAACGCGTAGCGCGCCGCGGCCGGGCGGGTGTAGCCGAGCGCGAGCCCCATGGTCGTCGTCGCTCCCGAGCGCGAGACGCCCGGGATCAGCGCGAGCATCTGCGCGAGCCCGTAGGCAAGGCCGTGCGGGTAGGTGAGGTCGGTCAGCTCGCGCGTGCGGCGGCCGAGCCAGTCGGCCAGGCCGAGCAGCACGCCGAACACGATGAGCACGATCGCGACGAGCCACAGCGAGCGGAAGGTGTCGCGGATGTACTCCTGCGCGAGGTAGCCGACGATGACGATCGGCAGAGTGCCGATGATGATCAGCCAACCCATCCGCACATCCGGGTCGTTGCGGGGCACGCCGCGCGCCCCGCCCTCGGCATGCTCACCGGAGCGCGGACCGAACGACCGGAACCACTTCCCGATGATCCGGGTGATGTCCTTCCAGAAGTACAGCAGCACCGCCAGCTCGGTGCCGAGCTGCGTGATCGCGGTGAAGGTCGCACCGGGGTCGGTCGCGCTGGGCAGGAACTCCCCCGCGATCCGCAGGTGCGCGCTCGACGAGATCGGCAGGAACTCGGTGAGGCCCTGGATGAGGCCGAGGATGATCGCGTCGAGCAGGTTCATGGGGCGGGGGTCTCCAGGGGCGGCGATCTCAGTAGCGGGTGAGCAGATCGGTGAGGGCGCGATGGCCGAAGTCGAGGGCCGCGAGCGGCACGCGCTCGTCGACTCCGTGGAACATCGCCGGGAAGTCGAGCTCGGGGGTCAGCCGCAGCGGGGCGAAGCCGTAGCCGGTGATGCCGAGCAGGCTCAGCGCCTTGTTGTCGGTGCCGCCGCTCAGCAGGTACGGCAGCACGTCCGCCTCCGGGTCGTGGCGGCGCAGCGTGTCGACCATGGCCGCGACAAGGTCGCCGGCGAAGGGGTTCTCGAGCCCGACATCCCGATGCATGACGACCACCTCGATGTCGTCGCCGACGATCTCGCGCACCTCGGCGAGCACCGCGTCCTCCTCCCCCGGCAGGGTGCGGATGTCGACGAGCGCCTCGGCCCGATCGGGGATCACGTTGTGCTTGTAGCCCGCCTGCAGCAGCGTCGGATTGCTCGTGGTGCGGATCGTGGCGGTGAGGAAGCCCGCTGCTGTGCCCGAGCGCAGCAGCAGCTCGTCGGGCCCGAGCTGCTCGGGGTCGACGTCGAGGATGCGCGCGAGCTCGGTCAGCAGCTGCCGGGTCGTGGCGGTGAGGTGCAGCGGCCACTGCCGCCGCCCGAGCGCCGCGACCGCCTCGGCGAGCTTCGTGACCGCGTTGTCCGTGATCACCCGCGAGCCGTGCGCGGCGGTGCCCCGGGCGACGAGCTTGATCCAGACCAGCGCCTTCTCGCCCGTCTGCAGCAGGTACGCGCGGCGGCCGCCGATGTCGACCGAGTAGCCGCCGACCTCGCTGATCGCCTCGGTCGCGCCCGCGAACAGGTGCGGATGCTCCGTCACGAGGTGATGCGAGCCGTAGACGCCGCCGTTCTCCTCGTCGGAGAAGAAGGCCACCACCAGGTCGCGGTTCGGCCCGCCCGTCTCGATGACCTCCCGCAGCGCGGTCAGCATCATCGCGTCCATGTCCTTCATGTCGACCGCGCCGCGGCCCCAGAGCATGCCGTCGCGCACGACCCCGCCGAACGGGTCGACGCTCCAGTTCGCGGGGTCGGCGGGCACCACGTCGAGGTGGCCGTGGACGACGAGCGCCGGGCGCTCGCCGCGGCTGCGATCGACGGGATGCTCGTACCGACCCTCCACACGGGCGACGACGCTCGTGCGCCCGGGCGCGGCGTCGATCAGCACGGGGTCGAGCCCGAGCTCGCGGAGCTCGGCCTCCACGTACTGGGCGGCCTCGGTCTCTCCGTTGCTGCGGCCCTCACCGTAGTTCGTCGTGTCGAACCGGATGAGGTCGCGGGCGATGCGCGCGGTGCGGCTCAGCGGAGTGCCCTCCGCGGGCTCGAGCGCAGCATCCGGGGCCATGCCGACCACGCTACCGGGCGCGACGGGGCCCGCGTCATTCGTGCTAATGTCGACTCCGGTCGCGCCGCCTCGGCGGTCGTGGCCCGACCAGCGCGGGTGGCGGAATTGGCAGACGCGCTAGCTTGAGGTGCTAGTGCCCGTATAGGGCGTGGGGGTTCAAGTCCCCCCTCGCGCACGCTGGTCGGAACGGCCCCGGAGAACCTCCGGGGCCGTTCCGCGTCTCCCCCGCGCGATCCGGCGTGCAGCGCCTCGCGACGTGCGCTCTGAACCCGTGACTTTCGGCCCTTCCGGCCTGCGGGAGCGTGGTTATGGTGGGGCCATGAGGATCCGTGTTCTCGATCTGACCGAGCTGTTCGGGCGGACCGTGCACCTGCGCTCGCCCGACTTCCTCGGCCCCTCGCGCTGGGCCCAGTTCGAGGCCGTGCGCGAGACCTGGGCCGAGCTCGCGCGCCTCGCCGAAGGGGACCCGGTCGTATGCGATGAGGCCGAGACGATCTTCGGTGGAGCGATCGTGCTGCTCTCCCCGACCCGCACGAGGCCGGGCCTCGACGAGGCGATCATCGTCGACGGACGCCACCGACTGGTCGCGTGGCAGCTCATCATCGATGCCGCCCGACGCGCGATGGCCGACCAGGGAGCGACGATGGTCGCCCGCACGCTCGAGGAGCTTCTCGTGAACCCCTCCAGCGCCGTCGCCGATGAGGAGCGCCGGCACGTCGTGTTGCCAAGCCGCGAGGACCGCGAGGAGTTCATCGACCGCCTGACGCTCGACGTGCGGCTTCTGCAGCCGGGCCAGTGGGGAGCCTCCGGTATCACGGCGGCCCACGCGTGGCTGATCGACGCGGCACGCGGCTGGCTGGAGGGCGGCGACTCGATGGATCGGGCCCAGCGGCTCGCGCGCGTGATCCAGCACCGGCTGCGCGTCATCGTCATCGAGGCGCGGCCGGTCGACAACCCCCTGCGGATCGCTCGCCAGTTGGCGGCTGGCGGCACACCGGTCACGTCGGTGGCCATCATCGGCCAGACCCTCCTCGATGCCCTCGAGCTGCCGGAGGATGCCTCCGGGCGGGCGTACCAGGCGTTCCTCGCCCCGTTCGCGGACTCCTGGTGGGCTGAGCCGGCCGACGGGCGGCCGGGCACCGAATCACGACTCGAGCAGCTCGCGCGCGCCTGGGTGATGGCGCGCACCCTGCGGGTGGTCACCGGCAGCGAACTCGCCCCGGCGTTCCACCGGTACCTGCACCTCAGCACCGGTCAGCCCCTCGACCTCATGGGTCGGCTCCGCACGGAGGGTGGACTCGTCCGCGAGCTGGCCGAGGCCGGGCGCGACCCGGCGCGCGCCGAGGATGTCCGCGCGCGCTTCCTCGACCGGATGGGCGTGCTCGGGTGCGCGGAGGCCATCGCCGTGCTGCTCTGGCTCGAATCCGATGAGCGCCGTTCCGTGCCCGAGGCGGAGAAGCTCGCCGTGCTCGCCCTGCTCGAGGGCTGGGTCGTCCGTCGCGTTCTCACCGGGCTGCCGGTCTCCGGGGCCGGAACCGGGTGGCAGACCATCTTCAGCACCCTCGCCCAGGGCCCCGCCGTCGATCTGGTCGGCCGCATCCTCCGTACGCGGATCGACGACGAGGCGCACTACTGGCCGTCGGATGACGACCTGCGGCTCGTCCTCCCCGCTCGACCGATCGCGCTCGAGCTGCCGGAGAGCGCCGCGCGCGTGCTCATGGAGGGCATCACGGAGGCGACCGTGGGGGCGGGTGCCGTCCGGCGCGGAGCCTCCCGCGTGGTGCTGCTGCACGCGGAGCCGGGGGGCGACGACGCGGTCGCACCGATGCTGCGGTTCGTGCTCGGCAACCTGACCCTGAGCGAGGCCCCGGTCGTCGATCCGGACGGCGACGTCTCGCAGCGCACGGCCGCGCTCATCGAGCGTGTGATCAGGCTGTGGCCGGCTCCTCCGCCGCCGACGCGGCCCGGCGCTGCAGCTCCCGCTCCCGGTTTGCCAGGAACAGCGGGAACGTGAACGCGATCGCCGTGAGGCCCGAGAAGACGATGTAGGCCCAGAGGTGGCGCATGCCCAGGCGGCGCCCCTCGATGACGATGAAGGCGCATCCGGCGACTGCCATGATGAGCAGGTCCATCGTGAGCGAGCTGACCGCCGGGCCGCTGCCGAACCAGTCGCCGAAGAAGTCGTTGCGCTCGATGATGGCGATGACGTTGTAGGTCCAGGTGCCGACGAGGCCGGCGATCGCGAGGATGAGGAACACGATGGCGCGAGGATTCCAGTGACGGGTCATGACGCCATTGTGCCCGTGCCGGCTGACCTCGATGCTCTCGAATCCCGCACGGCCTTCCGCGAGTGGTCCGCGCGGTCGGAGGGTCAGCGCGCCGACCCCCGCCGGTTCGGGATGCTGTGCGCGGCGCTCGGCCTCGACCTCGAGCGCCTCGGCTCTCCCGCCGGAGCGTCCCCCGCCCTCGGCGTCGTCGGGTCCAAGGGCAAGGGCACCACGGTCGCGTACGCCTCCGCGCTCCTGGTCGAGACCGGGCTGCGGGTCGGCACCGTCTTCAGCCCGGGGCTCGTGACCAACCGCGACCGGCTGCGGGTCGACGGCGCGGTGCTGCCCGTCGACGACTACGCGGCCCTGCTCGAGCGGGTGGATGCCGCGCTGCGGACCCTGCCGCCGC
>Ga0209066_10005090_pt1 | contig 14040 bp, 14 predicted proteins | sample All_14_2_FD_187198 | JGI IMG/M metagenome (GOLD analysis project Ga0209066, IMG submission 187198) | Freshwater microbial communities in response to fracking from Pennsylvania, USA - Allegheny Zone_MetaG_DW_15 (SPAdes) (version 2) ...
TAGAACGCCCATGTGGCGGCACGCCGGATCGCCGAAATCGATCCCTATCTGCCCGTCGAGGTCTTCGACACCGGGCTCAATGCCGACACCCTGGACGCGTTCGTCGAGGGTCTGGACATCGTGGTGGAGGAGTGCGACGCCCTGCACATCAAGGCCATCCTCAGGTTGGCGGCGCAGCAGCGGCGGATTCCGGTGCTGATGGCCACGAGCGACCGTGGGATCGTGGACGTGGAACGTTTCGACCACGAACCCGGCCGGCCGATCCTGCACGGACTGCTCGGGCAACTCGACATCGACCTGCTGCCCGGCATGACCAACCGGGAGAAGATCCCGCACATCCTGCGCCACCTGGAGGCCGACCGGCTGTCCGCGCGCATCGCGGCCTCGCTGATCGAGATCGACAAATCGTTGTCGACATGGCCGCAGACGGCCGCCGACGTGGGCATCGGGGCGTGTGCGCTGACCGAGGCCGTCCGCCGGATAGGCCTGGGCGAGGAGTTGCGTTCGGGTCGGACCCGCCTCGACATCGGATGGGCACTCGACCAGATCCATGAGCCGGAGATGGCCCATCACAGCGGTGATGACGCGGAGTGGATCGATTCACCTTCGGGCGCGGGCATTTCGGCGTGCACACCGGGGGACCTTGCGGGCGATCTCGCGGTGGCGGCCATGCGGGCACCCTCGGGCGGAAACGTCCAGCCGTGGCACATCGAGGTGCGCCCGGACGGGGTCGACATCGGGGTGGCACCGGCATACAAGTCGACGATGGACGTCGGATTCCGCGGCAGCGCGGTCGCGGTCGGCGCGGCCCTGCTGAACATCCGGATCGCCGCCGCCGCGCACGGCGCGCTCGGCGAGGTGACCGTCACCGAGGATGCCGGCGGGGTGCCGCTGCAGGCCCGTCTACATCTCGGGACGGGCACCGATGACGATCTGGCCGGACTGTTCGCGGCGATGATGTCGCGCGAGACCAACCGCCATCACGGCCAACCGCAACCCGTCGATCCCGACGTCGCCGCCGCATTGACCGCGGCCGCCGAACGGCAGGGTGGCCGCCTGCGGCTGCTCACCAGTCGTGCGGATCTGGACACGGTGGCAACAATTTTCGCTGCCGCGGACCGGATACGTTTCCTGACCGGACACCTGCACGCGGAGATGATCTCGGAACTGCGCTGGCCGGGAGATCCCGACCCGGACGCCGGTATCGACGTGCGCAACCTCGAGTTCGACGAGGGTGGCATGGCATTGCTGGGCGTGCTGCGACGGCCGGACGTGATGGCTCAGCTTGCCGAGTGGAAGGCCGGATCGGCGCTGGGTGACGACATGCGCGACCGTGTCCTGGCCAGCTCCGCTCTCGCGGTCATCAGCGTGCCGGGCCGCAATCTTCGCGATTACGCCATCGGCGGGTCCGCGGTGGAAGCCGTCTGGATCACGGCCCAGCAGCGGGGTTTCGGAGCCCAGCCGGTATCTCCGGCCTTCCTGTACGCGCAGACGGTGGAGGACCTGCATGAGCTGTCGCCGTCCTTCGCCGGTGAATTGGGGGAGCTGCAACAGGAATTCGACGCGTTGATCGGGCTCGGCGCCGACGAGTCGGTGGCGTTGACCCTGCGTCTGGCGGGCACCCCGCCGACGTCGCTGCCCAGCCGGCGCAGCCGGGACCGGCTCTCGCTGGTGATCTGACTCGATGCAGGAGGACACACGTTGAAACTGGACTTCGCACTGCGGTCTTGTGGCCTGCACGGGCACGCGACGTTCGCGCCCGATGAAGTCGAACTCGCCGATCGGCTGCGAGTCGACACCCCGGTCGGTGAGGCGTGGCGGTGCCTGCGCTGCGAGACGTTCGTCGTCGGCGCGCCCCGTGGGCGCGGGCCCGCCGACACCGCTCCGGAGGTGCCCCGCGGGCGGCTGCTGCGCGACCGCACGCTGATGCGGGCGCTCGCCGTCGAACGGGTGATCCGCGCGCTGATCATCCTGCTGGTCGCGGCGGGAGTATTCGAACTGCGCAGCGCCCGCACCGAACTGCAGCAGAAGTTCGAGGCCGAGCTCCCGTTGATCAGACCGCTGAGCGACCAGATCGGCTGGAACCTCGATGATTCCAAGATCGTCCAGCACATCGGTGAGGTCTTCACGCTGTCGGAGACGACATTGTGGTGGATTGCGGCAGGACTGGTCGCCTACGCCGTCATCGAGCTCGTCGAGGCGGTCGGGCTGTGGTCGATGAAGCGTTGGGGTGAGTACTTCGCGGTGGTCGCCACCAGTGCATTCCTCCCGCTGGAGATCTATGAATTGACCGAGAAGGTCACCACCCTGCGGCTGCTGGCGGTACTGATCAATATCGTCGCGGTGCTGTGGCTGTTGTGGAGTAAGCGGCTGTTCGGGCTCAACGGCGGAGGGCGGGCCTATCTGGCCGAGCACCACACCGAGAGCCTGCTCAGCGTCGAGCGGGCCGGCTTGAACAAGGCTTGACCGGCCGGCGCGCTACCGCTGTACCGCCTCTCGCAGCACCGATTTGGCGATCTTGCCGTTGCTCGTCAACGGCAGTTCGTCGACGAACAGCACCCGCCGGGGCCGCTTGAAGCCGGCCAGGTGCGCCCGCACGTGGGCGATCAGCTCATCGGCACTGGGGTGTGACGCGGCACTGGGCACCACGACCGCGCAGACCGCCTCCCCCCAGTACTCGTCGGGCACGCCGATGACGGCGGTCTGCGCCACACCCGGGTGCAGCGAGAGCACATCTTCGACTTCGCGCGAGGACACGTTCTCCCCGCCGGTGATGATGATGTCCTTGAGGCGGTCGGTCACCACCAGGCGGCCGCAATCGTCGAGGTACCCGGCGTCGCCGGTGTGCAACCAGCCATCGATGGTCACCGGACCGTCCGGCCAGTACCGCGCGGCGACCTGGGCTCCGAGCACCAGGATCTCACCGTCGGAGGCGATGCGGATGCACACCTCGTCATGCGGGTGGCCCGCGCTGCGCAACACCTCCGGGTCGCCGGAAAGGTGCTCGGTCGGCCCGAGAAAGGTTATGTTGCCACCGGTTTCGGTCATGCCGTAGCCCTGGTGGAATGCGACACCGAGCCGGTCCACGGCGCGACGCAGCAGCGCGGCCGGAATCGCGGCGGACCCGTAGGAGATGTCGCGCAGGGTCGGCAACTCGGTCGGCGCATCCTGCAGATGCTCGAGCAGACTGTGCAGCATCGTCGGGGCCAGGGAGCATGAGGTCACCCCGTGGGCGTTGACCGCTGCGACGAAGAACTCCGGTCGGAAGGCGGGCACCGGCAGCACCGTCCCGGCGACGCTATGGTGCACCAGCATGTTGTAGCCGGCGATGTGGCACATCGGGAACGGCAGCAGATAGACCCCGCCCGGACGCACCGAGCGGCCCGCGACCGTGCCGCGCACCGCGGTGGTGACGGAGCGGTGGCTGTGCAGGACACCCTTGGGCGTGCCGGTGGAGCCGCTGGTGAACAGCAACCACGCGGGATCGTCAGGCTGCACCGCGACATCCGGTGACGTTGCCGAATGCTGTTGCCAGAGCGGCCCACCGAATGTCACGATGTCGTGCGCGGCATCGCCGAGCGGTTCGAGATAGCGGGCGTCGCCCACCACCAGGGCGGGCCGGACCCGGCGCAACTGGTCGAGGTGCTCGGCAACGCTCAACCGCTGATTGATCAGGGTGAGGATGCGGCCGCTGCGTGGTACCGCGTAGTAGAGGCGCGCATAGTCGGCGCTGTTGTCGGCGAGCACCGCGATGCGGTCACCGGGGCGGCTGCGCTCGGTGATCCAGGATGCGCGCTCTTGTACTTGGAAGTCGAACTGGGCGAACGAGACCACGGTGCCGTCGGGTTCGACGAGGGCGGCACGGTCCGGTGCCGTGCCGGCTGCGGCGGTCACCAGGTCGTGGATGAGATCGGTGGTCATGTGCCGGTGACGTTACGCAAGCGCGCGCGGCCGGGTTCAGTCGGTGTCGGGCAGGATCAGCGCGAGCATGGTGTCCAGCCGGTCGGCCATCGCGTGATAGCTCATCACGCTGGTCTGCACCTGGAGCAGCGCGCCCCAGAACATGGTCTGCACGGTATCGAGCACCTCGGGCCAGGCCCCCATGCCGAGCGCGGCGGCGGTCCGCCGATGCACTTCGGCGGCCACCCGGGTGCGCACAGCGGCCACCGCAGCGTCACCGTCGCGCAGCAGTGCGCGTGCACAGGCCGCGGCCAGCAGCGGTTCGTCGGCCAGCACCAGCGTCACGGCCCGCAGTTGGGCACTGACCCCGGCTCGGGCGCCGGCGCGGGGGTCGACGGTCAACGGCAGTTCGTAGACGCGGTTGAGGTACAGCTCGGCGAACATCGCGTCGATGGACGCGAAATGCGCCGACACGGTGGACGGGTCGATACGGGCCCTGGCGGCCAGCTCGGCCATGGACAGTTCGGCCACGGCTGGCTCGGGGCGGGCACCGACGATCGCGGCCGCGGCACCGAACACCTGTCGGTGGGTGTGCTTGCGGCGGTGCGCCGGATCCTGCAGATAGGTGACCTCAGCCACCACGGGGCTGGACATGTGTCCAAGGTATAGCCAGTGCGGTCGATTGGCAACAGTCGGCCGAATAGCCCGCATATCCAGCGTATATCCGTCGGATTTGACGGTCCGCGGTGTGAGCATGTGCGGTGCGGTTGGTTCCCGGGCTGGCAAAATCGGACAAGTGTCCAGTAACCTCCGACTAGGACGATACCGAGCCGAAGGGGATGCCATGGCCTACGTGATCACGCAGAACTGCTGCAAGGACGCCAGCTGCGTGCCCGTCTGCCCGGTCGACTGCATCCGTCCGGTGCACGGCGGCGCGGCGGACATGCTTTACATCGACCCGCAATCGTGTATCGACTGTGGGGCCTGTTTCGACGAGTGTCCCGTCGGCGCGATCCACTACGAGGAGGATCTACCCGCCGGGCAGGAGCGTTTCAAGGACATCAATGCCGCGTACTTCACCCGGCATCCGCTGGAAGCCGACACCACGGCCGCGCCGCCGTCCCGTCCCGGCGTCGCACCCGGTGAACTGCGGGTTGCGGTGGTGGGCGCGGGCCCGGCAGCCTGCTACGCCGCGGCCGAACTGATCGATATCGACGGGGTCGAGGTGAACCTGTTCGAGCGGCTGCCCACCCCGTTCGGGCTGATCCGCGCCGGCGTTGCGCCCGATCATCAGCACACCAAAGCGCTGGTCGGCATTTTCGAACGGATCTTCGCCAATCCGCGATTGGGGTGTCACCTCGGCGTCGAAATCGGGCGTGACCTCAGTCATGACGACCTGCTCGCCCATCACCATGCGGTCATCTACGCGGTCGGCGCGGGAACCAGCCGCCAACTGGGCATCCCAGGGGAGCACCTGCCGGGCAGTCATCCGGCCGCCGATTTCGTCGGCTGGTACAACGGGCATCCCGACCATGCCGGGCGCACATTCGATCTCGGCACCGAACGCGCCGTGATCGTCGGCAACGGCAACGTGGCCCTCGATGTCGCGCGGATACTGCTCACGGACCAGCCGAGGTTGAGCGCGACCGATATCGCCGAGCACGCACTGGAATCACTGCGGGACAGCCTGATCCGTGAAGTCGTCATCCTGGGCCGACGGGGTGTCGCCGACGCGGCCTTTTCGGTGGGCGAGTTCCTTGCCCTGGGCCACCTCGACGGTGTCGATGTCATCATCGACGGGCCACTGGAGGATCCGGCGGAGGGCACCGACCTGTGGGCCACCCTGAAACTGGATATCGCGCGCGAGTACGCCGAGCGTCCGGTGACTCCGGGCAACAAGCGCATCGTGTTCCGCTTCATGACCAGTCCGGTGGAAATCGTCGGCCAGGACAAGGTCCAGGCACTGCGCACGACCGGCGGCGACCTGGATACCGGATTGGTGCTGCGCTCCATCGGGTACCGCGGTAGCGCGATCGACGGTCTGCCGTTCGACGAGGCCGCGGGCCTGGTGCCCAACGTGGCCGGACGTGTCGACGGCGTGCCCGCCACCTTCGTCACGGGATGGATCAAACGCGGACCGCGCGGGGTCATCGGCACCAACCGGACCTGCGCTGAGGAAACCGTGAGCCAACTGTGGCGTGATCACCTCGAGGGCACTCTGGACCGACATGTGCGCGGTCCGGACGCACTGCGGAAACTGCTGCAGGACAGGGGAGTCCAGGCCATAGATTGGCAGGGATGGCGGGCCATCGACACCGCCGAACGCGAGCGCGGCGCCGCCGCGTCGCGGCCCCGGGTGAAGTTCATCGGGATACCGGAGATGCGCACCGCGGCGCTCCGGTCCACCTAGCGGGACGCGGGGGTACCGGCATCCTCGCGGAACACGCTGGGACGCGGCAGCATCCAGCGGTAGACGCTGACACCCGGCAGCATGGCCGGCCACAGCGCGCCGAATACCACGCTCACGACGATCAGGGCCGCGTTGACACGGTGGCCGGTGGATCGGATGACTCGCCAGAACCAGGCACCACTGCAACCGCCCACCAGCAGGTAGGCGGCTATGGTCAATGCCGAAATCTCCATACCAAGATCAGCGTACCGTCCGGATGGCGGCGGTCGCGGCACCGTGCACGGCGTCAGCAGGTCTTCACAGCCGCTGCCCCAGGCCACGGGATGCCGCTCACCGCTGGACGGTCGCCAGCACAGCGTCATTCGTATCGACCACGTTGAGCGTGCGCAACTCCGGCAGTTGTATCGAGGTGGCCCCCTGCACCACCCCCTTGCCGGACGGCATGCCCGCCCAGTTGGCCGCCGGCTGCATCGTGCCTTGACCATCCATCGTCCGCAGGGTGAAAACACCTTCGCGCGGTAGCTTTTCGAAGTCGATCGATATCGCGGTGCCCCAGGGCTTCGCTGTCAGCGTCACCCGGCCCGCGACGTCCCCGCTGACTTCTTGCACCGCGTAGGTGTGAGTCACTGTTGGCTCGGGCGGCCCGATGACGGTGACGGTAGCGATACCCACGGCAACTGCGGCGGCGCTGGCGAGGGCGGCTCCTGATATCCACCATCGGCGGGCGCTGCGTGACCTTGGTGTCGGGCTGTCGTCGACTACCAGATCTGCGGGGTCGACTTTCGCCAGCAATGCCGATACTCCTGCGTAGTCGGCACCCTCACGTTGACACTGCGAACATCCGCGGAGGTGCGCTTCGAACTGCCGCCGCTCGGCGGGATCGAGACCGCCGAGGATGTAGGCACCGAGCAGAACATGTGGGTCATCGTTCATAGCAGCCCCATCTCGTCGAAGACCGCACGCAGCGCCCGCACGGCGTGGTAGCTGCGTGACTTGATCGTGCCCACCGCGACACCGAGCCGATCGGCGGCCTGCGCGAGCGTCATATCGTCGAAGTACAACGCTTTGATGACCGCACGGTGGTCGGCGCTGAGCCGGCGCATCGACTCGGCGAGCAGAATTCGCTGCAACGAGGCGTCGACGCCGTCGTCGGTCGCGATAGCAGTGTCCCGGTCGGTCAGCACTTCTGGGCGTCGGGATCGCGCACGCCACTGGTCGATCACGGCGTTGTGGGCGATGGAGAACAGGAACGAACGCGGGTTACCGCCGGCGGTGTCGATCTTGTCGACGTTGCGCCACGCCCGAGTGAAGGTCTCTTGCACGATGTCCTCACGGTGTTGCGGATCGACGACGTAGCCGGCGACGAAGCGGCGAACGGCGTCGCCGTGGGCGAGATACAGCGTGGTCAACACGCGACCGTCGGCAGCGCGACCCGCGGCTACTGCGGGCCCGCGACGTGGACGACGCATTGGCATCGCTCAGATCCGCCGCACGTCGGGTGCTGCGTGTGTCGGGTTCACAACCCATGTCTACGCCGCCGACCGATGAATGGTTCATCACCGGGAACCGACGGTGCTCCACCGGCGTGCCGCCATCCGCGCGAGCATCCCGTCCCGCAGCGTCACGGCGTGCAGCAGGACCGCCGAAACGTGCGCAGAGATCAGCGCTACCAGGGCATATGCCAGCACCGAGTGACCATTGCGCAGCAGCGCGTACAGGCCCGCGTCCACCGGGGCGATCGGGGGGAGCGCGATGGGGCCGACGGTGACCGGAACGCCGGCGGCCGACAGCATGCTCCAGCCCAGCAATGGCTGTGCCAGCAGCAACGCGTAGAACGCCACGTCCGATCCGAGAATGACGCGACGCTCCCACCGGCCCACGGTCGAGGGCATGGCCGGCGCGCGGCGGCGTACGCGGTTGGCGATCCGGATGATGGTGATCACCAGGATCAACGCCCCGATGGTCGTGTGCACGGCCAGCAGCACGGTGCGGTCCGCGAGCGCGTTGGCCAACGCGAAGCCGACGATCAGTGCGGTGAAGACCAGCGCGGCAGTGAGCCAGTGCAGGACACGGACGGACGGGCTGTACCGATTGACGGTGGGTTCGTCGGTCATCGCGACACCGCGCCGGCCTCGACCGCAGGCGTGCCTGACGTTTCGCCGGCCCGTCGCCGGAAGGAGGCCGCATACACCGCCGACCGAGCCGACAGCAGCGGGTCATCGGACGGTTCGATGCCGTCCGGAAGCACCAACGGATCGAAGTTGATATCGCGGGCATTGCCGCGGCGCTCGGGCTCGACTGCATCGAGCACGACGGTGCCGGCGTCCACCACCCGCCGCTCGGGTGGCCACGCGACCGTGGCGTCGGTGGGGTCATCCTGGGGTTCGGCGACGGTCAGCATCAACCGCCAGCGCAACGGGTTTCGGCGAATGGCGGTGATGAGATCATCGAACATCCAGTTCGGTCCGGCACCGGATGCGGCGGCCGTGCCGATGGGCTGCATCGGCACCAGTGACCACCGGACCGGGGTGGCATTCCCGGCGGTGTCGGCGAACAGAAACGCGTTGAGTCCGCGGTAGGTGCTGTCGGCGAAACCCGACGTCGGTGGCTGTGCCTTGATCACGTCCCGCGCGCGGGCGGCCTCCGGGTGGGCGGCCAGGAACTGGGTCATTGCGTCGGGATCGGGCTTACCGGTGTCGGCGGCGGGTTTCGACGCGAGCAATTGGTCGTAGAAACCTTGAGGCGAGTTGACGGTAAAGACAGGGATATTCAGCATCGCGGTGCGCCACTGTCCGGATCCGGGATAGCCGAAGGCCAGTGCCAGACCGCGATTCGCCCCCGCGGTATCGGCCACGGTGGGATTGCCGCCCGGCAGGGAGAATCGGCCGACCAGCTTGGTGCGGCCGGGACGCAGCACCGCCGCCCGGCTCAGATCCGCGCCGTTGCCGTTGGACTCGAAATACCCGGTCACCGACACACCCTTGGCGTGATTGCGGCGAAAGCCGCGGTGCACGCCGTTGACGTGCTGAAAGGCGTCGATGAACGACTGCGGCGTCAACCGCCCACCGGAACCCACCGGTCCACGGGCATAGGCCACCGAGCCCAGATGAAGGGCGAGGAAACCGCCGATCGCGGCGGCGCCGAGCAGCACGCTGCGACGATCGATCGCAGAATCGGCCCACGATGGCGGGATCAATTTCGCTCGTGCCTTCAAGATCTCTTCCCCTTCGCCTTCGACGCCTCGACACCGGGATGTACGTCGGCGAGGTCTGCGGGGTTCATCCGAATTCCGCCGGTGTCGGCGGCTCTCATGACCGGAGCGCTATTAAGCTCATCCGATGGATCCGGAGAAGCGGCTGGTCATCAGGATCAACTCGAACACCAAGATGTCCCGCGGCAAGGCAGCCGCGCACGCCGTGCATGCGGCATTGAAGCTGTACGGCATCGAGTACGACCACCCCGTCATCGTCATCGGCGGCAAACCCGACGAGATCTTGGCCCAGACCGTGCACGTCCGCGATGCCGGCCGCACCGAACTCTCGCCGGGCACCCTGACCGCGGGAGCGAGCTGGGAGTATGCGCCCCGTGCCGACTAGGGACGGGTCAGCGCGGCGTACCGGGCGACATGATGGTCGGTGGAACCGAATTCGTATTGGAATGCGGTCAGCCGCTTGAAGTAGTGCCCGATCGCGAGTTCCTCGGTCATGCCCATGCCACCGTGTAACTGCACCGCATTCTGGCCGATGAATCGGGCCGCACGGCCGACGGTTGCCTTGGCCGCCGACACCGCGCGGGCGCGCTGCCGGGCATCGGCATCCAGGTTCAGGGCGGCGAGATACACCGCGGCCACGGCCTGCTCGAGTTCCATGTGCATGTCGACCATGCGATGCTGCAGGACCTGGAAGGATCCGATCGGGGCGCCGAACTGCTGTCGCTGCTTGCAGTACTCGACAGTGTCGCCCAACACCTTTCGCATGTTCCCCACCGCTTCGGCGGCCACCGCGGCGGCGCCCTCGTCGCGAGCCTGTGCCACCGATTCCCAGGCGCCGCCATCGGCGCCCAGCAGCGCGGCGCGCACATCGTGCAGGTGCACATCGGCGGCCCGCCGGTCGTCGATGGTGCGATACCCGTGCAGGGCCAGGCCGGGCGCCGCGTCGGCCAGGTCGACGAGGAACAACGACAGGCCCGCCGCTGTGCTGGCGGTGACAAGCAGATGCGTCGCCAGTGGCGCGTGCGGCACCACGATCTTGCTGCCGTTGAGCAGCCAGTGGTCACCATCGGGACGCGCCGTGCTGTGGGCATCCTGCCAGCGGTCACCCGACTGCGCTTCGGTCGCCGCGAGCACCACGATGGCCTCGCCGGTGGCCACCTTCTCGAGCAGGGCGTCGGCGAGCGGGCTACGCGCCCGCCGCAATAGCCCGCCGGCCACCACGATGGCGTCGACGTAAGGCTCGATGACCAGCGCCCGGCCCAGTTCCTCGGCGATCACCATGACTTCCACTGGGCCGCCGCCGATCCCGCCGACCTCCTCCGGCAGGGCCGCGCCGAGGATGCCGAGATCCTCGGCGAACGCACGCCAGATCTCCGGCTGCCAGCCGGGGCCCGACTTGGCGGCCGTGCGGCTGGATTCCAGCCCGTAGCGTGTGGACAGGAACTTGGCGAGCCCATCACGAAGCAGTTGTTGTTCGTCGGAAAGCGTGAAGTCCATTTACAGTCCCAACTCTGCCTTGGCGAGGATGTTGCGCTGAATCTCGTTGCTGCCGGCGTAGATCGACCCGGCTCTGTCGTTGAAATAGCGCAGCGGCGCGACCGCTTGCCACGGTTCGCCGGTGACGTATCCGTCGGCCGGCGGTTCGAATTCGGCGATCGGACCGCCAGGGCAGGCGGCGTGCGGTTGGTATGCGCGGCCCCGTGGCCCGGCCGCCTCCATCGCGAGTTCGGTGAGGGTCTGGCTCAACTCGGTCGAGATCACCTTCAACATCGATGACGCCGCCCCGGGGTGCCCACCGCCGGCCAGCGCGGCCAGCACCCGATGTTCCAGGATCTCCAGCACCTCGGTGCGGATGCGAGCGTCGGCCAGCTTGCGGGAGAAGGCGGCATCATCGATCAACACGCCGCCGCCGGGGCCGGGCTGCTCGGCGGCCACGGCCGCGATGTTCTCGGCCATCACCTGCAGCGCCGGTGCGGTCGCGTCGCCGCCGCGCTCGAATTCGAGCAGGTACTTCGCAACCGTCCAGCCGTCGTCGATGGTGCCGAGGACATTGGCCTTGGGGACGCGTACCTCGTCGAAGAACACCTGGCTCTGGACCTCCTCGCCGGAGGTCATGACCAGCGGTCTGATCTCGATTCCCGGGGAGGTCATGTCGATCAGCAGGAAGGTGATGCCCTGCTGCTTCTTGCCGGTGCGTGAGGTGCGCACCAGGGCGAACATCCAGTTCGCTTCGGTGGCGTGGGTTGTCCAGATCTTGCTGCCGGTGCAGACCAGGTGGTCACCGTCGTGAACGGCGGCCATGGTCAACGCGGCGAGGTCTGATCCCGCCTCGGGTTCGGAGTAGCCCTGGCAGAAGAACACCTCGCCGGTGAGGATGCGCGGCAGGTAGAAATCCTTCTGCGCCGTCGTGCCGAACTTGATGATCGCGTGGGCGACCATTCGGATGCCCATCGGTGACAGGGAAGGCGCCCCGGCCAGTTGCGACTCCCGGCTGAAGATGTAGTGCTGGGTCAGGGTCCAGTCACACCCGCCGTACTCGACCGGCCACGCGGGGGCGGCCCAGCCCCGCTCATGTAAGACCGCCTGCCACGCCAGGCTTGCCTCGTGGTCGCTGTACACGCTGGTCATCAGGCGTCCGGCCCGACGGATCTCCGGTGTCAGCCGGTCCGCCAGAAACTGTCGTACTTCGTCGCGGAACGCGGAGTCCGCTTCCGACCAGCTCAGGTCCATGAGCGCCCACCTTCCCGTTGCTGTCTAACTTAGCTATATAAGTAGCAGCTGGATCGCCGGTTGTGAAATCTGCGGGTGATCCCCGGTCGGGCCGCGCGGACCCCAGGGTGGGCCGGGTCCGTATCGCCTTCCCGTCGCCGCAGGTCGTGGCACGTTTCTGCGGTGATAAGGTGGGGTGTTGCCGTCTTTCGCGCCGGCAAACCCCTCGGAATGTCCAGGTGTACTGCCGCTGGTGTCGTCACATGACGTCGAAACTCTGCGGCGCGCCCGGTCGACACGGACACAAAGAGTGCGCTCGGCCGGTCTCAGAGATGGTTTCTGGCGGGCCGCGAGGGTGACACAGCTACTAAGAGGTTGATAACGGAGTATGTGGGACGAGATTGCCGACGTGGTGACGGTGGGCGCCGGACCCGCAGGTCTGGCATGCGCGGTCGCGGCGGTGGACGCCGAGCTCGAGGTGTTGGTGACCTCGCCGGGCACCGGCACGCCGGCGGGTCCGGTACCGGTCGCCGAGGGCATCCGCGGTTGGTTTCCCGACGTCTCCGACGCCGAGACCGTGGAGTACTTCGACGCACTCGTCGAGGAACTCCCGGCGGTGCAGGTACCCGGTGATGCCGAGGCGCTTCAGATTCGTGCCCTGCACGAGGTGACGGCCGACACGTCCCGACGGGCGCACGTCGAGACCTTCGTGGGGGCGCGGCTCGGTGTCTGGGCAGCGAACTGCATCGCGTCACCGTACGGACTGCTGTTCACCCGGGTGGAGCACTGGCCCACCACCACCATGCGTGCGTCGACCGGTGCGTCGTTCCAGGTAGCCGCCCTCGACGAGTCCGCGAGCGTGCCGCCGGCGAGCTCATTCACCGACCGGCTGCAGACCCTGGTGGCCGACCGGGACGTCGACGTGCTCGACAACCATCCGCTGCAGCGTCTCGTGTTCGAAGAGGGGCGCATCGTGGGCGTGGTCTTCGATTCGCCCGACGGACCGTGGGCGGTGCGGGCCCGCGTGGGAATAGCGCTGACCCCACCGCCGTGCCCGCCCGATACCCGGCCGCTCGGCGCGGACACGCGTATCGCTCTCGTCGGGCTGACGGGCAGCCGGTTCGGCCGTGTCGAGGTGCTCAGCACGGCCGATGCGCCCGCCGCGGTGTCCACCGCTTAGCGTCTTGCGGCGCCAGTTCGTGCGTGTCTTGACGATGCCCGAGACCGCACTTACGGGTGTGACTTCCGGTGCGCGAAGGCGGCCGCTTGAGTCCGGTTTCGGACGCCGAGTTTGGCCAGAATGGCACCCACGTGCCGGTTGGCGGTTTTTGGACTGATGTAGAGCTCGGCCGCGATCTCGGCATCGCTATGGCCCGCCGCGAGCAGCTCAAGGACGTCGCGCTCGCGGTTCGTCAGCCCGTGTGGATCGGCGGCGGTCGTCTTTCGACGGGTCTCTGGATTGCGGCCGCGCAACTGCGCAAGGCGCTGCGTGGCGCGACGAGCGGCAGCACGGGCGCCGAGGGCACGGAAGGTTTCAAGGGCGGCCTCCACCGCGGGGATATCACCGCCGAGCTGGGCGATGGCCGCGTCATATGGGCAGCCCAGGCGCGTCCATGCGGCGGCGGCCGCCGCCCAGTCCCCGCTTATCTCGTGTCGATAGGGCGTGACGGTGTCGACCGCCGGGCCGTCATCGAGTGGGCCGCCGACCAGGTAGGCCCAGCGACGCAGGTGACCCACCAGCCAAGGATCGGCATGGGGGCTGGTGGCTGCGGCCAGGCCCGCCCGCGCTGAAGCGCAGGCGGTGTCGTCA
>Ga0209066_10005091_pt1 | contig 14037 bp, 9 predicted proteins | sample All_14_2_FD_187198 | JGI IMG/M metagenome (GOLD analysis project Ga0209066, IMG submission 187198) | Freshwater microbial communities in response to fracking from Pennsylvania, USA - Allegheny Zone_MetaG_DW_15 (SPAdes) (version 2) ...
GCGGCGGAGCCGCTTCCTGACCGAACGCGTAGCGCAGGCCGAAGGTCAGGGAGTGATCGACGTAGTCGCCCTGGAACACTTCCGGCTCGAACAGGCCCGACGTCGCCGTCGAGTTAAAGTCGGCGTCGGACGTATTCAGGTAACGGTAGGTGACGTCGACGTTCAGACGATCGGTGGCTTCCCAGGAGAGGCCCGCGAGCCACTGGTAGGCGAAGACCGTGTCCTGATCGTCGATGCCGATGGACATGTTGTTGGTGTTGGCCCGGGCGGCGAGCTGGAAGTCCAGCTTGGCCACGCCGACGCCGAAGCCCACGAAGGGGTTCAGGGTCGAATCCGGCATCACGTCCCAGATGAGGTTGCCCATCAGGGTGTAGGCCTGGATCGAACCTTCCGGCGCTTCACAGGCCGGCAGGACGCTGGAGATGCTGCAGAGGTTGTTCGGCAGCGGGCGGGACGGATCGCCGGTCACCCCTTCGATGTCGCCGGCGCGACCGCCGGCTTCGAGCTCAAGGCGCCAGTTCGGCGTCAGGCGGTAGCCGAGACGCGCGAAGCCCGCGATGTCCGCTTCCATCTCGAAGTCGAACTCGTAGGGATTGGCGGCCGGCTCGGACGTCGTCATGTCGACGTCGTCGGGCCAGTGGTAGCCGAGGTCGAATGCGCCGTACCAGCCCTGATCGGGCTCGGCCATCGCCTGCGGCGCAAAGGCGAGCGCTGCGAGCACGCTCCCCAGCATCAATGCTTTTTTGTTCACGGTGAGCCCCTCGCTCAAGTGTTAGACCACGCCGAACAGCCGGCGCCGACCTTCCAGGCAGCGTACCGCGAAAACAACCGACGGGTCGACCTAGAGCTCTCCGAACTCCAAGCCCGCCCCGCAATCCGCCTTCGACGTACGACCGACCTCCCAAACGCCCCGGAACCGCCTTGGTTCCGCATCGTTCAAACGGCCGATGCCCGCGCAGTCGCCTGCACGGTGCGACCATACGCCACCTTCACCGGTTTTGCCAGCGCGAGGGCGTCCGATCTTCGTCTGTGTGGCGAGCCTGCATCAGGGCGTCACCCCGGGGCGTTGGCCTCGAGCTCCGCCAGCCAGGCGTCAACCCGGGCGTCGGAGGGCATGCGCCAGTCTCCGCGCGGAGACAGCGCGCCGCCAGACGATATCTTGGGGCCGTTCGGGACAGCCGAGCGTTTGAACTGGTTGGCGAAAAAGCGCGTCAGAAACAGGCGCAGCCAAGCCTTGATCTCGCCGGACGAGTAGGCCTTGCGCTCAGACGACGGGACGGCCGATGGCCAGGCGCCGCGGTCGGCGTCGCCCCAGGCGCAGGCCGCCAGCCAGGCGATCTTCGACGGCGCCATCCCGTAGCGGGTCAGATGGAAGAGGTTGAAGTCCTGAAGCGCGTAGGGGCCGACGAAGTCCTCGGTCGCCTGGGTCTTGCCGCCCGCGTCGGCCGGAACCAGCTCGGGCGAGATCTCGGTGGCCAGGATATCGCGCAGCACCGCCTCGCCCGCCGCCCCGACCTCGCCGGAGCCGGCCACGAACCGGATAAGGTGCTGGATGAGGGTCTTGGGCACCGAGCTGTTGGGATTGTAGTGGCTCATGTGGTCGCCAACCCCGTAGGTGCACCAGCCCAGCGCCAGCTCGGACAGGTCGCCCGTGCCGACCACCAGGCCGCCCCGCTGGTTGGCGATGCGGAACAGGTAGTCGGTGCGCAGTCCGGCCTGGACGTTCTCGAAGGTCACATCATAGACCGGCTCGCCGGCGGCGAACGGGTGGCCGAGATCGGCGAGCATCTGTTTCGCGGCGGGGCGGATGTCCAGTTCGGCGCCGGCCACCCCGAGCGTGTTCATCAGCGTCCAGGCGTTGGCCTTCGTCCGGTCCGAGGTCGCGAACCCGGGCATGGTGAAGGCCAGGATGTCGGCGCGCGGCAGGCCGAGCAGATCCATGGCCCGGCAGGCGACGAGCAGGGCCTGGGTGGAATCAAGCCCGCCGGAAACCCCGATGACCAGACGCTTGAGGCCGGTCGATTTCAGGCGCTGGGCCAGGCCCTGGACCTGGACGCTGTAGGCCTCCAGGCAATGCTCGGCGAGCTTGCTCTCGTCGTCCGGCACGAACGGATAGCGATCGACCACTCGGGCTATGGCCAGCGGCCGGGTCGGCGCGTCGAAGGTGAAGGTCTGGATGCGGAAGGCCGTCTCCGTCTGGCGGGCGGCGATGCTGTCGCCGAACGAGCCGGTGCGCATCCGCTCCTGGCGCACGCGGGCGACGTCCACGTCGACCACGGCCATGGTCGACTCCGTCGGGAATCGCCCACTCTCGGCCAGCAGTTCGCCCAGCTCGAAGATCGAGGCCTGGCCGTCCCAGGCGTTGTCGGTGGTGGATTCCCCGACGCCGGCCGCCGAGTAGGCGTAGACCGCCTGGCAGCGCATCGACTGCGAAGCGCAGAGTAGTCGCCGGGCGTCCGCCTTGCCGATGACGATGTTGCTGGCCGACAGGTTGAGCAGGATTTCCGCTCCGCCCAGGGCGCCGAGGGTGGACGGCGGATCGGGCGTCCAGACGTCCTCGCAGATCTCGGCGTGGAAGGTGAACGGCGCGCTGCCGGTCGAGCGGAACAACTGGTCGGTCCCGAACGGCGCCGGACGGCCGGCCACGGTGATCGTGCGGCCTGCGACGCCCAGCCCACTGGCGAACCAGCGCCGCTCATAATACTCGCGATAATTGGGCAGGAAGGTCTTGGGGACCACGCCCAGGATCTTTCCCCGGTGGATGACGACGGCGGTGTTGAACAGCCGCCCCTCGAAGCGCAGCGGCGCGCCGACGGCGAACACCGGGGCAAGCTCGGCGCTGGCCTCCACCAGGGTCGCGATGGCAGCCTCGACCGCCTCCAGCAGGGCGTCCTGCTGCAACAGGTCATCGATCGAGTAGCCGGAAAGTCCCAGTTCCGGGAACACCATCAGCGCCACGTGGCGCTCGTGGCCCTCCCGAACGAGCTTCAACGTCTCGGCGGCGTTGGCGGCCGGATCGGCCAGCGCGATCTGCGGGACACAGGCCGCCAGCCGCACGAATCCGTGGCGGTAGGGCGACTCGAAGGGGATGTCCGCCTGGCTGCGATCTGTCTTCGGCATGAGCGTTCCCGGCCGTCTGGAGATCGGACTTACCAGCCCGGGTCAAAGGGCCGCAAGGCTCAGAGACTTGCGGCGAACGCGGCATACTCCACCGGGCGGATCACAGGCGCCGGCTGCCGGGCCAGAACGATGAGGCCCAACGCCTCAAGCAGGGCGTTGACCTCCTGACGGGCGGCGAGCTTGGGACTGCTTACATTGTCCGGCCTCAGGCGGGGCGAGACGTCGGCGAGGGTCAGGCCAAACGGGAACATCTCACGGTAGGCCACACGTTCGCGCAGGGATGGCCCGATCCGGAAGCCGAGTTCGGCCGACAGGCTGTTCAGCGCCAGGTTGACCCGCTCGCGGTTGTTGGTTTCAGCCCCGGCCAGGCGATTACGCACCACCACCCAGTCCAGTCGCCTGTGGTTCTGGGCACGCATGGCGCGGACATTGAGCACGGTCTCGGCGTAGTGACTCGGCCGGATCAGCCGAAGGCTCACCGGGTCGACGTTTCCGATTACGTCAAAGTCGACGAAGCTGTCGTTCATCGGCGTCACGATCAGGTCGGCCTGCAGGTGCGCGGCGCGGGACACGGCGGTGTCGCTCCCGGGGGTGTCGATGACGATCAGGTCGGAGTCGCCCATCGCCATCGTCATGGCATCCTCGAACAGCCGCAGGGCGGTCGGCTGATCATCGGCGATGCGGGCGGGATCATCGACCAGCTTGTATTCCAGCGGCGAAGGCGCTCCGACTCCCGCGGCCGGCAACCAGCGGCGCCGGTTGGCGAGCAGCCGCGACAGGCTCTGCTGGCGAAGGTCGAGATCGATCACCGAGACCCGCTGGCCCCGGTACAGCATCGAGATCGCGATCAGCGCGGCGATCGTCGACTTGCCCGCGCCGCCCTTCTCATTGCCGACGACTACGACGCGGGCGCGATACCGCCGGTTGCCCGGCGCCACCCTGTGGCGGCGAGGCGACAGCGCTCCACCCTTAATCGCGCCGAACATACTTAAAGCCCCATGAACCACGTTCGATGAAACCAAGGTGGAGATCGGAGTGGGAGTCAATCGTACGCGTCCATGAGGCGAGGCCTCAGGCGCCGGATGCCACCAGAAGTATCAGGGCCGCCACGGCCAGAACCGCCCAAGGAGCGGCGGCGGCCACTAGCTTTCGCGCGCTCGGCGTCGCGGTCTCATCGTAGGGAGATTGCGGGATCAGTCGCATGATTGGGCGTCCCGGCGTCGGAGATAGAGACTAAGCAGCACTGTGCATCAGAAAGCCGGACTCGTCGCTCGTCCGTTGTGGCAAGCGGCGATCCGTCGCGGTTGTTGATCCCGCGCGTCCGGCCGGGGCAAGGTGGCGGCATGACCGCTTACGCACACCTCCACTGGCGTTCGGCCGACGGCCTTGCCCTGCACGCCCGCGACTATCCCGGGACAGCCGACCGCGCGCCCGTCGTCTGCATCCATGGCCTGACCCGCAACGCCCGCGACTTCGAGGACCTGGCGCCCTCCATCGTGGGGGCCACAGGCCGCCGAGTGATCGCCGTCGACGTCCGGGGGCGGGGCGCCTCCGACCGCGCGCCCGATCCGATGACCTACAATCCCGGCATGTACGCGGCCGACATCATGGCCCTGCTTGACGACCAGGCGATCGGCCGCGCCGCCTTTGTCGGCACCAGCATGGGCGGGCTGATCATGATGACCTTGGCCCTGATGCGTCCGGACGCCATCGCTGCTGCGGTGCTCAACGACGTCGGCCCGGAGATCGCGCCCGAGGGCCTGGCCCGGATCGCCGGCTATGTCGGCGTCAGCGCTGAAGTCGCCGACTGGGCCGGCGCCGCCGCCTGGGTGAAGGCCGGCAACAGCGCGGTCTTCCCCGACTACGGCGACGCCGACTGGGACCGCATGGCCCGCCGGACGTTCCGCGAGGAAGCGGGGCGGCCGGTGCTGGACTATGACCCGGACATAGCCGCGCCGATCCGCGCCGCCGATCCGTCGGCGCCGGCGCCCGACCTGTGGCCGGTCTTCGGTGCGCTGGTCGGCGGCCGACCCGCCCTGCTGATCCGGGGCGCGACTTCCGACATTCTCAGTCCCGACATCGCCGCCCGGATGCGCGCCGCCGCGCCACACATGGCCTATGCCGAGGTCCCGGGAGTCGGCCACGCGCCGATGCTGGACGAAAGCGAAGCGTTCGACGCCATCGCCGCGGTTCTGCACGCCGCCGACTGATCGTTCATTTGCGCGTCAGCCGCCGATCGATAAGGTCGTCGGCTTCGCGCCCTCGTTCCAGAGTACCGCCATGACCCAGACTGATCCCGTCCTCGCCGTCGAAGACCTGAAGGTCAGCTTCCAGACTCACGACGGGGTCGTCGAGGCGGTGCGGGGCGTCTCCCTGACGGTCAAGGCCGGTGAGTGCCTGGGTGTCGTCGGTGAAAGCGGCAGCGGCAAGAGCCAGACCTTCATGACCATCATGGGTCTGCTGGCCGGCAACGGGACAGCCAGCGGCTCGGCCCGGTTCGAGGGCCAGGAGCTGATCGGCCTCAAGCCGTCGGAGCTCAACCGCCTGCGCGGCTCGAAGATGACGATGATCTTCCAGGACCCGCTCACCGCCCTGACGCCGCACGTGAAGATTGGCGAGCAGATCGCCGAACCGCTGCGGCTTCACCTGGGCCTGTCGCACAAGGCGGCGAGAGCGAGGGCGCTGGACTGGCTCAAGCGGGTGCGGATTCCCGAGGCCGAGCGGCGCATGGAGCAGTATCCGCATGAGCTGAGCGGCGGGATGCGCCAGCGGGTGATGATCGCCGGGGCCATGGCCTGTGGGCCGCGCCTGCTGATCGCCGACGAGCCGACCACCGCCCTGGACGTCACCGTGCAGGCCGAGATTCTCGATCTGATGGCCGAACTGCTGCGCGAGACCGGCGCAGCCATGGTGCTGATCACCCACGACATGGGCGTCATCGCCCGCCTGGCCGACCGGGTCTGCGTGATGAAGGACGGCGCCTATGTTGAGGCCGGACCGGTCGAGCAAGTCTTTGCAGAGCCGAAGACCGACTACACCCGGGCCCTGCTCGAGGCGATCCCGCGGCTGGATCGCGACGACCGCGGCGGCCGCCCGACCATCGACCCCGCCCCGGCCGACGGCCCGGTGGTGGTCGAGGGCAAGGACGTGAAGGTCTGGTTCGATATCCACAAGGGCGTGTTCGGCCGGAAGGTCCCGCTGCGGGCCGTGGACGGGGTCAACTTCCATGTCCGCCAGGGCGAGACCCTGGGCGTGGTCGGCGAAAGCGGCAGTGGCAAGTCCACCCTGGCGCGGGCGGTGCTCAACCTGCTGCCGCCGGGCGGCGGCGAGCTGGGCGGCACGGTGACGGTGCTGGGCCGCGACATCACCCACGCCGACCGCGAAAGCCTGCGCGCCGCCCGCAAGGACCTGCAGGTCGTCTTCCAGGACCCGCTGGCCAGCCTGGATCCCCGCATGACCGTCGGCGATTCCATCGCCGAGCCGCTGCAGGTGTTCAGGCCCGGCCTCAAGCGCCGCGAGCGCGAGGCCGCCGCGGCGGCGATGATGGAGCGCTGCGGTCTGTCGCCGACCCTGATCAATCGCTATCCGCATGAGCTCAGCGGCGGCCAGAACCAGCGGGTGGGCATCGCCCGGGCGATGATCCTGGAGCCCAAGCTGGTGATCTGCGACGAGGCCGTCAGCGCCCTGGACGTCACCATCCGGGCCCAGATCATCGACCTGCTGATCCACCTCCAGAAGGAGTTGGGCATGGCGATGATGTTCATCAGCCACGACCTGGCCGTGGTCCGCGAGATCAGCCACCGCGTGCTGGTGCTCTACATGGGCCGGGTCATGGAGCTGGCCAGCCGCGAGCAGCTCTACGAGAACCCCACTCATCCCTACACCCGCGCCCTGCTGTCGGCCGCGCCGATCCCCGATCCGACGATCGAGCGCAGTCGCGTGCGGGTGAAGCTGACCGGCGAACCGCCCTCGCCGCTGGACCCGCGCGCGGCGTTGCGGTTCCTGCCCTCCCGACTGTCGTCCGATCCGGCCGCTCCGGTCTACATCCCCCAGCTCATGGAGGTGGCGCCGGGCCACCTCGTCAGCGAGTTCGATCCGATCTGACCGGTCACGCGGCGGCGCCGGGACGATATTCCTGCGCAGGGTGTTCGGGGTCGGTCAAACTGCCGGCGGAGACCCGGTCAGGCTGCCCGCCGCGCCGCCGCGCGCGCCAGCGGCAGATCGACGATGAAGCAGGAGCCCTCGCCAGGCGCGCTCTCGACCGAAACGGCCCCGCCCATCAGTCCGGTCAGTTCCCGGCAGATGGCCAGACCCAGACCCGCGCCGCCGAAACGGCGCGTCGATGCGCCGTCGACCTGGGTGAACTTGCGGAACAGGCCGCTCTGCTGCTCGACCGGGATGCCGATGCCGGTGTCGCGCACGGTGATCCGCACGCCATCGCCGGCGGCGAACGCCTTGAGGCTGACCCTGCCCTGCGGGGTGAACTTCACGGCGTTGGAGGTCAGCGCGCCGACCACCCGGGTCAGCAGCGCGGCGTCGCCGAGCCAGACGCCCTCGACGGCGTCGTCGACCTTCACCGAAAGCGCCAGGCCCTGGGTCTCGGCCGCCGCGGCATGGTCGACCGCCACCGCTTCGAGCACGTCGCGCAGGTTCAGGGGCGCGAGGCGCAACTCGGCCTTGCCGGCCTCGATCTTGGCCAGTTCCAGGATGTCGTCGATCACCGCCAGCAGCGCCTCGCCGGACTCGCGGGCCAGCGCGGCGCGTCCGGCCTGGGCCGGAGCCAGCGGCTCCAGCTGCATCGCCTGGATCATGCCCAGCACGCCGTTCAGCGGCGTCCGGATCTCATGGCTCATGTTGGCGAGGAACTGGCTCTTGAGCCGATCGGAAGTTTCGGCCGCGTCGCGGGCCCGGCCGAGCTCGTCCATCGCCCGGCGCAGCGAGGCGTCATGCCATTTCAGGTCGGCGACCATCTCGTTGAAGGCCGTGGTCAGGCGGCCGATCTCGTCGCGACCCGGCGGGCGCGACAGCGCGTCCAGCCCTTCACCGTCGCGAACCCGGTCCATCGCCCGGGCCAGGCTGACCACCGGCCTGGCGATGACATGGGACAACCACAAGCCCGCCAGCACGGTCAGCAGGACAGTGACCACCACGCCAGCCACGAGGGTCGCGCGCAGAAGGGACGCCGCCTGGGCCTGGACCTTCGTCTCGGCGAGAATCCGAGCCCGCGCCTCCGTCATGGCGCGGTCGACGGCCGCCTCGGCCGGCTTGATCGCGCGATCAGCCTCGCCGTCCGGCCTGACCAGGGCGAAGGCCGCCTGCCGCGCGGCGGGGTCGTACTCCAGACTGACGATCGGCTCGATAACCTTGCTGCGATAGTCGGCGTAGGCGGCGGCGATGGCGTCCGCCCGGCCGCCGGCCCCGGCGTCTCGCAGGTCAGCCAGCGCGGCCTCGAAGCCCGGACGGTGGGCCCCGGCGATCCGGCGCAAGTAGTAGGGATCGCCAGACAGCAGGAAGCCCCGGAGGGAGTTCTCCTGGCGGATGAGGCCATACTCGACGCGACTGGCGGCCAGCATCGCGCGGTTGGCCTGCGCCATCCGGGCGACGGACCGCTCGTGGGCGCTGCTGTTGATGTGCGCGATCGCTCCGGTCGCCGCGATGGTCAGGACCAGCGCCGAGAAGACCAGAGTCAACTTCGCGGGAATCTTCATGTCCCCGAAGCCCATGCCCACCCCCTCGCCCATCCGGTGGGGCCGACCTCCGCGTCGGGATCGGCGCCAGTGCGCGTTGAACATCCAGAAGAACACCGCTGGCGTTGATGACGGGTTAAACCCGGGAACGCGGACCTGATCAGAGAATGCGCCCGCCGTTTCCAACCGCCGCCAAACGTCTTAGGAAGCGCGCCATGACCTACGCCGTACCGATCCGCCCGCAACCGGTCGTCCCCGTCGAGGGATCTGACCGGCCGTTCCCCGTGCGCCGCATCCTCTGTGTCGGCCGCAACTACGCCGCTCACCGGCGCGAGATGGGGGGTGATGATCGCGACCCGCCGTTCTTCTTCTCCAAGCCCGCCGACGCCATTGTCCCGCCGGGCGGCGACGTCCCCTATCCGACCGCGACCGCTGACCTGCATCACGAGATCGAGCTGGTCGTGGCCATCGGCGAGGGCGGATCGATCTTCGGCTTCGCGGTGGGCGTCGACCTGACCCGCCGCGACCTGCAGGCCGCCTTCAAGGCCAAGGGCCAGCCCTGGGACGCGGCGAAGGGCTTCGACGCCAGCGCCCCGATCAGCGCCATCCGGCCCTTCGACGGAACCATTCCGCAGGGCGCCATCGCGCTGTCGGTCAATGGCGCGGTCCGCCAGCAGGCGCAGGTCGCCGACATGATCTGGTCGGTCGAGGAGATCATCGCCGAGGCCGGCAAGCTCTGGGCGCTGGAAGCCGGCGACCTCATCTATACCGGCACCCCCGAAGGGGTCGCGGCGCTGCAACGCGGCGATACCGTGACCGGCGAGGTCGAGGGCGTCGGAACGATCGCCTTCAAGGTGGTCTGATGGTCCTCAAGCTGCACAGCGCCTGGCGCGCCTCGGCCCCGTATCGCGTCCGCATCGGCCTGAACCTGAAGGGCGTCGCCTATGAGGTCGCGCCCGTCGACCTGGTCGCCGGTCAGCAGAAGAGCGAGGGCTACCACGCGGTCAACGCCCAGGACCTGGTGCCTTCTCTCGTGCTGGAGGACGGCCGGGTGCTGACCCAGTCGCTGTCGATCCTGGAGTGGCTGGAGGAAACCCATCCCGAACCGCCGCTGCTGCCGGCCGACGCCTTCGACCGGCAGGTGGTGCGGGCAATGGCGTACATCGTCGCCTGCGACATCCACCCGGTGAACAACCTGCGCATCCTCAAGGCGCTGGCGGGCCTGGGCGTCGAGGAGCCGGCCCGCAACGCCTGGGCCCGCCGCTGGATAAGCGACGGCTTTGCGGCGCTGGAGCCGATGATCGCACGCCACGGCGCCGGCTACGCGTTCGGCGACACGCCGACCCTGGCCGACGCCTGTGTCGTGCCGCAGGTCTACAACGCCGCCCGGTTCGCGGTGGACATGACGCCCTTTCCGGCCATCGCCGCCGCCGCCGCGAAGGCGGCGGAGCACCCGGCGATCGCCGCCGCCCACCCCAACCTCCAGCCCGACGCGATTTCGTAGGAACGCCCATGCTCGACGATCTGAAGGCCAGGAACCGCGCCTGGTCCGCCCGGAAGACCGAGGTGGACCCCGAGTTTTTCAAGCGGCTCGAGAACCAGCAGAGCCCGGAGTACCTGTGGATCGGCTGCGCCGACAGCCGCGTGCCAGCCAACGAGATCGTCGGGCTCGATCCCGGCGAACTGTTCGTGCACCGCAACGTCGCCAACCTGGCTCCGCCGCAGGACGCCAACTACCTCAGCGTGCTGCAGTTCGCGGTCGACGTGATCAAGGTCAAGCATGTGATGGTCGTGGGCCACTACGGCTGCGGCGGCGTGCGCGCGGCGGTGGACGGCAAGCGCCGGGGCCTGGTCGATCACTGGCTGCACCCGATCCGCGAGATCTACACCGCCAATCGCGACGAGCTGGAAGCCCTGGACGAGCATGAGCGGTGGGACCGGCTCTGCGAGCTGAACGTCATCCGTCAGGTCCAGAACGTCGCGTCCGACGTCTTCGTGCAGGACGCCTGGGCGCGCGGCCAAAGCCTGTCCGTACACGGATGGGTCTATCGGCTCTCGAACGGCCTGGTGAACGATCTGAACGTCACCGTGACCAACCCCGCCGAGTACGAGGAGCTGGCCGGGTTCGCCCCGGAAATCTGAACCCGGCGGGGCTGAGCTGATCAGTTCCGGATTCTGACGCGGGAGCGGGCGGACCGGTCCTGGTCGTCGATGACAGTGACTTCGTAGAATCCCGGAGCATCCGGGCGCCAGATCGTCCGGCCGCTCACGGGGTCGGTCGCGATCGGCGCCCCCTCCACGTACCAGCGCAGGCCCTCGCCCGAGGCGGCCAGCACCAGACCCCGGGCGCGGGGACCCAGCGCCTCGACCTGGACGGTGGCGCCGTCGGGCGGGAAGATCACGCCCGGCCCGCGCGTTGTGCGATCCAGTGTCGCCAGGGCGCCGGGCGCGTCGCGCGGCGCGATGGCCGGGGCGGACGAGGACGGCGCGGCCAGCACGTCGGCGACGTCGAACAGCATCGGCAGCGCCGCTTCGCGCCCGGTCAGCCCGCCCCGCGCGCCGCCATCCGCCCGGCCGGTCCAGACGATGACGACATAGCCGCCGACCACGCCCGCCGCGACCGCGTCGCGGAAGCCATAGGAGGTGCCGGTCTTGTAGGCCATGCCGGGGCCGCCCCGGGTCAGGGCTGTGGGCATCCGCCCCTTGGGGGCCGGCGCCTCGCGCAGGATGTCCAGCACCTGTTGCGCCGCCTCAGGCCGCACAAGCCGCGCGCCCCGGGATCGGGCGCGTTTCTCCGCCTCCGCCTCGGTCCATGCCAGCGGCTTGGCCAGGCCCTCGTCGCCCAGCGCGCAGTAGAGGACGGCCAGGTCGCGCAGCGTGATGCCCTCGCCGCCCAGCGCCAGGGCCAGGCCGGGCGCGCGGGTTTCCGCCTTCGACCGCACGAGCCGCACATCAACGGCCTGAAGGCGGGCGAGGAAGTTGGCCGGGCCGATCTTCTCCATCATCGCCACGGCCGGCACGTTCAGCGAGTGGGACAGCGCCTCGCGGGCGGTGACCTTGCCGCGGAAGGTCCGGTCGAAGTTCTCCGGCTGGTAGTCTGCGAAGCGGGTGGCCACGTCCTGGATCTCGGTGTCCGGCGCCGCGACGCCGTCATCGAAGGCGAAGGCGTAGACGAAGGGCTTCAGGGCCGAACCCGGCGAGCGCAGCGCGGTGGTCATGTCGATCCAGCCGCCGGGTCGGTCCAGCCCGCCGGAGCCGACGGCGGCGCGCACCGCCCGGCCCTCGATCTCCACGACCAGGATCGCCGCCGTGGCGTCCAGGCCCTGGGTGCGGGCGTAGGCGGCGGCGATGGGCTCAAGCCGGGCCTGCAGGCCGGCGTCGATCGTCGAGACCACGGTGGCCTGCGAGGCCGGGGCCTTGCGCGCCAGCTCGCCCGCCGCATGCCAGGCCAGGGCCGGGAACCGCCCGCGCGCCGGCATCGGGTCGGTCTTGGCTTCCTCGGCCTCGACGGCGGTGGCCAGGCCCGCGGCGGCCATACGGTCGAGGACCAGGTCCCGCGCCGCCCGCGCCGCCGCCGGCCGCCGGTCGGGCCTGCGGGCCTCCGGGGCCTGGGGCAGGGCGATCAGCAGCGCCTGCTCGCCGAGCGTCAGGCTCTCCGGCTCATGGCCGAACCAGCTGAGGCTGGCGGCCCGCACGCCTTCCAGGTTGCCGCCATAGGGGGCCAGGGTGAGGTAGAGGGACAGCACCTCGCGCTTGGACAGCCGCGCCTCGATCTGCACCGCCCGGATCATTTCGATCAGCTTGGCGCCGAGGGTGCGCGGCCGGGGCTCCAGCAGCCTCGCGGTCTGCATGGTCAGGGTCGAGGCGCCCGACACCACCCGGCCCCGCGCGACCGCCGTGCCCGCGGCCCGGACCACGGCCCGGGGATCGACGCCGCCGTGCTGGAAGAACCGCTGGTCCTCGATGGCGATCAGACGTCGGACGAAGCTCGGGTCCGTGCGCTTCAGGTCGGCGCGGATTCGCCAGCGGCCGTCCTCGACTGGCAGGGCGCGCAGCCACTGGCCGCGCCGGTCCAGGGTCACGGGCGAGGACCGCGCCCCGCGCGACAGGTCGGGCGGCAGTAGGGCGTCGACCGCCAGGACGACGACCTGCAGCGCCAGGAACGCGATCAGACCGAGGACGAAGCGGCGCACGCGGTGAGGTTAGCTCCCCGCCGCGATGACCGTCCGCCCCGACCCGCCGCGTCCGTTGACGCTGGGCCGGTACATGTCCCGCACCTCCGGCGCCGGCAGGAAGAAGTCGCCCGGCGTCACCGCCCGCGCCACATAGGCCACCGCGAACGGACGGTTCCCCGCCAGGTCGACGGCGGCGATGTAGCGGTCGTCGCGCGCCTCCTGCACATCCACGCCGGTGAGTTCGCCAAGGAACTTGAACGGTCCGTCCTTGGCGTCCTCGGGGCTGAGGGTGGTCTCGATCTCCCAGCCGGCCGGCAGGGCGTCGTCGATGATGAGCGGCACGGTCCGGCCCTGGGCCGAGCGGCCCGAGACCAGCACGATGACGCGATCGCCCTGGCGCAGACCCGTCGGGTCGACGCCGCCGCCGGTCATGCTGAAGAACCGCTTGCCGACCGAGACGCCGTTCGACTCCGCGCCGGGCGAGGCCACCGTCGTGCCGCGCACCGTTACGGTCCGCCACAGGGCCTTGCCGCGGTTGATGAACTTCGCGTCCGCCAGCCGCCCGACGATCCAGCGGGTCTGGCCGGCGGTCGGGGCGGCGGTGACGCCGGTGGCGTCGATCCGGATCGCCCCGGCTTCCTTCAGCATAAAGAAGGCCGCCTGCAGCAGGCGGGCCTGCTCCTGGGTGTTCAGGGCGTCGGGATCCTTGACCGCGTTCTCCAGCCGCTTCTGCAGGTCGCGGGCGATGCCCGGCTCACCCGCTTCATAGGCCAGGGCGATGATCGCGGCGGTGTCGCGCAGCTGGCTCTGGTACCAGTCGCTCTCCTCGCGATAGCCGATGCTCGACACGGCCTTGCGGAAGGCGGACCGCGCCCGCGACCGGTCGCCCATCAGGGCAAGCCCCGCCCCGACCTGCGCCCGGGCCAGCGGCGAGTCGTCGTTCTTCATCTGCACGTCGTGCCACCAGCGCAGCCGCGCCAGGTCGCCCCGGCCGGCCTTGGCCAGGACATAGAGGGCGTAGGCCGAGGCGCGCGAGCGCATGCGCTGCGTCGCCC
>Ga0209066_10005092_pt1 | contig 14036 bp, 6 predicted proteins | sample All_14_2_FD_187198 | JGI IMG/M metagenome (GOLD analysis project Ga0209066, IMG submission 187198) | Freshwater microbial communities in response to fracking from Pennsylvania, USA - Allegheny Zone_MetaG_DW_15 (SPAdes) (version 2) ...
GCTGTTGGGCCTGCCGAGATAGGTTCTCATGCTGTTCTTCGGCCCCCAAGCATTGGTGTGGTTCAGGACAACCACGACATTTTGGACTGCGATGCGGGCCGCATTGTTTGTGACAAGACCCTGGTTATCTCCAGAGAGTACCAGCTTAACCGAATCGGAAAAAACAATAGGCCCTGTAATAGAGAACTTGTCGGTCAACGTGATCCCGCTCCACGTGTTCGTCATCTGCAAGGTGATGTCAAAGGTGTTTCCAACGAGGTTGAGCCCAAAAGTAGAACTCGTGTTGGTCAGGGCAAACTCCAAGGCATTGTTGAAGAAGAACGAGCCGCTGGCGGTGTGGGAAAATCTCAGCACAGGAGCCGAGGCGGAGACTTCCGCGACCAGATTGCTGATGTTGGTGACTTGGATGGGACGGGTTCCCAGCCGTGAAAACTGCGTGGGGTCTGCGAAATTGACCCGCCCGTTCAGCACAACACGCCCCAAAAAATTGGACGAGTGTCCGCTCAGGAACGAAAGGAACGTCCGCCCGCCTATCGCCCAAAGGACATCCTCTCCACTACTAATCGCATCTCGAATATACATATGCAGGTGGCCATGCTCATAACCATCCTGCTCAACAAACCAGCTCTGCGAAGCTGTCAAACGAAGGGGCGTATACCATTCGGGCGAAGGCATGCTTTTATCTGTACTGTAAGGTGCGGCGACCCCCGTGTAGGAGTCCAGCGCGAGGCCTCCGGCACCGAGGGAAATCAGGGTGTTGGTATCGACAGAACTCAGCACCGGCTTTGAGTTTGCGTTACCGTTGCGCAGGAACTTGAGGCGGTTGATACTCCGGTTCCCGTTGATCTTGACCGTATAGGGTGTCGAGACGGTCGCCATCGAGTTGCTGAAAACGATGTCGGCTGTGCCGTCATTGGGCGGGACCACGCCCTCCGCCCAGTTGGCCTCGTTTGTCCAGTAGAAGGTTCCCGACGTGACACTGGACCAGACACGGGTGTCGGCACGAAGGCTGGCGACGGCCAAGATGACAAGGACGATCGAATACAGATACACCCCATTCGAGTTTCTCATTCACATCCCCCTCTGCGGCGACTTCCCCTGCGTTGAAACATCCACTTCCTGTCGGATGTGCGGTCATGTTTCACGACAATTCAATTGTCATGATACGAGAACCGACGGAAAAGAGTCAACGCTCGACTTAGTTTTGGAGCATCCCGCGAAGCGATCATTTACCCGCTTTGCCGAAACGATCTGCTCTGCTGCCGCTGGTCCATTCTGGCGCTGAACATGGACGTAAAGTGGCTGCGCCTGATCAGCCACGTTTCATGTGGGATCAGAACTGCGAGGGCAACCCCTACAACGAGGCCTGCCTGCTACCCGACGCGTTCAGCATCCAAGCCGCGCAGCAAAGCAACGCCGCACTGAATTATTCAGGCGTGCGCCGCAGCCCGGGCCTCTCAATCCCGGCTGCGGCCCTTCAGGTGCGGGGCCGCGTCTCACAGCACGAAAATCACGGTGCCCTTGCCGACCGTCTTGACCGCTTCGACTCGGACGGCGTTGACCAGCGCGTTGGTCGTGACCGTGCCGATCATTTTGACTCCCGCCGTCCGCGTGAAATCCCACGCGAAGAAGGCATTCCCCGGCACTACGTATTCCTGCGGGATCGAGACTTTCAGGTTATAGATCCCCGACGTTTCGGCGGCCGAGTTCGTGTAGCCGGCGCCCACCAGATCGCTCGCCAGCACGGCCAAGCTTTCGGGCGCAAGCTCCGAGCCGTCCGCGGCGGTCGCGCGCAGCCGGATGATCAGTTCGACCAGGAAATTCGTCGCGACGTTGCCCACCGTCACGTGGCCCATCGGAACGGCGGCAAACGACGCGCTCTGCGTGCCATGCATCACAAGCTCGGCCTGTTTCCCCGCCAGAGTGATCGCCGACTCCGTCGCACCCGCCACCAGCGAGGTCGTCCACAGGCCCGCGTCCGGCACCGAGAGGTAGTTCCGCGCGGCGGTGAAAGTCCCGCTCAGCTTTTTCATGACGGTGAACGTGTCCGTCGCCGAGAGCAGAACGCCGCCGTCCAACCGCGCGCGCAGGTGCCCGCAGCGGTAGCCGGCCGAGCTCGTGAACCGCATGGGCGCGAGGTGCCCCAGGCTCTTGTCCAGTACGCACTCCAGCAGGAAAGAACGCGCGTTCGGGTCATTGATGTAGCTCATCGTCAAATCCGGAGCCGAACCTTTGACGCATAGCTCGGAAACACCGGGAACGTTGATTTGAAACGTGAGGTTCGGAGCCAGCGCGCCGCCGCTGATCTCGTATCGCGACACGGCGTTCGTCGAGTCACGCGCCAGAACAAGGGCGCTGTTACTGACCACCCCGCCCGTCTGGATAAAAGTGACCGGGACCTGACTGTAGGAGGTGCCCGCCGTATTCTCGTCACCGCCAATCAAACATGAACCGCTTGGGCAGAAAAGCCCACCTTTCATGTAAAAGATGCCGGGGGTTGTCAACGCAGAGCCTTCTGAACAAACGCGCTTGGGACGAAACACGCCGTCCGTCATCTCAAACCTGCCGCCAGCCCTCATGCGAAACCGGTCTGCTATCAGAACCGTCCCCCCACATATCAGCAGCTCTCCGCCGTTCCCCACAAAAAGGTCTCTAGAGGCCGACGCCGTCACATCTTCTGTGAGCGAGACCAGCAGCGTCGCGCTGTTTGTCAACGACAGGATCGCACGTTTGCCCAAAGGGATGTCTGTGTTGGCACATAGCGACAACTCGTTCGAGACCCACAACCGGCCGCCATCCACCAGAATCCGGGCGTGCGAGTTCGAGTTGCCGCCGGCCACGTTAAAGCCGGGCACTTTGACGTCGCACTCGACGATAGAAACAATACCCGTGTAACTGTGACGGTTATTGCCTCCATTGGCGATGTTGATGACGGGCAGCGTGTTGGTATAACGGGTGAAATACCCTTCACCCCGTCCGAACGAGTCGATCGGGAAAAAGATCCCGCCCGGAACGATCAGCTGGCTATCTCCGCTGACTCTCAGCCTGCTCAGAGAGCCAAGGTTTCCCCGACAATAAAGGACCGGTTGATCACCCGCCATGACGCGCAGCGTCCCGCCTTCCAAAACATACTCACTGTACGCTCCTGCATTGCTCCAGATTTCGAACGCGCCCTGTCCCCCCGTGCTGGGATAGGGGCCCGCCATATTGGTGCCGCCGCTCTGCACGAACCGGCTCAGTTTGCCCGAAAGGACAACGTTCCGGTTGGACACCAGACCGCCGGTCATCGTGACCCAGGCATGGCCGCTCGAGTTTCCCAGAATTAAGGCGTTTGAGGACACATAAGCGCCACTGACAATCTCCATGCACCCCGTGTTAACGGCAGTGCTGTTTCCGTTGCCGACATACATCAGCACGTTTGTCAAAAGGCCGCCGTCGAGGCGCAGCGTTCCCGTCTTGTTGTTCCCGTTGGCGACATAAAGGGTCGCTCCGTCAACAACCGTGCCCGTGCCGACAACCGCTTTGCGTCCATACCGGATATTCACCACGTCGTTGGTAACCGGCAGCGTTCCACCCGGCCAGTTGTTGGTTACGCTCCACTCGTTGAACTCGCCCTCCGGTCCCAGCCACTCGATCGTTGCCGACAACGCTTTGCCGCCTGTCAGCATGACTGCCAATACCACACTGGTCAGCACACCACCCATGATCCTGCGTTTCTTTTTCATCGTGGCCATCCCTTCGCGTGTCGCTGAGTCGCACTTCACAAACATGCCCACAAAACTTCACAAGATTCAAATGGGGTTATTATGGACCCCGGATAAAAAGAGTCAACCTTCCATTTCCACAGAGCCGCTCAGCGGGCGCAACCTCGTTGCATTGACTTGAGTCAGGTGGCGGAAGCCAGCCACAGGGAACCGAGTTCGCCATTCCAGTACCTGACGATGATGCGGAGCAGGGCGGCGAAGCCCTTTTCCATCCAGAACTGGCCGGTCCGTTTGAGGCGGTTCTGGAATGGTAAGCTGAGGGACTCAACATAGCCGCTGCCGACAGGCACACCCAGCGCGGCTTTGGAGGCGTAGTCCATGTGACGGGCGAGGTTCCTGCAGTAAGCGTTCTGTTCGCGAATGGCCTCCAGCACCACCGGGATGGCGAGACTCGGCCCGATGCGCCCGGGGACGCTGACGGTGCAGTACCGCACCCCGGCGGAAAAGAAGAACCCGTTCAACCAGCTCAGCTACACGCGCAGAGGCCGGAGCCGGCCAGAGCATTTCCGCCCGGAAAACCTCGCCGCCGTCACGAGCGAGGTCGAAACCTACAAGAGGTTCATACTCCTCGTCGAGGAGGTCACGGAACAGTCGCTGGAGGTGTCAAGGCTGCGCCACCAAGCGGATTGACCAACCCCGCGGCGGCCCCAACGGGCCGATGCGGGAAAAAGGCCAATGCAAAAAGGCCGCGCCCGGTATTCTCTTTTCACATATACACATTGACAGTAACAAATCAAATGCCTAAATTATAGATGTTATTTCGAATCGGGGAGGTAAACATGTCATTCGTGCGATTACGTCTTTTATTCGCTTTAACCTATACGCTGGTTTCACCACTTGCGTATGGAACCGATGACCTGCTGTTACTCTTGCAGACATCGAGCACTAACAGTCAGACCCAAGCGGACCTGTCTTGGATGTCTGCCCCTGAGAGTTTCTACGAGGTCCTGACGGCCACAAACGTGGCGGGCCCATGGATTGTGGCCCATTCGGTGCCGTTGGCTACGACAGCCCTCACCGGCAAGATGCGGTCGCTTTCATCGGACAAGAACCGATTCTTTAAAGTCCGAGAATTAGACACGAGAGGGCCAACGATCCAATACCGGTATCCGCTAAACGGGATGGTCGGGATTGGACGCCTCGCTCCCATCGAGGTCACGCTGGAGGATGAGAGCGGCATTCGGACCAATGCCTTCCGCCTCATCGTCAACGGGGTCTCGTTGCTGCCGGCAAACAACGCGAACACCCGGGTCACGACAAACTCGTTCACCTATACGCCCACAAGCGCTTGGGGCGATTACGGCACTACCGTGACGGTCTCCTTCGTCTGCTTCGACACGAGAACCAACTCGACGGTCGAAAGCTGGTCGTTCAGCCTCGAAGAGCCCGTCACCGTCGCCGAAAACGTGCTGGTGGTCGGGGGAAGCGCGCCCGCATCGAGCCTTCGCCCGCGCCCCATAAAGCCCCTTGCCTCCGAACTCGCGATCATCGAGATCGCCAGCGACCGGGTGGTCTTCTCCTACTCGGGGGCCGCACACGGCATCACGCCGGGCATGCTCCTCGTGAACGACGACGTTGAGAACCTGTTTTACCGCCGCGTGACCAGCCTGCAAGAGGACACCTTGTTGAACCGCCTGACCGTTTACACGACCGACGTGCCTTTAACGGAACTGCTCACAAGCGGCACTTTCGAGAGCAGTCAATTCGAGTGGGTGGACCCGGGCAGCGGTGCGGCGGTGCAGTCGCTGAGCCCTGACGCACACGTGTTGCCGATCCTCAACAGCTATTCATACACCTACGGCGTGTACAAGACTTTTCCAACTGCTGTCGTTCAATCCTCTGCAAACAACGTCTCGTTCGATGGCGTTATCAAGCTCAACCTGAGAGAACTCGCGAATTTTTCATTCGCCATCAAAAACAAAAAGATCGAATGTTTAAACACGCGGATTACCGAATCTCGCGACGTGCAAATGAACGGCCATCTGACTTTCGGAGGCGCAATGACGGGGCAAGCGGTCAAAGTCGCCGACATGGCGTCCATGTACGGTCTCTCGGCCCCCGTCTTCTTAGGCAGTATAGTGGGCTATTGGCAAGGCGTTCCCGTTGGTGTCTCTTATTATCTCAATCAGGTTGACCTATACGCGGAGGCAGTGTCCGACAAGGCCGTTTCTTCCGACCTCGACGTGTCTGAACTCACACAATGCGTGTGTGCCACTGACATCGGGCACCAATCCAACCCCACCTGCGAGTCTTTTTCGGCCCCGTATACCCAGCAGAGAGCCTCAGGAGGAAATGGCTTTAGCGGCAAAATCCACGTTTATCTGAAAACAAAGTTCACCGTCCGTTTCCATGGAATCGCAGATATCTCACTGACAATGGGAAGGGGACCGGAACTCTCCGGCAGTTGGCACGCGGAGGAGGGCCGGTATCAGTTCAGCCTCTGCGACCGCTACAGTTTTCATTCCGAACTGGCCCCCGTCGGCAGCAACACGTTTTACGTAGGCGGAACGCAACAGTCCTGGCCCCTGCTTCACCGCGTGATCCCCGTGACTGTCTGGCTCTGGCCGGAAGCGCCCATATCCCAACCCCGGTTCACGCTCCAACCGGTCGGCGTCACCGCAACGCAAGATACAACAGTCGTTCTGTCGGCCTGCGCCAGCGGGTCTCCCGAACCTCGCTACGAGTGGTACCAAAACAACGATGTCCTCCCCGGTAAAACGAGTCCCATTCTCTCCTTCACCATGAGACCACAGGCCATCGGCACGTACAAGTGCAAGGCTCTGAATCCGTTCGGTTTTAGATACAGCGACTCCGTAACGGTCAATCTCGCGACACCCGCATCGGAGGGCATGGTTCGCATACCGGCGGGAAGCTTTCAGATGGGAGACACCTTTGCGACGGAGTGGACCGGCATAGAAGGTCTGCCCGTCCACACGGTCTACCTCGACGAATTCCACATCGACCGCTACGAGGTCACCTATGAGAAATGGACCCAAGTCCGCGACTGGTCATTGACTCACGGATACGATTACACGTTCGCCGGAAGCGGAAAAACAAATTACCCGGCTTACGGGATGTGCTGGTACGACATGGTCAAGTGGTGCAACGCCCGCAGCGAAATGGAGGGACACCTGCCCGCCTACTATACCCTCTGGGATTTCAATCAGGTCTACAAGTCCGGGCAGCATGCCCCCTACTGCAACTGGAAAGCGAACGGTTACCGCCTGCCGACCGAGGCGGAGTGGGAAAAGGCTGCCCGGGGCGGCCTGACCGGGAAGCGCTTCCCGTGGGGCGGCAACACGATCAGCCACACTTATGCCAACTACTGGTCCAGCATGAAGAATTGGATGCCCTACGACGTGAATCCGACGGACGGATATCACCCGGATTATATGGCGGGCGGATCCCCCTACCTCAACCCGGTCAACGCCTTCGCGCCCAACGGCTACGGCCTTTACAACATGACAGGCAACGTGGCGGAATTCTGCTGGGACCGCATGGATTCGAACTGCGGATATTATTCCACATCCCCCTTATCCAATCCCCGCGGCCCCGACGTCGCCACAACCCCGCGCGTCCACCGCGGAGGCGCATGGAACCTCGTGTCCATTTTCGGCTTATGCTCATCCCGCGACTGCGAACAACCCTATGTCTCCAGTTCAGCCTACTGTCTCGGGTTCCGGGTTGTGATCTCCGGCCAGAAATGATGTCAAGCCGCCACGGACGGGCACATGCTGCTAGGGCAAACACCATCAGGGCAAGAAGTTGACCGTTCCGCTCAGCGGGCTTGTGCGGAAGTTGCGGGGAACGGAGGAAGAGCAAGCACCTCCTGTCCGTGTTTCGCATTGCCCGGATCGGTCGCGAAAAACGTGAAATGGAACTCGGCAGACCCCTTCTTCTGTTCCATCTCCAAGACATAATATCCGCTGGACTGGACGGGAAAACTGGTCGAGGGAACACCCACCGTGCGTATCCCGTCCTTTGTCTGTTCCGCCCGCATCTGGTGGTAATGCCCATAGACCCAAGCCTGGAATGCACCGGCCTGCCGCAGATCTGCGTCTGCGGGGTTCCGGTCGACCGGATGATGTCCGCAGACGAACAGCGGTTTCGACGCATGGTTCTTCAGGACAGCGTTCAGCCAAGCTTTGTCCCCCTCCCGCACCCCGCCGAACCAGTCGGGGCTGCCGATGCCGACAGTCTCGATCAAGGCAAAGTCGGCCAACGGCAACTCGATGAGTTGCGTCACCGCACCGCCCAGAACCGCGGTCCGGGTCCGGAATTCCGGCAGGGCCTTGAAAAAAGTGTCGGCCTTTTCGTGGTTGCCGAGGGTCAGGTAGTACGCAATCCCCGCCTTGTCCCACGGCGCAAGCACCTCTCTGAACAACCGGAACGACTCGACCGTGTTGTTCTCAGTCAAGTCACCGAGCAGCAAGACCGCGGCAGGACGCGGAATCATCTCCGCAATCTGCCGCACACACGTTTTCAGGTCCCTGAGGGCATCGTGCTGTCCGCGCGCCAAACCGCGGCTGTCGATGTGGGTGTCACTCACAAAAACAACCTTGTTCGAATCAACCGGCACGCGCGGCTCCTGCGCAAAGGACGACAAACCGAAAACCAGCACGAGTCCTAACCTCATGAGCCGCAAACACAGCATGCTTTTCATATCATCGTCCCTTGACTGCCTTGCCATCCATTCCCGCTTACCGCGCCACGCTCAGCCGCACGCGCGTTCAGCGCTTCAGCCACGACGCCGGAACCGGCTGGCGCGCCAGCCCGGGTCCCGAGAGCTCGAGAACCGGCGCGACGCCGCGCCAGACCACCCACGGCGACGGATAGCCCCACCAGTAGTCGATGCGCTGGAGCTCGATCTCTTTTTCACGCGCGTCGGCAAAGACCACCTGCAAACGATGCGCTCCTTTTGCCAGCGGAACCGACCACAAACCCAAGCCATGCCACATCTGTCCCGGACGCCACTCCTCGCCATCCACAAAAACCCGAAGGTCATACCCCGGCTCGCATCCGTTATGGACACTCTCCTTCGGCGCGTGGAACGTGTAGACACCCGTTTCGGGCACGTCGAGATAGCCGCTGTAACGGACCGCAAAAGGCCCGTCACACTGCCGCATCCCCACGTCGAACAGACGAGACACCGTACCCGACCGCTGCGCCGGCATGCGGTCGGCCGAACCGAACAGGCGCATCCAGCGCCCTTCCAAATAGTCGTAGGAGAGTCCCGGTTGCAGAGTCGCGACCGCCGCAGCCGGACGCACGGGCTCCTTTGTATACTGCGCGAAGCTCACATCGCTGACGCGCGTGCCGTCGGTCGCAAAAGGGATCTCCGTTTGACCGGGACGAAAAGCACGGGCCTGAATCTGACATGACCGGTCAATTGAAAACGGGCCCGCGTACCGAGGCGAAGCCGCCGTCGGCTCGCGTCCGTCCAGCGTATAGCGGATCTCCACGCCCGGTGTCTGAGAGACAATAGAAACCGCCAACTTGTCCACAAAAACCGCTGTTTCCGGCAAGAAGGAAGGAGGATCAATCGGCCGCAAGACCGGCGTCAGCTTGGGCGACTTCAATCGCCGGGTCACGTCGAATTCGCAGTCTTCCAGCCCGAGAGTCATCCGTTTTTTACCGAAAAGAACATGGCCGCCTCCCAAAGCCAGGCCGCTCCACAGCGACTGGTCAGCGGACTGGACCGCCAAGGAAAGCCGTTCGGGCGCGGGAGATGCCGGCGCGCCGCCACAGCGGAGCGGCACGCGGAAATAGACTGACTGGCCGTCAACCGTCACAGCGTCAAAGCCGGTCTCCTCTTCCGTGCGGACGCCGCGGACATCGCGCAGTACCGATGGTGCAGCAGCGTCACGCCTCGGCTCCATCAGGCTGACCAACACCGTTTCGCCTTGCGCGGTCCACTGCGCCTTAACGCAGGGGCGGCCCTTGATCGGGCTGAGCGACTCATACGCAAGGCCCTGACAGCCGAACTGGCGGACCGTCAGTTGCGCGCCGTTTGAGCGCGACAGCCGGAACTCGCCGCGAGCGCCGTCGAGTTCGGCTTGGGCAACCGGGACCGTCGGCAACAGAAGATAATTCGCGCTCAACCGGTGCGAAGCGCCGTCGGCAAACCGCACGCGGTCAACAACCACCAGCAGCCGGGGCTCATGCATAAGCACAAGCTGTCGGGTCGTGTACACGTTCGTAACCGCAACACCGTCGATCTTCAGCCGTTTCCGAGGATTTTCGCCTTTCGAATATTCGAGGTCCCAATTCTGATAGGCGCCAGCGAAAAAACATTCTTGATAATCGAAGCGCGACGAACAGTGAAAGCGGTTCGGCAACGGTTTTTCGGGCGCTTCCACCAAGCGCTCGGTCTTAGACCCCGGCTTCCAGCCACGCGTCTGAAACGACTGGCATTGGTTCATTCCGTCAACCCGCAGCGGTCGCGACAGCAGCAGCGGGCCGCCGAAATCCCAATAGTGGAACTGGGTGTCCCAGAAATCGGTCCCATACCAACTTTCGCCCAGCGTGTCCATGTAGCGGTCGTTGGCGCTCCCTCCCGGAGGCTGGCAGACCATCTCGACGAACGACGCATCGCGTGACCAGTCCCGGCGAAGATAGTGGATGCCCGCGTAAGGCATGTAGTCGCAGACCGTTTTCGGGAGTCCCTGATAGCTTCCGGGATAACAGTTCGTCACCACCGCATAATTGCCCTGCTTACGTTTGTCGAGCGCGTCGTACGGCCGGCCTCGCCCATAGACGGTGTCAATGATCGCACGCACGTCAGGTTCACCGAGGATCGTTCCAGCCAGCGTCTCGCTTCCCGGCGAATCGGTGTATTCCGACAGAAAGGGTTTTATGCTCTTGTCGCCCGGCTGGCGCATGAGAAGCTGATGCATTCTTTCAAGATATGAGTCTCCGTCTTCACCCGAACGGTGCTCGAGTCCGCACGGCGCAATGAAACGGACCGTGTACCGTGCAGCCATGCGGTAACCGTAAAGGAAATAGTTCTCCAACTCCGGCGTAAACCAAGCCGGCTGATCGCGCTTCATCTGCATGTAGCGGTAGGCCGGCATACCGAGCGGACAAGGCACATGCCCCGAGTCGGCGACCTCGATCATCGAGCCGTCGCGCGTCATGGCCAGCGTCCAAAGCCGCTGGAAGTGGTCCTCCATCTCCCGCCCCATACGCTGGCCCACATAGAAATCGCCCAGCAGCTTCGACACAAAGTAGGCGCCGCCCCAAATATTGAACTGATGATTGAAGACCGTCCGCCGCGCCAGACGCCAATAGACCGGAGGCGCCTCTTCAGCGTAGAGGTCCAAGAAACGGGCGAGCGTGAGCGCCGGCACCTCGTCGACAAAAGACGGGCGCAGCTTCTGCGTTTCCCGCAAGTCGCGCATCATAGCGACAAATTCGCCCAACTGCGAAAGCGGAAAATAGTCGCGCCGATCTCCGCCGTCGGCCCAACGCTGAAAGAAGATCGAACGCTCGTCAAGCAGCTCTGCCCAGCGGTCGAGGTACCTGCGCTCGCCGGTCGCGGCGTACGCCAGAAGCAAACTGCGGGGATGCGGCTCATTCCAAGGAATGCGCGACGCGCTGAAGTTCAGCACTTCTCCCGGACGCTCGACGTTCACAGTCCGCGCCTTGCGATCCACTCGCCTTCCATTCATAAGATCCTCGGCCGTCATGATGGCCCCAGACTTGGGATCCGCCGGGAACAGATAGAGCGGCCCCACGGGAATCGCCGTGTCAAAATAGGCCAGCCTCTTCAAAAGAAACACGCGTTTATACGACTCCAGCGCTTCCGCGAAGCGTTTTGCTGCGACCTGGTCGCGAACCGTCTCCAGACCGGGACCGGCAAGGTCCAGATCGGCAAAAAAACGTTCCGCAAATGAAGCCAGCGCCGCAGGCGTATTTCGCCGGGCAAACTCGGCCAGGCGGGGCGGCTGTTCCTGATCCGCCGGAACGGCCGTCGGACGGACCGACAGGAAGGCCGTCAGGAACTCGCCCAAGCTGAACCATCCCCGCGTCTCGGACTCCACCCTGCGTCCCAAAAAGGCACCCTTTCCAAGCTCGGGCTCAACCGTCATCACCCCTTTAGCCGCATGGTACTCTGGCGAGAATAGCGTCACCAACTGCGAGAAGACGACGCGCCTCTCCCCATCCAGCACGCTCACTACGCGCCAACCGTCGGGGTCGTCGAACCATTTCCGGATCATCGGATTGTCCCAGCGCGACACATGGAACGTCACCTTGTCGATCCGTACGGTTCCGCCCAGGTCGGCCTCCATTCCCGCCCAGCTCGTGCCTGGATCTGGGGGGCGGGTCGTGCAGCGTTGCGCCGTGTTGGTGTTGCCGTCAACAAGATTGCGCCGGATGCTCATCGTCTCGTCCGCGCCGTAAAAGCCCCACCCTTTACCGGAACTCAGCATTTCAGGATGACCCCGCAACAGATTATTGCCCGCTGAGAAGACCTCCCATTCGCAGTTTTCCATCGTGTGGGTCAAGGCATCGAGGCGCACATAACGTCCCTCGACAGCCGCCCGGGAAGGGAGAATTCCCACCAGGACCGCCAGCCCCACAGCAACCCCATCCGCCTTTAAGCTCACCATATGGTCCCCCTGTATGATCACTCCGACACCAGCAAAACACTATCCCGCGACCGGAACAAAGGCCCGCCCCCCAGACCCCATGCACAAGGGACGGAGGTGCTCCCTACCGTCCGCAGGCGCGCACAAAAACCTCTTTTCCGAAAGAACCCTCACCGCTCCTCATGAAATACAGGCAGTCCTCTTAACATTTGCCAAAACTTGATCCGCTTGCCCGCCAGCAACAATGCGGCCACGAGCATTGGCGAGAGACGAGAACAACGGCCAGGAGCGGAAGGCTCCCTCAGTCCAGTACACCGTTGCCTGTCCCCGCTATTCCAGCAGAAGCACCGTGCCACCCGGAGCGTAGTAGGTCGTGATAGCCGTCGCACTCTGGTGCACGTGCCAGTCGAGCGGCAAGCTCTGAACAGGCAACGTCCCCTGTATCGCTCCTCCTGAACACTGAACGAGGGTGTGGATCAGCGCAGGGTCAAGTCCGGCTGGAACTGAGGCGAGAACAGCGCCTTCCCCGAAGGCCAGGTCGCCGGAGACCGACAGCGTTCCCGTGCGGCCGTTCGACGCGGTGAAAGTCAATGGCTTGGCAATGGTGACGGGTTGCCCAAAAGCCAGAGTCCCCTCTTCCAGCACGTAGCCGCCTACGGCAGAATCGGTGCCGGTCAAACGGACCGTGCCGGCCCCGGCCTTGATAATATCGCCACTGCCCGTGAAGGCGCCGGTCATGCGCACAAGGCCGTTTTGAACGGCGCTCAGGGTCACGGCGCGCGACAACGCGATGTTCCCTGTAAAGACCGACTCGTCAGCCGTGTTGCCTCCGATGAGGCTGCGCCCGGCGCTCTTGTTGTCGACAACGTTGATCGCGTTGGTGACCGTCACTGCCCCGTCCGTCAAAACCTCAACATCCGGTTCCGCCTCGGCCTCGTAGTGGAAGGCGATATTATGGTTGCTCCAATTCAGCCTGAACTTGGTGTTGAGCGGGCTCAGGTCTTCATAGTTGAAGAGGAAAAGGGCCTTACCAGCGTTGGCGGCACCTTCCGCGACTTTTACCCGCAAGCCGTGGACAAACTCATTCGTCTCATTCAGGTCTTCGGCACGCGTCCAGATGTTGGAGGCGGTCATCACGTAGATGCCGTTCCGATAGGCGTTCAACATCTCGTTCACAAGGATGCGGTCCCCCGTCACGGGCTTCACACCGTCCACATTGGGCGCGGACGTCTTGAACGTGTAAGTGCCGCTGCTTCCGTTCGTGCTCCAAGTGTCTCCCGAGACCGTTGCGGGGTTGACCATCGCAAGCAGACGCACATTCGTCGAAACAGGAACGACGTCGCCCAGCACAATCGGCTTGGTGCCGGCCGCATCTTTGTTGCTTCCAAGCAGAAGGCGCCCGTTCCGCACGTACACACCCTGCTTCATGGCGGTGTTTGTGGCGTAAAGCCCCACATCGCCCAAACCCAGAATCTGAACGGGAAGCGTGGTGCCGCCGGCGACGGTGCCTGTGAAACGCGCCAAGCCGTTTGATGGTGCCGTCAGGCGGTATTGATGCTCGTTCGGAAATGCACCTTCGTTGCCGAGCGAGCCTGAGAAGGTGACGCTGCCCGGCCCCGACAGCCCCACGAGAATCGGCATGGTCGGATGTTGGTTCGCGCTCACATAATCGTTTACACCT
>Ga0209066_10005095_pt1 | contig 14033 bp, 13 predicted proteins | sample All_14_2_FD_187198 | JGI IMG/M metagenome (GOLD analysis project Ga0209066, IMG submission 187198) | Freshwater microbial communities in response to fracking from Pennsylvania, USA - Allegheny Zone_MetaG_DW_15 (SPAdes) (version 2) ...
GGTACAGGGCGAACGAGGTCCACAACGGAGCCACCTGGGGAATCACGCCCCAGACGATCTCATGCAGGCCCGATCCGCCCGTGGCGCGGACGCCCTCGACCGGGCCCTTGTCGATCGATTCGACGGCCTCGGAGAACAGCTTGGCCAGGACGCCGGCGGTATTCAGCGAAATCGCCAGGACACCGGCCAGCGGGCCCAGGCCGACGGCGACCACGAACAGCAGGCCGATGACCAGATCGGGAATGGATCGCAGCATATCCATCACCCGGCGCACGGGCCACACGACCCAGGCGGGGGCGATGTTGCGCGCGGCGGCCAGCCCCAGGGGAATGGCCATGAAAACCGCCAGGAAGGTGCCCCACAGGGCGATCTGGATGGTCTGGAACATCTGGGTGACGAACAGACGCCAGTCGCCGAAGTCTGGACGCAGCAGGTCCCGGCCCAGGGCCTCCATACTGCTGGAGTTGCTGGCCAGGCGCGGCAGATTGGGCAGGTCGACGTCGGTGAAGCTGACGATCAGGGCGACGGCGATGCCGCCCCACAGCAAAAGGTCCATGGCCCAGGCGGCCGCCGACTTGGTCGGCGGCTTGGGCACGGCGGTGGGGGCGACGACGGCGGGGGTTGAGGTCAAGGCCGCACCTGACGACGCGCGCGCAGGGTGCTGAGGTCCGCCTCTGCGGCGGCAGCGGCGGCCGTGTCGCCCTTGGCGCGGGCCTCGCTCAGGGCCTGATCGGCGACCATCTCACGGACCGGGTCCAGATAGGTGTCGTCGGCCGCGCGGAACTGGGAATAGTTCAGCCCGGCCAGGACGGCGCGCTGGCGCTCGGCCTCGGCCCCCTCGCCCTGGCCATAGCCCAGGAAGAAGACGCGGATCTTTTCCTTCAGCACCGGATCCAGGTCGCCGCGCAGCACGATGCCGGATTCGGGGATGGGCGGCGAGAACCAGATCTCTTCGATCTGGCTGGCGATCTGTGGGTTCTGGCGGGTCATGAAGACGGTGTTGACGGTGTTGGACGTGGCCACGTCCACCACGCCATTGGCGACGGCGAAGGCGTTGGCCTGATGGTTGGCGGAGCGCACGGTCTTGAAGCACTGGGCCGGGACCACGCCGCGCGCATTGAACAGGAAGGTCAGGGGGGCCAGGGTGCCCGACGTCGACTGGGCGTCGCCGATGCCGAAGTCATAGCGCCGCCCGCAGGCCATGACGTCCTCCAGGGTGATGCCCGATCCCCGACGCACGATCAGGGTGGAGCGATAGCTGTCGCGCCCCTCGATATCGACCGTGCGGGCGATGACCTCGGCGTCGGCGCGGTCGATCGCCTCCAGCATGGGCTTGGCCGAAAACCAGGCGACCTGGGTCTGGTTGCCGCGCATCGCCTCGACCAGGACGGTATAGTTGGACCCGAAGAAGGGCTTCACCTCGACCCCGATCGCCTTGGACATATCTTCCAGCAGGGGTTCCCAAAGGGGCCCCGACGACGCCTGGCCCTCGGCCGACAGGATGGAGAAGGTGATCTCGGTCGGGGCCGCGCCCGCAGCCTTGTCTTCACCGCCGCAAGCCGCCAGGCCCAGCAGAGACAGGGCACCGGCGACGGCCATCAGGCGGCGGCTCAGGGTTTGGGTGTTGAAAGCGGTCATGCCTTGGTTTCCCAGAACGCGTCCTCGAACTCGGGACCGTAGATGTCGATCAGTATGGCGGTGTCCAGGCCCGTGGCCGGGCCGTCGTAGACGATCTTGCCCGCCTTCAGCGCGACCACCCGGTCGCAATAGCGGATGGCATAGTCGACCTGGTGCAGGGTGACGATCACGCCCAGGCCGTCGCGGCGGTTCAGCTCGACCAGCAGTTCCATGACCTTGCGGGCCGAAACGGGGTCCAGCGAGGCGACCGGTTCGTCGGCCAGTATGCCCTGCGCACCCTGGACCAGGGCCCGGGCGATGGCCCCGCGCTGTTGCTGACCGCCCGACAGGGTGTTGGCGCGCTGGGCCGCATAGTCGGAGACGCCGACGCGGTGCAGGGCCGCCATGGCGCGGGCCTTGTCCTGCGACGGCCACATCCCCAGGGCACCGCGCCAGCCCGGCAGACGGCCCAGGGCCCCCAGCATGACGTTCGAGAACAGCGACAGCCGCCCGACCAGGTTGAACTGCTGGAAGATCATGCCCAGCTTGCCGCGCGCCCGGCGCACGGACCCGGTCACCCGGCCGTTCTGCTGGACCGTCTCGCCGAAGACCTCGATCCGGCCCTTGCCGCCGTCGATGGGCTGGAGCCCGGTGATGGACCGCAGCAGGGTCGACTTGCCGGACCCCGACGGCCCGATCAGGGCGACCATCTCACCGGCGGCGACCTCCAGCGAGACACCGTCCAGCGCCTTGCGGGCACCAAAGGTCTTGGACACGTCGCGAACGGACGCGACAGCGGCGGAGGCGGTTGTCATGGACACGCTGTCTGCTGTGGCAAGGGCGCGCCGCATGGCCCGATTGCGGGCCGACGGCAAGTCTTAATGGCACGGCGGCGGCGTTTGCGTCCAGCATCTCGGCGGGGGAGGTTCGCGCCGATGGCCTTCGGTGGGGACCAGGAGAGGCATGGCGTTGATCCGACGGCGGAACATCTGTGGGATGCACGGGCCTTCGGGGCCACCTTGCCGCAAAAATACCTCTTTACATGACAGTCCCGTGACCCTACATCGCGGCTTCCGGCGGACCCCGTAGGTCTATACGTTTGCGCTGCTAACGCCGGCTAGGTTTAACAATTACAGGGGTTTACGTGAATTGCGCACGTACACATTTCCCCTGGACCTGGTCCGCGAGCGGTCCCCTGAACGTCCCGTCGCTCTCGTGCGACCGCGTTCGGTTTCCGTAGCGGCGCGCTGGTTCCAGGACAATCTAAAGGCTGACGTCTTCTATGCCGTGAAGGCCAACCCTTCGCGGTGGGTCATTGAGGCCCTGAAGGACGCCGGGGTGAAGGGTTATGACGCGGCTTCGATCGCCGAGATCGAACTCGTGCGCTCGGTCGATCCCGATGCGCGGATCGCCTTCATGCATCCGGTCAAGAGCCGGACGGCGATCACTCGCGCCTATTTCGATCACGGCGTCCGCACCTTCTCGCTCGATTGCGAGGATGAGCTGCAGAAGATCCTCGACGCCACCGGTGGGGCGAGCGACCTGAACCTGCTGGTCCGCATGGCGGTCTCGGCCGACGGCGCCGCCTATTCGCTGTCGGGCAAGTTCGGCGTATCGACCGATCAGGCGCCGGCCCTGCTGCTGGCTACGCGCCGGGCGGTCAAGGACGGGCTGATGGGCGTCTGCTTCCACGTGGGTTCGCAGTGCATGAGGCCGACCGCCTATCAGGCGGCCATGGCCCAGGTCGGTCGCGCGATCAGCCGCGCGGGCGTCATCGTGGACATCGTCGACATCGGCGGCGGCTTCCCGTCGGTCTATCCGGGCATGGTTCCGCCGGACATGAGCGAATACGCCGACGCCATCCATCGCGGCTTCAACGAGATGCCGGTGTCGGAAACGACCGAGCTGTGGTGCGAGCCCGGCCGGGCCCTGGTGGCTGAGTCCTCCTCGGTTCTGTGCCGGGTGGATCTCAGGAAGGGCGACGCCCTGTATCTGAACGACGGCTCCTATGGCTCGCTGTTCGACGCGACCCATTCGCGCTGGCCCTTTCCGACCAAGCTGGTCAGGGACGGCGTGGCCTCGGGCGAGTTGAAGGCGTTCCAGTTCTACGGACCGACCTGCGACAGCATCGACCATATGCCGGGCCCCTTCTATCTGCCGGCCGACATCCGTGAGGGCGACTTCATCGAGATCGGTATGCTGGGGGCCTACGGCGTGGCCATGTCCACCGGGTTCAACGGCTATGGCGAGCACGATCTCGCCATCGTCGAGGACGCGCCGATGGCGTCGCTGTACGGTCTGGCCCCCCGCTCCATCCCGACCGTGCGGACCACGGCGGAAGAGCAGGCGCGCAAGGTCGTGCGGTTGTCACGTCCGAAGGGTAAGGCCGGTCAGCGCAAGAAGGCGCGGCGGTAAGGCCTTATCGGTCAAGGTGGAACGGTTTGTGCCGTTCCACCGATACCGCGACCCAAGCTCGATCGATCAGCTGCGGTCTGTAAACTGGGCGTCAAAACGTGCGCGGTCGGCTTTGTGAAGACTTTCACGCGCACGCTCGGTCGTTTCCAGCGACAGTTGCCGCGCGGCTTCCGACACGGCCGATTGGCTCTCGACCAGCGACTGCAGCCCCTTCTGGACCCGGATCGCCACGATCAGATCCCCCATGCCATAGCGGACGATAGGCCCGAACACGTCCTGGATCAGGACCTCGGGATCGAGCCTCGGCCTGACGACCCTGTCATTCTGCGCGTTGGCGTCTGCCTCCGCGTCGGTTCTGCGCGCCCAGTTGTCGAGCAGCCGCACGGCCACGCCAGCCACCTCAGCCGCCGTCCCCGGATCGTTGATGCCCGGAGACAGCGCCCGCGCCGCGATCTCGCCCAGGACGATCAGGCCGAAGCGCGGATCCTGGTCGAACGTCCGCGACCGCGCGATCGAGAACGCCGCCTGCAGCGTCTCCGTCGTCTTCTCGTCCGGCTCGCCGAAACTGATCCGCCCCAGGGGCTCTCCGCGCCTGCGAAAGCTGCCGACGGGGGCCAGGATTTCGATGCAGCCGTTCTTTTCCTCGGCGAGGCGCTGCAAATGCGGGAAGTCGATGTTCTGGATGTAGCCGGTCGCAGGCGCTTCAAAGGTTTCACCCTCTAAAGGCGTGGGGATCGAAGTCGGCGGCTGGGCGGCCAGACAGTCTGCGGTGCGCTGCTCGACCAGCTCGATCATGTGTCCCACCCGGGCCAGGTTCGACAGCCTGCTCATCCAGGCCAGCAGGCGGAAGGCCACAAGGCAGACCACCACCAGACTGGTCAGATAGAGGACCGCGCGTCCTTCGGCCCCATAGAAGCGGGCATGGATGGCCGTGACCGCGACCACGGCATAGAGGAAAGCTCCGACGAAGGTGGCCAGCGCCTTCTGTGTCGACTCGTCGGACGTGATCAGGACCGCGACGCGTGGCGAGGCGGCTTGCGACACGGCGGTGTAGGCACTGACCCAGGCCCCCAGGGAGAAGGTCGCCACGGCCAGAAGGCTGGAGGCCAGGATGGTCAGAATGGCCTCGACGGATTCCCCGCCCAGTCGATCGGCGACCTCGCGGGGAACCAGGGGGGCCACCAGGGCCGCCGTCAGGGCCGCCGCGACGCCGAAGCCAGCATAGAGCCCGGCCCGGAACCATATCTGGGTGCTGAGCACCCGCCAATAATATCGCCAGCGGTTCATCAAGGCCCCCTCAATGTGGTCCAGAAGGCGTCACATGGCGTCCTGTTCCGGTAAAGGTTGGCTTTGGCGGCTTCGCGGCTTGAATCTCGCCGCTTTCGCACCCTATTAGGCGCCTCCCGGCGGTCGCTCCGTCCCGACCGGGCCCCTATGGATCGACGGGCGCTCAAACCAAAGGGAAACCCTTGCAATGAACGCTCCCGTTCAGACCAACACCAAGGCCGAACTGCTCCAGAACGTCGTCGAACATATCGACATCACGTCCTTCGACGCCCGACCCATCGTCGACGCCATGCGGAAGATGAGCTTCAGCTCGCGCGACACGGCCCGCGCCGCCGACATCTTCTCGATGGCCATCGAGGACAAGGACTGCTCGCCCTGGCTGATCCTGGCCGGATCGACCTCGGCGGGCGGCTGTATGCACGTGTACCGCGACATGGTGAAGTTCGGCATGATCGACGCGGTCGTGGCCACCGGCGCCTCCATCGTCGACATGGATTTCTTCGAGGCCCTGGGCTTCAAACACTATCAGGCCGCTGGCGAGGTGGACGACAACGTCCTGCGCGACAACTACATCGACCGGATCTACGACACCTATATCGACGAAGAAGAGCTTCAGGCCTGCGATCACACCATCCTGGAGATCTGCAACCGGCTGGAACCGCGCGGCTATTCCAGCCGCGAGTTCATCTGGGAAATGGGCAAGTGGCTGTCGGAAGGTAACGCCAAGAAGCCCGGCAGCCTGATCCAGACCGCCTATGAAGAGGGCGTGCCAATCTTTTGCCCGGCCTTCGTGGACAGCTCGGCCGGGTTCGGTCTGGTCAAGCACCAGAAGGAGCGGATCGCCGAGGGCAAGCCCTACCTCATGATCGACGCCGTGGCGGACTTCCGCGAACTGACCGACATCAAGATCGCGGCGGGCGTCACCGGCCTGTTCATGGTCGGCGGCGGCGTCCCCAAGAACTTCGCCCAGGACACCGTCGTCTGTGCCGAGATCCTGGGCATCGAGGCCGAGATGCACCGCTATGCGGTCCAGATCACGGTCGCCGACGTGCGCGACGGGGCCTGCTCGTCCTCGACGCTGAAAGAGGCCGCCTCCTGGGGCAAGGTCCAGACCACTCACGAGCAGATGGTGTTCGCCGAGGCCACGACCGTCGTGCCGCTGATCGGCTCGGACGCCTATCACCGCGGGGCCTGGAAGAACCGCGACAAGCGCCGCTGGAACAAGCTGTTCGGCAAGTAGAACCAAGTCCGGCGTCTTTTCGACAAGGCCCTCCGACCGTGATCGGGGGGCCTTGAATCCTTTTGCCGGGGGTGTCACCCCTCCGCTGCCAGCCCTGTCAGCGGGGCGTCGCCTTTTCCCACGAGGGGAGAAGGGTTCAGGATCGGAGAGCCCATGAAGACCCGTGCCGCCGTCGCCTTCGAGGCCAAACGCCCGCTGGAGATCGTCGAGGTCGATCTGGAGGGGCCGCGCGCCGGGGAGGTGCTGGTCGAGATCAAGGCGACCGGCATCTGTCACACTGACGCCTATACGCTGGACGGGCTGGACTCGGAGGGCATCTTCCCCTCGATCCTGGGCCATGAGGGCGCGGGCGTGGTGGTCGAGGTGGGCCCCGGCGTGACCAGCGTCGCGGTCGGCGATCACGTGATCCCGCTGTACACGCCGGAATGCCGCCAGTGTAAATCCTGCCTCAGCCGCAAGACCAACCTGTGCACCGCCATCCGCGCGACCCAGGGCAAGGGGTTGATGCCCGACGGGACCAGCCGCTTTAGCTACAAGGGCCAGGCCATCGCCCACTACATGGGCTGTTCGACCTTTTCGAACTTCACCGTCCTGCCCGAGATCGCCCTGGCCAAGATCCGCAAGGACGCGCCGTTCGAGAGCGCCTGCTATGTCGGCTGCGGGGTGACCACCGGCGTGGGCGCGGTCGTGAACACGGCCAAGGTCGAGCCTGGGGCCAATGCCGTCGTCTTCGGCCTGGGCGGCATCGGGCTGAACGTGATCCAGGGGCTGAAGATGGTCGGGGCCGACATGATCGTCGGCGTCGACCTGAACCCGGCGAAAGAGGAATGGGGCCGCCGGTTCGGCATGACCCATTTCGTCAATCCGAAAGACGTGTCCGACGTCGTCGCCCACCTGGTCGAGTTGACCGGCGGCGGGGCCGACTACACCTTCGACTGCACCGGCAATACGAAGGTGATGCGCCAGGCGCTGGAAGCCTGCCACCGGGGCTGGGGCGAAAGCATCGTCATCGGCGTGGCCGAGGCGGGCAAGGAGATCGCCACCCGCCCGTTCCAGCTGGTCACCGGCCGGGTCTGGCGCGGCAGTGCCTTTGGCGGGGCCCGCGGCCGGACCGACACCCCGCGCATCGTCGACTGGTACATGGACGGCAAGATCGAGATCGACCCGATGATCACCCACACCCTGCCGCTGGAGCGCATCAACGAGGCCTTCGACCTGATGCACGCGGGCGAGAGCATCCGCAGCGTGGTGGTGTTCTAAGTCAGTTGCAATAAGCAACGGACAGCGTTAGCGTCGTTCCACAATCGGGGAGGACTGGCCATGTTCACACACGTCACCGTCGGCGCGAACGACATCGAGGCGTCGCGGAAATTCTATGATGCCGCGCTGGGCGCGCTGGGCGTCGATCCGGCCAGCGGCCCGGATGCCAAGGGCAGATTCTGGTGGCGCACCCGCATGGGGGCCTTTGCCCTGGGAAAGCCCATCGACGGCGAGCCCGCCTGCCACGCCAATGGCGGCACGATCGGCTTTCACGCCAGGACGCCCGAGATGGTGCAGGCCTTCCACGACGCCGGCGTCGCGGCGGGCGGCACGGCGATTGAGGATCCGCCGGGGGAACGCGACGGGCCCTTCGGAAAGTTGATCCTGGCCTATCTGCGTGACCCGTCGGGAAACAAGATCTGCGCCATGCACCGGCCAGGCTGAGAGGGTCAGCGTTTCACGTCGGCGTCCTCGAAATCCTTGGGGTCCCAGCCCATGTCGCGGGGGCCATGGCCTTCGAAATCGGCCAGCTGGTCGGCGACGGCCTGGCGATAGGCTGGGCGGTCGGTGGCGCGATCCAGATAGGCCTTCAGGATCGGCCATCCGCCCAGCATATCCATGCGATCGACGATGATCAGAACCCCGGCCATCATCAGGTCGGCGACCGTGAAGGCGTCGCCGACCAGCCAGTCGCGCTGGCCGATCGCATCCTGCAACTGGTCCAGCCGCTGGCGAAACATCGGCAGGACCTCGGCCTCGCGTCGATTGCGCGCCTCCGCATCGGGGATGAAGTAACGCGCTTCGACCAGGTTGGAGACATAGGGTTCGACCGAGTTCAACGCGCCGAACACCCAGGCCAGGGCCAGGTTTCGATGGCCGGGATCATCCGGGATCAGGATCCCGGCCCGCTCCGCCACCGTCCAGACGATGGCCCCGGTTTCGAACAGGGTTGGCCGGCTGTCCTCCTCCATGGCGGGGACCTGGCCGAACGGCTGATGGCGTGCCTGAAACCCAGCTGCATCGTCGCGCCCCCCGAGCAGCCGAACGCGATAGTCCCAGCCCGCTTCCTTCAGGATCCAGCGCGCGCGATAATCCCGGACCTGTCCACGCGGCAGGGCGGGCACCCATTTCAGGGCTGTGATGGTGATCATGACGGGCCTCCTGCCTGATGCAATCCGCAGCCCGGAGGGCTTGTTCCCGGCAGCGGCATCCGCCACACCGACGGTCATGACATTGATGACGACCAAGACCCACGCCGTCCACGGCGGCACTCTGCGGTATCTGAAGCCCGACAGTGCGGCGACGGGCACGCCCATGACCCTGTCGGTGTTCGTGCCGGGCGGGCCGGGGCCGTTTCCGGTGCTGATCTGGCTGTCGGGCCTGACCTGCACCGAGGACAATTTCACCACCAAGGCCGGGGCCTATGCCGCCGCAGCCGAACACGGCGTCATCATCGTCGCCCCCGACACCTCGCCGCGCGGCGAAGGGGTGGCGGACGATCCGGCCTATGACCTGGGGCAGGGCGCGGGCTTCTATGTCGATGCGACGCAAGATCCGTGGGCCCCGCATTTCCGCATGGAGACCTATGTCACGGACGAGCTGATCGGCCTGATCGATGCCGAGTTTCCGACGACGAAAGTGCGCTCGATCAGCGGCCATTCGATGGGCGGGCACGGGGCCCTGACCCTGGCGCTGCGGCATCCGCATCTGTTCCGCTCGGTCTCGGCCTTTGCCCCGATCGCCTCGCCGACGCGCTGTCCCTGGGGCGAGAAGGCCCTGGCCGCCTATCTGGGTCCGGACCGGGCGGCCTGGGCTGATCACGACGCGGCCCTGCTGATCGAAGGCGGCACCGGCCAGGGGTGTTTCGACGACATCCTGATCGATCAGGGCGACGCCGATCCCTTCCTGGCGGACCAGTTGAAGCCGGAACTGTTACAGGCTGCGGCCGATGCGGTCGGGCAGCGGATCACGATCCGGATGCAGCCGGGATACGACCACTCCTATTTCTTCATGGCCAGTTTCATCGCGGACCATGTCGGTTTTCACGCGGCGCGGCTGAAGGGCTGATCTCGAATGACCAAACAGCTGGATCCCATCCGCCCCGAGCATGAACCGATGTTCGCCGCCCTGTGCACCGAACTGGGCTTCTGCCTGCACGACAAGGGTCAGAAGCGGGTGGTCGCAGCCCTGCCTCTGGGCCTGGACGCGGCGGTCAAGGCCGTGTTCGAGGCCGAGGGCGTCGATCTGCTGAATGCCCCCGGCGACCTGCGGCGCGCCGTCCGCGACTGCCTGAAGGCCAATCAGCCCTAGAGCGAAATCGGTTCAGGTGCGCGCACCTGAACCCAGATCTTCGCTCCAGAATTCCAGTGAGAGCCTGATTCACGGCATCGGCGGAATCGCGAAGCGATTCCACCTCAGCCGATCAGGCTCTAGGCGTGAGATCGGGCCGATCAAACAGATTCAGACGCCATCTCGGCGCGCCGACTAATCCGCCTTCAGGTTCTCGACCACACCGCGCAGCTTGGGCGGCAGGGGTTTGGGGCGGCGGGTTTCGGCATCGACATAGACATGGACGAAATGGCCGATGGCGGCCGGCACGGCGGTGCCGCGGCGGAAGACGGCAAAGCCGTAGGTGACGCTGGAATTGCCGATGCGATCGACCTTGATCCCCACCTCGATGACGTCGGGAAAGGCCAGGGACGAGGTGTAGCGACAGCCCGAATCGACGACCAGGCCGATCGATTCATCCAGGGCCCCGGCGACCAGAAGGTGGGCGTTCACCGCCGAGTCCACGAACTCATAGAATTTGGCATTGTTGATGTGGCCGTACTGGTCGTTGTCGGCCCAGCGGGTCGAGACCATATGAAAGGCCTTGTAGGTCGCGCGTTCGGCCAGCGGGCCATCGTCTCTGGCGGGCATGGAGAGTCCTTTTTCGAGGTGCTACCGCCTCCGACGCGGTCGTCGGCTGCTTGAGCACGGGCTGGTTCTAGGGTGCTGTCGCCGCCGACGCGGTCGTCGGCTGCTTGAGCAAGATTTCAAGATCAAGGCTCGGGCTTGGCTTGCGTCGCGTCAAGCGCCTAGCGTGCGCCGAATGGAAACTCTGGCATGAAAACACGCGCTGCCATCCTGAGGGCGACCGGTCTGGCCCGGCCCTATGCCGACAGTCGACCGCTTTCGATCGAGACCATCGACCTGGATCCGCCCGGGCCCGGCGAGGTGCTGGTGGCGATCAAGGCGGCGGGCCTGTGCCATTCGGACCTGTCGGTCATCAACGGCGACCGGCCGCGCCCCCTGCCCATGGCCCTGGGTCACGAGGCGGCCGGGGTGGTCGAGGCCCTGGGTCAGGGCGTCGCGGACCTGAAGCCCGGCGACCGGGTGGTGATGGTCTTCATGCCGTCCTGCGGTCACTGCAGCCCCTGTGCCGAGGGACGACCGGCTCTGTGCGAGCCGGGCGCAGCGGCCAATGGCCGGGGCGAGCTGCTGGCCGGAGGGCGGCGCGTCCATGCGGGGCCCGAGCCGATCCATCACCACCTGGGCTGTTCCGCCTTTGCCGAGCACGCGGTGGTGTCGCGGCGATCCCTGGTGCGGGTGGACGACGACCTGCCGTTCGATCAGGCGGCCCTGTTCGGCTGTGCCGTCCTGACCGGCGTCGGGGCGGTGGTGAATACGGCGGGTGTGCGCGCAGGCCAGTCTGTGGTGGTGATCGGCCTGGGCGGTGTGGGTCTGGCCAGTGTGCTGGGGGCTCTGGCCTGTGGGGCCACGCCCGTCGTGGCGGTCGATCTGGACGAGGACAAGCTGGCCCTGGCGCGGACCCTTGGGCCGGTGGCGACGGTGAATGCGGGCGATGCCGATGCGGTCGAGCAGGTCCGGGCCCTGACCGGCGGCGGGGCCGATGTGGCGATCGAGATGGCGGGGTCGGTGCGGGCCCTGGACGCCGCCTGGCGCATGACCCGGCGCGGGGGCCTGACCGTGACGGCGGGCCTGCCGCCGCCCGATGCGACCCTGGCGGTCAATGTCGTCTCCCTGGTGGGCGAGGAGCGCACGCTGAAGGGCAGCTATATCGGCACCTGCGTGCCCAGCCGCGACATCCCCCGCTATATCGCCCTGTTCCGTCAGGGGCGGCTGCCGGTCGATCGCCTGATGAGCGGCTCGGTGCCTCTGGACCAGATCAACACCGCCTTCGACCGGCTGGCCGAGGGCCGGGTGGTGCGCCAGATCGTCAGCTTCGACGGCTCATAGATCGTCGCGGCGACGCCGGTTGCGACGATGACGACGTCGGGCACTCAGGATCTGGGGGCCCATGACCAGGGCCGCCACACCGCTGAAGGCCAAGACAAGCACGACGATGGGGATCATGGGTGAGTCTGGGGGCTGAACCGGTCCAGCCGAAACCTGCCGGGGCGATAACGCTATTGGACCGAGCCTGACCGTGGAATGTCCGACCGTCCCGATCCTGGAATTCGCGGATCAGTCCAGCTTCATCATCCAGCCGTTCCAGCGGCGACGCGCCAGTTCGACCCGGCGGCCTTCGGCCCCGGCCAGGGCCGCCATCCGATAGGCCCCCGGCGAGGTGCCATAGGTCGCGCTGAACGCCCGGCTCATATGGCTTTCCGTCGCAAAGCCATGAGCAGTCGCCAGGGTGGCCAGCGGGGTGGCGATGCCCTCGTCCAAGGCGGCGCGCAGGGCATCCAGCCGCACGGCCTGGATATAGCGCGACACACCGCCCTGACGCTCGTACAGCCGGTACAGCGCCGATCGGGACAGACCCACCGCAGCCCCCAGGCTTTCGGCCGACAGGCTGCGGTCGGACAGATGGACGGCCAGATAGCGATCGACGGCATCGCGCTGGGCCATCTCCTGTTGCAGGGCCTGGCTGCGAGGGCTCGGCCGGGCCGAATGCCAGGTCGCCCCCAGAATCTGGATGAAGGCGCGGCACAGGCCGGGGACGGCCGCGGGGTCCAGCGTCGGGGCGCGGTGGGCCAGGGATGTCATGAAATCGGCAAGCACGTCACTGCGGGGCGAGGTCACGATCCGGCCGTGCGCGTTCAATATATGCGTCCCCAGCGCCGCCTCGATCAGGTCTCGGGCCACGCTGACGGTGACGAGGACCGCCTCGTCAACCTCGGTCCGGCTGGGTTTGAGCATATCGGTCAGGATGACGTCGCCAGCCTGGGCCGGTTGCGGCTCGGCCCCCGCCATGTCGACGATCTGGCTGCCCGACACGACCAGGGTCACCACGAAATGATCGAAACCGTCGGCCTGGACCCGGCTCTGACGGGCATGGACGACGCCGGACAGCCGCCGGTGAAACAGGATGATCCGATCCAGGCGGGTGGCCGTCAGTTCGGCGCGGAAGGGGCCCTGACCCCGCGTGACGTCCGAACCCGAGGCATAGAGATCACGATAGCGGACGAAGGCCTCGGCCTCGTCCAGGCCTTCGCTGGAAAAACGGAACTGCTCGATCATGGACTTGCCGGATCTGATACCAGCCGCGTCGCCTCGGCAAGTCTGCGCCAGGCGGTGCCTCCCAACAAGGCCGCCGTCAGCACGATCAGCCCCGCAGCCCCCATGACCGTGACGAGCGCCAAGCCCAGCCCTGTCGCCTGGGGAAACAGCCGGTCGCTGACCACCCCCGTCAGCAGGGGGCCCATGGCCGACCCCAGCACAGCCACGACCGCCAGATAGAGACTGGTCATGGACCCTCCTTCCTGCGGAGGACTGAGCGGAGCCAGGGCGGCTAGCGCCACCAGGGCCGCCCCGCCGGCGCCCAGGGTGATCAGGGCCAGGCCCAAGACCGCTGCCGAAGGCTCGCGCGCCAGGGCCAGCAGGGCCGCCCCGGCAACCGCCAGCAAGACCCCTGCGGACATCAACGGCCCCGGTCCACCGCCACGCGCCAGCCTGCGATCCAGCAAGGCCCCGGCTCCCAGATGGCCCAGCGGCGCGGCGATCAGGACCACCACTCCGGCCAGCAGGGCACTGGACGCGGGCGTCAGGCCGATCGACCGGTTGAAGACGGACGGCACCCAGCCCGCTGCCGCCTGGACCATCAGGATGATGGCCGACGCCGCGACGAAATGCAGACCCAGCCCCAAGGGATGGCGCAGGATCCGCGACAGCGACCGTCGCAGGCCCCCCAGGCGCGGCGGGGCAATGTCGGTGGCCCGCAACTGGCGAAACAGGAAGAGGGCCAAAAGCAGATTGGGCAGGGTCATCA
>Ga0209066_10005099_pt1 | contig 14024 bp, 9 predicted proteins | sample All_14_2_FD_187198 | JGI IMG/M metagenome (GOLD analysis project Ga0209066, IMG submission 187198) | Freshwater microbial communities in response to fracking from Pennsylvania, USA - Allegheny Zone_MetaG_DW_15 (SPAdes) (version 2) ...
TTACATAATAAACCTCAGTCAGGAAGGCAAAACTTTAGGCAGCCGGAAGCTGATTGTAAAATAGTAAAGGATTTCATTTCTTTTATTACTCATTTCTTTTTGCTTTCCGGAACAAACTGCTTTTGTATTGAAAATCTCTTTATCAACTTTCTTACTGTCATCGCTTTAAGCGAAACCATAAGTTTAAACTGCATTCCTGCTGAACCTTTTTTTAGAAGCATTTGTTTTTAGGTAAACAAATACTTAAATATAATGGTAAACACTTCAATGTGGATTAAAGCCCTGAGGGTAATTCCGCAGATATCAAAAGCAGAGTGGAATACACTCGATGTAATTTCGCGTTGGCTCATTGCCACACGTGCAGCTGTTTTTATAATGACAGCAATGGCAGCAGCCATAGGCGGACTGTTAGCCTATAGAAGCGGTAATTTTTCGTGGGACCTTTTTATCCTTTCGCTTCTGGGGATTGTAATGGCACATGCCAGTAATAATCTGCTCAACGATTTGGTTGATCATAAAAAGGGAATCGATAAGGATAATTATTACCGTTCGCTTTATGGTCCGCAGCCGTTGGAGCACGGATTGCTCAGCATGAGAAGTTTTATGGCATACTTCTATATCACGCTGGGAATTGCGCTTGCCATAGGTATTTATCTCTCGGTGGTTACAGGAGTTGGCGCTTTGTGGTTGCTTGGCGCAGGTTTATTTTTCCTGTTGTTTTATACATGGCCTCTGAAATATTACGGTCTGGGCGAACCTTCCGTAATATTGGTGTGGGGACCACTAATGGTAGGTGGAACCTATTATGTGGTTTCGGGCGGACAATGGGATAACTGGGTGGTTTTACTCAGTCTGGTATATGCTTTAGGGCCAACCACTGTTCTGTTTGGAAAACATACTGATAAGCTTCCCGAAGATAAAGCAAAGGGCGTACGCACGCTTCCTGTAGTTATTGGCGAAAAAGCAGCACGCTATTCCACCATTGGTTTCTGGGTTTTGCAATATACTTTTATTATTACGCTTGTGTTAACAGGCTACCTGGGACCGGCAATGCTTATTGTGCTTCTGGCTATTCCTAAATTTATGTGGGCAGCAAAAATATTTATGAAACCACGCCCGGCAGAAAAACCAACAGGTCCTTCGGGCGAAGGCTGGCCGTTGTACCTGGTGTCGCATGCTTTTATTTACAACAGGGTGTTCGGAATGTTATTTGTCCTTGGACTGGTTGTTGATGTTATTCTGTATAAATTGGGTTTCGTGTGGAATTTGTTGTAGTCGGGAGTAGGGAGTAGGGAGTAGGGAGTCAGGAGTAGGGAGAATGGGAGATTGGGAGAATGGGAGGTAGAAGTTGTAAGTATCAAGTTTTGAGGTTCTTATTTCGACAAGAGTTTCATTTGGTTCCACGGCCTTCGCCTTGTCGCCCTTCTAAGAGTCAGAATCAATAATATTAGCATACTAAAAACCCTGCGGTAGGATACCTGCAGGGTTTTTTCATTAAAAGGAATGGCGTTTTTAATCCTGATAGGATGGAAAAATAAGGGGAATATTCGATTTTCTTTTTTTTGTTAAAAGGTTGATATCCATTCAGTAAAGTGTTAAATGATTTCAACTTTCCTTTGTTGAAAAGTTATCGGTGAATGGATATTGGCGCACGGATAAGCACCGTATTTTTAATCAAGCCAAAAACCTATGTCCGAAGCGCCTACTATTGATCAGCTTAACCTGTTAATTCACTTGCTCGACGATCCTGACCAGGAAGCGTTTCAGCAGGTTTGTACCGATATTCTGGCCATCGGAGCCAGTGCCGTCGAGCCTCTCGAAGAAGCCTGGCTGAATGCCAGCGACCAGCTTACACGACAAAGAATTGAAGAAATTGTACATAACATTCAGTATGTTAGTCTTTTTGAAGAAATGACAGAGTGGGTTGCCGATGGAAGCCGCGATTTGCTTCATGGTTTTATGATTGCGACCCGTTTTCAATATCCCAATCTCGACAGCGAAAAAATGCTGGCGGAGCTCAACAAACTCACGCGGAGTGTATGGCTTGAGCTTAATGATAATCTTACGAGTCTCGAAAAAATTAAAGTACTTAATCATGTTATCTTCAACGTTTATGAATATGGCGGAGAGATAAGTGATATTCATGTTTCGGATCATTTTTTCCTCAATAACCTTTTACAATCGAAACATGGAAATGCCGTTTCAATCGGAATACTTTATGTTATAGTTGCCGAAAAACTCATGTTACCTGTAAAAGGCGTTGATCTGACCGGGAATTTTATTGCATGTTTTACTCATGTTCCTTCCGATTTCAACGAAGCATATAAACCAATAAATGAAGTGAAATTTTATATAAACCCTTTTTCGATGGGAGCTGTTTTCACAAAAAGGGAAATTTTAATGTATCTCGACAAAGCAGGTATTGAGATTACCGACAACTGTTTTAAACCAGCTGACAATAAAACCGTGCTCAAACGCTGGTGCTACGATCTTATGAATGCATACCACGAGGAAGGTAAACTGGCTAAAGTGAAGGAGCTGAAGACTTTGATCAGGATTTTGAGGTAGATTAAGGATCCAAAATGCCAAATCCCAAGATCCAAATTCCAAGAACCAAACTCTTCAAACTTCTCAAACACTTCAAACCAGAAACCAGAAACCAGAAACCCTTCCAACCTGAACCCTACCGATAATAAGCTTCTAAAAATTTGGTGATATTATTTTCTACACGAGCTAAAACGTTGCTTACATCAGCACGTTCGAATTTCTGTCCGGTGATATTTTCGTAAAGTTCGATATAGCGTTCCGAAACAAGGTTTACAAAATCATCGTCCATTACCGGAATCGTTTGTCCGTCCTTACCCTGGAAACCATTGGCCATAAGCCATTCGCGTACAAACTCTTTCGAAAGCTGTTTTTGTGGTTCGTTTTTCGACTGACGTTCTTCGTAGCCTTCTTTATAAAAATATCGGGATGAATCAGGTGTGTGAATTTCGTCGATAAGGAAAATTTCGCCGTTGGCTTTTCCGAATTCATATTTGGTATCCACCAGAATCAATCCCATGCCTGAGGCAATCTGTGTTCCCCGCTCAAAAACGGCCATGGTGTATTTTTCGAGCAGTTCATAATCCTCAGCACTTACAAGTCCCTGTTTCAGAATTTCTTCCTTCGAAATATCTTCATCGTGACCCACTGATGCTTTGGTGGTTGGCGTAATGATAGGATTAGGGAACATATCATTTTCTTTCATTCCATCGGGCATCGGAATCCCGCAGATGCTGCGTTTGCCCGATTTGTATTCGCGCCAGGCATGACCGCTGAGGTAACCACGTATCACCATTTCTACCTTAAAGGGTTCGCATAGGCGCCCGACGGTAACCATTGGATCGGGAGTGGCGATTTTCCAGTTGGGCACAATATCAGCGGTGTCGTCGAGGAATTTGGCTGCTATCTGGTTCAAAACCTGTCCTTTGTAAGGGATAGCGCGTGGCAGAACCACGTCAAAAGCCGAAATACGATCGCTGGTGACCATAATCAGCAATTCGTCATCAATATTATATACATCGCGGACTTTTCCGATATAAGTGCTTTTAAGTCCTGGAAATGTGAAATCGGTGCGGGTGATGGCGTTTTGCATAGGAGTTGTTTTTTTTTACTGAAATGAAACCACTATCGGCTTTTTTACAATTGCAAAATTACAAAGGAAAGCGATCGTACTGAGTATAAAAACGGTTATGAGCGATGAATGTTTTCAACAATGATGTTAATAAGTCAGGATGCTTATGGCTGCATTATCCTTTTCTAATCATTTGCCTGCAGTTTTATAAACCGTGCTTTAAACACACTTTTCTTATCGTAAACAGTTAAAATATACAATCCTGCCGGAAGATGTTTAACATTTATAGTTGAAGAACCGTTTTCAGGATAACCTAGCCAGACTATAGAACCGTTGCTGTTGCTGATAGTAACCAACGATTTTGAACCCGGGAAATCGCAGCTCAAAACATCAGTTACCGGGTTAGGGAATATTCTCAAATTATTGATCTCGGGTTGGTCGATCCCAAAAACACCTGGATTAAGCGAAATTGTTTTTACTGCATCAACAGCTACAGGCATTTCTGCCGAATTCGAAACGCGGAGGTGAAGCAGGTATTGGCCAGGTTTCAGACCAGTGGTATTCCATACAGCCAGGGTATCGTTTCGTTTTTCGGTTGTAATTTTCGGTGTAATTGATATCATAGTGTCATTTTCCGGAGTGGAATAGAAAAGCTGGTACCATTCCATATCGGGGTGTGTGCAGTCGGGAGCGCGGTCAATAAGCGCCCAACCCATTACTGGTATTGCCGAATTGATGCTGCCGGATGATGGCGACGCGATATTTACATTCCACACACTTGCTTTATGGAGAGCAACCGGCTCTTCGGGCAAAGATGATTGTACAGCCATCAATGTTGAATTTCCGATGGCAAGTGCAGTACCCATGGTAAGCGGCGAATAGGCATAAATCAATATGCCGTTTTTTTCGCTGCGTACATATGTGGTGAGCGGGGTTTGAAACGCCATGAAAAAGGTGGTGTCATTAGCCCACATAAATCCGCCGCTGCCATCAACAAATACCGAAGTTGTTGATACTTTAGATGTTCCCATCGATCCGATTTCACCCAAAATGCAACCGGAAACCGAGATATCACTTTCTTTCATCGAATACAGGCTCCATGTTTGTACCGAGGAGTTTCGCAATCGTAAGTTTCTGTCGCTGAGCGAAGAAGTAAAATCAGTATAATCCGAATTGTTTACCAATCCGTTTACATTTACATGCTCTGGTGAAAGGAACCAAAGGCCGATAGCGCGGATTTCAGAATCGGAAATATCCACATCAGAACCGTTGGCAGGCATTAAAGCCCACATTACATCGGAGCAGTTTTCCAGTTTTATTTTGTAATCGATATTACTGATGCCCGGCAAACCATCATTAAAATTATAATCCGGAACATTGCCGGCAGGAGGAAAGTTAAAGTGAAACTTGCCGGTTTCAGGAACCTGATGCCATAACAATACAGTATTAGCATTTTTAAAATTGAGCTCACACTTGTCGCCGGTAACAAATTCGCCGGCCAGGTTGGTGCCGTTGATAAAATATTTAGCCTTTCCGGAAAGTCCGTTAGTTGTGAATCCTATTTTTTTTACATCAGTAAAATCATACGTTGACGAATCTGCTGCTACCATATTGTGCGACAGTCCGCTGAAATCGAGAGTAACATGAGTGAATTTCACTTTTCCGGCACCGGCTGCTACTATTGAACGTTGATAAAAATATTGCTGAGGAATGTACAGTGTTGATGAATCGGCTGTAATTTCAGCTGTTTCGCCCCACACATACAAATCGCCTAACAATGTAACATTTGCATTTTTAAAACGTAGAATTCCGTCGCCAAAAACAAGTATATCTACCTCACACAGCCATTCTCCGGTTATAGTAAGCGAATCGCCGGGTGTTGCGCCTATAATAAGTATGCTGTCGCTTTCGGGGGATTTGCCGGGAAGCTGGTTAGGAAACAGAGTTGTATTCCTGAATTTTTGCAGATACTGCTTAACGCCAGTCTGCATGCCTTCAGCTGATCTGCTTTTTGAAACATAACAGCTTGCTTTCCATGGCTGGATTTTATGTGCTGCGGTATTGAACTGATCTACAGCGTTTAATAGTCCGGTTTGCTGAGCGAAACATGCTTCGGCTGTTATTAGTAAGAACAGGAGTAATCGGAAGGCTTTTTTAGGCATACGCAAATTCAATTTTTAATTTTGAATGAACTCAATTCGTTTTTCATCAAAAATATATCGTCCCTGACGGGACTTAACCCAAAGGGGTAATAATTCTTCTACCAATATCCAGTCCCTCCTGGACTGTCCCTCGGGATTATTAATAATTGCAAATTATTATTGGTAGTAATCAGTATTCAAATCAGATTAAAGTCTAGTAGTCCCAAAAGACTAGTATATTTCTACCAAATATACAGTCTGTCAATGGTTTAATGTCCCGTTAGGGACAAAATGTTGGTAGAAAAACAGCAAAAGTCAGAATAAAGTCCCGTTAGGGACGATATAATTGCCAAAAGGGAATTTCTATTAATTGAGTTTTTAAAACTCGGTTATTTTCAAATAAAATCCTTTTGAAGAGTAATTTGTTTCAGAAACCAGTGCTTATTTAAATTGTTGATTTCCAGTCCGCAATAGCAATTGCTCCGCACGCAAATCATGCTTTTTTCTCATATGCATTAATAATCCTCGTTACCAGTTTATGCCTTACCACATCGCGGATATCGAGGGTTATAAAATCAATTCCTTTAATATTATGCAGGATTTTCATGGCCTGCACCAAACCGGAATTTTGATTTCTCGGCAGGTCGATCTGTGTTATATCGCCGGTGATAACAAATTTGGACGAGCGCCCCATGCGGGTAACAAACATTTTAAGCTGTCCTTCGGTGCAATTCTGGGCTTCGTCGAGGATGGCGAAAGCATTTTCGAGCGTGCGGCCACGCATAAAAGCAAGAGGTGCAATTTCTATGGTTCCGTCCTCGAGATACCCGACCAGTTTCTGTGTCGGAATCATATCGCGAAGCGCATCGTACAGGGGTTGCAGGTAAGGATCGAGTTTATCTTTCAGATCGCCGGGCAGAAATCCGAGGTTTTCGCCTGCTTCCACTGCCGGGCGGGTTAGCACTATCCTCCTGACTTCCTTGTTTTTCAAAGCTCTTACAGCTAAAGCAACAGCTGTATAGGTTTTTCCGGTTCCGGCAGGGCCTACGGCAAAAATCATATCGTTTTCAGCAATGCTATTAACCATGCGTTCCTGGTTCACGGTGCGTGCGCGAATCATCATACCGTTTTTGCCATGCACAAGTACATCGGCATTGGCTTCGCGAAAGGTTGAGATTACCTCGCCGGCATTACCGTTACCGGCAAGTTTGCGGATATCTTCCTCGTCGAGTTTGCCGTAATTATCAAAAAACATCAGCATGGAAGTAAACAACTGCGAGAAAGATTCAATATCCTGATCGTCGCCATTGATGCGGATGATATCGTCGCGTGCAATGATTTTTAGTTTAGGGAATAAATCGCGCAGAACACTGATGTTGCGGTCGTTGATACCAAAAATTTCGAGCGGGCTGTATGATTCGAGTGGAAATGTGCTTTCGGTCATGTATGATTTCGGGGTAAAGTAAGGGATGAATTTGTCACACAAAATTAATGTTAATTCCACATTATACGCGGATATTTTTTACTTTTGATGCTTCATACAGGGTAGGGAAAGTCAGTCTTCCGATCGTTTTGTACTATTCTGCTGACCGGCTTTAAAACAGACACTACATTAGAATATTTATACATGCCAATTATTACTTTGCTCAGCGACTGGGGACTAACCGATCATTATGTGGCATCGGTGAAGGGAGCCATTCTCAGCCGGGTGCCTGATGCAGTAATAGTTGATATTTCGCATCAGATAAGGCTTTTTGATATAAAACACGCTTCGTTTGTGATGCGCAACGCATGGCGGAGTTTCCCCGAAGGCACCATTCATATTATTGGTCTCGATTCCATTGAATCGGACAAGCATCCGCATGTAATTGTTAAATCCGAAGGACATTATTTTATTGGTGCCGATACCGGGCTTATCTCCCTTATTCTCGATGAAACACCCGAAGCCATTATTGCTATTGGCGTAAACCAGGATTCGGGTTATTTTACGTTCCCGGCCCGCGACCGTTTTGTGAAAGTGGCGGCCATGCTTATAAAGGGAGCTAAAATGGACGACCTTGGCGAAACCCTTCCCGAACTCAATCCGAAAACCCTGCTGCAGCCGGCTTTCGACGGAAAAACTATTTTCGGCCGGGTGATACATATCGATAATTATGAGAATGCATTTATCAATATCACCGAATCGTATATGCGCGAATGCATGGCCAAAAACCAGTACAGGATAGTGTTCAAGAAAGATTCGTTCCCGCTGGTGAAAGCATATGGCGATGTGCGCGAAGGCCAGCCTTGTGCATTGTATGCCTCAAACGGATATCTGCAACTCGCTGTAAACCGCGGTAAAGCGGCCTCGCTGCTTGGTATTGCGGTTGATAATGAGGTTTTGTTGATAATTGGGGAACAGTAGATTGGATGGATAGATTTGAGGATTTGAGGATATGAGGATATGAGGATATGAGGATTTGAGGATTTGAGGATTGTGGTATTGGAAGCTTTATGAGGGTTATTTGCATGTAACGAAACGCAGTTGGTAAAAGCTTTCCAAAACAGAGAACAGCGAATTATGAAACCCTGCCCGAACTAATGGTATTCATAATGTATATGTTTTCAGTTTATTTCAATGATTTGTCTTTTATGACTTGCTGAAAATAAATAGTGAAGATGATTGTATGTAAAGACCAGGTTTGTATATTTTTACCGATATATGATAGTTGAAGTGCATTTTTTGACCATTTGCCCGTTTGTATCCACCAACCGACTACTTAACAGCAATATTTCGGACAAAATATTTTGCATCCTGATATGCAGGTAATGTGTTGTTTATTATGCATTTTATTGTGTTGGGAAAATCTAACGTAGTAATGATAATCAGCAATTGCATGTAAATGTTTATTTTAGCAAACGGCGGATGTAATATTTTAAAAGAAATTTGTACTTTTACCCTTAACGAAATTTATAAGAACACTTCATAATGCAAATTAACTTATACACTAGTAAGTGCTTTTGCTAATGAAGTGAATGCAATATCCAGTTAGCGGACCTGTAATTTAATCCGTATTGATGCACTAGGAATTGAAAAGAAAGCTTGAATTTTTGAAAATCAAATGTTTTTGTAGTGTTACTGAAATCTCAGATGCCATCATAAAGAAGTTTAAATATATTGAGGAGGATATGGTGAATAGGAGATATGTTTTTAAAAGCTAATAGCCTGAATCGCAACAACGCCTGAAAGTTATAAAGATTTTTTATGGAGGATCAGATAGCGTTTTTTTTTACTCACAAACAACAAAAAGCCCATTCTGAAATATGTAAACCAGCCAACATTATATTTGTTTGTCAGGCGATTTTTATACTCTGCCGGCGAAGCTGGAATCTGGCTTGTTAACTAAAAAATACTACCGGATGAAAACTAACATTCTCAATTTAATTGATTTTCCCCGGGTAAATAAATTACTCGAAGGGTTCAATCAATCTACAGGATTTGTGACTGCCATATTAGATATCGATGGAAATGTTTTATCCAGTTCAGGATGGCGGCAGATTTGTACCCGGTTTCACCGGGTTAATGCCGAAACATCCGAAAAGTGTAAAATCAGCGATACCGTTCTGGCCGATAAACTAAACCAAGGTGATAAATACCACTACTATAAGTGTTTAAACGGTTTGGTTGATGTTGCCGTACCCATTATAATTAAAGGGGAACATATTGCGAACCTGTTTACAGGTCAGTTTTTTTTCGAAAAACCTGATCCTGCATTTTTTAAAGAGCAAGCTGCCAAGTATGGTTTTGATGAGTCGGAATACCTTTCCGCACTTAACGATGTGCCTGTAGTATCGAAGGAGAAAGTGAATGTAGCAATTGACTTTTTACTTAATATGACACAGCTTATCAGCGATATTACATTTCAGCGGCTGGAGCAGTTGCAATTGAACGAGGCGCTTCGAAAAAGTGAAATGCGTTCGCTAAGTGCTCTCGACCAAATGCTCGAAGGCTGTCAGATTATAGGGTTCGATTGGCGGTATATCTATTTGAACCGGACTGCAGAAGTTCACAACCGACGTGCAAATGATGAGCTGCTAGGTAAGCATTATGTCGATATGTGGCCTGGAATTGAAGAAACCGAAGTGTATAAAACTATCAGGCAAACACTCGAAACAAGGGTATCCGATCATTTCGAATATGAATTTATATTTCCCGATGGAAGTAAAGGCTGGTTCGATCTGAGTATTCAGCCTGTTCCGGAAGGCGTTTTTATTTTATCCATTGATATCACTGAACGTAAAAAAGCTGAAATTGCGCTGCGCGACAGCGAAGAAAAGTACAAACTCATAGCCGACAATTCCAACGACTGGATTTACTGGATCGCGCCCGAAGGGCAAATGCGGTACGTTTCGCCTGCATGTGAGCGCGTTACAGGATATACAGTTGCCGAGTTTATTAATAACCCGGATCTGAATCACGACATTGTAATTGATGTGGATAAAGAAAAAGTAGCCCGGCACAGCCAAATTATTTTAATGGACGATTCGCCACATGAACTGGAGTATCGCATTCTCACAAAAACCGGCGAAATGCGATGGATCACACACAGTTGCAGTCCTATAATTACCAAAAACGGCGAATACCTGGGCAGGCGTGGCACCAACCGTAATATTACCGAACGTAAACTTCAGGAAGAACAGCTATTCGAAAGCGAATTCAGGTTCAACAAACTTTATGAAAATGGCCCTTTCGGAATGGTTATTTCCGATCAGTATTACCGCATAAAAAAAGCAAATGCTGCATTCTGTACTTTGCTCGGTTACAGTGAAGAAGAGCTGAAAGAGCTGTCATTCGAAGCTATATCTCATACCGGTGATAGGGAAAAAGATCAGCATAATATTAAAAAACTTAACAATAATGAGATCCCTGTTTATAAGACTGAAAAGCGGTATATACGGAAAGATGGCCGTGAAGTCTGGGGCTCGCTTACTGCCACATCCACCTACGATAGCGAAGGAAAATTTCTCTATAATCTGGGTATTATTGAAGATATTACACACCGGAAACAGGTAGAGGAAGAACTGAAAAAGAGTAAAAAATTACTCTCCGAAACCGAGTCGGTAGGAAAAGTTGGCGGTTGGGAATTTAATATTGACACCATGGAGCAGACCTGGACTGATGAAGTTTACCGGATTCATGAAGTCGATTTTGATTTTCATCACAATGTGAATAAAGGAATAAATTTTTATGCTGATACCTCTAAACCGATTATTGAAAATGCAGTTAAGCGGGTAATTGAATCTGGTGAACCTTTCGATCTGGAACTGGAAATAATTACAGCCAAAGGAAATCTGCGACAGGTACATACAATCGGAAAAGCAGATATCGAAAACCGCAGGGTTTATGGCTTTTTTCAGGATATTACCGAGCGCAAACTTCAGGCGGAACAACTCTTTGAGAGTGAGTTCAGGTTTAATAAATTCTTTGAAAACAGTCCTTTTGGAATGGTAATCGCCGATGTAGAGTTTCGGTTTAAAAAAGTAAATCCATCGTTTTGTAGCATAATTGGTTATAGCGAAGCGGAACTTATTAAATTCACATTTGAGGATGTATCGCATCCTGATGATTTATCCAAGGATATGCTCTATATCAGGAAACTGATAAATAAGGAGATACCGGTGTATAAAACTGAAAAACGATATATAAGGAATGACGGACAGCTGATATGGGGCTCGCTTACGGTAGCTCCCACTTATGACAGCGAAAATAATATCCTTTTCTATCTCGGAATTATAGAGGATATAACAGAGCGTAAACGTTCCGAAGAAACAATCCGCGAACTTAATGAACGTATTTCAACAGCAACCCGTGCTTCGAAAATTGGTATCTGGGACTGGGATTTACAAACTAATCTACTGGAATGGGATGAGCAGATGTATGCACTTTACGGTTTAAAAAACGGAGAGTTTTCAGGAGCATATCAAGCCTGGGTTAATGGACTTCATCCTGACGATCAGGAATATAGTCAAATTGAAACCCGTATGGCGCTCGATGGTAAGAAAGAATACGATACTGAATTCAGAGTACTTTGGCCCGACGGCTCAATACATTTTTTAAAAGCTAAAGGAGAAGTTTTCAGGAACGAAGCAGGGGAACCTTTGCGTATGGTTGGAGTGGATTATGATATTACTGAACAAAGAGAAATCGAGCAGAAAATACGTGAAAAAGATCAGGAGTTCCGGAAACTCTCAGCTAATGTTCCCGACCTGCTTTACCAATTTACACGAAAACCTGACGGAACATATTTTGTTCCGATTGCATCCGAAGGTATCCGTAATATTTTCGGATGTGAGCCGGAAGATGTTGTTGATGACTTTACTCCTATCGGCAGGGTAATCTACCCCGAAGATGCCGAACGCGTTATCCGTGATATTGAATATTCCGCTGCGCATTTATCCTATTTTACATGTGAGTTCAGGGTTCAGATACCAGGTAGGGATATACAATGGATATTATCGAAATCCACACCTGAAAAACTCCCCGACGGTAGTATTACCTGGTATGGTTTTAATACCGATATTACCCATCGTAAGCTGGCAGAAGAAGCTTTAAGAGCAAGCGAGGCAAAATTCAGGAATCTTATTGAAAGCATACCTGTGCCTGTTACCTACCTGACTAAATCCGGCGAGATATCTTTCCGTAACAATCGTTTCCTGCAGGTTATGGGTTATACTCAGCAAGCAGTGCCTACTGTTAGTGAATGGTGGCCGAAAGCGTACCCCGACGAAAATTACAGGCAATGGGTTATCAGTGAATGGAAACAGGCAGTTGAAAATGCCAGGCGCAATAATACTGATATCGAGCCGATTGAATACAATATTACCTGTTTCGACAACATTGAACGAACCATGATCGTATCAGGAATAAATCTCGACGATAATCTGCTAATAACATTTATTGATATTACCGAAAGAAAAAGAGCCGAAGAAACAATTAAAAAATTAAATGAATCGCTGGAAGCACGGGTTGAAGAAAGAACCGCCCAGCTAAAAGAAGCCAATCTGGAACTGGAAGCATTTTCGTACTCTGTTTCACACGATTTGCGCGCGCCATTGCGTCATATAAATGGATTTGTTGATTTGCTGCAAGAGGATTATGCAGATTTGCTTCCTGAAAAAGGAAAACACTATCTCGATGTTATAGTAAATGCATCGCGCGATATGGGTAAACTTATCGATGATTTACTGCAGTTTTCGCGCACCGGCAGGCAGGAAATGAACTTGTACCAGATGGAAATGAATACAGGATTAAATGAAGTTTTGAATTTTCTTTCGAAGGACACTGAAAACCGTACCATCGAGTGGACCGTAGCCAAGCTGCCGGAAGCTGAAGCCGATCACTCTTTGCTGCGCATGGTATGGCAGAACCTGATTGGTAACGCGGTAAAATTTACAAAAGATAAAGAGCCGGCAAAGATTCAGATTGGATTCAGAGAAGATGAAAACGAATATGTGTTTTTTGTGAAGGATAACGGTGCCGGATTTGATATGCGCTATGCACACAAATTATTCGGAGTATTTCAGCGGCTTCATTCGAAACAGGAATTTGAAGGAACAGGAATAGGGCTGGCAAACGTACGCCGCATAATAAATAAACACGGAGGCCGTACCTGGGCCGAGTCGCAGGTTAACGAAGGCGCTACATTTTATTTTACATTAACAAAACCAAAACCGTAAAACAACAGGAAAATGATCGAATTGAAAAGAATTCTGCTCGTAGAGGATAATCCTAACGACATTGAGTTAACACTTGCCGCATTGGCTGAGCACAATCTGGCTAACTCTGTAATTTCGTTAACTGATGGAGTGCAGGCTATGGAATACCTTCATTACGAAGGAAAATATAAAAAGCGCGAGAAACAACTCCCTGCCGTAATTCTGCTCGATATTAAAATGCCCCGTATGGATGGTATTGAAGTTCTGCAGCAGATAAAAAGTGATCCGCTGTTAAAAACTATTCCGGTTATCATGCTTACATCATCGCGCGAGGAACCCGATTTAAGAAAATGCTATGCGCTTGGCGTAAATGCTTATGTTGTGAAACCGGTAAATTTCAAGGATTTCTTCGATGCGGTTAAACATTTAGGCATATTCTGGGCAGTTATTAATGAACTTCCGAATGGTTGATAATTAATTTCATCATAGTGGAGGGTTTCCAAAATCATAATCACATTGCTATATACTTTATGATTTTCAAAAGAACGATACACGTCCTCATGCTTATTTCT
>Ga0209066_10005102_pt1 | contig 14019 bp, 19 predicted proteins | sample All_14_2_FD_187198 | JGI IMG/M metagenome (GOLD analysis project Ga0209066, IMG submission 187198) | Freshwater microbial communities in response to fracking from Pennsylvania, USA - Allegheny Zone_MetaG_DW_15 (SPAdes) (version 2) ...
CGGCGCTTGCAGCACCGCAAGTTCGCCGCCTAACATCAACCCCCTGACGAGGTCCGCACTCCGCTAATCTACGCCGCGAGTTGTGCCGAATGTTCTGACGACGGACAGTCGCGACATCGACATGGAAGACACTGAGCAGAAGGGCGAAGGTTGCGATATCGAACAGGGAGGAGAGCGGCCCCATAATGGCCGTGTAGCGTACAAGACCGGGCATGTCCCAGCTGCGCGGACCTGCAAGATCGCTCGGATCCGCGCTGTCGAAGGGAATACCGATCTGAGAGAGATCGTAGATGAGGTTGTTGAGCAGGACCTGGACAGCGGTCAACGGCAGAAAGGGCAGCACCAAGGAGGCAAGCGCCATGGTCAGCATGTTGCCAAAGTTCGAGCTCGTTCCCATGCGGATATATTTCATGATGTTGGCATAGGTGCGGCGGCCCTCGGTGACCCCGTCGGCTAGAACGCTGAGATCAGGCGCGAGGAGGATCATGTCTGCCGCTTCCCGTGCAACGTCAGTCGCGTCGTTCACGGAGAGGCCTACATCGGCGGCGTGGATGGCGGGCGCGTCGTTGATCCCGTCGCCCATGAAGCCCACGGTATGGCCTCTTGCGCGAAGCGCCCGCACAACCCGCACTTTCTGGTCCGGCGTCACCCGCGCGAACAGATCGACAGTGTCTACGCGCGCGGCAATTGCCGCATCGTCGAGCTTGTCGATCTCCTCTCCTGTCAGCAGGCCCGCCACGGGGAGCGCCAGGCTCCCGACCAGATGCTGGACTACCGCAGCCGCATCGCCTGAGATGACCTTGATACGGATCCCAGCGGCTTCGAGGCGGGCGACCGCCTCGACTGCGCTCGCCTTGGGAGGATCGACGAACACGCAATAGCCCGCGAAGATGAGACCTTCATCATCATCCGCGTCGGCGATGCGCTCTTGATGCGGCGCGGACTTCCAGGCAATGCCGAGCAGGCGCAAGCCCTCCGATGCGCGTTGGTCGTGCAGGGTGATCAGGCGTCTCCGGAGCGCTTCGTCGATCGCGACGAGGCCGCCTGACCGGTCCTGGGCCTGCCGGCAGAGCGAGAGTATCGTCTCAGGTGCACCCTTGACGATTTCGATCCGCTCGCCTTTGCGCTCCGCGAGGACCGACACGCGCCGCCGCTCGAAGTCGAACGGGCGCTCGTCCAGCTTTGTCCAGTCGAGCAGCGGCCAGCCGGTCATGTGTGCGATCAGTGCCTCGTCAAGCGGACTCTTGAGGCCCGTTTCGAACCGCGCATTGATCGCCGCCAGTTCAGCGACGCGATCATCGTCCTGACCATCGATGCCCGGATGGCCAACCAGTGTGATGCGCGCTTCGGTCAGCGTGCCTGTCTTGTCGGTGCATAGCACGTTCATTTCACCCAGATCGTGGATCGCCGAAAGACGCTTCACCACCACCTTCGCGCGCGCCATGCGCTGCGCGCCGCGCGCCAGCGATACCGTCATGATCATCGGCAACAGCTCGGGCGTCAGGCCGACCGCCAGCGCCATCGCGAACAGGAAAGACTGGAGGGGAGGGCGACCGAGCGCCAGATGGGCCAGTAGTACGAACAGAACGAGAAAGATCGTCAGGCGCGCGATCAGCATGCCGAGCTTGTGAATGCCGCGCTGGAAGGCTGTGGGGGCAGGCGCGGCCGCCAGGGATTGCGCAATTGCGCCGAAGCAGGTTCGTGCGCCTGTCTCCACGACGAGCATCGTCGCCGTGCCGGCGATCATCGACGTGCCATGGAAGAGCGCGCCGGGAGCTTCGGCGGGAGTCGAGGCATTTGGATCGGGCCCAATGTGCTTCTCGACCGGATAGGGCTCGCCGGTCAGGAGCGCTTCGTTGACCTGCGCACCGTTGGCTGTCAGCACGACGCCGTCGGCGGGGACGAGATCGCCCGCACGAAGCTGCAGCACGTCGCCTGCCACAAGGGCGCTGACCGGGATTTCGACCAGATGGCCATCGCGAAACACCGTGGCGTGGAGCGCAATCGAGCGCTTGAGCGCCGTGGCCGTCGCTTGCGCCCGATGCTCCTGTACCATGTCGAGCAGCGTGGAGAGTATTACGACTGTCAGAATGATGAGGAAGCTCGCAAGGTCGCCGGTAATCCCTGCTATGGCAGCAGCAACGAGAAGGATGGCGACCAGCGGATTGGCAAGGCGATGAAGCAGGTCGATAAGGATGTGGCGCTGGTCTGTCGCGCCAATCTCGTTCGGGCCGTCACGCGATAGCCGCGCGTCCGCTTCGGCCTCAGTCAGGCCTTCATACGCAGACCCGAGGCGGGGCAGCAGCGCGTCCGGGCCGTACTGCCAGAATGGTCCGCCGACATCCTTGAGGGGAGAGGCAGCGGCCAAGGTTCGTGACACGTCAGTGGCCAAGAATGAGCGGCAGCTTGCTATGTGCGAGCATGCGCTTGGTGACGCCGCCGAAGGTTTCCATCAGCTGCCCGCGCCCATAAGCGCCCATCAGGATATAGTCCGCGTGCCAGTTGGCGGCTTCCTCGGCGATCAGCTGATCGGCGGCGGTCAAGCTATCATCGATGATCCGGATCGAGGCGCGGATATTTTGTCGCGAGAGATATTGCGCGGCTTCTGTTGGCTCGGTGTGCTCCGCGCCGTCGCGTACCATGCAGACCTGGACCTCTTCGGCGAGCGCCAGGAGCGGGACGCAAGCCTGCATCGTCGCCGCGGCAGACCTCTGTCCGTCCCAGGCAATGAGCGCTCGACCAAGTTTGAACCCCCGCACATCGTCTGGCACGGCGACGACGGGTTTGCGCGCTTTCATGAGGATACGGCTCGCGAGCCCACTCATGTCGGGATAAGGAAACTGATCGAGCCTGCGGTTGAGTATGATGAGGTCGGCAAGCGCTGCCATGTCGACAACGGCCTCAGCGGCGAAGCCCGTAACATCGCTCCAGCTCCACGCCACATCCTCGGATGCCAGGCGGCCTTCGAGGATGGCCTTGTTGTGGGCCTCACGGTCACGCTCGTCTGCGAGCAGCATCGCCGAGCCGGTCCCGTCATAGTCGCCGGCGATATTGGGCACTATCGTGACGTCGATGCAGGACAGGTGGCCGTTCAACGCTCGGGTCAGGTCGAGCGCTGCCTGCAGCCGCGCTTCCTGACCCCCATCGTCATGTGCCAATAACAGGATATTCTTCATGCGCGCCTCCGTTTCGATGGGTGGAGGCTATGATGCGTTCTTGGCTGCCTGTATGCGGGATATTACGGAAGGCGATCATCGTTTCATGTCTTTGATCTCCCCGTTGCAACAGGCTTCTGGACGGCGTTGCCAGAGCAATTGCACCAATGGTGACGGGATGGCACCTGCCAAAGTGCATGCACACGTCCCTAGAAGTGCTCCGTCACGTTCCGCTATTTCAACGCGTCGCCAGAGATCATCCGGCTTGTGGTGATGATGTATATCCGCTTTCCGCTGTCGCTGCGAAACGCAGAGGATTTGCTGGCTGAGCGCGGCATCGATATCTCTCACGAGACGGTACGCTATTGGTGGAACAGGTTTGGGCCGCTGTTTGCTGCGGATGTGCGGCGGCAACGCCTCAACCGCATGCGGGGGTACCGTCACTGGCGATGGCATCTCGACGAGATGTATGTTCGAATGAACGGCGAAATGGTCTACCTCTGGCGCGCCGTCGATCACGAAGGCGAAATTCTCGAGAGTTATGTGACCAAAACCCGCAATAAGGCCGCTGCGCTGACGTTCATGAAGAAGGCGCTCAAGCGCCACGGATCACCGGCCGCCATTACAACAGACGGGCTTCGGTCCTACGGCGCTGCTATGGATATGCTGGGCAATCGCGAGAAACAGGAAATCGGCCGGTGGGCGAACAACCGTGTGGAGAACAGCCATCTGGCCTTTCGACGACGAGAGAGGGCGATGCTCCGCTTCCGGCGGATGAAGGCCTTGCAGAAGTTCGCTGCCGTCCACGCCAATGTCCACAACCACTTCGCACTCGAACGTCATCTCGTTGATCGACAAACCTACAAGGAACGCCGCTCGGCAGCCTTGCTGAGTGGCAATCCCTCATGAGGGTACTGTCAAACCAAACGCACTTGCCGTTAATGGTTTGTAGTTAGACGGATTTCATGCGCCGCAGTCGTAAGCCGGCGGCTCACTGCGGAGGATGCGCCGTTAGTGGTGACCTTTGACTACCATTTTCGTAAGCGTTAGCTTGGTATCGCCAGTGGTGCGCATGGTTAGATATCAAACGCAATTTCTTTGATCGAAAAATTAACAGAGAACGACGGTCCGTCGCCCCGGCCGCGTTGGATTGCAGCTCGACTAAGGTGTTCGATCGCCCTTTCCACGGTTTTTCTGGAGGAGTTCACGTTCGAGCACCCTGACAATCTTAGCATAAGCCCGTTCGAGCCGCTCGTGCTGGCCGCGTACAACTGTGCATTTTGCGCTAAGCGCGGCCACGCGCTCAGTCTCCAAGCGACTGCGCAAATCCTCAAGTTTCGGCAAATTCTTGCTCCGGCATTGCAAGCAGGAACGCAAAGAGGGGCGCTCAGTTGCAGCGGGCGCTTGCATGCGAACTCCGTGCAATGAGGGTACCTTGCCATGGGTATACGGAAGAGTCTGCATCGATTATGTCGCCGAACGCTTTTGTGACGCGCTTTTTTTGTTCCAGGTCGCTACACGGCAGCTATCGAATTATCGGCCCTGCGCGATTCGACAGAGAGACATAAGCGCTCCCGCATCAACGGAGCGCTCAATGAAAATCGATATTCTCACATTACAGAATCTCATAGTCGCCGTCACTCTGTTCTTCTTTATCTTCGCTTGGCGGGCGCTGCAGGCACGGCCAATCAAATGAGTAGTAGCCAGATACTAGGCTATGTACTTTTGGCAGGCTTAGCGTTCTTTCTCAGTGGAACTTGGCTACGATGGCATCTCCGGCGCCAAAAGGAACGTCGTAAGCGCTATGGTCCTAAACGGTGAACCGGCGACAAGTTTGAGGTTTGAACCGCGCGGGGTGTGCCAGAGACATTGGTTTGTGAGTGACGCCGCCATATCGGTACTATTCGCGGCTCTTCGGCTTCGGCAGGCAGGATGTTCCAATAGATTGGAGCAGTCGCCGAGGGTTGAACCAATCGATCGGAGAGCGTTGTCAGAGGAGTTGCACCGATCGTTAGGGGAGGGGGCTAGAGAGTCTGTCAGGCGGATGGGGCTACCCTACAACAGCGGACGCGGCTTTCGCCTGCCCTCTTCGATCTCGCTATAGATAGCAAGCTACGCGGCAGTGACTTGGTGAAGCTCAGGGTCAGCGACATCGTCTGCGACCGGACGATTCGAACTCGAGCCACCGTGGTTCAGCAAAAGACCGGGAGGCCGGTTCAGTTTGATTTGATCGACGACGCCCGCGTGAGCCTCCTCAAATGGTTCGAACTGCGGGGGCTCGCTCGAGGATTTCGCATTCCTTAAGCGCCTCATTCCGGCAGACGGCCCCGGCCAGCTAGCCGTGACGAGGAAGCGTTCGGTGGAGGCGGCCGAGGGGCGCGATCAAAACTGCGATCCGAATTGGAGCGACATGAAGATCGACACGTGGTAATCAGTGCCCATCGCGCGAAATCTGCTCGCAAGCATTCGCCGTGACCGAGAGACACTGTGCGCTCCCGCTTGCCAGCCGAGGAGCGAATCCGATGAAAGACTTCGTATATCTGTTACAACGCGAGCAGGAAGAACTGCTGCGTGCGCAAAGCGCGTCCTGCTCCTGCAGCCGGTCTGCCCATCAGGCGCTGGCACGCGGCTATGCACGCCGTATCGGGACGCATGCCCACCCCTACCGCACGATGCGACGGGATGGATCGATGCCGTTCGATCCCGCGCCCTATGGCATAGCCGCCATTTCGCCGGACAGCGCCGTATGAGCCGGGCGGTCAACGTGACGATCGATCCGCAGGCGACGCAGGCATTGTGCGATCGTCATTCCATCCCAATTTCCACGATCGAGGGATTGCCCGCAGGTGGCACGCGCGTCGTGCTCATTACAATGGCGGCGGCGGATACGCTACGGGGACTGCTGCGCGGCAAGATTATCAATGGGCCTGTGGTCCGATCCGGCCTGCACTTGGGGCGGCGCCTGTTGCCACCTGGGCGCTGAAACATGCGGGTGATGCGCGCTCCGACAGGACGCGCGTCCGTTCCCCAAGGAGACAAGCTATGGCTGATGCCAGCGTGATGAGCGCGCATGTGATCAGAAACTGGATCGAATGGGAAATAGGCAGCACCCAGCAAAGCCGGGTTCTCGTGATCGAAACCGACGCGGAAATGCGTCCGGGCGAAACAGGCTATGACGTCGCTATTCTGGAAGAAGTGCGGACAGCCGCTGCCTTGATGCTCAATGCCAGCGCCAGTCCGATCGACCGGATACGGATCGTTCCCGTCCGTTACTGACATGCGGGACAGGCATCTCCATTCTGTGGCGTTCTACAGGCGCTGGTCCTCGCTGGCCGCTGAAATCGCGCTGACGAGCATGGACACGCGCCAGCGTGGGCGGTGCGCCACCTCCGCCAACTTCTGGAGCCGGATTGCGGACGCAATCGAAGCGGGCGATCGAACGCAAATCGATCAACTCACCCACAACCTGCTCCTCTGGCGCGATGCGCCCACGCTCTAGTGGGATGCGGTTCCGGGAGTGGTAAACGTAAAGGGTGCCGTTCGTTCGACAAAGGCCTCTTCATCCGATTGAAGGTGTCAGAGTAACCGTACACGGCTGGCGACAGGAACGGGATAGGGCAGGGCGGTACGATGCCTCGCCCCCCCCCCCTCAGCGGGACGCGGCTCGACATGTCGCCCGAAATGACCGTGCGTGCTGTCGAACTGACTGCATCGATGCGCCGACCGATGGCGAAGCTCATGATGATGCCGCCCATCACCCCGAGCAGAACAGAGACGCCCAGTGTCCACGGCACTGCAGCTTCCAGCAATTCCTCATGCTGGGCGATGTCCTCTATGTCCCTTCCCACGATAAGCCGGGCGCCTGTCCTCTCCGCCATCCTTTCTGTTTCCGTCCCATTTAAGAACGCCAAACACCGCCGTTTCCCGGCCACAGGAGATTCATTTTCCCCTTCTTTGACAAAGCCGATTTTGCGGGTGTGCCCAGCCAGCGCTTGCTTCGACCTATAAAGGACTTTGAAGCCATTATCGATCGCACCGTTGGCGAACAGGTGAGAGCAGATGGCGCATACGGCGTTGAGCTTTGGTCAGCGCTCGTCGGAATCCATTGGCACGCGGCAGATGGGGCGGTCGTTTCCTATACTTCACGCCAGGCTGCGGACCTGGTCGCCTGGGTGCGAGAAGAAGGTGACTATCTCCTGTGGTATTACAGCGGACCTATCGGTGATGTGGCTCCCTGGATCAGCATGGCAATGGCTACAGAGGGATGGACGTGGTCTCTGGCACGCTGATCTGTTTTCCACAGCCAAGCCGTTTCCGCCCTCAATGCTGCCGTTCCAGGCTTCAGAAGCCTCCTTAATTCCTGCCGTACGTTCACTGAAACCCGGCAGAAGCTATTTGCTGTCTGAGCAGTTCGAGGCATGGCTGCCATTGGTATGGCTGCAATGCCTCTCGCTCTGAGGAGTAGAATGCTCTACCATCTTCCGCATCGACGGCAGGTCTTATCAAGCGCGGTCGACTGAGAGACCGATGTGCTCCCGCTTGCGAAACGGGACGCAACCATGGTCAACGAAGTTCCAGGCGATGCTCATATTGCGCAAATCCGGCGCGAATGGGAATCTGGAAGGCTGGATCAAGCCAGTATTCTCTCGGGAGAAGCGTGCACTCCTGTTCGGGTGAAAGGACAGGCTCCTGTTCCCGTCCCCATTGAAGCGGCGCGTCCTTCTTGCCTCGTGCAGTCAGGACATTGTTTGAGCGTGATCGATCACGCCGCAAGCCAGCCTGTACGATACAGGCCATGAGAATATGCAGTTTGGCAAGAGGTGCACATTTCTACCGGGGCTGGTCATCCCGGGCAGCGGAGGTTGCTCTCATAACCGTCGATTCCAGAGCCCGTGAGCGCTGTGCGCACTCGGCCCATATGTGGTGCATGCTTGCAGACGCGATGGACGCCGGCGACCATCGAAGCATTGCGCGATTGACGCAAAATCTTGCGATCCTCGCGATCGGTTCCAGCAAGATGTGACGCCCAAAGCATCACATGCCTTCTATTCTTAAACCATTTCAGACGGAGATTTTGATGTCCCAGGCCTATACCCAGTTCCAGATAGAGCCAGATGGAGGCATGTATCGCCTACAATTCAGGTTGCAGGACGGCGCAACGGTCGAACTGATTGCCTCATTTGAGCAACTCGACCTTCTTGCCGAGGAGATCGACCGGCGTCTGGACGCTGATCAGGACTGATTCTTATTCAGCCGGGCCTCCACCGACCGCAAGCCCTCGTCACTTTCAAGGGCCAGGTCGATGGGGCGCCTGCCCAGTTCCTCATCCGGGCTATTGAGGAATTCGATTGCGCCGTCCCGGCCGAGCAAGGAAAATGCCAGATGGGTGACTGCACCTTGTCGCTGTGCAGCCTGAGCTGAAAGCACCGGGCCGGCTGGGCGCCTGCGGAAATGATTATTCAAGGCCGGCGCTATTTCGCGCCTTCTCCGCCAACTGCTGCGCCCTGGTGTTTTCCGCATGAAGAACACGCTCCGCCATCTTGCGCCAAGCCGCTTCGGATCGCAGGCAGCGATTACGCATATTGCTAAGCTTTGCTTCTCCTGCTTCACGCTGACAATCAGCCGCGCGCGCCAGATAGAAGTCGCTGTTGGCAGACATTGCATGTTCTCCCTCAGTGAATGTCAGTCAACCATGTCCGCGACAATCTGCCGGAGGTCATGCTGTGACAGTGTGACGCCAGCGGGCGCAGGAGCATGGGGCATTGGACGTAAGATACTGCGATATTTTTGAAGGTTAGATTCAAATATTTGTATAATAAAATATATAGAAAAGCGCATTATAATCCTGATGTACACACCCTGTGATGTGCTGAATTGTATCTTTGATAATTTTTATCATATAGCATGCTGCTCTTGTCCATGACTTTGCGGGCTATATACTTGCGTGCGCTAGCACGGCTTTGCACCGTCCCTCAGCCTGCCGTTTTTACCCGACACTAATCGTCGGAAAAACAGTCTCACTTGCAATGGAACAGCAACTTGCTCTGCGCAAAGGCAGAGCAAGATCGTTCTCGTCCAGATGGGCACTTACGCGCCCATCTGGAAAATCGCTTCGATCAGGCTGCAGCGAGATTAACGGCGGATTGCTTGCCGCGCTGATCCGCCTCGACATCATAGCTCAGCCGCTGGTCCTTCTGGAGCGTCGACATGCCCGCGCGCTCGACAGCGCTGATGTGAACGAAGCTGTCATTGCCGCCGTCCTCGGGCTGAATGAAGCCATAGCCCTTGTCGATATTGAAGAATTTTACGGTGCCAATCGGCATAAGATGTTTCCTTTCATGAAAACAAAAATGATCGGCCGACAAAATGTCGGCAGAGCTGGTAACAGTGTGAAGGGAAGCATCCGCCTTTGGCGTCAAAATTCCGTCGCATGCGACGATAGCATTTTCCAATGTAGGCATCGGCACTGGAAAAGTCAATTTATTCACTTACGGCTAGGGGAATAAATCAAATTTCGTCGATTAATTCGGATTATTCTGGATATCGATTTTATCCGAATAATCCTTTTCAAGAAGGTTGATCAATAACAGTCTTCACGCTTCAAACCATACCGCGATTAAACAAGCGCCTCCCCCTGCGGGCGGATGGCCAGCCAGACGATATGCCTGTCACCACGACCATTTTCACCTGTCCGCATTCGAACCTCATCGACAATGAACCCCGCTTCCTCCATGTCGTCGCCAAAGCGGCTATCAGGATAGCTCGACCAGATCGCCAGCACTCCTCCGGGCCGCAGCGCCGCATGAGAGGTGGCCAACCCTTCCATCGAATAGAGCCGATCATTGGACGCGCTGATGAGGCCATCCGGACCATTATCGACATCCAGCAGGATCGCATCGAACAATTCATGGGATTCGGCGATCCGATCGAACACATCCCCGACGCGGATAGCCACGCGAGGATCGCTGAGCGCGCCATCAAACAGATGCGCCAGCGGCCCTTCCGCCCATTCCACGACGGAGGGAACCAGCTCGGCAACGACCACCTTCGCCGCCGGCGGCAGGTCGGCCAGCGCGGTGACAAGCGTGAACCCGTTCAGTCCGACCGTATCGTCAGGCAGTCCGCTTTTTCGTGTTGATCAGCTAGACTGCCATTCGTTTATATCATCCCCAATTGGCTTCTGAGAGCCTAGGCGATCTTGCGCATTTTCTTTGAGGATCGATCGCTTTTCCCGGCGGAGTGATGTAAGCTGAACATCTCATCGTTATCGACTGGAATGACAGGGCAAGCGCTGCATGTGCTGCGCTTCGCATTGGCCCGCCTATCGGTGTTTCACCCAGCGCGCCGTGACGGCGCGCTCTCCGAAAGGATGCCGATGCCTCATGATACCAGTCTCATCACCACGATCGTCATGGGGCTGGTCCTAGCGTTTGTTGGAGGCTTCATAGCGAGCCGGATGAAGCTGCCCCCACTCGTCGGCTATCTGTTGGCCGGTGTCGCGGTTGGCCCCTTCACGCCCGGCTTTGTCAGCGACGCGGGGATGGCAGAACAACTCGCTGAAATCGGCGTGATCCTGCTGATGTTCGGCGTTGGTCTGCATTTCTCGGTCAAGGATTTGCTCTCCGTCCGCAGGATCGCCATTCCGGGCGCCATCGCGCAAATCATCGTTGCGACTTTGCTCGGTGCGGGCATGGCGCAGATGTGGGGATGGACGCCCGGCGCAGGTGTCGTGTTCGGACTCGCGCTCTCGGTGGCTTCGACGGTTGTGCTGCTACGCGCACTGGAACACCGCAACACGCTGGATTCAATCAACGGGCGAATTGCCGTGGGATGGCTGATTGTCGAGGATCTCGTGATGGTTCTGGCGCTGGTCCTGCTGCCGGCGCTTGCAGGCGTTCTGGGTGGCAACGCCAGCGAAGATAGTGGGGCAACCGGCGGCGCCATCGTATTGGCGCTCTTGCTTACGCTTGGAAAGGTTGCGCTCTTTCTGATGATTGTCCTCGTGGTTGGCACACGCGCGGTACCTTGGGTGCTGGAGCGTGTCGCACGGACAGGATCGCGCGAATTGTTCACACTGTCGGTGCTCGCGACGGCGCTGGGTATTGCTTATGGATCGGCGGCGCTGTTCGGTGTGTCTTTTGCCCTGGGAGCCTTCTTCGCCGGTGTGGTGCTGAGCGAAAGCGACTTCAGCCATCAGGCGGCGGCGGACTCACTGCCGCTGCAAGACGCCTTTGCCGTTCTGTTCTTCGTCTCGGTCGGGATGCTGTTCGATCCGGCGGTGCTTCTGCGTGAACCGCTGGCTGTAGTCGCGGTTCTCGTGATCACCCTGATCGGGAAGTCCGTTGCCGCCTTTGGCATCGTGCTCGCCTTTGGCTACCCTGCACGAACGGCACTGACGGTATCAGCAAGCCTTGCCCAGATCGGTGAGTTCTCCTTCATCCTGATCGGCCTCGGCGTGACGCTTGGCCTGGTCCCGATGGAAGGCAGGGACCTGATACTGGCCGGTGCGCTTCTCTCGATCACGCTCAACCCCCTCGTCTTCAAGACGTTCGACGGGATCGAACGGTGGCTGCAGCGACGTCCCCGCATCCTCTCGATGCTTGAGCGTGGCGGCGGGAAAGCCTTGTCCACTCTACCCGAACAATTTGATGAGGGGCCGCGCAATCATGCGATTATCGTCGGCTACGGCCGCGTCGGGCGAGTGGTTGGCAAGGCGCTCAAGGACGAAAAGCTATCCGTTATCATTGTAGAAAGCGACCGGCGACGAGTCGAAGCATTGCGGGCAACTGGCATTCCGGCGATATATGGCGAAGCTTCGACGCCCGGAATTCTCGCCGAGGCCGGAATCGCCCACGCACGCCTTCTGGTGATCGCGACGCCCGAAGGGTTCCAGACGCGACAGATCATCAAACTTGCCCGTGAACTCAACGTGGACATTGACGTTGCCATCAGGACGCAGAGTGATGCCGAGGTCGCCCATCTCGAAAGCCAGGGTGTTGGCCTCGCGATCACGGGTACGCGAGAGCTGTCGTTCGGTCTGGCGGACTATGCGTTGCGGAGCCTGGGTGTATCAAGGAAACGAGCTGCAGCAATCATACAGAAAGAACGGATATCGGGCGATGGCGGTGCATTCGAGCGGCGACCGGATGTTCCTGACCGCGAAGCCCCGGAGCTGCGCCTCCGTCGCCAGGACGATGAAGATCCCTCGTAAAGACTGTCGGAACAACCAGTGTTGAGGTAACTATCGCCTAAAAGCCGTTTCCCGGACCAATTCAGGCGTTTTCGAACCCCCGGTCCGGATTTTCGCTCAGCAGCCTGTCCCTTTCGCAGGGGGCAGACTCATTGTGAAGAGCTGCCATATCGGCAATGATGCGCGTCCGCTCGCGGCGGGCTTCGCGTCGCTCGGCAGAGAGCGCTTCAGCGCCCCATGCATTAGCCGCCTTCTCAGCCACGATGCGGATGTTCTCCAGTATCGCATTTGCTGCGCGATCGCGCTGGACGGTCTCCTGCACGCGACAAAAGGTCGATGAAAGTTCCATTGATCGTCCTTTCAAAATGCGTGATGCTCAGGTTGCAATGATCATGAGGACTGCTCGTCGCGTTTGGCCTGGGCAATTGCGTCACTCAGCTTTGAGTAGCGATAATCCTTGTAACGATATTGATCGGCCGGGATCCGCGTGATGCCGTAAAGAGCCATCTGCTCGGATGCTGCCGCTTCGTCGAGTTCGGAGGGGCCACTCACGATTGTTGTTCCTGCACCAGAAATCTGGCGCGCAGGGCATCGAGCTTCGCCTTTTGCTGGCGAAGAACACGCGAGCGATGCGCATAGCTATTGTAGCGTGTCCCCACCCGACCATTGGCAAAGTCGCTGGCCAGGGTGCTTTCCATGACATTGACTTGCGCCGCGAGCACTTCGACATCACTGGCTGAAATGGCGCAAGAAGCAATCACGGGTCTTGCGGCACTGAGATGACCGCCTTCATTCTCCCAGTTATCCTCGCGCAGTGATCGCGCAGGATCACCCAGCGCATCACTGGATACTGGATTCATGGGACGACCAAGCGAAAAGGCCGCTCTGCCCGTGCTCGTAACGGCGGTGAATAAAAAGGACATCGTTCGTCTCCATCCATGAGCGGGAGCACGAACTATCTCTCAGCCGCACTTGTGCCCGAGGCATATGGAGTGCGATACTCTTCATATGGGGTGGGCAAGGGCATATTACTATGAGCGAACGCTCTTTAATAAGCAGCGCTGCAAAATCCGCCAACCCAACGGCTTGTCAACCCAGGTCGACTTCCACGGACATAAGGTTCAGCATGTTCGCAGGCCCCGCATAATTTCCGCTGACTGGCGTTACCAAGTGGATGTCACGCCCAACTGCCACCGGGACAAGGTTGAAGCCACCGACGCTGCGATTGGTTGGATCGAAGGTGATCCAGCCTGCGCCAGGCACAAAAACCTCTGCCCAGGCATGGGTGGACCCGGCCGCATTCTGGCCAATCAGGTTTTCCACCCGATTATCGAGATAGCCCGAGACAATCCGTGCGCCCAAGCCCAAACTTCGGGCTGCCTCGATGAACAACACCGCGAAATCACGGCATGATCCTCGGGCACAGTCCAGCGTCTCCAGTGGAGATTGCGTGCCTTCATCGTCACGCGCCTGATAAGCGATCCAGTTGGGAATGCCGGCGCTCAAATCCTTGAGCAGAGCGAGCGTATCTGTCGGATTTCCAGCGATGTGTCAACGGCGGTCTAATTTCCGGCCAGCGTGGCGGAGTAAAAGCAGGCCACTGATGATGCGCGCGGATGATATGCAAAGGGCCCCGATCGGGGCCCTTTGCATATCATCCGCGCGCATCATCAG
>Ga0209066_10005103_pt1 | contig 14018 bp, 15 predicted proteins | sample All_14_2_FD_187198 | JGI IMG/M metagenome (GOLD analysis project Ga0209066, IMG submission 187198) | Freshwater microbial communities in response to fracking from Pennsylvania, USA - Allegheny Zone_MetaG_DW_15 (SPAdes) (version 2) ...
CCCCGACCCTGCCCGAGCGCGAGCCGCTGGAGCTGACCGACCGTCTGCGCCGCGCCCTGACGCACGAGACGATTTCGGGCGTCTGGCTGGGCCGCATCACCGACCCGGAGACCGACGCCCCCGGCTGGCTGCTGCAGGTGCAAGGCACCGCCCCCTTCGCCAATGTGCGGGCCGCCGTCGATATCGCCGCGGTTGGCTTGGACTTCCACGGCGAGACGCTGGACCTGTCGGTCAGCCTGCCCGGCGGTCCCGAAGGCGTCGGCCTGCGCGTGGTGTAAGGCCGGGCGGCGAACGTCACCTGAATATGGACGAGGATTGATATGACCGACGCCCGCCCGCCAGCCTTTGTGCCGACAAACATGCTTGAGCAGCAGCTGGTGGCGGCGGCAAACGGAGACGCCGAGCAGCAAAGGGCCTTCGAGACATTCATGCTCGGGGAGACCCTTTACGTGGGGACGCCGGAGGTCCCTGTCGAAAGCTCGGTCACCTTCTCGCAAGGCGAGACGATCCGGCTGATGAACATTCCGCTGGAGGATGGCCGTGAGGCGGCAGCGGTCTTCACCTCGCCCCAACGCGTGGCGGAGGCTTTTGGTGAGGTCGGCTATATCGGCATTGAAGGTCGTATTCTGTTCGAGATCATTCGGGCCACACCAGCCGTTCTCAACCCGGGCCAGACTTATGGCATCATGTGGGAACCCGAGGCTCTTGCGGCGATGCTCGGCTTGCCCGTGGAGCGGGTCGTCAAGAAGGACACCCAGATCATGCTCGGCTCTCCTGCCGAGCCCCCGACCGAGTTGGTCGGCCGGCTGAAGGCCGCTTTTGGCGCCATCCCCCATGTCGATGCCGCATGGCTGGCTTTGGCCGCATGGCCCGAGACGGGTGATCAAGCCTGGTATCTGGACGTGAGAACATCCAGAGCGGATATCGACCCGATCCGCCGGGCGCTGCCTGCGGCAATCGACGGCGCGGACATGAAGGGCAAACCGCTGGATATGGTCATAAATCCGGTGGGCCAGTCTGAGGGCGTTGGCATTGCGATTGTCGAACTGCGGTCAAGACCATCTGCTCCCGTCACGCCTGCGGAACAACCCGCATCCCCCGGAGCCACTGCACCTGCTCGAAAGAGCTGGCTGAGAAGGCTCTTGGGCTAGGCCCCCGACGAAAATCGCGGTTTCTTAACGGGTTCGCGTCAGGGTAGGGGCTGTTTCAGTCAGGATTCCCCCATGCCCTGTAATGCGTGCCGCGACGGCGCCGGCTTTGACCTGGCCATCACCATGGCCTTTCAGCCGATCGTCGATGTCGAGACCCGCACGGTCTTTGCGCAGGAGGCGCTGGTGCGCGGCGCCGACGGCAGCGGCGCGGGCGCGGTGCTGGCGCAGGTGTCGGACACCAACCGCTATGGCTTTGACCAGCTGTGCCGCAGCACCGCCATCGAACAGGCCGCGGCGCTGGACCTGACCGCCGACGGCGCCAGCCTGTCGATCAACTTCCTGCCCAATGCGGTCTATGAGCCGCGCGCCTGTATCCGCGTGACGCTGGATGCGGCGATGCGCACCGGCCTGCCGACCACCTCGATCATCTTTGAGTTCACCGAGAATGAGGCAATCGACACCGACCATTTGCTGAACATCCTGCGGTCCTACCGGGCCATGGGGTTCCGCACCGCCATCGACGACTTTGGCGCCGGGTTTGCCGGGCTGGGCCTGCTGAGCAAATTCCAGCCCGACATCGTCAAGCTGGACATGGATCTGGTGCGCGGCATCGACACCGACCCGGTCAGGCGCACCATTGTGCGCAACACCCTGGCGACGCTGACCGAACTGGGCATCCAGCCGGTGTGCGAGGGCATTGAGACGGTCGGAGAGTATGAGGCCCTGCGCGACCTGGGCGTGACCCTGATGCAAGGCTATCTGTTCGCCCGCCCCACCCTCGGCCGGCTGGCCGAGGTGGTCTGGCCGGACGGGGCGGAGGTGCAGGCTGGCGCGGTGCGCGCGGTGGGGTGAGGGTGGCTGGCCGCAGGAGCGAGCTGGACGATCATTCCGGTGACCTCACCGGAATGATCCGGTAGCCATTTTCCCGAGGTCGGCAATATAGTCGGCAACCATATCGGTGGCTCCACCAGAATGGTGACTTGAGCGGTCCGACCTTCGCGCCGCACAACATAATGTTGTGTTCCCGACTTGTTCGCATCCTGCGAACCTGGCAAGCTGTCCCTGAGTGGGAATCAGGGAGATTGCCGTGTCGGAGTATGCCCGGATGGTTGAACAGGCGGGACGCGCGGTGGCCGACAGGGCGGTGGCGATGGGCTATATCGAGAAGCCTGCTGAAGCCAGCCAGCCGACCCTCAAGCTGGTGCGCGGCGGGGCGAAGCCCGAGGCTGATTTCACCTTCATCGACCTGTTTGCCGGGATTGGCGGGCTGCGCCGCGGCTTTGAGGCCATCGGGGGGCGGTGTGTCTTCACGTCCGAGTGGGACAAGTACAGCCAGAAGACCTATCGGGCGAACTTCCCCGACGACGATCACGAGATCAATGGCGACATCACCAAGGTCGATGTGACCGACATTCCGGCGCATGACGTGCTGTTGGCGGGGTTTCCGTGTCAGCCGTTCTCGATTGCCGGAGTGTCCAAGAAGAATGCCCTGGGACGGGCGCACGGCTTTGAGGACAAGACCCAGGGCACGCTGTTCTTCGATGTGGCGCGGATCATCGCCCACCACCGCCCGGCAGCCTTCCTGCTCGAGAATGTTCGCAACCTGGTCGGCCACGACAAGGGTAAGACGTTCCAGACCATCAAGGACGTGCTGACCAATGAGCTGGGCTATACGATCGACTTTCGGGTCATCGACGGCCGGCACTGGACGCCCCAGCACCGCGAGCGGATTTTCATCGTCGGCTTCCGCGAGGACCAGGGCTTCCGTTTCGACAAGATGCCCGTCCCCGATGCGGCGCCGAAGCTGCGCGACATCCTGCATCCCGGGGATGGTTCGGAAGCGCCGGACCAGAGGTTCACGGTCGGAAACTCGGGGCGGGTGTCGGACAAATACACCCTGACGCCGCACCTCTGGAACTACCTGCAGCGGTACAAGGAAAAGCACCAGGCGGCGGGCAATGGCTTTGGCTTTGGCCTGGTCGGGCCGGACAGTGTGGCCCGAACCCTGTCGGCCCGGTATCACAAGGACGGGTCCGAAATCCTGGTCGAGCAGGAAGACGGCAAGCCGCCGAGGCGTCTGACCCCGCGCGAATGCGCCCGGTTGATGGGGTTTGATGATCCGCAGGGCAATGACTTCATCATTCCGGTGTCGGACACCCAGGCCTATCGCCAGTTCGGCAATTCCGTGGTCGTGCCGGCGGTGAAGGCCGTGGCCGAGCATATGAAGCCCCTCCTGCTCAAGGCCGTGAAGAAGCCCATGGCGGCCTGATGGCAGATGTCGTCGACCCGGCGACGCGCAGCCGGATGATGTCGGGCATCCGGGGCAAGAACACCCGGCCTGAACTGCTCATCCGCAAGGCCCTGCACGCGCGGGGGTTTCGCTACCGGATCCACTGCAAGGACCTGCCCGGCAACCCGGACCTGTGCTTTACGAAGTATCGGGCGGTGATCTTTGTGCACGGCTGCTTCTGGCACGGCCATGGCTGTCACCTGTTCAAATGGCCGACGACCCGACCGGAATTCTGGCGGACCAAGATCGATCGGAACCGGGAGGTCGATGCCAAGGCAATGGCGGAGCTGGCGGCAGCGGGGTGGCGGGTAGCCACGGTCTGGGAGTGCGCGCTGAAAGGGCGGGAGAAGATTGGCCTCGCCAGTGTTTCCGGGCAACTATCGGATTGGCTGACGTCGGATCTGGCGCGACTGAATTTGCAGGGGAAGCGATGAAGCGTGGTTCTCTTTCGACATACTTCGCCGGAATGGGGGTGAAATCGCTCTCAGCGACTGAGATTGATCCAAAAGTCTCTCGAGGGCACGAACTTCAGGGGGTTGATGCCATTCAGGCGTTTCTCGGCGTGCCGTCAGAAAAGCGACGTATCCCGGCCCGGTATGTCTGGCTTTCCGATGACGATGAACCCCTGACCTACGAGGGCAAGGTGACCTGGTACGATAGCCGGAAAGGGCAGATCAGCCGGGACCCTGAACCGCGCTTCTACTATCCCAAAGCTTCGGAGCCGATCGTCTACAGGGCCAAGCCGGGCGACACCCTGTTCGTCTGCCACGGTCGGGATGAGACCCTGACCTTCCTGTTTTGCGGCGCCGGCACGACGATCGAGAAGCAACTGCTGTGGCTGTTCGGACTTCAGGTCGCTGGTGGGGATATCGTCGAGAAGGACCTTCGCGGTAGCGAAGATGTCGAACTCGGCCTCGCAGCGAGATACATTCTTGGCCTCATAGGCATCGACGCTCGTGTCGAGGACGAGGACTGGCTGGTCCGATTGACCCGGGCGTTCGGAAATCAGTTTCCGACCACATCCGCGTTCTCGGCGTTCGCAAGAAATGCTGCTACCGAAGTCGATGTAGTCGGCGATCCGGATGGGACCCTGTTGCGGTGGCTCGAAGTTGAAGAGCTCCTGTTCTACACGCTGGAGCGTCACATCGTTGAGCAACGCCTGCGGACCGGCTTTCTGGTTAAGGACGAAGCCGATGTTGAGGGATTTGTCTCGTTTTCCCTCAGCGTACAGAACAGGCGGAAATCCAGAGCGGGCCATTCGCTCGAGCATCACCTTGCCAGCGTCTTCGAGGCACACGGCCTCCAGTTTGATCGCGGCGGCAGGACTGAAGGCAACAAGAGACCCGATTTCCTGTTTCCCGGAACCCTGGCCTATCGAGACCCGGATTTCCCCGTGACAGCGCTGACTCTCCTTGGAGCCAAATCGAGCTGCAAGGACCGCTGGCGGCAGGTTCTCTCAGAGGGTGAGAGGGTCCCCAGAAAGCACCTGATCACCTTGGAGCCAGGGATATCGACAAACCAAACGGATGAAATGCAGGCGGCGGGTCTGCAGCTGGTTGTCCCGGGCCCCCTTCACGCTAGCTACCGACCGGAACAGGCGTCCTGGTTGATGTCTCTTGGAGACATGCTGGTCATGGCCAAAGCGCGCGCAGCCGATCGCATCTCCACGCCTTGATCCCCGTCTCGCCATCGCCCGGGGCGACTGGCTGCGGGGGGTGGTATTCCGGCGGCCGGCGCTGGAGAAGCGGGTGAAGACGCTGGAGGCGTCGCTGGCGGCGGCGGGGGTACCGCTGCCGGAGGAGGGCCATCTGAGCGGCTGGCGGCAGATGTCGGACGCGGACCTGATGGAGGCAGCGGCCAGGGGAATGGAGGACTGAGACGGGGCCGGGTGCCCTCCTCGCCCCCTCCCCTCTCGCCATTCGCGGGCGGGCGGGGTAGGTCACTGCCCTTTCCGGTTTTGCAGTACAGGACGGCTCTCATGACCGCCTCTCCGTCTCCCGCCTTTTCGCCGCTGAATGACCTCGAGGTGCTGCTGATGGCGGCCAGCTCGGGCGGGGCGGATGAGCGCGCGGCCTTTGAGGCGGCGGTGCCGGAGGGCAAGCTGTGGGCCGTGGTGGCCGAGGAGGATGCGGCGCGCGACACCCTGCGGCTGCGGACCGTGACGCCCCGGGACGGGCGGTCGGCGACGGCGCTGTTTACCGCGAAGGAGCGGGCGCTGGCGGTGTTCGGGGAGGATGCGGCGGCCGAGGCCTTTGACGGGCGGGCGCTGCTGGAGGTGGTGTGCGTCAATCCGGCGGTGCTGAACCCGGGTCAGCCCTATGGGGTGTCATGGCCGCCGGCGGCCCTGTCGGCGATGATCGGCCAGACCCTGCCGGCCCCGGAGGCGCGGTTTCCGACCCATCTGGCGAAGCCGAAGACCACGCCCGACGGGCTGGTCGAGGGGCTGAAGCGGGAATTGGCCGCCGATCCGTCGGTCAAGGCGGCCTGGCTGGCGCTGGCGCGCTGGGCAGGCAGCGAGGATGCGGGCTTCTACCTCGACGTGCGGATGCCGGCGGGCGAGGCGCATCTGCCGGGCCTGATGGACCGGGCGCTGAAGGGTGTGGTGCTGGATGCGCGCCTGGATGCAGGGGTGCGCGCGCCCGAGGCGCCCGTGGGGATCGGGCTGGAGATCGTGGCGCCGCGGGACTGAGGCGGGCTGCGACCGGATAAGGGGTGACCGACGGCCCGCACAGCTTGACCGTGGGTGCTGGCACTTGCTACCCTTAAGGCTACTCCCCTCTCCAAGGCTCCTCCCATGACCAAGCAGACGCACGTATCCGACACGGCCTCGACCGAAGCGCCGACCTGGATCGCCCCGCGTCAGTCGATCGAGGTGTTCTCGGTTGCCGAGTTCACGGAGACCTTCTCCAACCCCGGAGATGACAGCTCCGGGATTTTCACGGCGTCGTAAGGCCGGGGCGAGTCTTTTGACCCCCGCCGCATGAGCGACTTTCGCGGCTATATTGCATTTGAACCGGAAGAACTGACCCGCGAGGATCGGGCGCGTGCAGACGTGCCCTTTCTGGGGGCCGGCCTCGCAAAGCCCCGGGTCTGGCGCGATGACGGCGCCGCCCTGGCGCATGCCCAGCAGATCGAAACCCCCGAGGATCGCGCCGAACGACAACCGTTCAAGGATCCGGCGGGCCGGGTCATTCTGTTCGACGGCCATCTGTTCGAGCCCGCTGCGATTGCCGAGCGATTGGGCCTTGGCCCGCGCACCCCGGACTCCGGGATCGTCGCGGCCTGGTTCGACCGCTATGGCCCCGAGACACTGGACGGTTTGAAAGGCGACTATTGCGTCGCGATCTGGGACCCGCGCGAACAGCGGCTGCACCTGATCGTGGCCCCCATGGCCTCGCGGCTCGTCTATTGGCACGCGCGGCCGAAGGGCTTCTGGTTTGCGACGACCCTGAGCGCGCTGCATCAGTTTTCCAGCGTGCCCCGAACGCTGGATCCGCTCCAGATGGCCCTCCAGTTCACGGCGACCGTCGCTGATCCGGCTGATACACTCTACAAGGCCATCCGCCTGGTCGCGCCGGGAACCGCGTTGACGGCGGATGCGCGGGGCGTGCGTGAACGGGCGTTCTGGCGGCTGGATACCCGGCGCCGTGTGACCTTGCCGACACCGCAAGCCTATGCGGACGCGGCGCGCGATCTTCTGGACCAGGCGGTTCAGCGGACCCTGCGCAGCGCCAGGACACCGGGCGTCCTGCTATCGGGTGGCCTGGACAGTTCGGCCGTTGCGGCGTCGGCGGCCCGCCAGCTGGATCCCGAGCGCCTTGATACCTACACGGTCGAGCCCCCTCCGGGGCAGGCGGTTGCGGCGCGGGACGGATGGTATGACCGGGAACGGCCCCATATCGACGCGCTGGCCGCCCGCTATCCCAATCTGAACCCGCATTTCTGCCATTCCACCGAACCCGCGCCAGTTGAGCTGGATCCCACGCCCTTCTTTGCCGTCGGGGGCCGGTCGCAGTTCAATGCCAACCACCTGGGCTGGTTTGAGCCGGCCTATCGCGCCGTTCAGAAAAACGGGCACGCTGTTTTGCTGACGGGCGGTATCGGCAATCTGACCCTCAGCTTCAACGGCATGAGAGGCCTGGGTGACTTCGCCCGCAGTGGTCGGCTGGACAAGCTGGTCCAGCTGCTTCCGGGCGCTGCCCGGTACAGGGGGCGGACGATCTGGAGCACGCTGAAGCAGGAGATCTTGCGGCCGGCCTTGCCCCCCGGACTGCGGGCGGCCCTGTGGCGCCGGCGGAATCCCGGCGAAGAGCCCTTCACCAAGTTTGCCGCGATCCGTTCGGATTTCGCCGTCAAGGTCGGCTTGAGCGCCACGCTCGAGGCACAGGGTGAAGACGGGCTCAGCATCTACACCGCCGATAGCCGCAAGCTGATCGCGCATCATGTGGGCGCGCAGCGCGTGCGCACGCTTGAAACCACGCGCACCTTGCGGGCCCGTTACGGCTTCCAGATACGCGACCCCTTTGCCGATCCCGATCTCGTGGAATTCTGCCTCGCCATTCCGCGCGAACAGTATCTGCTGGGCGGAGTCCAACGCAGCCTGGCGCGCCGGGCGCTTGCCGACCACCTGCCTTCCGCCCTGCTCGCCGAGCGGCGCCATGGTCGGCAGAATCCCGAATGGTTCACGCGGATGACGGCCCAGCGCGAGAGCTTCGCCGCCGAGATCGAACGGCTGGCCAACACCCCGCTGGCCGCGGAAATGCTGGACCTGCCCCGTCTGAAACAGTTGATCGATGACTGGCCCCAGGATGCCGCCGCCGCCGAAGCCCGGCGTTTCGAGTATGCGCAGATGCTGCCGCGCGCCATTCAGACGGGCCGCTTCATTCGCTGGTGCGAGGGCGGCAATCAGTAGTCGACGTCGAGATACCCCAGGCGGGCCATCACCGGCCCGTGGTCAGACTCGATGCGGGCGCGCTGGGCCAGCGTAAGGGCCTCGCGCCAGCTCGCAACCCGCCCCTCGCCGAAGAAGCGGTGCGGACCGGCTGCTTCGACAAAGCCCGCCGCAGCTTCCTGGGCTCGCAGGGTCTGCAGCGCGGTCGCCGCGACGGCGGCCTCTACTACTGCAGGATCAACCTGAAACCCGAGGGTCGGCAGAAGTCCCGAGAAGACCGCAACGGGGTCAGCGCGTAGCGCCTCATAGGACACGACGTTCACGGGAAAGGGCATCGGGGCCAGCCAGCTTTCGACATTCTGGCTCCAGCTGCCCCAGCGTTGCGGCAGACGCGCCATTAGCCGGTCGCACGACCCGTCGACCAGATTGTCCCGCGTTCTCATGGCGTCGATGGCGGCATCGATGCTGCGACCGGAATGCCGGGCAAGCGAGAGGACGACATCGCGCGGGTCGCGGACCAGATAGACGGCGGCCAGAGTCGGCTCGAACGCGCCGCCCATCGTGTGCGTTTTCAGATAGGCGGGGTCGGCTCGGGCCTGCGCCCATGTCTTCAAGGCTGACGGCCACCAGGCCAGAATTTCAGCGTCGGTCAGATCCGATGCCGCGACGCCGATCAACTCATCGAACTGGGCGCGAGCGTTGACACTCCAGCCATCGGGCGCCGTATCGTTGATGTCGACCGCCGCCCCGCCCGCCGCATACGACCGCAGGAACAGCCGCAGCCACGTGTTGCCGGATTTCGGGTAGGACGCCAGCCAGTAGATTCCGCTCATCCGTTCTGTGTCTCTACGAGAGTCAGGATCCTGTCGATCAGCGCCGGCAGATCCGCGAGATCTTCGCTGCGGGCGACGTCAACGACTGGCACCGCTCCGATCAAGCTGGCCATACCTTTGAATATCAAAGCGTCACAGCCCAGGGCCATGCCCAGACGCCAGCGGTAGACCAGATCATAGCGCCGAAGCGCCTCTGCCCCGACCAGACGACGCGAGCGGCGCCGCTCGGGCAGGGGTTCCGTCCTCAGGAAGACGATGTGTGCAGGCGGCAGGGCGTCCGGCTGAAACTTCGCCTCCCCCAGCGGCACGCTGTACTTCTCCAGGGCTTCCCGGGTGCGCCCCAGGTCGTCGAGCGGAAGCTGAAGCTGGCGTGCCGAGTCGCGCCAAAGCTTGATGCGCGGAAAGGCCGGCAGAATCCTGAGGGGTTGCCCCTCCCCCACCTCCAGCGCGCAGAGATCATCGCTCAGCAGCCGGTAGCCCCGTGCCGAGAACGCAGCCGCCAGGGTGGACTTCCCCGCCCCCGACACGCCCGAGAGCAGCAGAACCCGTCCGCCGATATCGACGCCGCTGGCATGCAGCGGCAAAAGTCCGCGTTGAAAACAGAGGATCGCCAGCACCGTTCCCAGCAGAAACACCCGGATATCGGCCGCGTCTTCCGGCAGAACCGGCTCGACGATCACCCGTCGGCCCGCCTCTGCCCAATAGGTTGCGACCGCAGGGATGGCCAGGCGCACTCCGGTCGGGCAGATCTGCAAAGCGGGGCTGAAGCTCGGCAGCTTCGGGTCCACCGGCGGCACCGCACCGACCTCGATGACCAGATCCGGCGCGCGGGCGTCCCCTCGCCAGGGCACGAGTTCCGGCAGCGGCAGGGCGCTTTGAACGCGCCAACCGAACAGATGGTAGTCGTGCATGGCGTCCCTTCAGCTTTCCACCTGCCCCGTGGGGGGCGGCTGGATGACAATCACGGCCGCGCGACTTATCCGATCCCCTTCGCCCGGTTCCCCTATATGACGGGTTCGAGCGCGTGGAAAGGAAGGGTACTCATGGTGGCACTGGACACGATTGTTGTTCGAAGCAGCCGCATTCTCGGCGCCGATGTCGGTGGCGAGACGGTGCTTATGAGCAGTGAGCAGGGCAACTATTACGCCCTGACAGCCACCAGTCGCGCAATCTGGGAGCGGCTGGAAACCCCCGTGCGCGTAAGCGACCTGTGCGCGGAGCTTGCCGCGACCTACCAGGTGCCGCTGGAAACGGTCGAAATCGATACGCTGGACTTCCTTGGCTATCTCGAGACGCAGAACATGATCGAAAGTCCCCCCGAGGCACCGGAGGAGAGCGGGCCCGAGATCGCGGCGCCGCAGGATTGATCGGCGGCTCACGTATTTTCGTCATATGCCCGTTGACCGGGCCCGGAGCCTGCCTTATGGGTCCGCGCCTTCCCGGACGATGTGTCACTGACATGTCGGCCCGAGAGCCCAGGTGGCGGAATTGGTAGACGCGCTGGCTTCAGGTGCCAGTGATCGAAAGGTCGTGGAGGTTCGAGTCCTCTCCTGGGCACCAATTCTTCGAAACGGCGCTGCATCCTGACGATGCGGCGCCGTTCGTTTATGGTCCTCAGGCAAGTGAACAGGCGGGACGCATGACAGTACATCTGCACAGGGGCGATCTGCCCGACGGTCTGGACCTCGGCGCCGTGGTGGCGGTCGATTCCGAGACCATGGGCCTGCGCTATCGCCGCGATCCGCTGTGCGTCGTGCAGCTGTCCGCCGGGGACGGGGACGCCCATCTGGTCCAGCTGGACCGCGACGCGTATGACTGTCCGAACCTGAAGCGGCTGCTGACGGACCCGCAGGTGCTCAAGATCTTCCACTTTGGCCGGTTCGACATCGCCATGTTCCAGCTGTGGCTGGGGGTGGAGACGCGGCCGGTCTATTGCACCAAGATCGCGTCGAAGCTGGCGCGCACCTATACCGACCGGCACGGGCTGAAGGATGTGGTGCGCGAACTGGCGGGCGTGGACCTGTCCAAGGCGCAGCAGAGCTCGGACTGGGGGGCGGAGACCCTGACCCCGGCCCAGCAGGAGTATGCGGCGTCCGACGTGCTGCACCTGCATGCAGTGCGCGAGCGGCTGGACGCCATGCTGGCCCGCGAAGGCCGCACAGGGCTGGCCGCGCAACTGTTCGACTTCCTGCCCGTGCGGGCCCGGCTGGACCTGGACGGCTGGGAAGACACCGACATCTTTGCCCACACCTGATGACCGACTCGCCCCCGCCCGTGGATCCGACGTCGCCGACGGCCGCCAAGGCCCGGCACTGGCGCGCGCATTCGCGGCGGGTGATGCTGTTCCGGCGGGTGCTGCCGGTGGTGATCCTGCTTCTGGCCGGGGGGACGGTCGCCTGGATCGTGCTGCGCTCGGCCATTTCGGACGCCGAACGCCGGGCCGAGCAGCGCAGCGATGTCGCGCTGGATAATGCCCTCTATTACGGACAGGACGATCAGGGCCGCTCGTTCGTGATCGGCGCCAAGGGCGTGGTCCGGGTGGCCGAAACCGGCCATCTGCGGCTGGTCGGGCCGGTGCTGAGGCTCAATCTGGGCGGGGCCAGGGTGACCGAGATGACCGCCGACGGCGGCACCTATGACGAGGCCGCGCGCCGGGTGATCATCGGCCCCAATGTGCGGATTTCCGACGGCGGGTCGGGCTTTGTCCTGACGACGCCCGAGGCTGTGGTCGACACGCGGACCGGCGTGGTGACAGGCGACAAGGGGGTGCAGGGCACCGGACCGCTTGGCACCATGGCCGCGACGTCCTATGTCATCCGCGACCAGGGCGAGAGCATCGAGTTTCGCGGCACGGTCGAGAACAAGGTTCGCGGCACCATCAACCCAGCGTCCTCCCGGAGATAAGGTCGGCCATGACCCGTTCCAGCAAGCTGTCCCTGACCGTCGCGGTCGCCCTGGCGCTCAGCCTGACCCTGCCCGGCACCGGCGTGTCGCAGGACCCGTCCGACGACCCGGTCATGTATACGGGCATCGTCTTCAGCTACACGCCGAACGGCTTTTCCCTGGAAGGCGAGGCCGAGATCCTGCAGGGCGACAACCGGCTGCGCGCCAACCGCATCGAGGCCTTCACCAATGACAACTCCGACCTGTCGCGGGTCGAGGCGTCGGGCGAGGTGTTCTTTGTCACGCCCACCCAGACCCTGCGCGGCGACCGGGCGGTGTATAATTTGGAATCGGCCGAGGTGGTGCTGACCGGCAATGTCATCGTGACCCAGGGTCGCAATGTCATGACCGGCAGCCGGCTGGTCTATAATGTCCGCACCGAAAGCGCCCGCATGGAAGGGGCGCCGACCCCCGCGGGCAACCGGGTGCAGGGGGTCTTCTATCCCAACGGCACCACCCCGCCGGATCAGGCCGACTGATCCCCGGTGGCGCGCAAGGAACTTTCGGCCCTCAATCTGGATGACCGGCCAAAGGCGGCCGCGAAGGCCGCTGCGCCGAAAGTCACCGAGCCTGACCGGGGCCTGAAGGCGCGCCATCTGGCCCGGTCATTCGGCAAGCGCCAGGTCGTGCGCGATGTGTCGCTGACGGTGCACCGCGGCGAGGTCGCGGGCCTGCTGGGGCCGAACGGCGCGGGCAAGACCACCTGTTTCTACATGATCACCGGCCTGATCCCGCCGGACAGCGGCACCATCACCATCGATGGCGAGGACATCACCCGCCAGCCCATGTACCAGCGCGCGCGCATGGGTCTGGGCTATCTGGCGCAGGAGGCCTCGATCTTTCGCGGCCTGACGGTCGAGGAAAATGTCCGCGCCGTCGTTGAGCTGCACAAGACCGGTGCGGCCGCCATCCGCGAGGAGACCGACCGCCTGCTGGACGAGCTGAGCGTCGGCCATCTGAGACATGCCCCGGCCGTGGCCCTGTCGGGCGGCGAGCGGCGGCGGGTCGAGATCGCCCGGGCGCTGGCGGGCGACCCGGCCTTCATGCTGCTGGACGAACCCTTTGCCGGCATCGACCCGCTGGCCATCGCCGACATCCGTCAGGTGATCCGCTATCTGGCCGACCGGGGCATCGGCGTGCTGATCACCGACCACAATGTCCGCGAGACGCTGGACATCATCGACCGCGCCGCGATCATCGCCGGGGGCGAGCTGCTGTTCGAAGGCACCGCCGCCGAAATCGTCGCCAACCCCGACGTCCGTCGGGTGTATCTGGGCGATATGTATGGGTGAGGCGGCGGCGCGTCTTCGCGCTCCGTTAACCTCGACGGCGACATGATGCCTCCAGCAAGTTTCGGGCCACGGTGTCCGAACGGGGTTCGGTGGGGACGGTTGCGGTGATCGGTCAGAGACTGGAGATAAGGCAGGGGCAGGGGCTGGTGATCACGCCCCAGCTGCAGCAGGCCATCAAGCTGTTGCAACTGTCGAACCAGGAGCTGGAGGCCTTTGTCGAGGCCGAGTTGGAACGCAATCCGCTGCTGAAGCGCGATGAGGAGGCCGACATCCCCGGCGAAGCGGTCGGCGAGGCGTCGGCCGATATCCCGAATGACCCCCATGCCGAGCTGAGCTTTGACGAGGCGCGCCCCGACGCGGCCGAACAGGCCATGGATACACGCGCCGACGATGTCTATGACGCCAGCCCCGGTGAGCGGGCGACCGAGGGCGCGGGGGGCGGAGACGAGGCCCAGCCCGGCCTGTCGGACTGGTCGCGCACGGGCAAGGGTGGCCCCGCCCCCGAGGGCGAGGGGCTGGAGCGCGCAGACAGCCGCGAGCTGACCCTGTGGGAGCATCTGCAGGCCCAGTTGTCGGGCACGCCGCTGAACGCCGCCGACCGGGCGATCGGTCTGGCCC
>Ga0209066_10005106_pt1 | contig 14013 bp, 10 predicted proteins | sample All_14_2_FD_187198 | JGI IMG/M metagenome (GOLD analysis project Ga0209066, IMG submission 187198) | Freshwater microbial communities in response to fracking from Pennsylvania, USA - Allegheny Zone_MetaG_DW_15 (SPAdes) (version 2) ...
CAAAGGGAATGTGCTTTACACCACCCATTCGGGCGCAAGCCTGTCTGAGGCGGTAGCAGCGCTGACGGAACATGATGCCGGTTCGCTGGTTGTCATGGATGCCGGTGAAATGACCGGCCTGATTACGTTTCGCGAAGTGTTGCAGGCCGTGGGTAAAACCAAGGGTGATTTGTCAGCCATGACCGTCAGCGACTTTAAAGTCGCCCAGCCGGTGGTTGCCCGTCCGGATATGCCGATTGAGGCTGTGCGCGAGCTACTGGTCAATCACCATCAGCGTTATGTGCCGGTCATGGACGGCAAGGTGCTGATGGGGGTGGTGTCGTTCATGGATGTGGCCAAGGCGGTTCTGGAGGAGCAGGGATTCGAGAATCGTATGCTCAAAAACTTTATTAAGAACTGGCCAGAAGAAAACGGCAACGATTAACGCTGCCGTTTTGCTTGCCTAGATAACGCCAGGGTCTTACTCTGGCGTTATTTTTTTGCGGTTGGCGTCGGCAATGAGCACGGCCAGCACGCAAGAGGCCATACGCGTTTCTGCGTTGTCGGCTCGTGAGGTCAGAATAATGGGCACACGGGCACCGAGTACAATGCCTGCCGGTACCGCACTGGCCAGATACTCCAGCTGCTTTGCCACCATGTTGCCAGACTCCAGATCGGGCACGACCAGAATGTCGGCCAGGCCTGCGACGGCAGACTTAATGCCTTTGGTTTGCGCCGCTTCAATCGAGATGGCGTTATCAAAGGCCAGTGGGCCATCGAGCAGCCCGCCTTTGATTTGCCCGCGATCGGCCATTTTGCACAGGGCTGCGGCGTCAAGCGTGGACTGAATCTTGGGGTTGATCGTTTCAACGGCAGAAAGGATCGCAACACGGGGCTCTTTGAGTCCCAGAATGTGCGCCAGATCAATCGCGTTCTGAATAATGTCGGCTTTGGCCATCAGATCTGGATAGATGTTGATGGCGGCATCGGTAATCAGCAAGGGTTTGGCGTAGGTTTGCACATCCATGCGGAAAACGTGCGACAGTCGGCGTGAAGTTCTGAGTCCGGTGGCTTTATCAACCACTGCGCTCATCATTTCGTCGGTGTGCAGGCTGCCTTTCATCAACGCTTCGGCATCGCCCTTGCGCACCAACTCTACGGCCAGTCGAGCCGATTCCTGACTGTAAGGGGTATCGACCAGGCGGTAGGGCGAAATGTCGAGTGACAGGCTTTGCGCCAAGTGCTTAATGCGGTCTGCCGGCCCCACGAGAATGGGTCGAATCAGGCCACGCTCGGCTGCCAGAACAGCGCCCCGCAGTGATTCAGCGTCGCACGGGTGAACGACTGCGGTGGAAACGGGTTCCATGCCGGCGGCCAGGGCAAAGAAACGCTGCACGCGCTCATCCCGGGTCGATAAAGTTGCTTCAGGCACGCAGAGTTGCTGCCGCGTAATTTTTTCCGAGGGGGCCAGCACTTCCAGCGTACCGGTCACGGCACGCAAGCCACTGTCGAGAATGACTTCGGCGTCGAAGAGTACATGCTGTGTGCGTTCGTATTTGCGTTCAACGGTGATCTTGAAGGTGACCGTATCGCCGACCGTAATCGGCCGCAGATAACGCAGGTTCTGATCGACCAGAATCGTACCCAGGCCGGGTAGTTCACTGCCCAGAAGATTAACCAGCATGGCGCCCGACCACATGCCATGCGCCACCACTTCGCGGTAGATGCTGCTGTCGGCGAACTCCGGATCCAGCATGGTTGGGTTGGCATCGCCCGTCGCTGCGGCGAACAAGCGCAAATCATCAATGGTAACGGTGCGGGTAACCGAGGCGCTGTCACCGACTTTTAACTCACCGAACGGATGATTCTCGATGATGCCGCCGCAGAATTTATCTAAGCTGGAAGAGTGAGGCATGAAGTGCTCTGGATTTCTTAAAATCAGTAAAGGATATGGCGACCGCCATCAACCACAATAACATCGCCGGTAATGCCACGGCCAGCGGGGCTGGCCAACAGGGTGGCGAGGGCGCCGACTTCTTCAATGGTGACCAAGCGACGCAAGGGCGCGTGCTCGATGCTGTCTTGCATCAGGTGGTCAAAGTCCACAATGCCTGAAGCCGCACGCGTAGCGATCGGCCCGGGTGAAATGGCATTGACCGAGATATTCTGTGGGCCCAGCTCTGCGGCGAGTGAGCGTGTTGCCGACTCAAGAGCTGCCTTAGCCAGACCCATGATGCCGTAGTGGGGTGCAACCCGGTTGGCGCCTTCATAGGACATTGTCAGCATCGCGCCCCCGTTTTTCATGAGGGGAGCGGCATGGCGGGCCAGGCGAATCAGGCTGTGGCAGGAAATATCCATGGCGCGGGCAAAGCCTTCACGGCTGGTATTAAGTACCGGGCCATGCAGATCATCCAGAGGCGCAAAAGCAATGGAGTGCAGAATGAAATCGAGTTGACCCCATTCTTTTTCAATTTTTTCAAAGAGCGCACCCACTTCGGTGTCGTTCTCAACGTCCATGGCTTCAATTAATGTGGCGTTAACGCCCTCGGCCAGGGGGCGGACGTGAGGTTCTGCCTTGGCATTCAGGTAAGTAATGGCGAGTTCTGCACCCGCAGCACGGAAGGCTTCGGCGCAGCCCCAGGCAATGCTGTGTTGGTTGGCGATGCCAACAACCAGGCCTTTCAGGCCTTTGAGGGTGGTGTTCGAAGTTTCTAGCAGCATGATGTGTCCTTAAAATTACTAAAACGTATAGGTGTTATGTTGCGCCGCAACCATGCGGAGTGCAAGTGGATGACCCGGCGTAATTGATTAATTTTTTGTGACATCTGCAGGCCTGGTCACGGATAATGAGGGGTTATTTACGACAATGCGCTTATGAATAAACCTGTTTCCGTTGAGCAACGCTATTACATGACGCCGGGCGGCCATAGCCGCTTGCGCGATGAGTTGGAGTTTCTCGTTAAGACAGAGCGGCCCAAAATTGTGGAGATCGTTTCCTGGGCGGCATCGAATGGAGACCGTTCAGAGAATGGTGATTATCTTTATGGCAAAAAGCGCCTGCGGGAGATTGATCGGCGTATTCGTTTCTTAATGAAGCGCCTTGAAAATGCTCATGTCATTGATCCGGGCTTGCAGCAACACAAAGACCAGGTGTTCTTTGGTGCCACCGTGGTGGTTTGTGATGAAGACGGCACGGAAGCGACCTACAGCATCGTCGGTGTGGATGAGGCAGATCCCAACAAAGGCTGGATTAGCTGGGTGTCGCCGCTGGCCCGAGCCTTGATCAAATTACGCGAGGGCGATGTGGCCCGTTTTGTCAGCCCACTCGGCGAACGCGAGCTGGAAGTCGTTGAAGTGCTGTATCAATCACTGGACATGCCGGGTTTTGATCCCGAGGCTTGAAAACGCCGTAGTTGCCCCCAGCTACGCTGCATTACGTTTTCTTTAGTCAACATTCTTCCTCTTAAAGACCTATGACCAATCAGACACAAACCGAAACCAAAGCATTCCAGGCAGAAGTTAAACAGCTGCTGCAGCTGATGATTCACTCGCTGTATTCGAACAAGGAGATTTTCCTGCGTGAGTTGGTGTCTAACGCCTCGGATGCCTGTGACAAACTGCGCTACGAAGCCCTGGCAAACCCCAGCTTGTTTGAAAACGACCCGGAATTAGGCCTGCGTATTCTGCTGGATGCTGACGCCAAAACCATTACCATTGCCGATAATGGCATCGGCATGACCAAGGAAGAGGCGATTGCCCACCTGGGTACCATTGCCAAATCCGGCACCAAAGAATTCTTCTCGGCGCTGACGGGTGATGCCCAGAAGGACGCGAATCTGATTGGCCAGTTTGGCGTGGGTTTCTATTCGTCGTTCATTGTGGCCGATAAAGTGACTGTACGCAGCCGTAAGGCGGGCGCACCGGCCAATGAAGGTGTCGAGTGGGTTTCGGCGGGTGAGGGTGAATACACGGTAGCGGACATTGACCATCCGGGCCGTGGTACAGAAGTCACCCTGCATCTGCGTGCCGAACAAGAAGACCTGCTTAATGGCTGGAAGCTGCGCGAGATTCTGCGCAAGTATTCCGATCACATCGCCTTGCCGATTCGCATGGCCCAGGAAAAGTGGGACGAAGACGCCAAGGCCATGAAGCCGACGGGTGAAGAAGAAACCGTCAATCAGGCCAGCGCCCTGTGGGCCCGCCCAAAGAGCGACGTGACTGAGGAAGAATACAAAGCCTTCTATCAGCACGTGGCTCATGATTATCAGGAACCACTGACCTGGGTGCACGCTAAAGTCGAAGGCCGTCAGGAATATACCCAGTTGCTTTATGTGCCATCACAGGCACCGTTTGATCTATGGGATCGTAATGCCCGTCATGGCATCAAGCTCTATGTAAAGCGCGTCTTTATCATGGACGATGCCGAACAACTGATGCCAACCTATATGCGCTTTGTGCGTGGCGTAGTGGATGTGGCTGATCTGCCACTCAATGTATCGCGCGAAATTCTGCAGGAAAGCAAGGACATCGAGCAGATTCGTTCGGGCTGTACCAAGCGCGTGCTCGGTCTGCTCGAGGAGCTGGCTGAAAATAACGTCGAGAAATACACCACCTTCTGGAACCAGTTTGGTCAGTTGCTCAAAGAAGGCGTGGGTGAAGACCAGGCCAATCAGGCGCGCATCGCCAAGCTACTGCGTTTTGCCACGACCAATACGGATAGTCCGGAGCAGAATGTGTCGCTGACCGAGTATGTATCGCGTATGAAGCCCGGTCAGGACAAGATCTACTACGTCACAGCCGAGACTTTCCAGGGGGCTAAGAATAGCCCGCATCTGGAAATCTTCCGTAAGAAGGGCATTGAAGTCCTGCTGCTGTCGGATCGTGTGGACGAATGGGTGGTCAGCCACTTGCGCGACTTTGACGGTAAGAGCTTGCAATCGGTCGCTAAGGGTGGCCTGGATTTGGGCGAACTGGAAGATGCCAGCGAAAAGCAGGCACGTGCTGAAGCCGAGACTTCTGCCAAGGATCTGGTCGAACGACTCCAGAAAGCTTTGGGCGATAAGCTCAAGGAAGTGCGTGTCACGCATCGCCTGACCGACTCGCCGGCTTGCCTGGTGGCCGATGAGCATGATCCGGGTGCCAATCTGCAGCGTATGTTGAAGATGATGGGGCAGAATGCGCCGGAGATTAAGCCGATTCTGGAAATTAACCCGCAGCACCCGATGCTGAAGAAGATGGAGTTGCTGCCGAACGAGGGTGGCCACTTCGATGATTACGCGTCGGTGCTATTCGACGAGGCATTGCTTGCCGAAGGCGGCCAGATCGAAGATCCGGCGGGCTTTGTGCGCAAGATCAACCGGCTGATGTTGGGCTAATCGAGGTTAGCACTTCAGAAAACCACCTTCGGGTGGTTTTTTATTGCCTGCGTTTGTTTTTATGCGTACGATCATATGCATGAACGCAAGCCATGGAGTATAGATATGTCCAAAATTTACGATACAGCTGCAAAAAAAGGTCGAGTCACACTGACGGTTAATCAGGATCTGCTGGATAAACTTGAGCCCTACAAGCAGGAAGTGAATCTCTCTGCGCAGGCTGAGCTTTTATTTGCTGATATGTTAGAAAAGCTTGAAAACCGTGCTTGGGTAATGCGTAACGATGTGAAACTTCGTCAACACGGCGAAGAAATTCGCAAGAACGGTTTGGCGGGCGCCGAATTTAATCGGGTTTGATTGTGGCTCAGTTTGATATTTACCGAAACCCTGGTCGAAATAGTAAGGATGTACCGTTTCTATTGAGTGTACAGAATGACCATATCAGTAGCCGGACAGGTGCAACCGTCGTGATACCGTTGCGGACGAATGCCTTGGCGATTGAAACGTTGGCACCTAAAGTACGGGTCGGAGACTACGGAGAGTTTGTGATGTCTACTGACGAACTATTTGCAATTGAAGCCAGTTTCCTTAAAGCGCCAATTGGTTCGTTGGAACTTGGCGATCGGGGCAAAGTACGGCCTGCGCTCGATAAGCTCTTTGGTGATTACTGATCATCTGCAGAGTTTTTGCCAATTCAAAATTCAATTGGGGCAGATGGCTTCAATCCGTAACTGCGGCCGCTCGACCCCGTTGTAGTGATTAATCTCCAGCGCATAGGCCAGCGTGTCCTGTGCCGTGGGAATGGTCGTGTCGTTAAAACGGATGGCATCCATGCGGCTTTGCCCGCAGCCCAGCATCAGTTTCAGGTGTTTGTCCTGCAGCAGACGGGATTCGAGAATCTGAAACCGGTTCGCAAAAATCGGCGCAGGGAAGCCCTGGCCCCAAATGCCATCAGCCAATTGTTTGGCGGTATTCAGACAGAGTTCACTATCAACCAGGGGTCCATCAATGGCCAGGCTATGAGTGCGCGCTTCAAGGGGCAGGAGTTGATCAACCAGTTCATCAAAAGCGCGTTGAAAAAGGTTGAAGTCTGTTTCGCGGATGCTCAGACCGGCCGCCATGGCGTGCCCACCAAATTTGATAATGAGGTCCGGGTAGATTTTGGTCAGATGATCCAGTGCATCACGTAAATGCAACCCAGCGATCGAACGCCCGGAGCCTTTGATCAAACCCGTGCCGTCACTGGCAAAAACGATGGTGGGGCGATGCATCTGTTCTTTGATGCGACCCGCGAGGATGCCGACGACACCACCATGCCAGTTGGGGTCGTAAAGGCTGATACCTGCCGTGTTTTTCACATCGAGTTGCGTCAGAATTTTGGCGGCATCGGTTTTCATCTGGTCTTCTACTGAACGACGCGCCACATTCAGGCGATCGAGTTCCTGTGCCAGCTTGAGCGCCTCGCCCATATCTTCTGCCAGTAGGCAGCGGATGCCAATGCGCATATCGTCCATCCGGCCCGCAGCGTTCAGGCGTGGGCCCAGTAAAAAACCAAGATCACTGGCTTGTGCCCGATCCGGCTGCTTACCTGCTACGGCATAAAGCGCCAATATGGCCGGGCAGCAGCGACGTTGACGAATACGGTTAAGGCCATTAGCCACCAGAATGCGGTTGTTACGGTCCAGGGAGACCACGTCAGCAATGGTGCCCAGCGCCACCAGATCGAGTAGGGTACCCAGATTGGCCTGTTCGGCGGCGGGCCAATGACGCTGCCGCAACACCTGCCTAAGCCCCATCAGCACATAAAGCATCACCCCAACACCGGCTAGGTTTTTGGAAGCAAAGTCACAGCCGGGTTGGTTCGGGTTGACGATAGCATCTGCTGCGGGGAGTGTGGCGCCCGGTAAATGGTGGTCGGTAATCACAACGGTCATGCCCATCGCTTTGGCATGCGCCACGCCATCAATACTGGCGATGCCGTTATCGACAGTGATAAGCAGGTCTGGTTTGCCACCTGGGGCCTGCGCTACCAGATCAACAATGGCGGGGGTGAGCCCGTAACCCAGTTTGAAACGATCCGGTACAAAGTAATCCAGCTTGTCCGGTTGTATGCCCAGCAGACGCAGGCCTTTCACCGCAACGGCACAGGCCGTGGCGCCATCCGCATCATAGTCCGCGACAATGCAGACTTTACGGTTTTGGATAATGGCGTCTGCCAGCAAGCTCGAAGCAGTTTCCATCCCTTTGAGCGCTGTCGGGGGGAGCAGATCTTCCATGCGTGTGCTGACCTGATCAGCTCGGTTGATCCCACGGGCGGCATACAGTCTGGCCAGAAATGGGCTGACACCGCCTTGTTCCAATTGCCAGGCGGTCCGTTCCGACCAGGCGCGTTGGCTCAGCGTGACCATGTTGCGACGAGACGCTTCAGATCAGGCTTTTGGCGGGTGTTGCCCAATAAACGCTGCAGCCATGAGGGGCGCAGTCCTTTATGGTCTGCCTGTAAGCGCCAACGATAGGTGCCGTGAGCATCGGGCGCAATCAGCGTGAGGCTGGAGAGCGTGCCTTTTTCTAGTTGTGACATGGCCGGTTCGATCTGGGTCAGGACCAGTGCGTTGATCGCCACATGCCAGGCGTCTAAATCATCCTGAGCAATGGCGTCGGCAAGGCGAGTGTCGAGCACGAAGCACGAAGCACCGGCTACGGCCGATTCAGCATGGGGCGTATTCGATGCGATGCAAAGACCCCGCAACAAGTCGTTGTCGCCGATGGCCAGCTCAAATTCAGGGCGCTCATTGAGTCCGGTACTGTTTAACGTACCCATACCCCAGGGCCAGATGCTATTGATGACCGGTAAGCCATGCCTGTCACGATCGTCATTCACCGGGTGGCTATTCAGGCACATCTGGATCCGGTTCAACCAATGCAGTCCTTCCCGGCCTAACACCTGGCGTGATTCATCGGCATCTATCCGGCGACCGAGCAGGCGGCTACAGGCGGCCAGATTCGGTAAGTGGCTAGCGGTGTCCAGCGGTGCAAAATACCATTGAGATAGGGTGTCACTGACGAAGAAGCTGCCTTCACGGGCAAATTCGTCGTTGAGGCTCTTGATCAGCGCGTCTACCGCTTCGCGACTGAGTGTTGCGGCATTGATCGGGCTGAGAACCAGAGACTGCTGGATAAAATCAAGGTTGACCGGGTCGGCGCAGAGCAGCGTTCTGCCATAGGCTTGGGTAACATCGGCAGTAGCCGTTTGACCCAGTAAGCGCAGCGCGCCGAGTGGCGGCTGGGTGTCGTGAAACCCGAAGCAGTGTGCGAGCACCGATTCCCATGAATCGCTGGCGCCATAAGGCGTAATAGAAAGGTCGGCCAGTGAGAGCAAGCGGGCCAGTGCCGGGGCCTGGTCGAAATCAAAGGCCAGAGGGTGCTCGTGATCTGGCCAGAGGAGGTCGGGGACAAAAAGGGTCAGATGCATGGGTGAGCGTGAGGGTGTGCCTAAGTGCATGTGGCGAACAACTTGCGAGTGAATCGAGTGTAGCATAGCGGTCTTATGCGTTTTTGGTGCCAAAAGCACACGTGATTGTGAAAATACCTTTTCAATTAATGATCGGATTGAGATATGTCCGGAGCCGTCGTCAGATTGGCCAGGACAATCGTTTTATCTCATTTATTTCCGGATTATCCATGGCGGGCATCGCGCTGGGGGTCGCTGCCCTGATCGTGGTGCTGTCGGTGATGAACGGTTTCCAGAAGGAATTACGCTCCCGTATTTTGGGGGTTACGTCTCATATTGAAGTCGTGGGCATGGATGGCGCGCTGATGGATTGGCAGCGGGTTGCCGCGCAGGCGCTGAAGGTGCCACAGGTGCTGGCTGCCGCGCCTTATGTGCAGGGGCAGGTCATGCTCAACGGCTTAAACCGGGAGGCCGGCGAGGGCCCGGTGATGCCTGGCAGCGGTGTGCGTGGGGCCATTATTCGTGGCATTGATCCCCAGACAGAAAATACGGTGGCCGACTTTAATACGCACATGAAGTACGGGGCGCTCGATAGCTTGCAGCCAGGGGCCTATCGGATTGTGCTGGGCAGTGATCTGGCACGTGCGCTGGATGTCGTGGTCGGGGATCGGGTGACTGTGATTGCCCCGGAAGGCGTGGTCACACCGGCGGGGGTGATCCCACGGATTAAAAGTTTTGAAGTGAGCGGTGTTTTTGAATTCGGCATGTACGAATACGACAGCGGTCTGGCGCTGATCGATTTGAAAGACGCCCAGGTGCTGTTCCGTTTGGGGCAAACCGTGACCGGGGTCCGCCTGAAAGTGGATGATCCGTTCAATGCCCCACAGATTGCCCGGTCGATTGCACCGGTTCTGGATGAGCCGGCCTACCTGATCGACTGGAGCCGCAAGCACGCCAATTTTTTCCGGGCGGTGCAGATCGAAAAGCGCATGATGTTTTTGATTCTGTTCCTCATCGTGGCCGTGGCTGCGTTTAATATTGTTTCTACCCTGGTGATGGCCGTGACCGATAAGCGCGGTGATATCGCGATTCTGCGTACGCTGGGTGCCAGCCGCGGCAGTATCGCCATGATCTTTATGGTGCAAGGGGCACTGATTGGTCTAATCGGGCTGGGCCTGGGCGTGGCCGGGGGTGTAGCGCTGGCTTTGAATATTGAAACCGTGGTGCCGGCTATTGAACGATTATTCGGCATTCACTTCTTGTCGCGCGAGGTTTACTTCATCTCTGATCTGCCCTCCGATTTGCAATGGGATGATGTGATGACGATTTCAATCACGGCGTTTGTGCTGACCCTGCTGGCGACGCTGTATCCGAGCCTACGGGCAGCACGGGTTCAACCGGCGGAGGCATTGCGTCATGAGTAAGGTCGTTTTGTCCTGCCGCGGACTGAGTAAGATTTATGGTACGGGTGCCGAGAACGTGACCGTGCTCAATGATGTGTCCTTTGATCTGGCGGCCGGTGAATCCGTGGCCATCGTTGGCGCCTCGGGGTCGGGCAAAAGCACGTTCTTGCACCTGCTGGGCGGCCTGGACTATGCCACTTCCGGGGATGTACTGATTGCTGGTCGCAGTTGGACTGCCATGTCTGAAAAAGAACGCGGCCTCTGGCGTAATCGTCATATGGGCTTTGTGTATCAGCACCATCATTTATTGCCGGAATTTACTGCCGTTGAAAACGTAGCGATGCCGCTTTATGTGCGTGGCTTGCCTAAAGCGGCGGCAGATGCAGAGGCCCAGGAATGGCTTGAGAAAGTGGGTCTGGGGCATCGTCTGCTGCATACCCCGGCTGCATTATCGGGCGGCGAACGCCAGCGTACAGCGATTGCCCGTGCGCTGGTAACTCGTCCATCTGTTGTATTAGCTGATGAACCGACCGGTAATCTGGATCGTCAGACGGCCGAGCAAGTGTTTACGCTGTTCCGGGAACTGAGTGTGCAATCCGGTGTTGCTTTTGTACTGGTATCGCATGATCCGGGGCTGGCCGCACAACTGGATCGCACCATGCGTTTGCAGGATGGTGTGCTTTCGGATGCAAGTCTTTGAGTTAATGAGCCCGGTGTGCCAGCGCTACTGATTGCCTTTGCATCAGGCGTGCTGGCCTGCCAGTTTTTGCCGGAAATTCCGGGGTGGCCGTGGGGTTGGGCTTGCCTTCTGCTCCTGGGGGCGATAGCCGGGCTGGGTGCCATGCAGTCACGGCGCCGCCTTGCATTACTGTCACCTTTTAAAGCGCCGCTGTTATTCGTGCTGGCTTTTGCACTCGGCGCCAGCTATACCTGTTGGCGGAGCGCCGCAGTGTTGGCCGATACGCTGCCCGAAGCAGCAATGGGCCGTAATATCCGTTTGACTGGGGTGGTTGATTCGCTGCCGGATCGTACCGCCCGGGGTCAGCGCTTTCATTTTAAAGTTGAGCAGGTTGACTCAAATTTCCATGTGCCGGAACGGATACAACTCTCCGTTTGGCATCATGTCGGCCAGGACGAAACCCGCTTAGCGTTGTCTGACATGGGACAGATAAAAGCCGGTGAACGTTGGTCCTTTGTCGTCCGTTTGAAACGACCCCATGGCTTAGCTAACCCACATGGTTACGATATAGAAGCCCGACTTTTTGAAAATGGTATTCGGGCCACGGGTTACGTCAAAGCAGGGGAGCGGCTGGACGCTTTTGTGCCTGGGGTAGCCACAGGGATTGCGTTATTGCGGTCGCAGATCCGGGCCCGTTTTGACCGGGTGTTACCGGAAGCGGCGTTTCCGGATGCCGGGATTTTAACGGCGTTAGCCATTGGGGATCAGAAAGCGATTCCCGGATCGCTCTGGCAGGTGTTCGCTAAAACCGGCACCACGCACCTGATGTCGATTTCCGGTTTGCATGTCACGTTATTTTCCGGTTTGGTGGCTTTGTTCGTCTCGGCCATCTGGCGTCGCTTGCCCAAGCTTGTATCTCGTTTCCCGGCTCAAAAAATGGGCGTCTTTTGCGGTTGGTTTGCCGCTGCTTTTTATACGCTGATTGCAGGGGCGGGGATCCCGGCGCTACGTACACTGTTCATGCTGACCGTGGGTGCTTACGCGCTATTAACCGGGCGGCATGTATCGCCCTTTAAAATTTTACTGGTTGCCCTGGTAGCTGTATTGCTGCTGGACCCCTGGGCCGGGATGAGCCCGGGGTTCTGGCTGTCCTTTGTGGCGGTGGGGCTGTTGTTGTGGGCCGCCATGTCCGAGCACGTGATCACCGGTGAGCAACGTTCCTGGCGTCAACGACTCAAAATCTGGCTCAAGGGATTTGGCCGTACCCAGTGGGCCGTGACGATTGGCACCTTGCCGTTTCTATTACTGTTTTTCAGTCAGTTCTCGCTGATCTCTCCACTGACGAACGCTTTGGCGATTCCCTGGGTGAGCGGGGTCGTTACCCCTTTAACGATTCTGGCGCTGATTGTGCCGTGGGATCCTTTGCTCTACCTCGCCAATGCCTTGATGACACCGTTGCTGGCCTTTCTTCAATGGTCAGCGGCATTGCCAGTGGCAATCTGGCATGCGCCGGTACCATCACCGCTGGTTTTTGGATTGGCGATTGTGGGCGCTTTGTGGTGGCTGATGCCAGCGGGTTTGCCCGGTCGCTGGCTGGCCCTGTTTTTGTGCCTGCCCTTGGTGTTGCCAAAAATCGACAGCGTTCCTGCTGGGCAGGCGCGGATCGATGTGCTTGATGTGGGGCAGGGGCTGGCGGTGGTCGTTCGCACACACCGCCATGTGCTGCTGTATGACACCGGGCCTTATTACAGTAGTGAGGCAGATGCCGGGGTGCGGGTTATCGTACCGTATCTCAGGGCGATTGGTGTCGAGCAGTTGGATGCCATGGTGGTGACGCATCGGGATACCGATCATTCCGGTGGTGCATTGTCGGTGTTGGAATCCATGCCCGTGGGCTGGGTCGCCGATGCACCCGATACCCGTTTTGCGGATGCCGTGCCTGGCGTTCGCAGTAAAACCTGCCAAGCAGGCCGGGATTGGACCTGGGATGGCGTACGTTTCGAGTTTTTACATCCATCGTCGCAGGCCGCAGCCAAAAATCTGGCGAGTAACCATCAGAGTTGTGTGCTGCAAGTCAGCGTTGGCGATAAGCGGATGCTGCTCACCTCGGATATTGAATTAGCGGATGAGCAGCAAATGGTGGCGCAGGGGATGTTGCCTAGCCAGATATTGCTCGTGCCGCACCACGGTAGTGGCACCAGTTCTGGTGATGCACTGTTGAACGCCGTGCAGCCTGAAGTTGCCATTGTGCCGGTAGGCTACAGAAATCGTTATCGTCACCCGAAACCGGAGGTGATGGCTGGTTATGAAGCGCGTAAAATAAGAACTTATAGAACAGATACTGATGGCATGGTGCAGGTCGATCTGCCCGCAATGACGGTTTCGGCTTATCGCCGTGTACATCAGCGTTACTGGATGGATCAGCCATCTGGCGCCGTGGCTCAGGATGAGCAGTAAGGATCAGCAATGAATAACCCCATCGGTGGCAACGTGCACAAAGTCTTGTGTGGTGGCGCGCTTGGCCTGTATCACATGGCCTATCGGGAATGGGGTGACCCGCAAAATCCCAGGGTGTTGGTCTGTGTGCACGGCTTGACCCGCAACAGCCTGGATTTCGAGCGGCTGGCACAGTCTCTGTCGACGCACTATCGGGTCATTGCACCGGATGTGGTGGGTCGTGGCGAGAGTGATTGGCTGATCGACCCGATGGGCTACAACACCTTCACCTATGCCGCCGATGTGATTACGCTGGTTGCCAAGCTGGGCGTCGAACAGGTCGATTGGCTGGGGACTTCGATGGGGGGGCTGATCGGCATGATGCTGGCAGGACAACCCAAGTCGCCGATTCGTCGCATGATACTCAATGACGTGGGCCCGACGCTGTCGTTGGAGGCCCTCAAGCGTATTGTCGGCTATGTGGGCGAGCCTTATGAGTTTGCCGATGTGGCGGCCGCCCGTCGCTATGTCCGGTTGATCTTCACGCCTTTTGCCCTGCCAACAGAGTCGGATTGGGATGCGCTGATTGATAGCACGCTGAAGCCGACTGCGTCGGGTGGCATGCGATTTAATTATGATCGTAATATCAATAAGCCACTGCAACAGGCGCTGCTTGGTCAGGATATCAAC
>Ga0209066_10005107_pt1 | contig 14009 bp, 11 predicted proteins | sample All_14_2_FD_187198 | JGI IMG/M metagenome (GOLD analysis project Ga0209066, IMG submission 187198) | Freshwater microbial communities in response to fracking from Pennsylvania, USA - Allegheny Zone_MetaG_DW_15 (SPAdes) (version 2) ...
ACTGGAACAAGCCTGAAGCGACGGCGAAAACCATTGTAGACGGCTGGCTACTGACGGGTGATGTCGGTACCCAGGATGAAGATGGAGATTATTTCATTGTCGACCGGGTAAAAGACATGATCAATTCCGCGGGGAATAATATCTATCCCACTGAAATTGAAAACCACTTGTATAGTCATCCTTCTATCCTTGAAGTCGCAGTTTTCGGAATGCATGATGACGTTAAGGGCGAAAGTGTAAAGGCGGCCATTGTTCTTCAACCCGGTACAACACTTGAACCCGAAGACATTATAGCATTCTGCCGTACGAAAATGGCCAAGTACAAGGTTCCCCAACAGATCCAATTTGTAGATGAACTACCAAAAAGTCCTACCGGTAAGATTTTGAAACGGGTTTTGCGTGCAGGTGCTTAAGGGTAAATTTGTTCTTTATGAACAATTGAAAACATTCGAGCATTATAGATGCCTTAACAGAATGAGATAGCAATTGCTTGCGGTATCGGCAAAGTTTTCAGCACAAATGAAGCAAGTATTTGTTAACAGAAAATAGGACTTAAGAACGATTTCGATAAACCATCATCAGCAAAAGGAGAAAATTATGTCGAGCGAATCTCACAGCTTTTCCAGTCCTGCACCCCAGGCCCTTACTGCCTTGGCTGTAGCATGTTTTATCTTCTTCGGACTTCTGACCGGTAGAATAGGTCAAGATAGTCGTTTAGCCGTAGCTTGCTGGCTTTTCGGGGGATTTATTTGTCAATTTGTTGCAGGTATTATGGAACTGAAGGACAAAAATCATACTGGTGGTAATGTGATGTTGCTTTTCAGCAGTTTTTTTATGCTGGTAACCGCCCTTATCAGTATGGCCGAATTTATCTGCCATGTAAATCAAATCCATTTTGCAATGGCAAGTGACCCATATGGTTGGCTGGTGCTGGCCATTGCTTTAACTTTGTTCACCCCTGCGTATTTGGTAGGTTCTCCTGTTTTCTTTGTCGCTCTGTTATTCGCGGATGCTACCCTTTGGTTTTTAGTTGCCCTGAAGTTCCAAGCCGTTCTTCCACCTCCGACTGCAGCACTTGGTGCGGCATACTGCGTTCTCATAGTAGGCTTGCTTGGACTTTATCTCGCGACGGCTAATATGTTGAATACGGCCTTTAAGCAGACGATATTGCCGGTTGGAAAACCGTTGGTTGTGGTTGGAAAAAACGAAGCGTTTGGGGCTAATGCAAGGCTTTCCGAAGAAACCGTATCATAAACCAAGCTTAGGTATAATATGATCGGAGTTGAAAAAAAGGCACCCGGGAGCTGGGATTATCATCAACACGGTCTATTTTTAACAAAAGGAGAAGAAGATGAAGTTTTCAATCCGGAAATCTTACAAGGTGATGGCGCTGACCCCCGCGATCTTGGGACTTGGCGTACTCGCCATGAGTTCGCCGGCACAAGCCGATGAAGTCTCCGAGTTAAAAGCGCAATTGAAGATCCTGCAGCAGAGGATCGAAGCTCTGGAAAAACGTCCGGTTGAGCCCCAGGTCGTGACCGCCACCGGTGAGATGGCTGCCCCGGCCAAACCGGCACAGAAGGGTTACTTTGTCATTCCCGGCACCGAGACCAGTATCAAGATCGGCGGCTACGCCAAGCTCGACGCCATCTACAGCGACAAAAGCGTTGCAGATAACAGCGCCGCGGATCAACTCTTCCTGCCATACACCATTCCGCTGGATAAAGACAATCCCAATGATGACCAGACCGTGTTGCACGCCCGCCAGACCCGCTTTAACGTGGGCACGACTACGGATACCACCTACGGCAAACTGAACACCTTTTTCGAGGGTGACTTTTTTGGTACTGGCACGAGTGCTAACACTGCTGACTTTCGGGTACGCCATGCTTTTGGCGAGCTGGGGAAACTCCTGGCCGGTCAGACCTGGTCCACCTTTGAAATCATGGATGCCGTACCCGACACCCTTGATTTCGGCGGCCCGGCTGCCCAGACCTTCATGCGTCAGGGCCAGATCCGCTGGACCGAGCCCTTTGCCTGGGGCTCTGTGCAGTTCGCGGTTGAAGATCCAAGCGCTACACTGGATAATTCCGCCGAAACAGATGACGATCATGTCGCCGATATGATCGCCCGCGTGAATTGTAAATCCGACTATGGCTCCTATTCCGCAGCGGTCATGGCCAGAGAATTAAGCGCTGATGACGGCACAACCGTCGATGACTCAACATGGGGCGGCGCCGTGGCTCTGGGCGGCAAGATTCCCACCTTCGGCAAGGATGACCTGCGCTTCCAGCTCCACTACGGCAATGCCCTGGGCCGTTATATGGCCACGAAGTTTAAAGACGCGGAATTCAATACAACTACAGGAGAACTGGAGACCTTCGATCAGTTCGGTGGCTTTCTCGCCTACCGCCATTTCTGGATGGACAATCTCCGTTCCAACCTGGTCTACTCCTATGCTGCAGCCGACAATGATCTGTCGATCGTCGCCGATACTGTCAACAAGGAATTCCAGTCCGTTCATGCCAACCTTATCTGGAGCCCGGTTCCCTCTGTTGATCTCGGTATCGAGTACCTGCACGGCTATCGTGAAATTGAAAGCGGCGATGAAGGCGAGCTCAACCGTATTCAGGTCAGCGCCACCTATAATTTCTTTTAAACGGGACGCACAGATCAGCGCCTGAGACTTGAGCACGGCTGGAGCGGGATAATCCGCTCCAGCCGTGCTTTTTTTTATTGGTCACAGGATATTGATTCCATTATTCGCTCCCTCATCCGGTGGTGGTGGCTCTGACGCTCGACCTTATTGGAGGGCAATACCCAGTTGCGCACAGGTTCCTGCCGGTTTTCTGCCTCTTCGCCCCTAACTCAAGTTTTCCGGGCCATCTCTGTGAGAGCTTTTTTCAGCGGTAGGGTCAACTTGAGACAGGCTGTGTCTCATGTGGAAAAAATTGAAATGTTCTCTTGACACAGAGATCGTGCTTTGATACATTTTTCACATAGAGATAATGCATTATCATAATATGATAATTGCTATCGTCCGGTACGGGTAGTTTTTTGGAGCAGCGACTTGCCTGATTGACAACCGATAGTTTGGAAAGAATCCGTTTTTTCTGCACAGGACAAAAAAGTCACATTATGAATGTTGTCTATCCATCAGTTTCATGCCGCGCAGCAACCTTATCTGAAATTCTGTGGATTTTTTCAGAAACCACATCCTCCTATGGGGATATTAGGGAGATTTATCTTGGCTAAGTCGTTTGGTAGTTTAGAAAAAGCGATTGATATTCTCTGTCTCTTCGAATCAGAACACCTTGAATTATCTGCTCAAGAGATTGCGGAGAACCTCTCCATACCATTGAGCACAACATATAAATATTTGCAGGTTTTCAAGAAAAAACAATTTCTTTCCAAAAATGAACAAACCAACCAATTTTATCTTGGTATCACGATCCTAAAACTCGGGCTTTTAGCGGCCAAGAAAATTCCCGTAATGAAAATAGCGTCTCCTTATCTAAAATTATTGGCCGATCGTTCTCTAGAGACAGCGATTTTGGTCGTGGGAGACGGTCCAAATGCGATTTGTGCGGATATCATAGAGAGTCCAAGGGCAGTCAAATTCATGACCGCCAAAGGCTATACAATGCCTCTCTACGCAGGTGCTCCTGGGAAAATCCTTCTGGCCTTTAAGGGCCCTTCTTTCATTGACCAATTAATTGAGACCACAGGGCTTGCCAGACTGAATAAAAATACGATTACCGATAGCGAAAAATTGAAAAGGAATTTAGCCGATATTCGAAGACTAGGGTACAGCGAAAGCGATTCGGAATTTGAATCTGATGTGTGCTCTGTCGCTGCTCCTATTTTTGATTATAAAGGGCAGGTCATTGCTTCCATTTCAGTAGCTGGTCCTGCGGAACGAATTTTTCGCGAGAATAAAGAGAGATTAATCGATCTGGTAAAGGACAGCGCAAATAGGATTTCCTCGGAATTGGGATATGGAAAAACGCGGGAGGAGAAGGAGGAATATTCCTGATATGATTATCCCACTTTCGACTGTTGAAAAGCGCTTGGATTCCCACCGATGTATGAGAGAGATCACCCAGGCGGTTGGCTCAATGGCATTCACATTTAGCTCTATAGGAGACAATCCGCATGAGTCAACATATATGTTTGTATCAAGGTAACTCCTAACCACTACAAGTTCAGGACTGCCGATAATTTATTTTCCAATAACAAAGGAACTATCATGCACAAATTACTTTCAGATCAGCGTGACAAGAAGATGCTCCTTCTAGGCAACGAAGCGATTGCAAGGGGCGCACTGGAAGCAGGCCTTGCCATTGGGGCGACATATCCTGGAACCCCATCGTCGGAAATCTCAGCTGCTCTTTTCGACATATCTCATGAGAGTGACCTTTACTTCGAATACAGCACCAATGAAAAGGTAGCCCTCGAGGTGGCGGCAGCGGCGGCGAATTGCGGTCTGCGCAGTATGGCCATCATGAAGCACGTGGGGCTGAATGTCGCTGCCGATGCCCTCATGACCCTCGCCTATGTCGGTGTCAAGGGCGGGATGGTCATACTGTCGGCTGATGATCCATTTATGTTCTCCAGCCAGAATGAGCAGGACAACAGGTACTATGGAAAGCTTTCGGGGCTTCCGATCCTTGAACCGTCCTCGGTCGACGAAGCCAAGGAGATGATCAAATACGCTTTCGAACTTTCCGAAAAACTCCAGGAACCGGTTCTGTTCAGAACCACAACCCGAATCAATCACTCCAGCGGAATCGTCACTCTTGGCGATATCCCTCCGGTCAAAACAACCGGCGATTTTGTCAAAGATCCATTCAGCTATGTCACCGTACCGGCTGTATCGAGAAACCTCCATGTAAAGCTTCTGAAGCACTGGGATGAGGCCAAGAGCATTTCAGAAAACTCTCCGTATAACTTAATAGAAGGGGACGGTCCCTGTGGAATCGTCTGCAATGGCATAAGTTACAATTATGTCTCGGATGCCGTGAAGGATCTTAAATGCGAGAAGAAAGTCAAAATCTTGAGAATCGGGTTCTCGAACCCTATGCCTGAAGCACTTGTAAAAAGCTTCCTCAAAGGGTGTGACAAAGTGCTGGTCGTTGAGGAAGGAGAGCCTTATATGGAGGAGGCGGTCAAGGCGTTTGCTCAAGAGGAAGGATCGACTATTACTATCAAGGGGAAAAGCCCATCACACTTCTCCAGATTGTACGAATATAGTCCGGCCCTGGTAAGGAAGGTTCTTGCAGAATATCTGAACCTTACCTATGAACCGCCTGCTATTCCGGACATGTCCGATGTCCCGGAAATTCCCCAGCGGCCGCCCAACCTGTGTGCGGGCTGCTCACATCGGGCAACCTTCTATATCGCCAAACAGGCTTCCGCTGGAATGGAGACTATCATTCCGACCGATATCGGCTGCTACACGCTGGGGTTGCTTCCTCCCATGTCGATGGCCGACTTTGTTATCTGCATGGGGTCGTCGGTTACTACCTCCTGTGGTTTTTCGAAGGCAACCAACAAAAAAGTCATTTCCTTTATCGGGGATTCGACCTTTTTCCATAGCGGCATAACTGGACTGATCAATGCGGTTTTCAACAACCACAATTTCACCCTCTTTATCCTGGATAACGGAACGACAGCCATGACAGGCCATCAACCCAACCCGGGAGTGGACATGGGCCTGCTCAATCAAACGGGATTCGGTCGCATTGCCATCGAGGATGTTGTGCGGGCTGTTGGTGTTAAAGAAGTGACCGTCATCGAGCCATTCAAGGTGAAAAAGAGCATCGAAGCGGTCAAAAAGGCGTTTGAATTCGAAGGGGTATCGGTCGTCATTTCCAAGGAGATGTGTACGTTGTACGCCAAGAGTTTGAAACTTCTGAAGGGCAAGCGATATCGGGTAAGCGACAAATGTAAGAATCATCGTGATTGTATCAATCAATTAGGGTGTCCGGCCTTTTTCCTGAATGAGGGAAAGGTTCAGATTAATCCTGCACAGTGTACAGGCTGCGCGGTGTGCGTACAAGTTTGCCCTGAAAATGCAATCCTGCCTATAAAAGAATAAACAGCCGGAGACGAGATGAACACAACACGAGTAATCTTAGTAGCTGTGGGGGGACAAGGAAATCTTTTGGCATCGAGTGTATTGGGCGAAGCCGCACTCCTTTCACAGATTCCCGTTCGGATGAGCGAAATACACGGTATGGCCCAGCGAGGAGGAGTTGTGGAATCGGCGATGGTGTTTGGAGATGCCAAAAGCCCCGTTATTTCTGATGGAGAGGCGGACGTTTTAGTGGGTTTTGAGCCCTCGGAGACGCTTCGAGCATTGAGAAAATGCAACGACGGCAGCGTGGTGATCACCAACCTCGAGCCATTGCCGCCATTTACCGTTGCCATCGGCAAAGGCGTATATCCCGACCTGAATGAGTTACAGAGCCTGATTCGCGCAAAGACAGCCAAACTGATTGCCATCGATGCGGTCAAGTTGGCGCGTGAAGCCGGAAACGAGCTCTCAGTGAACATGGTTTTGCTGGGAGCCCTGATTCAGACCGGAAAACTCCCCGTCCAAGCGGAAACCGTCAAGGAAGTTATTCGAATCAAGACGAAACAGGCATTTGTCGAGTCCAACATTAAGGCTTTTGATCTGGGTTTTCTGGCAGCACAGCGGGAAAATAAATGACCATTATTTTGTAAATATGGTCCTGAGAGCCGCCTTGCTTTTGGGCATTGTCGTCTGTCAAGGTGCCTTGGCGTAAAGCAGTGAAAATTTTACATGGAAACGCATCAGCAAGGCGGTTTCATAACTTTGGAGTCAGCCTCCTTTGAAAGTGCCCTCTAAGTGACTGATCGGTAATCTGTCTCTGAAGAAAACAGCAAAAACTGGTCAGCTGTCAAAGCTGACCAGAGCGTAAAGATAATCAAAGAACGAAGGTCCCTGTTGGATTTCTTGGAAAGGGATGAACATGAGGCCTTTTAAAAAGGAGGTCATAATGAAATTGAAGCAAATCGTTTTGTCTATAGAGAATGCGCCTGAAAGATTATACGAGGTGACCAATGCTCTGGGTGAGGCGGGGATCAACTTGAGGGCGCTCAATCTGGTGGATACCGGAGAATTTGGGCAACTTCGGCTGTTGGTCTCGGATGTCTCCACTGCGCGCCGCCTTCTCATGGAGATGCAGATGCCGGCATTCATCACGGAGGTGGTTGCAGCGGAAATTTCAGATACTCCCAAAAGCCTCGCCAATCTGCTGAAATTGCTTAAGAACACAGGTGTCTACCCCCAAAACATGTATGCGTTTCATGGATCATCACCTGGAAAGGTCGTCATGATTTTTCGGTTCAGTGACAATGATAAGGCGATTGAGATTTTGCAGGATCAAGGCGTGACGCTTCTTGATGCCAAGGCTTTTGGGATATTGGAAAGTGGCAAATAAATACTGAAAAGCGAATGCAACGACTATCAGATAAAGAACGGAGAAGGTAATGACAAAAAAAAATCCTGACTTTAGGCCAAAAAGGTTTGCGATCATCGGTGCCGGGCCTGTGGGATGCATCGTTGGCGCATTCCTCTCAAGAGGCGGCTATGACGTAACCATCTGTGATGTTGTCCCCGAGTTGGTTGATCCTGCTGCAACGACAGGTATTACCATTGAAGGCGCGGAACAGGTATTCCAAAAGGTTGCCCGTACCTGTCACTCCATTGACGATTTGGCGCAATACAATCCTGATGTGATTTTCATCACTGTAAAAGCGAATGCACTGCCTCTGATCGTCTCGGCCATTGAAGAATTTTACAAAGAAGGCACCTACATTATCAGTTGGCAGAATGGCATCGATACGGAACTCGAGGTTTCAAAAGTACTTGGAAACAAACCGGTAATGCGAGGCGTGGTCAACTGGGGATGCGGCCTGAAAGGGCCCTGCCATGTTGTCATGCCGTTTCATCACCCACCCCATTATTTGCAGGAGCTTGCGGCTGAATCCTCCGGTGCGGCAGTGACCATTGCAAGGATATTGACCGAATGTGGACTACCGACCGAACACACTGATCGGATCATACCAATGGTCTGGCAGAAGTCTGTGATGAACGCATGCATGAATTCCGTATGTGCCGTAACCGGGCTGACTATGGCGGAAGCCACAACCGATCCTATCATCTTCAGGCTTGTAGACGCTCTGATGAAGGAATGTATACAAGTCGCACGGGGCAACGATATCCTTTTAGGTTGGGACTATTACCCGAAAGCGGTTGAATACTTGAAAACGGCGGGAAATCATAAGCCATCAATGCTGATGGATATAGAAAACAAGCGTCGCACGGAGATAGACTTTATGAACGGTAAGTTCATTGAATACGGCATCCGTGCTGGTATAGAAACGCCTTACAACAACACACTTCAATCCTTGGTTAAAGGCCTCGAATCCACCATGCGGAGCCGTTAAACAATATTGTTGCTGCTCATTAAAAAAGAGCCTCAAAACGCTCTGGATTGGCAGATGACTTTCGCCGTGCTGTTCAACTGCAAAGGCAGAAAACGATAAAGAAGAGCTGAGAGTACATGAATCATTGTTATGTCGGAGTTGATATCGGCGCCTCCAGAACGAAAGTAGCGGTTCTCGATCCAAGTAAAAACCTTATTGGATATAACGTCAGGAGATCCGGTATTGATTTTTCAATAACGGCGGATAAATGCCGTAACGCTTCCCTCGAGATGGCGGGTCGCACCGAGGCGGATACAGTCGGTGTCGTGTCAACCGGATATGGTCGGAAAAATGTCCTTTTTGCCCAACAAACCAAGAGCGAAATAGCCTGTCACGGCAAGGGATCCTATCTCTATTTCCCTATGGCCATTACGATCATCGATATTGGGGGACAGGATAACAAGATTATCAAGTTGGATGAGACTGGACGACGAACCGGGTTCAAAATGAACCGTAAATGTGCGGCTGGGACCGGTGGCTTCTTGGAAGAAATGGCCTTTCGCCTGGATGTGCCATTGGATGAAATGAGCTCCTTGGCAAGCAGGTCAACGAATATGGTGAAACTGGGCAGCTTTTGTACGGTTTTCTCTGCCACGGAGGTCTTGGAGAATATTCGGAGTGGGAAAAGACTCGAGGATATCGTCAAAGGCGTTTTCTTTTCGATGATCCAGAGAGTCCTGGAGATGGATTCTCTTACTGAAAATGTCGTCATGACCGGAGGAGTGGTTGAAAATAACCCATATATCGTAACCATGACCGAGGAATTGATCGGCCGAAAAATCCTGGTCTCCAAACATCCGCAATTGGCGGGTGCGATCGGGGCTGCACTGTATGCCATGGAATTATTTCCCATAAAATCGGAAAAGCGTTAGGAAGGGCACAATATGGCTAAAGAAGAGGTTGGGATCAGGCGACTTAAGACTACAAAAGATATCGGAAAATTCATGTCGGATTACTACCATGAGTTGGATGATGCCACCAAATCAGGTAAGCGGAAAATTGCATGGTGTACCAGTGTCGGTCCCGCGGAAATTCTGAGGGGGATGGGATTTCTCATCTATTTTCCTGAAACGCATTCGGCCATGCTGGGAAGTACAAGAATGGCCACCGAGCTGATTCCCAAAGCGAATGCCATCGGATATTCGCCCGAAATTTGCTCTTATTTGACTGCCGATATAGGAGCGTTTCTCCAGGGTGTTACTCCCCTGTCCAAAGCATTTCCCGGAATCGAGCGTATTCCAGGGTGTGATGTCCTTGTTTACAATACAAACCAGTGCCGTGATGTTCAGGACTGGTTTGCATGGTACTCGAGAAAGTTTGGTGTTCCTGCCGTAGGGATAGAGACACATCGAAATATCGGCAAGGTCACTCCGATGCATGTCTCGTCCATTGCAGCTCAGATGGAGAGTATCGTCGAACCACTCGAGAGGATAGCTGGCAGAAAGCTCGACATGGGTGAGTTGAAGAATGCAGTGGCTCTATCCCGTCAGTGTTCCGATCTCTGGGAACAGTGTCTGGCAACGGCAGCGGCAGTCCCTTCACCCCTCACGTTTTTTGATGGTACCACTTTGATGGGGCCTGCAGTTGTCGGCAGGGGGACTCAGAAGGCCGTCGATGTATACAAGCTGCTGCTGGAAGAGTTGAATGAACGCATAACACAGAAATTGGGTGTCATAGATGATGAGAGGTATCGCATTTATTGGGACGGAATGCCGGTTTGGGGCCGTTTAGGCATGCACTCCAAGCTGTTTGCCGGCCTCAATGCGAGCGTGATAGCATCCACCTATTGCAGCAGCTGGATTTTCAGTTCATTGGACCCGACGGCACCTTTTGAGAGCATGGCAAGAGCGTACTCAGAGCTGTTTATTGTTCGTTCTGATGAATATAAAGAAAATTATATCAAGGAAAAGCTTCAGTTCTTTCATTGCGATGGAATCGTTTACCATGACGCAAAAACATGTCCGAATAATTCAAACTGTCGGTATGGCTTACCGCTACGAATTCAGGCGCATACCAATATTCCATCGTTGATTATCAATGGTGATCTCAATGATCTGAGATTCCTTTCGGATGAGCAGACAAAGACAAATATAGAGGCCTTCATCGAACAGTTGGAAGAGTCAAAAACATGACCTCTATGGTGCTTTTTTATTGTCTTTTAAATAATCAACTAACGCTTTGGTACCAGCAATTTCTGGCTCCCAATCTCCGCCTCGAGAACCAGAGTGAACGATTGCTTTATTTCAGAGAAATTTGAATAAACTTCATAATTGCTTTGCCGGTATTGCAGGCTCATCAATTGTAGGGTTGATAGTCAGGTGATTTCCGAGAAATTCAACGAACAGATACTTTTTTCATTTTTGATATTGGAGGTCGGATATGACTCACTGGATGAATCTGGGGCAGAACCTTAAGGTTAATGCGAAAAAATTTGCCGACAAAGTCGCCCTGAAGGAGAAAAACAGAAGCTTTACCTATGCTCAAACAAATGAGCGCGTGAATCGACTGGCAAACAGCCTCCTGTCTCTGGGTTTGAAGAAGGGGGACAAGATTGGAGTATTGCTGGAAAACTGTGTTGAAATGGTCGAATTGTACCTTGCCACAGCAAAAACCGGTGTCATTATCGTCCCGATCAATTTCCGTCTGGTCGGACGGGAAGTCGAATATATCCTGAATAACTCAGATGCAAAGGCATTTTTCGTACATGATCAGTTTACAAGCACCGTAAACGGGATCAGGGGTGAACTGACCAATTTGCCGCCCGAGCATTACTTCGTGGTGGGGAAAGATAGCGTCGGATATATGGCGTATGACGCGTTCCTCACCGGAGGAAGCCTCGAAGAACCAGACTGCGAAGTACTGCCTGAAGATATCTGGATACTGATTTACACATCGGGCACAACCGGAAAGCCCAAAGGCGTGCTCCGTTCGCATGAATCTCACATAGCGTATTATCTGCTCAATGGGCTGGAATTCGGCTTCACCAAGGATGATATCTGTATGAACGTGATGCCTCTTTGCCATATCAACTCCGTTTATTACACTTTCAACTTCATCTATCTCGGGGGAACAGCCTATATTCATCCCGCAATGTCTTTCAGAGCTGAAGAAGTTCTCGATATTATAGGAAAAGAAAAAATAACTTTCATATCACTGATACCAACTCATTACAGCCTTATTCTGCACGCAGGTGAAGAAGGACGAAGATGGGATGTAAGTTCCATACGCAAAATTCTTTGTTCTTCGGCGCCGGTAAGACAGAAGATGAAAATGGAAATTATGGATTTTTTCCCAAATGCACAGCTGTACGAAGCCTATGGATCGACTGAGGGCGGGGTTGTCACCATACTCAAACCCGAAGACCAGTTGAAAAAACTTGGATCGATTGGATGCGAAACTTTAGGCACGGATTTGATCAAACTTCTGGATGGAAATGGAGAGGCTGTGCCGATTGGAGGAGTCGGGGAGATTTTTTCCTGTGGACCTATGCTCTTCAGCGGATACTACAAGCTTCCGGAAAAAACCGCTCAGTCCTTCCGAGGTAAATATTTTTCGGCCGGAGATATGGGTCGGATGGATGCGGACGGTTACTACTCCATTGTAGATCGGAAGGACAACATGATCATCACTGGAGGTGAGCACGTCTATCCCAGTGAAGTGGAGGAACTGGTCGGGGGCCACCACGCCGTCGATGATTGCGCATGCATCGGTATGCCCGACGAAAAATGGGGAGAAAAGGTTGCTGTTGTTGTCGTTCTGAAGTCAGGGGCATCCAGTGCTGAGATCAATGAACAGGACATAAAGGAGTACTGCAAGAAGAACCTGTCTACATACAAGTGTCCGAAAGAGGTGCTCTTCATTGAGCCGGAAGCTATGCCTCGTACTGCAACTGGAAAAATATTGCACAGAAAGTTACGGGAAAAATTTGTGTCTTAACCCCATTGTGCTGATTCATGATTGTTTGGTGATGTCTGAGAAATCGGGTCGGATAAGGGTTTTGCAAAGTTTTTAAATAACATTCCAGTGAAAGGGGGTGCAAACCGGATAAACAAATAAAAATTACTCGAATTGTGTCAAAACATTAATTCAACAGTATTGTGTTCAACACTTTACTTGGAGGTAATTAGCAGTGAACTACTCTAAATATGCCGCCATACACGCCCGTCACCTTTCCAATAAAATCTGCCTGATTGAGCGAACTCCCTCGATTGGAAAACGAAGGACACTTACCTGGAAACAGTTTAACGACGCCATCGACCGCACAGCCAATTATCTGGCCAAGGAATGTGCTGTTAAAGACGGCGACTATGTCATGCATCTTCAAAACAATTCACTGGAATGGCTGATTACGTACTATGCCGTGATTCGCCTGGGGGCCATCATCGTTCCGCTGAATTTCAGGTTTGAAGGTACAGATGTTCTGTTTGCGGCCAATGTCTGCAATCCCAAAGTGTTTTTCTTAGGCTCCGAGTTTTTAAAGGTGGTGCAACCGATTCAAAAAGAACTCAACACCGTCAAACACTATATCTGTATTGGCGATGCTGTTCCGGACGACATGATCGATTATGCAAAAGTAGATGCATACGATGATGTGTCGGATGTAATGGTCGACGTGAATGACCACCATGACCTTGCCATGATGTTCACTTCCGGTACGACCGGAACACCGAAACCGGTCATGCAGACGCACTTTTCATTGAAAAACACGGCTGCCGGAAACGGCATGACCTATTTCGTACAAAAAAACGACAATTACCTTTTCTTTCTGCCCCTTTTCCACAGTGGGACCATGTTTTTATGGGCGCCATTTTATACCACGGGTGCAACCGGCACTATCCTTCGTGAATTCAACGATCCCAAGTATATTATCGAGGCTATTGCCGAAGAAAAATGCACTGACACCCTTTTTGTCGTACCAGTTGGTATCATGATCTTGAATGCGATTGAGAATGGTACGCTCAAGATTGCTGATTACGATTTGTCTGCCTGGCGGTACATGGAAATTGGTGCCCAACCGGTGCCTTTCGACATTATGAAGAAGCTGGTCGACAAATTGCCATGTGGCGTTTCGAATATCTACGGAATTACAGAAGGCGGCGGCGGTGGCCTTTTCAATCTTTATCCTGAAGATGTCTTGAGAAAACCAGGATCCATTGGAAAACCGACCTACGGCGTGGAGGCAAAAATCGTTGATTTTGAAGGCAATGAAGTTGCAGCCCGTTCGGTTGGCGAGCTATTTTTCTCAACAGACCGCATGATGAAGGGATATCATGGGAACCCGAAAATGACCGCTGCTACAATTCAAGACGGGTGGCTTCGTACGGGCGATCTGGTGCAGATCGATGAAGAAGGATTCTTCTACATTGTCGACCGCATGAAGGATATGATTACGAGCGGCGGAGAAAACATCTATCCGGTGGAAATCGAAGATGCTCTGATGGATCACCCCGATATAGAAGACGTAGCATGCATTGGGTATCCGGATGATCGAC
>Ga0209066_10005108_pt1 | contig 14007 bp, 10 predicted proteins | sample All_14_2_FD_187198 | JGI IMG/M metagenome (GOLD analysis project Ga0209066, IMG submission 187198) | Freshwater microbial communities in response to fracking from Pennsylvania, USA - Allegheny Zone_MetaG_DW_15 (SPAdes) (version 2) ...
CTTCAATATAAGCGGATTTCCTACAGCAAAGGTTAACAGAAAATCAACCTGGAGTTACCCTGAGAATATGAATGGATTAACTAGTTTTTTAACTGCAAAAAGTCCTTTGGGTATTGCAATAGAGTCTTCTATAAGCGCTTCTCTTGCAACAATTAAGGTGGAAATTGAATATGCAAAGAACTTTTATGAGGATTTGAAAGTAGTTGTATGCTTAACTGAAAGTAAACTAATTGGAAGTCAAGCAAATTATTATAACGATGGAAGAGGTAACCCTATTCCTAATTTTGAACACAACCATGTGTTACGAAAAGCTGCCACGGATATTTTTGGAGATTTAATTCCTGCTTCAGAAACACTAAAAGATAATAAATCGACTCGAAATTATAGTATGCTTCTTGATGGATATGTTAAGGATAATTGTTCTATCGTAGTGTTTGTTGTTAATAGCAACAAAGAGGTATTGAATGTTCAAGAGGTTAAAGTAGGAGAAAGTAAAGGATTTCAATATATAACAAAGAAATAAAGTTAAAGGGGTGGAAGCACCCCTTTTTACTTTTAAAATGTAGTTGATACCGAGACTCCTAATCCAGAATATGACGGAACCGGTTTACAAATTCCACCAGCACAAGAGTACCCTTCCTTATTTCGGCCCCAGTTTATAGCTATTCTCGATGCATTTCTAGTATAGCTAAATCCTAAATTGTAGTAATGAGTATTTTTAGTAGAGTGCTCAATTATATCCGATACAAATAATGTCCATTTAGGTGCAACGCTCAATTCTGACATTATATAGGTCCATTTGTTCTCATTTTGGATAGGGAATAGTTCGCTTAACTCAACCTTTAACCAAACATTGTTTTTTAACCTAATAGATGATTCAATAACAGCTATGTTTGCCTTGATGACTCCGGAACCTCCAGTAATGGCTCCTTTATTGTATTCCTGATTGATAAATGATACGTTGGTTTTGAATCCGGATGAAAATTTCTTTTCAATCTCTAAACTAATATCATTGTAAAAAAGAGTATCGCCAATTGAGAAATAATTTGAATTATTGTAGTCTGTTTTCCAATACCTCGATATGTTAACGTTTACTTTCAATCCTTTTGCCCAAGTAATGCTTGTATTTCTAGGAACAGAGTAGAAAACATCCAATTGCCCACCAATTTCATCGATTAATTGACTTGAATAGGGATGAAAATTGGCCAGCGTATATTTATGTTGTTTTGTTAGGGCTGGTATGTAGTTAATTTTTGAATAATCATTTTCTCTTTCCGATCTAAAATCAATATTTTCTATCCGTCGTAACGAAAGTGTTGATCCAAAGCCTTTTGCAGTGATAGTTTGTTGAAGAAGGAAGGCGCTACCTTCGTTATATGTAATTTGACCCGAATGAATTTGTTGCGGTTCTTTCTGTTTATTTACATACTCAGCATTAACACTGTAAGCCTTATATTCAAATTTTAATCTACTGGCAAAAGCATTAACCGAAGTTGGGATATTCTCATCGGGGCCAGTATAGGGCTGATATCTGTTTACAAAACTTCCTCCAATGCTCAATAAATAATTAGATTCGTTGTTGAACAGAGATAGAATATCAATTTCGCCATCAATACCTCTTATTGTTGATTCCCCATTATCTAGATATTTTCTTTGCTTTCCCCAAATAGCTTTAATCGTTGCCGATTTATGTGGATTAAGTTTAAGGGAAAATCCATCCAAGGAATTGTTTATTCCCAAAGCACGCTCTTCGTAGCTCCTTAAAATTAGACCATTTCCGAATTGTTCATAGAAAGTCCCGACAGTAAAAGTGAATAGGGAGTCGTTGTAGGATGCGTATCGGCCAGTTAGCTTGTTTCCTTCAAGGAGCTGAGAATATCCAACTTGAGGGGGAAGATAGGCTTCGTATTGAATGCCTGCTGTAAATTTTCCAATCTTATAGTCGAATTTAAAGTATGTGTTCGATCCCAATTTATCATCAGGGGCAATTGCGTTTATTGCACTATCGGTTTGGTAAAAATTGTTGTTACTTTCAAAACTTCCTGAGAATGTACCATTTTGTATAATCTGTCCAAAAATATCGGAGAAAGAAATGATGCTTATTAAAGCAGCAAGAAAAAGGTTTCTAATTGTGATCATATTCTATATTACTTGGAGTTGTTTTTTAAAATTTCATAAACCTTTGTCTCGCTTCCAGGCGTATATCCAACGTGTTTGTGAATAATCTTTCCATCCTTTATAATTAGTAAAAAGGGAATATTGGTAATGCTTAATGCTCTTTTTAAATCCCCATTATCATCTAAAAACACTATGAAAGGCCAATCGTTTCCTGAAACAATTGATTTTACTTTGCTGCTAGCCCTTGAATCATCTGTTGATATGGCAATAATCTCAACACCTGTTGTGTTTTTCCAATCATCGTATAAATCGGCAAATGTATTTAATTCCTGATGGCATGGTTTACACCACGATGCCCAAAATGTCATAACAATTAATGGATGCTCATTGATAATGGTTTGTGAATTTGTTGTTTTTCCATCAAGTGTTTTTACGCTTATATTTGGAAATGCTTCTTGTCCAAGTAAACTTGACGATAAAAGAACAAAAAAGATTAGTGAATGAATTATTTTCATGATTCAGATTTAAGGTTTGTTTCCTGCAAAAATATAAATTTACTTTATTCTTATAGCCCTATGCACTCCTTGAACCTTGCCTAATCTGTACAACAACATTTCTAGATGCTTTGTATCCTCCACGTAGAGCTGAATAACTCCCTCGAAAAGGCCATTTTTTGAGTTGATGGCAAGGTTGCGCATATTTACTTTTAAATCCTTGCTTATAACTTCCGATATTCGGTTTAGAATTCCAAGTTCATCTGCTCCAGTAATTTTAATTGTGGATTGGAATGCTCCTGCCTTTGATGTTCCTTTCCATTTTGCTTTTACAATTCTGTAACCCCAGCGGTTGTGCAACTGATTTGCGTTTGGACAGCTTGTGCGATGTATCTTTATCCCTTCGCTAACCGTTACAAAGCCAAATACATCGTCACCGAATATTGGATTACAGCACTTTGCGAGTTTATAATCTATATTAACCAACTTTTCATCTATAATCAGAAAGTCGGTGCTGGTTTTTTCCTTCTCGCTTTCAACTTTTTGTGCTTCAACTTTAGAAACATCAGCTGTTTCTAAAGTTTCGGTTGTAATAATACTCTTAAGTACCGATGGGTCAATTTTACCCTCGGCAACTCTTATAAAGATATCGGTTGGTTTCTTTAGTTTTAGATGTTTGGTAATTTTCAAAAGAGCCTCGTCGGCATCATCAATTTTCCAATTCTTAAAACGACGAAATAGAATCTCTTTTCCCTCAGCAATTTCCTTATTCTCGGCATCTCTTAGTTCTTGTTTAATTCTTGTTTTTGCTTTGGATGTAACAACAATCGAGAGCCAATCCTTTTTGGGACTCTGTTTCTTTGAGGTGATAATCTCAATAACATCGCCATTTTGAAGTGTTTGTTTAATTGTAACATTCTTACCGTTTACAATAGCTCCAGTACACTGAGCCCCAATGGCAGAGTGGATGTCGAAAGCAAAGTCAAGCACAGTTGATTTTGCTGGTAACTTGCGGATGTCGCCTTTAGGGGTAAATACGTATATGTCTGAGGCTTGAAGGGCCACATCCAATTTATCCACGTGCTCCTCCGGTGAAGTCTCTGCCGATTCCAACACCTCTCTAACACGGAGTACCCATTCATTAACTCCCTGTTCCTGACGGATTCCTTTGTACTTCCAGTGTGCGGCAAGTCCTTTCTCTGCAATTTCGTCCATTCGGGTTGTGCGGATTTGTACCTCAACCCATTTATCCTCGGGTCCAAGAACCGTTGTGTGTAACGATTCGTAACCTGATTTTTTAGGTACCGATATCCAATCCCTTAACCTTTCGGTGTTTGGTGTGTACTTATCGGTTATAATGGAGTAAACCTGCCAGCAATCAGATTTCTCCGATTCGGGCTTTGAGTTTAGGATAATTCTGATGGCAAATATGTCGTGAACATCTTCAAAATCAACTTGCTGACTCTGCATTTTTCGGAATATGGAGTAGACAGATTTTGTACGACCCTTTATTTCAAATTCATACCTGCGTTTTTTTAGCTCCTCCTCAATTGGGCCAATAAACTCTTTGATGAATTTATTCCTGGTAGCAGTGGTCTCCTTTAATTTCTTGATAATATGCTTGTACTCCTTGGAATGGATAAACTTCATGGATAAGTCTTCCATTTCCGATTTAAGTCTATACAACCCAAGTCTATGGGCCAAAGGTGAGTAAAGATGGAAAGTCTCCCAAGCACGTTTAATCTGAACATCTTTACTGGAGTAACTTAACGAGCGCATAGTTTCTAGCCTATCGGCTAGTTTAATAAGTATCACGCGAGCATCGCTGGATAAACTAATGATAAGTTGACGGAAATTCTCCGATTGTGCTTTTGGATTTTTAAGGTCGAGACTCGATATACGTGTAAAGCCTTCAACAATATTGGCAACTTTGGCGCCAAATCGTTTTTCAATTTCAATTTTGGTAAGTTGATTTCGTTCAATCGATTCGTGAAGCAGTGCCGCTATTACCGAGGATGTTCCCAATTCAATTTCATCAACACAAATTCTGGCAACATCGGTTAAGTGTATTATGTAAGGATTACCTGAATCGCTTTTAACCTCAATGTTTATCTCGGAGGATAGTTTAAAAGCGTCTTTAATTAGTTTCTGATTCTCCTTGGTAACAACATTCTTTACAGACCTCAATAAAGCCCTATATCGATTTAAAACTAATCTTTTGTCTTTTTCTGAATACTGTTGCATTGCCTTATGTGTTTTGGTAAATATAAAGATTTTTTTAAATGATAATATTTTGGATGGTTCTTACCCCTCAAGGGTTCAAAACCCTTGAGGGGGTGTTCTATTCAATATAAATTTCTGAATCAGAAGAGTCAATATCAACATTATGGCTAAAGATGAAGTTTTCTCTATTCTCAAACCATTCTATTACCAAATCCCTATTCATCCGAGTTGGTTTATCAGATAAGATTGTATTGTACGATGACCATTTGTAATTCCTAAAATTATCAGTGAATTTGTGTCTTTGTGGATTTTGGTGGATATATATAACAAGATTTCTGAAATAGGATTCGGATTTTATTAGTTTACGTTTAAATGGATGTTGAAACAGCGAACCTGTTCTTCCTATAGATTTATTTATTGCTTGTGCATATGCATTGAAAAAATCCGAAAAATAGGAGTAGAGCATTTTGTTATTGCTGTAAGAATTGTTTGGATATTTATCCATAATTTCATTTTGTTCTTTAATTCTGATTAGTAAATGAAAATGATTCTTTAGCAAAACCCAAGCATAGGTTTCAGAGATTGGTTCAATATGCTTCTCGTATAGTCTTATAAAATGTAGATAGTTATCATCATTGTAGAATATGTTAGAACCGTTAATTCCTTTGTTGAAAATGTGATAGTAATTTCCGTATTCTATTGGAACTTGAGGATTCATGTAGTTTATAATGAGTGTTTTGGGATTAGAACCCCCTCAAGGGTTTTAAACCCTTGAGGGGGGTGAGTAAAATTAACAAATTTGTTTAATAATATCAAAGTACTTCAACCTATACAGGCACCTATTTATCCTCTATTTTAATATATTTACAGAAAAATATACTTATGTCAACCGAGCAGATTTATCAGAGAATTAAAAGTTTACGGGAGCAACTGAATCATCATAACTATCAATACTATGTTCTGTCGCAACCAACCATTAGCGATTATGAGTTTGATGCTCTGCTTAAGGAGTTGACCGATTTGGAGGCTCAGCACCCTGAGTTCGACGACCCCAACTCGCCAACCAAAAGGGTTGGTAGTGATATTTCTAAGGAGTTTACCCAGGTTAAGCACCGATTTCCAATGCTTTCGCTTGCAAATACCTATACCGAGGAAGAGGTGCTCGATTTTGAGGATAGAGTTTTAAAGGCACTAACCACCGAGCCAGAGTACGTTTGTGAGTTGAAGTACGATGGCGTGGCCATTGGATTAACTTACAAAAATGGCAAGTTAGCGCAAGCTGTAACCCGGGGCGATGGGACAATTGGCGATGATGTTACAGCCAATGTACGCACCATTAAATCCATTCCGCTTGTTCTGCACGGCAATTATCCTGATGATTTTGAGATTCGGGGCGAAATATTTATGCCTCGAAATGTGTTTGAGGAGTTGAACCGTGAGCGCGAGGAGGATGGCGATACTCCATTTGCAAATCCCCGCAATGCGGCTTCAGGCACATTAAAGTTACTAAATTCCACTGTAGTTGCTAAACGCAAGTTGGATTGTTTCCTTTACTATATTTTAGGCGATAATTTACCATTCGATAATCATTACCAAAACCTTGTTGCAGCCAAAGACTGGGGATTTAAGGTTTCAGAGCATGTTAAACTTTGTACAACCTCAAAACAGGTAATGGATTACATCCATTACTGGGACGATGCCCGTAAAAAGTTACCATTCGACACCGATGGTGTAGTTGTTAAGGTGAATTCCTATCAGCATCAAAATGCTTTAGGACTTACTGCCAAAACTCCACGGTGGGCAATTGCATATAAGTTTAAACCTGAACGGGTAAGCACAACCTTGCTTTCTGTCGACTTTCAGGTTGGGCGCACAGGTGCCGTCACTCCAGTTGCAAACCTTAAGCCAGTGAAGTTGGCGGGAACGGTTGTTAAACGTGCATCGCTGCATAATGCCGACCAGGTGGAGTTATTGGATATTCGCATTGGCGATTCGGTTTTTGTAGAAAAGGGCGGGGAAATTATTCCCAAAATAGTGGGTGTTGATAGTTCCCAACGAACGCTTTTCAGCACGCCATTTGTATTTCCGGAGATTTGTCCTGAGTGCGGAACTCAATTGGTGAGGCCTGAGGGCGAAGCGCGACATTTTTGTCCAAATCAAATTGGTTGTCCACCCCAAATTAAAGGAAGAATAGAGCATTACATCAGTCGCAAGGCATTAAATATTGATGGATTAGGAGAAGAAACTGTTGCGCTTCTGTTTGATAATAAATTGATTAATGACCCCTCGGATTTATACACTTTAACCAAGGAACAACTCCTTAAATTGGAGCGATTTGCCGAAAAATCGGCCGATAATGCCATTCGAAGCATCGAGAATTCAAAGCAAATACCTTTTCCAAAAGTTCTTTACGCAATAGGAATACGCTACGTTGGCGAAACTACAGCCCGTAAACTTGCAATGCACTTTGGAAATATAGATTCCATTGCAACTGCGAAAATGGATGATTTACTTGAGGTTGATGAGGTAGGAGAGAGGATTGCCCAAAGCATTATCGATTTCTTTTCAAATCCGCTTAACGTTGATTTTATTTCAAAGTTAAAGGGTTTTGGAGTTAAGTTGGAAATATCATCATCGGAACAACAGGTCAAGTCCGATAAATTGAAAGGATTATCCATAGTTATTTCGGGTACTTTCTCCAAAATATCGCGTGACGATTTAAAGGAGTTGATTCAACAACACGGAGGTAAAAATGTAAGCAGTGTTTCGGCATCAACATCAATGCTGGTTGCAGGCGATAAAATTGGCCCTGCCAAGCTCGATAAAGCCAATAAATTGGGAGTTAAAATTGTATCGGAGGATGAGTTTTTTGAATTAATTAACACTATTGCCTAGAAAAATTCTTTTTCTTCTGAGCTACAAATATTTCGCTACTCTGTAGCTTGATTGCTCAGATGTAAATCGTTTGGCTAATAATATTTTGCCGCTATGCGGCTAGGAATTAGCAGCAGGGCTGCGTTATATTTGTAGGAAGTGCGAAAGCAGACAAACGTAAGCTCCATAGGAGCGAAATATCATTTTAGGTGTTGGAATAATGTTTTTAGAGGTTATAAATCATTTTTACGTAACAACATTAATTAAGGATTAATATTTTTGAAGTGTTGCGTAATTTTAGTAAAATTGCATTTTGGAGTAATGTCCGAAATTAAAACCAGAAATAAATACAGCAGTGAAAGCACTAGATAATTATAAGTACAGAAAATCTATCAAAAACCTAAATAAGGCATTGGTTGGCTTTAAACGCCATAAAATGGTACAAAACCTTACCACTGCTCGTAATATTGGACTTGTATTCAACTTACCAGACCAATCGGTACTTGACGAGGTGCTTACTCTCAAAAAATACTTCGAGAGTAACAATATCAGCGTTGTTGCTTTAGGTTATTTTGATGCAAAAGAAATACCACAGTACTTTACCATGCACAATAGGGTTAGCATTTTCGATAAGAACCAAGTTAACTGGTATGGAAAACCAGAGAGTGCGGTGGTCGATTCATTCACCTCAACTGAATTCGATATACTTATCGACCTAAACTTTGAGGAAACTATGCCAATGCGATGGATATCATCGCTTTCGAAAGCTAAATTTAGAGTTGGCGCACTAAACTACTACAATAATCCTTTCGATTTGATTGTAACTATAGATAAATCGAAGGGTCTTAACTATCTTTGTGAGCAAATAAAGCAAATACTTTTTCAACTTAATAATAGATTTGCTCAAGAACCTACAACCACCTTGTAATTCATCAACTTAAAAAAATATATGAGTACTGAACAGTTCCGGGGATTAGGAGTAGCTATGGTTACCCCTTTTAATCAGGATAAAGAAATTGATTACGACGCTACTGAAAAGTTAATTGAACATTTAGTGACTGGTGGAGTTGATTTCCTAGTTGTTATGGGAACAACAGGCGAATCGGCCACTTTAACCGACAAGGAGAAACGCTCATTGATTAAGTTTGTTATTAAGAAAAACGATGGCCGTTTACCCATAATGCTTGGTATTGGTGGTAACGATACCAACCATATCATTGAGCAAATTGATGATTTTGATTTTGATGGAATTGATGCAATTCTTTCAGTTACACCATACTACAATAAACCAACTCAAAAAGGTTTAGAACTGCATTTTAAAGCAATTGCAGCACAAAGCGAGTTGCCAATTGTGCTTTATAATGTTCCTGGTAGAACTGGCGTAAATATGACTGCCGAAACAACCCTGAAACTTGCTCATGAAGTGCCAAACATCATTGGTATTAAGGAGGCATCGGGTAACTTAAACCAGATGAGCTACATTTTAAGGGATAGACCAGATAATTTCCTTGTGCTATCGGGCGATGATGGCTTAACTCTACCTCAAATGTCTATGGGGGCCGATGGTGTTATTTCTGTTGTTGGTAATGCTTTACCAAAACGTTTCTCCGAAATGGTAAAGCTTGCGCAGCAGCACAACTATGTTGAGGCAAGTAAAATTCACCTAGAGTTAATCGAAATCATTGATTCTTTGTTTGTTGAGGGTAACCCTGGTGGAGTAAAGGCTGCTTTATCAATTCTAGGCATTATTGATAATAATCTACGTTTACCGCTTGCTCCAATCAGCGAGTCGGCTTTCTACAAATTATCGCTGCTTTTACAGAACCAACAGTAAGATATTTTGTTACTATAACAATAAAAGGCTCTTAGTTGAGCCTTTTTTGTTTTAATTTTAGTATATTTAATAGACTTAAAATTTAACTTTATGGCCAACCTATCTACAACCTATATGGGTTTGAAGCTTAAAAACCCGTTAATTGTCGGAAGTTCAGGATTAACCGACTCACTTCCCGAAATAGCTGAATTTGAGGCTAGAGGTGCTGCAGCAGTTGTTATCAAATCCTTATTCGAGGAGGAGATAATTGCCGAAACTCACGATAATCTGAACAAGATGAATGCCTCAGGATTTATTTATCCAGAAACTATGGAGTACTTCGATTTTGATAGAATTGAAGATCCTGTTGCCGATTACTTAAAGTTTCTTAAAGATGCTAAGGAAAGCGTTAAGATTCCTGTTTTTGCAAGTATTAACTGTGTTACAGCCAATGGTTGGACCGATTTTGCCAAACGTATTGAGGATACTGGGGTAGATGCCCTTGAGCTAAACGTTTTTTCTCTACCTTCCGATTTTAACCGAACTGCTCAGGAGAACGAGCAGGTTTATTTTGATATTATCAACAAGGTAACATCCGTAACAAAACTTCCTGTTGCGCTTAAAATTGGTTACTACAATGCCAGTTTAGGCAATTTCATTAAACGGTTAAGCGAAACTCCTGTTAAAGGGATTGTGCTTTTCAATAGGTTTTACAACCCCGATTTCGATGTAAATAATCTGCAATTTGCCCCTTCGAGCGTATTCAGTACTCCTGCAGAGATATCAACATCGCTAAGGTGGATTGCAATTATGTCGGGTAGGGTACAGTGCGATTTATCCGCATCAACCGGTGTTCACGATGGGTTTGGAATGGTTAAGCAGCTTTTGGCAGGGGCCAATTCCGTTCAGGTTTGCTCCGCAATTTACCGCAACGGTAAGGAGCATGTAACCTATATGATTAAGCAACTTGAACAATGGATGGATACTAATGGATACACAACCATTGACGAGTTTCGCGGAAAAATGAGTCAATCAAAAACATATAACCCTGCTGCATTTGAGAGAGTACAGTTTATGAAATATTTTCACGACTTATAATCAAATACACTAACAGTTAATAAAATTTAGCATTTGTTAATAAAGTTGATGATTATTGATTCTTAATATTTTACATAAGTTGTAACTTTCATCATAATTTCTGAAACCTTTTGGTTGGAGAAAGTATAAGAATTTATACTAAGTTTGTTGTCGGAAAGAATTAACGATGAGAGAAGAAAACGAAAATTACATAGGAGAAGATAATACCACCGAAATAGTTAAGCGGTACGAGGAGAAGTTAAACCAGAGCAAAAGCATCTTCTTCGATGTGTTTGAGTTTGAGAATATCATCGATTTTTATCTGTCGGACGATAACCATTCACGAACCAAGCAGGCCATTGATATAGCCGAGCGGATTTACCCTAACTCGCCCGAGATTCAAATAAAAAAAGCAGAATATTACTTTGTAAAAGGTGAATTCAACAATTCGTTGAGTTTGCTGGAGTATTTAGAAAAGTTTGATTCTCAGAACTACGAACTTTATTTTCTAAAAGCACAGGTTTGCTTTGAATTAGGCGAAACTCAAAAATCCATTGAGAGCTTCGATAGGGCTATTACCATTGGTACAGATGATACGATTGAGTTACTGCACCGTGTTTCGAGTTTCTACCTCGAATCCGATGAGATTAACTTGGCGTTACGATATCTGCTTAAATCCTATCAAATAGATAATACCAGCTTGGCTGTTTTGTTCGATTTGGGTTATTGCTACGAACGGAACAATGCGTTAGACAAGAGCATCCGTTATTACAACGAGTATTTAGATATAAATCCATTCTCGGCAAGTGCTTGGTACAATTTGGGCATTGTTTACACTAAACTGGGTCGATTTGATGAGGCTTTGGAGGCTTACGATTACTGCATTGCAGTAGAACCCAACTATTCTTCGGCCTATCATAACAAAGGCAATACTTTGGCATCCATAGAGCGATACGAGGAGGCCGTTAAGGTTTTTGCCGATTTATCGGAGTTGGAGACTGATAATCCTAGGGTGTTTGCACTGCTGGGTGAGTGTTACGAGAAAACCGATAGGTTGGATTTAGCTCTCGATGCCTACAATAAATCAATTGTTATTGACCCAGAATACGCCGAGGGCTATTACGGAATTGGTATTGTTATGGCTGCTCGCCAAAAACTGGATATCAGCCTAAATTTTATTAAACGTGCAATTGCTCTCGATCCAGAGCAGTACGATTTTTGGTTAGGTATAGGCCGTGTGCATTACGATATGAACAATATCCCCGAGGCTATTAATGCTTACCGCGAGGCCACAACATTAAATCCTAATGAACCCGATGCATATCTTGCTTTAGCAGAGGTTTTGCTCTATCAGGAGAAATTTCAGGAGGTTGAAACTTTGGTGGATGAGCTGGGCAATAAGTTTGATTCAAATGCATCAATTAAGGTGATAAATGCTGCTGCGTTGTACCTTTCGCATCATCAAAAGGAAGCTTTGGAAATGCTTCGCGATGCTAAAAGGATTGACCCAACCTCCATTGATGACTTTTTCAGCCTTGTGTCAATTGTTAACGATGATGATTTTGTGGATAGCGTTAAATCGCTGTAATATAATTTTTTATGATACTTCCACTCCAATTAGGGGTGGTTTTTTTATTAACAATCCGTATCTAAATAGTGATTTCTGTCATCATATTTACTAAAAATGAATACATTTGGCGTAAATGTTTAAAAAAGTAGAAATATGAACTATAATTTACCATTTATACCCAGCCGCCCAGGCAAACCCAGAGAGTTTGGTTTAACAATGGTTATGGATAAAGGGCTAAGCTTGGAAGAGGCCAAGAATATGGTTGCTTCTGGCGCAGAGTATATCGATTTTGTAAAGTTCGGTTTTGGAACATCGTTAATAACACCTCAGCTTAAAGAGAAAATTAAGGTTTATAGAGATGCAGGGATAAGACCCTATTTGGGAGGAACTCTCTTTGAATTATTCATTATTCGCAATATGTACGACGATTTTGTGAAGTTTGTAGATCAACTTGGGCTCGACTTGGTTGAAGTATCGGACGGCTCAATGGAGATGAACCACAAGGTTAAGTGCGATTATATCACAAAACTTTCAAAGAAGTTCACAGTTATTTCGGAGGTTGGTTCCAAGCAGGCCGATGTTCATATTCCCGATGATGAGTGGGTTGCAATGATGAAAACCGAAATAGAGGCTGGAAGCTGGAAGGTAATTGCCGAGGCGCGCGAAAGTGGTAATATTGGTATTTACAACAAGGATAATTCCGCTAACTTATCGTTGATAGACGATATTGTTAATCATATCAAAATTGAAAATGTTTTGTGGGAAGCTCCGCTGAAGAGTCAGCAAGCTTGGTTTATTCAACTATTGGGAGCGAATGTTAATTTAGGAAACATTGCCACCAATGAGGCTATATCGCTTGAAACATTGAGGTTGGGTTTGCGTGGCGATACCTTTTTCCAATTTTTACCTAAATAGTATTTTTAGAGCATTATTTAAAAATCATCAAAAATGAAAAGAAGATTAATAGACTATATTGTGCTAGTTTTTAAGGGTATAGCAATGGGCGCTGCTGATGTTATCCCAGGCGTATCGGGAGGAACAGTTGCCTTTATTGCTGGGATATATGAGGAACTTATTGATTCAATAAAATCTGTTGGGTCAAAATCTTTCTTTTTACTTTTCAAGCGAAATGGTATTATTCAATTTCTTGAGGCTATCAATGCCAAGTTCCTATTTTCAATAATTCTAGGTATAACCATTAGTTTTTTGTCTTTAGCCAAGTTGATGCAATATTTGCTTACATATCATCCAATTTTTGTTTGGGCGTTCTTTTTTGGGTTGATTATAGCTTCGGTTTGGTTTGTTGGCAAAAATATTACTAAGTGGAACTTTTCTGTTTACTTCAGTCTTATACTAGGTATTATAATTGGATTCTGGATCACAGTAATTTCCCCAACAGAAACAACAAATGAATTATGGTTTATTTTTCTGTGTGGATCATTGGCTATTTGCGCAATGATTCTGCCAGGAATATCTGGTAGTTTTATTCTCTTATTGCTCGGGAAATATGCTTATATGATGGGAGCGTTGGCTTCGTTTAATCTTGTCATAATAGGAACATTTTTAATTGGTGCTACAATTGGAATATTGCTTTTCTCAAAGCTTTTATCTGTATTGCTTCATAAATTCCACAATTTTACAATTGCTCTGTTAACTGGTTTTATGTTAGGTTCCTTAAATAAGGTGTGGCCATGGAAAGTTGCAGTTCAAACGTTTATTGATGAAAATGGAGTTGTTAAACCATTAATTGAAAAGAATGTTTTACCAGAGACTTACAAGTATACTAATGGTTTAGAACCATATACTTTGTGGGCAATTCTGTTTGCAATATTGGGTGT
>Ga0209066_10005109_pt1 | contig 14007 bp, 8 predicted proteins | sample All_14_2_FD_187198 | JGI IMG/M metagenome (GOLD analysis project Ga0209066, IMG submission 187198) | Freshwater microbial communities in response to fracking from Pennsylvania, USA - Allegheny Zone_MetaG_DW_15 (SPAdes) (version 2) ...
AAGACCTGATCAACGCCAGCGTGGAGAAAGTGCAAAGCGGGACCAGCCAGGTGCAGGACGCGGGCAACACCATGAGCGAGATTGTCGCCAGCGTGCAGCGGGTGACGGACGTGATAGGGGAAATCACCGCAGCCGCCCGTGAACAGAACGAGGGCATTGGCCAAGTCAATGCAGCCGTGAGCCAACTCGACCACATGACGCAACAAAATGCCGCGATGGTGGAAGAGGTGGCTGCCGCTGCCGACAGCCTGACGCACCAGACCATGCGCCTGCAGCAGGCGCTGGCGAACTACCGAACTGGCAACGATGGGGTGCCGGACTCTGCCATCCTCAGGCGTGAGGCGGTGCCACTGAGTCAGCGGCCTCAGAGGAGTTCCGCGGCTGCAGCGCCCACGCTGAAGGCACCTGCCCGTGCGCCTCAGGCTCTGTCCAAGGGTGCCGCTTTGCCTGCCCCGGCTCGCCACGCCGATGCCGCCGCTCCCAGACTGCGGCAACCTGTTGCATCGGAAAAAGCAGCTCAAAAGCCAATACAGACCAGCGCAGAAGTGCGAAAAGACTTTAAGCCTCTGGCATCGACCTCCCCGGCACCCCGTTCCAAGGCCAAGGCCCCTGCGCCTGCGGCCTTGGAGGGGGATTGGGAAAGCTTCTGATCAGAGGGGGTGGCTGACCAGGCGGAAATCGGGATCTTCTGCAAACGACTTGATGGTGTAGCCCAGGCTCTTCATCAGGCGCAGCATTCCGGGGTTGTTGACCAGCACCAGGCCTTCGATTTCGGTCAGGCCTTTTTCGCGAGCCACTTCCATGATGCTCAGCATCAGGCGCGAACCCAGGCCTTTGCCTCCAAAGTCGTCTGCCACCACCAAGGCAAATTCGCAACTGGTGCCGTCCACATTGGTCACGTAACGCGACACGCCCACGATGCGTTCAGTGGTCACAAACTCGCCGTCTGGCCCTGCCTCTCGGGTTTGATGAACCGCCACCAGCGCCATTTCGCGGTCGTAGTCGATCAGCGTGAACCGCGACAGCATGCCCGGCGGCAATTCGGTCAGGGAGGACACGAAGCGGAAGTAGCGGCTCTCCGGCGACAGGCTCTTGACAAGGGCTTGCAGCATCTGCGCATCGTCGGGTCGGATGGGCCGAATGGTGTACTGACCGCCCCCGCGCAGGGGCCACACCTGCTCGTGGTGAGCCGGGTAAGGCAGTATGGCCAAGTGACTGTAATCACGGGCTGAGCCCGGCGCCTGGTCGATGACGATGCGGGCATCCACTGCCACCGCGCCGTTTTCATCCACGATGATGGGGTTGATGTCCATCTCCCGCAGCTGCGGCAGTTCGCACACCATTTCCGACACGCGCAGCAGCACCTGCTCCAGCGCCAGCACGTTCACCGCGCTGGCACCGCGCCACTCTCCCAGGGTTTCGGCAACGCGGGCACGATCGATCAGGCGGTGAGCCAAGAACTGGTTCAGGGGGGGCAGTTCCATGGCTCGGTCGTTGATCAGCTCGATCATGGTGCCGCCAGCCCCGAAGGTGATGACTGGGCCAAACGGGTCGTCTGTCACCAAACCAATGCACAACTCGCGGCCGCGTTTGGTGGGGGCCATTCGCTGCACCGTGATGCCGTTGATGCGTGCGTCGGGCCGCAAGCGCCTGACGGACTGCATCATGTCGTTGAAGGTATCTCGCACCGCCACGGCATTCGTCAGCCCCAGGGCCACACCGTTCACGTCTGACTTGTGGCTGATGTCTGGCGAGTCGATCTTCACTGCCACTGGGTAGCCTAACTGCGTCGCAATCATCATGGCTTCGGTTGCCGTGCGCGCCAGGATGGTTTGTGTCACCGGAATATGGAACGCCGACAGCAGGGCCTTGGATTCCATTTCGGTCAACACCTTGCGTCGTTCTGCCAGCACACCTTCGATGAGCAGCCGCGCACCTTCCACGTCGGGCTTCGCCAGCGTGGACAGCGGAGGTGGCGTTTGCTGCAGCATCTGCTGGTTTTCGTAGAACGAAGCGATGTTGCCAAAGGCCCCCACCGCCGCTTCAGGCGTGCGGAAGTTGGGGATGCTGGCGGCACTCAAGGCTTCGCGCGCCGGTCCGACCGACGCGTCACCCATCCAGCAGGCCAGCAGCGGCTTGCGCAATGTGGGCTTGAGCGCCGCCAAGGCCTGTGCCACCACCGTGGCATCGCCGCCGGGTTTCGGTGAGTGAATGGCCAGCAGGCCATCCACTGCCGGGTCTTTGGCGGCGGCCTGCAGGGCGGCCGCATAGTTTTCTGGGCTGGCGTCTTCGGCCAAATCGATCAGTCCACTGAGTGTGGCCAGCGGCGACACCAGTGGCTTCAGGGTTGCCACCCCCTCGGGCGACAGGTTGCCCAGCGACAACCCGATTTCAGACACCCTGTCGGCTGCCAAGACCCCGGGGCCGCCCCCGTTGGTCACGATGGCAAGGCGCTTGCCCACCGGGCGGTAGCGCGAGGCCAGGCATTTGGCGGCCGAGAACAACTCCACAAACGAGCGCACACGCACCGCGCCGGCGCGCCGCAATGCGGCTTCGAAGACATCGTCGCTGCCCACAATGGTGCCGCTGTGGGTCTGCGCCACCGTGTTTCCTGCGTTCTTCCTTCCTGCCTTGAGCACCACCACGGGTTTGGCGTTGGCTGCCGCGCGCAGGGCGCTCATGAAGCGGCGGGCGTTTGAAATGCCCTCCATGCAAACCACAATGCTTTGCGTCTGGGCATCGGCGGCCATGAAGTCGAGCACATCGGCGATGTCCACCACCGTGTTGGGTCCCAAGGACACCACGGCCGAGAACCCGACACCGTTGCCACGTGCCCAGTCCAGGATGGAGGAGGTCAAAGCGCCCGACTGGCTGACCATTGCCAGGGAGCCTTTGGCCGCCAGAGGCCCTGCAACGCTCGCGTTCAGGCCCATGTGGGGGCGTTGAAAACCCAGGCAATTGGGACCCAGCAGGTGCAGCCCGGAACGCCTTGCAATGGCTTTGAGCTCAACGGCCAACTCGGTTCCCATGCCGGCAGATACCACGAGCGCGGCCTTGCACTTCATGCGTCCTGCCACTTCCAGTGCCGCAGCCACTTCGGGGTGGGGCAAGGAGATGATGGCCAGGTCCGCACGTGTGTCGGCCAACTCGGCCAGGGTGCCTGTGGTTTGCGTGTCCAGAAAAGTGAGTTCTCCCTGGAAGCGTTGGCTGGTGAGTGCCTGGTGCAGTGCCTGTGATTGCGCCACAGGGCCTTCGCCCTCGGCAGGGCTGTCGGCAAACACCAGCACGGAGGAGGGGGAAAACAAAGGGGTGAGGTAATGCTTGTCCATGCTAGGCTTATAAGGGTTAACCCTAATTGAGGCAAGGCGCTCAGGCTGTGATGTTGATTTGGCTCAATCCGCGCCGATCAGCACCTTCACGTGGGCCGCGACGCTGCGGGCCAGGGGGCTCATCACGTAGCCCCCTTCCAGGCAGGACACCACGCGGCCTTGGGCGTGGGTGTGTGCCACGTCCATCAGCTGTTTGGTGGCCCAGGCATAGTCGGCTTCCACGAAGCCCAGGTTGCCCATGTCGTCTTCCCGATGGGCGTCAAAACCGGCCGAGATGAAGATCATCTGGGGTTTGAACGCGTGCAATGCAGGCAGCCAGTGCTGCGTGACCGCGTCACGAAACGCGTCGCCTCCGGAGCGGCTGGGCAAACCCACGTTCACCATGTTGGGGCCCACCGCCTCTTCACCGTTGAACGGGTACAGCCCCTTTTCGAAGATCGAACACATCAGCACCCGTTCGTCTCCGCGAAAGATGTCTTCGCTGCCGTTGCCGTGGTGCACATCGAAGTCGATCAGTGCCACCCGTTCCAGTCCGTGCACGTCCAGTGCGTGGCGGATGCCAACGGCCACGTTGTTGAAGAAGCAAAAACCCATGGCCTGTGCGTGTTCGGCGTGGTGACCGGGCGGGCGCACGTTACAAAATGCCGTGGGGACTTCACCCCGGATGACCAAGTCAGTGGCGTGAACTGCCGCGCCCGCCGCGCGGCGGGCGGCTGTGACGGTGTGGGGGTTCATGTTGGTGTCCGGGTCGAGGGCGTAATAGCCTTCGGTGGGAGACGCGGCCAGGATTTCCTTGACATACAAGATGTTGTGGGCCCTGCCCAACTGCTCTTCCGTGGCCAGTGGCGCGTCGTGGGGCAACATGTAGTCCAGCAGTCCCTTGACCAGCAGGTGGTCCTGGATGGCTGCCAGACGCTCGGGGCACTCCGGGTGGTGAGGCCCCATTTCATGGAGGGCGCAGTCGGCATGGGTGATGAAAGCACTGAGCAAGAACGTCTCCTTTTTTGGGATGATGTGACATTGTCGGCTTTGCCTGTCCCGTTGGGGTTGATGTGGCACAAATGGGCCAGGGTTTTGACTTAGCATGCACGTTGACCTCCTCCCCCGTTCCCCCATCCACACGCATGAAGCCCGACGTCCTCGCGCTTGAAGGTTCGTTATTGCCGACCGATCGCGCCACTGCGGCAGACGAGGCAGAGCGCCTGCGCGCGTGGTTGGCGCTGTCCACCGACGTGTTCTGGGAGACCGATGCGCGGCTCCGTGTGGTACGGGTGCTTGGACCCAAGGGAGCCGAGGACGAATGGGGTGACTGGTTGGGCCAGCCCGTGTGGGCATTGCCCGCACTGGAGCTGGGTGACACCGAGCGGGAGGCGTTGCGAGTGGCGTTTGAACGCCACATGGCCATTGATGGCGTGGCGCTGGCTTGCCACCGCCCCGATGGCAGCCCTCTGTGGTTGGCGCTGTCGGGCGTGCCGGTGTGGGATGGTGAAGGCCGCTGCACGGCCTACCGGGGAGTGGGCCGGGACATCACCGCCCTGAAGAAGGCGCAGCAGGCCCAGGAGCAACAGCAGCAGCTCACCCGCACCCTGGCGCAGCGCGTGCCGGGACTGGTGTTTCAGTTGCGACGCAGTGTCTCCGGTTGGTACAGCATGCCTTTCGCCAGTGCGGCCTTGCAGGAGTTGTTCGAAGTCCTGCCTGACGATGTCCAGGCAGATGCTGCCCCGTTGTTTGCTCGCGTGTTGCCGGTGGACTACCTGCAGTGCCGCGAGGCCATGGACTTGTCGGCGCGGCAGCTGTCGCCCTTTGTGCTGAATTACCGCGTGCGTCTGTCCGATGGGCAGGTGAACTGGCACGCCGTCAACGCCGTGCCCTACCGCGAAGCGGACGGCAGCACCGTGTGGCACGGCTTCACCAGCGACATCACCGACCGTGTGCTGGCAGACGAACAGTTGCAGCGCGCCCACGAGCAGTTGCGCGCCCGCACCAACCTGATGGAGGTCACACTGGGGAGCTTGAGCCAGGGCGTGATGATGATTGCCGTGGATGGCCGCGTGACCTACTACAACCAGCGGCTGCTGGAGTTGCTGGACGTGCCCGACAGCGTGCTGGCACGCCAGCCCACGCTGGTGCAGTTGGTGGACTGGCAGCACGCCCAGGGTCACTTCGGCCCTAACACCAGCCGGGAGGCCGTGAAGACCTGGGGCGACTATTCCGACGCCCACAAACTGACTTTTCCGCCCCAGTATGTGCGCACCACCCACCAGGGTCGAACCCTGGAGGTGAAAACCCGGGTGCTGGATGGCGGCGGCTGGGTGCGAACCTTTGCCGATGTGTCCGACTACTTCGAGGCCCAGCAGGCTCTGGAGCGCAGCGAACTGCATTTCCGCGCACTGTTCGATGCCATTCCCGACCGCGTGTGGCTCAAGAGCCCGCAGGGCATGTTCATCATGTGCAACCCGTCGGCAGCCCAGGGCTACGGACGGTCCGTGTCCCAAATCCTGGGGCGCACGGAAAAGGACCTGTCACCCACGGAGCTGTTGGTGTCCTATCAGGCCACGGACCAACGGGCTTTGTCGAGCCACGAGCCCGTGATGTACGAGCAGGCCCTGCCCCTGGGGGATGGGGGCGGGGAGATGGGCGTGTTCGACGTGGTCAAGCGCGCGGTGTTTGACCGCAGCGGCCAGGCCATTGGTGTGCTGGGGATTGCCCGCAATGTGACCGAGCGCAAGCGTGCCGAGGCGCAGATCGAACGGTTGGCGTTTTTCGATCCCCTCACCGGCTTGTGCAACCGACGGCTTTTTCACGACCGGCTCGCGCAGGCGCAAGCGGCCAGCACCCGTCACGGCCAGTGGGCTGCGGTCTGTTTCATCGACCTGGACAACTTCAAAGACCTGAACGACACCCAGGGGCACGACCAGGGTGACTTGTTGCTCCAGCAGGTGGGGCAGCGGCTGCAGGCGGCCGTGCGGATACAGGACACGGTGGCGCGCCTCGGTGGCGACGAGTTTGTGCTGCTGCTGGAAGAGCTGGGGCCGCAGGAGGACCAGGCCGCCCTGTATGCCAACACCTTGGGCCAGAAGCTGTTGGAAGCCCTGACCGCGCCTTACGCCCTGGGGCGGGGGCTGCACCACAACACCCCCAGCATTGGTATCACTCTGTTTCGCGACCACAACGAACGGGTCGAAGACATCCTCAAGCGCGCCGATCTGGCCATGTACCAGTCCAAATCGGCGGGTCGCAACACCGTGCGTTTTTTCGATCCCCACATGCAAGAGGTGGTGCAGCGTCGATCCGAGCTGGAGCGCGACCTGCGCGAAGCCCTGGTCCAAGGCGAGTTGTTGCTCTACAGCCAGGCGGTGGTGAATGTCGCGGGGCAGGTCATGGGCCACGAAGCCCTGCTGCGGTGGAAGCACCCGGTGCGGGGCATGGTGTCGCCAGCCGAGTTCATTCCCGTGGCAGAGCAGACAGGTCTCATCTTGCCGATCGGCGACTGGGTCATGCGGGCGGCATGCCAGCACCTGGCCAGCTGGGCCAACCACCCCCAGAAGGCCCTTTGGACGCTCGCGGTCAACCTCAGTGCCCGCCAGTTGCGCCAGCCGGATTTCGTGTCCCGGGTTCAGGGCGTGCTGGCCGAGACCGGCGCCAACCCGAACCAGCTCAAACTCGAACTGACCGAGAGCCTGCTGCTTCACGATGTGGAAGACACCGTCCTCAAAATGGACCGCCTGGCCAGCCTGGGCATCCGTTTTTCGCTGGACGACTTTGGCACCGGATACTCGTCCCTCAGTTACCTGAAACGCTTGCCGCTGTCAGTTCTGAAAATCGACCAATCGTTTGTGCGCGATCTGCTCAACGACCCCAACGACGCGGCCATTGCCCGCACCATTCTTCAGCTGGCCGAGAGCCTGGACCTGAAAGTGGTGGCAGAGGGCGTGGAAACCGAAGGCCAAATGCAGTTGTTGCAAATCATGGGGTGCGAAGCCTTCCAGGGCTATCTGTTCGGTCGGCCCGCACCCATTTGACCCCTCTCCATTTTTTCCCTATCGAAGGGTTTTCCCCATGAATGACCGTTTGCATCCCCACGCCCTTGCCCCTCTCGATGCCACCGCCTTGGGTCGGCACGTGGCCGACAGCTGGCAGCAACGCATCGTGCCCGAGCTGCAGCGTTACATTGAAATCCCGGCCAAGTCGCCGGCCTTCGCACCCGACTGGGCCGAGCAAGGCCACCTCAAGCGTGTGCTGCAGCGTGCTGCCGACTGGGTGCAGGCCCAGAGGGTGCCGGGTTTGTTGCTTGAAATAATAGAGCTGACAACGCCCGATGGTATTGCGCGAACGCCTGTTTTGTTCTTTGAATTGCCCGCCAGCAGCGGCACGGGGCCTGCGCCCGAAAACCCCAGCGGCCAAACCTGCCTGATGTACGGTCACTTGGACAAGCAGCCCGAGTTCTCGGGCTGGCGCAGCGATCTGGGCCCTTGGACCCCGGTGATCGACGACGGCAAGCTGTATGGCCGTGGCGGGGCCGACGACGGTTACGCCGTGTACGCGGCCATTGCCAGCATCCAGGCGCTGCAAACCCAGGGCCTGCCGCACCCGCGCATCGTGGGCCTGATCGAAACCTGCGAGGAAAGTGGCTCGTACGACCTGCTGCCCTATGTCGATGCACTGCGGCCCCGGCTGGGCGATGTGGGCCTGGTCATTTGCCTCGACAGCGGCGCGGGCAACTACGACCAGCTCTGGCTCACCACCAGCCTGCGCGGCATGGCCAGTGGCGTGCTCAAGGTGCAGGTGCTGACCGAGGGCATCCACTCGGGCGATGCCTCGGGTCTGGTGCCGTCCAGCTTTCGCGTCATGCGCCAGGTGCTCGACCGGCTGGAGGACAGCGCCACCGGCCGCCTGCTGCCCGCCAGCTTTCACTGTGAGGTGCCCGCCGAGCGGCTGGCCCAGGCCCAGGTCACGGCGGCCATTTTGGGTGACGAGCTGTACAAGCGCTTTCCGTGGGCGCACGCCGACTGCGGCGGCTCCAGCCAGTTCACACTGCCCACCACCACGGACCCGGTGGAGGCCCTGCTCAACCGCACCTGGCGGCCCACGTTGTCGGTCACCGGGGCCGAGGGCCTGCCGAGCTTGCAAAACGCTGGCAATGTGCTGCGCCCTTACACCGCGTTCAAACTGAGCCTGCGCCTGCCCCCGCTGGTCGATGCGTCGCAGGCGGTGCAGGACCTGAAGGCATTGCTGGAAGACAACGCCCCCTACCAGGCGGTGGTCACCTTCGAGGGCGAGGGCGCTGCCACAGGCTGGAACGCGCCAGGCACCTCTCCCTGGTTCCACGACGCGTTGCAGGCCGCCTCGCTGGCGCAGTTTGGTGCGGGGTACGGCACCATCGGCCAAGGCGGCACCATCCCGCTGATGAACATGCTCAGCCAGGGGTTTCCCCGTGCGCAAATGATGGTTTGTGGCGTGCTCGGCCCCAAGAGCAACGCCCACGGTCCCAACGAGTTCCTGCACCTGCCCTACGCTCAGAAACTCACCGCCGCTGTCGCTCAAGTGGTGTCCAGCATGCCCTGATGTGCCTGCACTCTGCGGCAGCCGGTCAGCCGGTCAGCCGGGTTGACGGTGGACGCGAAAAAATTGGGCACAATTGATCGCAATTAACAGATGTTCTCAGAACACGCCACCAGGGAGACAGCCATGGACCACGTCACACAGACCCCCTTCACCACCTACGACGGCCACAACCTGGCCGTGTGCGACTGGCATCTCTGGGGCACCCGGCGCCCCCGAGCCATTGTGTTGATCGTGCATGGCCTGGGCGAACACGCCTGGCGCTACAACACCCTGGCCAACGAGCTGAACGCATGGGGTTTCGTGGTGCGTGCCTACGACCAGCGCGGCCACGGGGAGTCGTCGGGCAAACGCGGCTGCGTGCCCGACGACGACACCCTCCTGCGGGATCTGGCCGACATGCTGGACGACACCCGCGCCGTTCACGGTCGGCGGGGCGAGGTGCCCCTGATCCTGTTGGGCCACAGCATGGGGGGGCTGGTGAGTGCCCTGCATGTGGCGGGCCAGATGGCGGCGGGCAAATCGGCAGCGGTGGATGCCCTGGTGTTGTCTTCGCCTGCTCTTGACCCTGGGCTGGGGGCCGTGCAGCGCGCCTTGCTGACCTTGCTGCCACCTGTGTTGTCCGATGTGACCGTGTCCAACGGGCTGGACCCCATGCGGCTGTCTCACGACAAACAAGCCGTGCAGGCCTACCTGAACGACCCCCGCGTGCACGACCGGATGTCCCCCCGCCTGGGGCGGTTCATTGCCGACAGCGGACCCCTGGTGCAGAGGCATGCGGCGCAGTGGTCGGTGCCCACCTTGCTGATGTGGGCCGGTGCCGATGGGCTGGTGAACCCTGCAGGCAGCCAGCGGTTTGCCGCCGCCGCCCCGGCCGGTGTGGTGCAGGCCCATTGCTTTGAGGACATGTACCACGAACTGTTCCAGGAGACCAACCGGTCCGAGGTGACCAGCCACCTGCGCCGCTGGCTGGACGATCGGTTCTGAGGCGTCCGTTCAGCCCGCAGCCTGTTTGCGCACCCATCCCAGCCAGCCTAGACCCAGTCCCATGAGGGCGACGGGCAGCATCGAGCCCACGTTCAGCAGTGCCCAACCCTGGGTGGTGACCAGCGCACCCGACGCCAGGGATGTGACCGCCATGACGCCGAACACGGCGAAGTTGATGGCCGCCTGCGCCCGGTCTTTTTCTTCCGGCCGGTAGGACTGCAGGGCCAGTGTGGTGCTGCCGGTGAACAGAAAATTCCATCCCACCCCGAGCAGGAACAGTGCCGAGATGAATTGGTGCAAATCCTGACCCGACAACGCAATGGCGATGCAAAGCGCATTCAGCACCACCCCGCAGCCCATGATGGTGAGCACGCCAAAGCGTTGGATCAGGTGCCCGGTGAAGAAGCCAGGCGCAAACATGCCGATGACGTGCCACTCCAGCACCAGCGCTGCTTCGTCGAACGGAAAACCGCACACCTGCATGGCCAGCGGGGTGGCCGCCATCAGCAGGTTCATCACGCCGTAGCTCAGCGCAGCGGCCCCGGCGGCCACGATGAACACGGGCTGCCGGACGATTTGCGACAGTGCACGGCCTTCGTCTACCTGTCCATCGGCACCCTTGGGCTTGGCGGGCGCAGCCGGGAACCGCACCAAAGCCATCACCGCCATGGACACCAGTGCCACCACCGCCAGCGCCAGGTAAGCGCCCACGAACGGCACCTCGGTCAGCGTGCGGGTGCGGCTGGCCAGGTTGGGGCCCAGCACCGCGCCCAGCAGGCCGCCGGCCATCACCAGCGACACGGCCTTTTCGCGGAACGCGGGCAGCGCCAGCTCGGCGGCGGCAAACCGGTACAACTGCCCGTTGGCGCTGTAGTAGCCCGCCACCACAGTGGCCACCACCAACAGCCAGAAATGGTGGCCCGCCACCGCCCAGGCCCCCAGCAACGCCGTCATCAGGGCCACGGCCAACCCCAGCTGGAACGAGACCTTGCGCCCCCAGCGCGACTGGGTGCGGGCCACCAGTCCCGTGGACAGTGCGCCACCCACCACGTAGCCCATGACGGGGAGCGTGGCCATCCAGCCCTGAGGGGCCATGCTGAAACCCACCAGACCGTTGATGGCAATGAAGGTGACGTTGTTGGTGAGGAACAGGCCTTGAGCAGCGGCCAGCAGCCAGAGGTTTTTATTCATAAGCGGGCGTTTATACATGGGGAGTTGAGGCCCCGCCTGTCGCATTCGATCCGTTTGCGGGCCGGGCTGTCCCACAATGGCCCGTCGGCGGCAAACAGGAGGGTGTGTCCATGGAACACAGGTGTCGGATGGGATGGCGTTGGGTGCTGGCGCTGTGGGGCGTTTGGTGGATGGGGGTGGTCCAGGCCGCAGACCCGTTGCCACCGGGCAGCCACGAGCTGACGTTGTGGCACGGGGGCATGGAGCGCGCCTTTGCCGTGTATGTGCCTGTATCCCACCGGCCCGAGCGCGCGCAGCCCCTGGTGCTGGCATTCCACGGCGGCGGGGGCAGCATGCACACGATGGCCCGCGACAGCCTTTACGGTTTGCTCGGGCAGTCCGAGTCCAGCGGCTGGATCGTGGCGTTTCCCAATGGCCACAGCCGCCTGCCCGGCGGTCGGCTGGCCACCTGGAACGCGGGCTTGTGTTGTGGCGCAGCGCGCGACAAGGGCGTGGATGACGTGGGCTTTGCGCGTGCGGTGGTGGCCGAGGTGCAACGGCGTGTGCACATCGACCCCCAACGCGTGTTTGCCACCGGCATGTCCAACGGCGGCATGATGGGTTACCGCCTGGCGTGTGAAGCGTCAGACCTCTTCCGCGCCGTGGCCGCTGTGGCGGGCACCGATGGCACCGCATCCTGTCAGCCTGGCCGACCCGTGTCGGTGTTTCACATCCACGCCCGAGACGATGACCGTGTGCTGTTCAACGGCGGCTCGGGCAGCTCGTCCAGCACCCATGCCGATTTTGTGTCGGTGCCCGCCACGGTGGACAAATGGGCCCGGTTGAACCGCTGCACCGGTCCCGCACAGCGCGTGCTGGAGCGGCCTGGGGTGACATGTGAGGTGCGCAGCGACTGCCAGGCCGGGGTGGAGGTGCGGCTGTGTGTCACCGACACCGGAGGCCATGCCTGGCCCGGTGGGCGCAAGGCCCTGGGCGGCAAAGGGTCAGATGCCTTGAACGCGACGCAGGCGATCTGGACGTTTTTTGCGCGGCAGTGAGCCAGCCGCTCAGCCCAGCGCCATCACCAGCGCGGCCAGGGCGGCTGTCTCGGCGCGCAGCACGCGCGGCCCCAGCGTCACCGGCACCCAGCCCAAGGCGCGCGCCCGGGCGTCTTCGGTTTCAGACAAGCCACCCTCTGGCCCGCTGAGGAAGGTCACGGGCAACTGGGCCGCCACGGGCCTCAAAACCTCTGCCAGAGGCCGAGTGCCGGTGGCCAGCGACAGCACGCAGCGCAGCCCCAGCGCATCGGCAGGTCGGGCCAGCCAGGTGTCCAGCTCGGCCACGGGCCACACGGTGGGCACGCGGTTGGCTCCGCACTGCTCGCAGCCCGCTTCGGCCATGGCCTGCCAGTGGGACTGCTTTTTGTCCGCCCGCTCACCCTTCAGGCGCAGCACGCTGTGGGCGGTGTGCAGCGGTTGCAGGCTGGCTGCGCCCAGTTCGGTGGCCTTTTCCACCAGCCAGTCCATGCGGTCGTTGGCGGGCATTCCCATGGCCAGGTGCACGGGGCGCACGGCCTCGCACTCGCGAGCCTGGTGAGGGCCCACGGTCACGCGCACGTCGCTGCGGCCCATGCGGTCGATGGTGGCGGTGAACTCGCCGCCCTGCCCGTTGAACAGCGTGATCTCCATGCCAGGTTGCAGGCGCAGCACCTGCACGTGCCGGGCCGCGCCTGCGGGCAGGTCCAGCGTTTGGCCGACGCTCAGAGGCAAGGGGCAGTGGAAACGGGGCATTTGAAAATGAATAGCTGGCAGCGCAGGTGTATCAAGCGGAAATTGCCATAAAAGCTTGAAAAATCAGATGCGCCCGTAAGCAAAACCGGTGGCCGCTTGCAGGTTTTCCACTTCGTCGATCAGGCGCAACAGCGGGGTCAGCTCCCGGTAGCGGCTGGCGGTGTTGCGCACGTAAAGCACGAAGCGGGGGGTGTCGGCCAGGTATTTGGGTTTGCCGTCTCTCAGGGTCAGGCGGGCAAAAATGCCCATCACCTTCAGGTGACGCTGCAGGCCCATCCATTCCACCGCGCGATAGAACTCGCCGAAGTCCTCGCTCCAGCCCTCAAAGTCCAGCAGGCCTGCTTTTCGGGCCCGTTCCCAGTAGCGGATGGTGATTTCCAGCACAAAGTCTTCTTCCCAGGTCAGGAAGGCGTCGCGCATCAGGCTGGAGATGTCGTAGGTCACCGGGCCGTACACCGCATCCTGAAAGTCCAGCACGCCCAGTGCCTGCGCCGGGGTTGATGGGCCATACCCGGCAGGCGGCACCATCAGATTGCGGGGCATGAAGTCGCGGTGCACAAACACTTTCGGGCCCGCCAGGTTGCGAGCCACGATGGTGGCAAAGGTCTTGTCCAACAGGGTCCGCTGGGTGGGGGTGAGCGTGAGCCCTTTGTGCCGGGTGAGGTACCAGTCGGGAAACAGCTGCAGTTCCCGGCGCAGCAAGGCTTCGTCGTAGGGTGGCAGCACGCCCTCGCGGCTGGCGGTTTGCCACGTGACCAGGGCGGACAGCGCGTCGATGTAGCGGGGCTGGTTCGCGCTGGGGTTGTCACGGTCCAGCACGTCCAGCAGGGTTTGCGAGCCCAGGTCGTTCAGCAGCATGAAGCCTTGTGGCCGGTTCCAGTCCAGCACGTCGGGCACGCGCAGCCCGGCGGCGGCCATGAGCCCGGCCACGGTCACAAAAGGCTGGCAATTTTCCTTGTCGGGCGGCGCGTCCATGACGATGCAACTGTCGCCAGCCGCCGTGTCCACGCGGAAATACCGCCGGAAACTGGCATCGGCCGAGGCGGCGCGCACGGTGTCGGGCAAGAGCCCGTGGGCCGGGCCCACCTGGGCCAGCCACGTGTCAAAGTGCAGTTGGCGCTCTGGGCTGGCCCACTCGATGGCGGGCAGCTTGTCGGGGGAGGGGCCGG
>Ga0209066_10005110_pt1 | contig 14007 bp, 12 predicted proteins | sample All_14_2_FD_187198 | JGI IMG/M metagenome (GOLD analysis project Ga0209066, IMG submission 187198) | Freshwater microbial communities in response to fracking from Pennsylvania, USA - Allegheny Zone_MetaG_DW_15 (SPAdes) (version 2) ...
TTTCAAGTTGAGAGCTGCCTTTTGTACTATTTAGGTAGTGATAAAGATCTTTCTCATTCATCGTAAAGTAGGCAATCATCGTTGATGTATTTGAGACAGTAGTGAGAATGGAACTATTATTCACCAGACTACCTCCACGATAGGGGATGGTACCAACGACTCCATCAACCGGACTCGTTACGGTTGTCCATGAAAGCGTTGCCCTTGCTTGATCCAAAGAGGCTTTAGCTGAGGCCAATGTATTTTCATAGGCAGTAAGTCTGACCTTAGAGATAATACCCTTTTCGGCAAGGGGGCGCATACGCTCGACATCAAGTTTAGCGGTATTATATAAGGCAGTAGCATTCTCAACACTTTGAATAGCCGAAGGGGAATTGATTTTAAAGAGAGGTTGACCCTTTCTAACCATGGCACCCTCATCAACCAGAACAGCATCTATAAACCCATCAATTCTGGGCTTGATATCAATATCTTCCTTTCCCTTCAACACTGTTGGGTAAATGGTTTGCAATTCCACAGAATCAGGCTCAACAGTAATGGTGGCATAACTCTTAGCCATATCAGCATTCTGTACTGCTGATTGCTTCTTACCACATCCCCACTGAAATAGTAACAAAATTGAAAGAACCAATACAACGTGCTTGTTTTTCATCTTTATTGAATTTCAAAATTTAACTTTTGCGAATCACCAATATTTGTTTCGAAAAATTGGAAAAACAGGGGCTAGTTGACTATGTCAACTAACTATATATTTAGATATTCTCTGATTTCATACGAATATGATTGAGGACTAGGAAAAAGTTGTTGACTTGATCTTCGCTAAGGCCATCAAGCACCTCTTTAGAGAATGAGACTTCAGCCTCCAGGAAACGTTTAATGACACTCTCCCCTTTTTTAGTAACGAAAAGCTGATTTTTTCGCCGATCATTCTGCGAAGGGATTCGTCTAACCAACTCCTTTGATTCGAGGGTATCAATGATTCGCAAAACCGCCGATTTATCCTTTCCTAGCTTCTCAGCCATCTTTTGTTGAATCACCTCTTCATCTTCACGACTCAAGGCATAGAGCAATCCAAATTGCTCATTTGTTAGGCGCATATCGCCAGAATCACCGATACTTTTTTTAAGTGATCTAAAATACTCGGCTAATGTCCGACCTATGACAAAGCCTAATGGGTGCTCCCTATCTTCCATCTCAAACTTTTTAGAGGGCAAAGGTATACAAATATTAGCTGCATGTATCAACTATTTTAAAATTTAACATTTCGTTAAACATGGCAATGCTACATCTAGCCAATATACCATATCTCTTATAAAGTGTGTATAAAGGAAGAACAGACCATAGCCCAAGAACATACTCATCAAGCCGAGTAAACAGAATATTAAATTGCAAATTAGTTAATGACGAATACCAATTAACACCTTATAACGGTACAAATTACATATAAACAACTGATAACCACAAACTAGATAAAACAGAGTAAACACATTAAAAGCTCTCTGTATACTTCTCTAACTCAAGGATGAGCTTTAACATATAGTCAATTTGTCTATACTGACCACTTTGAGGCAAAAGTGATATTTTTAAGCGATTAAGTAGATCTACAACTTGATTAAAACGAGAAAGAGCCTGTTTTTTATAAAAAATCCCACGCTCTTCATCATAGAAAGTAACCATTAAACTAGTCTCATTATGTAGAGTAATCAGTAAACTAATGGTAGAGTCAATTAAAGGATCATCTTTACTCGAGAAAGCCAGCAACAGACCATATAGTTCTATCATTCTTTCTTGAAATTTCACAAAACCGACAATAATCAACTGCTCCCTATTTACCTTGCTACCAACACTTACATTGTAACGCATCACTATCAATTCTTGTTTACTTTATATTCTAAAGGGAAGAGACGTTGATTGTAACATCTCTTCCCGTTTGGTCTAAAACTCGTATTTATAGCTAATACTGGGAATTAAGATTGCCTCTCGTTCCTGCTCTGCGATATTCTTCTTAAAGTTAAATCGATAACCATAAAACTCTTTGTAACCTGTTACATTCATCACCTTTAAAGATATCTCATGTGATGAACTCTTACGATTAATCTTATAGCCAAATGAAATATGACCTAATAACACAGGGGAAATCTGCTTTGAATAAGGATTAGTAGCATCGTATACGACATCCTGAGCGGCCTCAGAGGCTTCATCATTAACTGGAGTGAACCTATCTCCGCCTTGATATGAAAGTTTTAAATTAATATTTATAACATTCTGTTTTTGCTTTCCAACAAGCCACTCTTTACCAACAAGAAGATTAAGCACATAATTACGATTGTAACGGGTATTAAACCACTTATCAATATTGGTCTTATACTTTGAATCAAAAAGAGAGGTTGTGAACAAATAATAAAAGCCCCTTGACATAAATTTCTCAAAAGTGATATCGATACCATAGTTTAGGCCGACCCCATCGTTAGATAAGTTATCAGTCAAGAACCAATCCTCTTTTCCCGATAGATTAATAAAAGAGTATGTGGAGTCTTTAATTACGGGCACATTATAGAGATACTGAATATAGGGTTCAAATTTAAGATGGTAATCTGAACCAAGACTATAATCCATGGCCACTGAGAAATGGTGTGCACGGGTAAAATCAAGGTCTCGGTTGATCTCCTGGCCGTCGGCTGATTTTGTGAAATAATAGTTTAGCATCTCCAACCGACTATGCATTCCATAGGCAAGTTCGAAATCAATTTCAGGACTAAACTGCCATTTTATACCTAATCTTGGTTCAATTGCATAGTGATTATTCAGAGTAAACCATGAAATATTAATTCCGGTATTAATGGCCCACTGCTCATCGATCTTAAATAGAGAACTTGAATAACCTGAGATCAGCGAACTAAAACCAGATTCATCATTTACTAATTGAAGCGGTTGGCCAATTACCTCAGCGTTCTTCATAAGTAGATTATAGCTAAGCCCAGTCAATCTAATCCCAGACTTATTTGTATGCCATGAGCTAAATTTTTTATTAAAAGATGTATTAAAGACAAAATTCCAATTAGTGTTTTTTATAACATCTTTAGGTTGAAGAACTCTAATACCATCCATCTCTTCAGTGTGCATATCAAGGCCACTAATTGTGGCTGCCAGAGTACTTTTAAGATAACCATTTGCTCCAAGGCCAATTCGATGCGCAATACCAAAAGCACCCATATATTGTTTAACATCCTGGTTTTGCTTATCCTGAGCAAACTCCCATTTATCAACATCACTCTCAACATCGGTACCTGATCTATCTATCAAGCCGGTACCCCATAATGAGAAAGCACCACATTTTTTTGTTGGTAAACTTATCTTGAATGATAAATCCTGGTAACGAATTCCCCCGGCATCTTCTGGCATTAGAGATGAAAGCAGGGCTAATGTTGAGTATCTATAATTTATTATATAAGAACCATCATAGCCTTTTTTAAATGGACCTTCTGAGGCGAAATCGAGGCCAAGAGTACCAATTTGAATAGTATTTTCTCTGCTCTGACTATTACCAGTCCTCATATTCATATCAAATACACCCGACAATGCATTGCTGTAATCAGCGGGGAAGGCACCAGTAAAGAAATCTGAATTACCAAGAACCTGACTACTAAGCGAGGTAAAACCTCCTCCTCCAAAACTTGTAACGTCAGCAAAGTGATTTGGATTAGGGATCTCGACATCCTCCATCTTCCATTGAAGGAACTTCGGAGCATTACCTCTAACAACTATTCCATTATTCCCCAAAGTACTGGTCACCCCTGCGAAAGATGAGGCGAGCCGTGCTGGGTCATCCATGCCCCCTGCAAAACGGCTGGCTTCTTCAATACTTAAGAGTCGTCCTCCAACCAAAGCCATTGAGTTTATATTCTCCGTCTTGTTAACATCAGGCTTCACAACCACCTCTTGCAGTTGAATGGCATTCTCACTCATCCTAATTGTTACCACTGTCTCTTTTGCTGTATTAACCACAACCTCTTTTAAGATAGCCGGGTCATAACCTACGAATGAGGCCTTAAGATCATAGCGACCTATTGGTACCCTTGCTATAGAGAATCTCCCCATCGAATCTGTTGTTGCTCCCAGAACCGGATCTGTATTCAAAATTACTACTGTTGCATAAGGAATCGGTGTTTCAGCAAGACGATCAATTACAATTCCCCTTATCTTCTGATAATGCTGACCAAACATTTGTATAGTAACGAATACAAGAAATAGCCATATAAAAACTCTTCTATTATTCATAATGCATCGAATTAATGATTACGATGCAAAGGTCTTGGCTTGAGATAATTCACACAATACTGATTTATCAGTAATTAACACCTAGACGAGGATCAATAGCAACAAATGGAATCGACCTTCTTCTAGTAGTTTATATTTATAACTCTATAAATCAATCGAGAAGACCCAAGCTAGTAGCAAACCGAATAGCTTCTATGGAGGTATCTACCTGCATCTTTTCAAGGATTCGTTGTCTGTGGGTATTTACAGTGTGCAGGCTAATATTGAGCTCATTTGATATCTCTTTACTAAGCTTTCCTGCAGCAATAAGTTTAATAATCTCAACCTCACGAGGAGAGAGAACCCGACGCTGATCAAAGTACTTATCTATCGGCGTGAAGACTTCACCTGTCTTAAAATTGATAATCTTTGAACTAATCGAGAAATTATCCGATTGATTAGGTGAAATATCAGCAATACTTAGGCTAAGCCAAAAACGACCCGCTTTATCAACTTCCAATAACTGCATGTTCTCTATAACTCTCAAATATCGTCCACCAATTAAAGCCCGAAACTCTCTAATTAACTTTATATCCCGGGCATGCTTATTATGCAAAAACAGATGCCGAAATGCTGCTATTCCATTCTTCATCAGTGGCATTAAATCATCAGGATGAATTCTCACCTCTCGATATACCCCGTCCTCATCCTTAAAAAGCTCACGATGATAATCTGATTCATAAATATGACACTTCAAAAAGCTATCAAAAACAGAAACAGCACTACTCCTCAGATAGGCAGATGAGGCTAATTGCTCAATATGTTTCTGCTGAAGAGAATAATCAAAGTCCTCTTCTTTGAAAGATTGTGACTCAAGTAAGCTATTGTACTCTTTATATAGCTCGTCCATGTTACAATTGGTAATCTATCAAAGTTAACAATATTTGATATCAATCATAATAACATGATAGATAAAGAATCGCAGCGGATAAGGGTAGAATACCATGCAATCAAAAAAGCCCAGAACAGCGTAGCATCAAAAATAGCTTCATGTACCTCTTGAGTTTGGAGCTAAAGAAATTAGAGATGGGCTTCACAGATTAAACATAAGCATGCTATTAGATCAGAATTGTACAGATTCTATGGATCAGGGGTATTGGAGCAGAGAATCATTAAAACCCATAGGTGCTCTGCCTTCCATCGAGACAGAGCACCCTATAAAAACAAAACCAACTTAGAATAAAACTAGCTAAACATTACTGTTTAGCGTTAAATATTTCAGAAATCTCTTGTGAGGAAAGTATTCGATTATAAAATCTAAAATTGTCAATCTTACCATTAAAATAAGAGAGTGAGCTAGGGTTATTACTAGTACTTCTACCAATATTACAACCAGAACCACTAATAAGAACCGGATTATTATTATTATTCATTGAACCTATTAAAATGCCATCAATATAGAACAATTGACTTTTAGATTCGGCTGTAATGGTTATTAAATGCCATGAATTATTAAAGATAAGAGATGAGACATCAATACCTGCCTCCCAAAACCAACCGTAATTTCCTGGAGAAAAGCCAAGTGAATTATTAATTATCCGGATATAAAATGGATAACTTCCACTTCCACTTACATTTGTATTACAGAAGATACCTCCATTTACATTTGTTTTCACCCAAAAAGAGAAGGATATTTTTAATTGATCCTTGACAAAATCCTGGGGAATTGAGATAAAACTTGACCCATTAAAACTTGCAGAATATCCAATATTGTTTGGGATATCTGAAACAAACTGAGCACCCTGATTTATTCCGTTATAATTACCAGTGAAATCTTTAGCATCCTGTCCGTCAAAAGTATAATACGCAATCAATCCATTTGTGACCACCGGAGGTGCATTTCCAGTAGTAAAAGAGATTTGATTTCCATAGCTGGTACCAACACTATTAGTAGCATAAGATCTGACATAATAGGTAGTTAAAGGAGATAGATTTGAAAATTGGCTAGAAAATGTTGCTGTGTTATTGATAGCACCTAATTCTGATTTAGTACCGGCGATAGTTGGATTTTGGGATATTGATATACAATGGCCATGTTGAGTAACTAACCCATCTCCAAGGTCGGTTACTTCGCCACTGACAGAAGCATCCACCCCATTGATGGTAGGATTAGGGAGTGTTGTGACGGCGGCAAGAGTTGGTAATTTGTTTGTTGTAAAAATGACATCATCACTATAGGTTGTTCCCACAGCGTTAGTTGCATAGGCTCTGACATAATAAGTTGTTGATGGGGAGAGGCCTGAAATGTTACTAGTAAACTCACCAATAGTATTTTTTGAGCCCAGGGAAGTCTTATTGTTGGCCGTTGTGGGCGAGGGGGAGGTTGCCCAACAATGACCATGTTGAGTAACAATTCCGCTTCCTAAAGAGGTCATATTTCCGGATACTTGAGCAGAATTATACGTGAGGCTATTGACAGTTCCATTGATAACTATAGGCGCAGAGGGAGCCAGGATCTGCATACTAATGGGTATAGTAACACTATTTGTATTAGAATTTACGATGATTTCACCCGTATAATTGCCAGCCGATAACCCAGCTCTATTAACAGTAACGGGTATAATCTTAATTGCATTAGTTGTAACACCTGAAGGATTTGTAAGAGTGATCCAAGATTGAGAGGTTTGAGCCTCATAGCTCAAAGAGTTTATACCTATATTCTGTATACTCAAACTCTTTTCATTCTCATAAGATCCAAAATCCAGGCTGGTGGGCGTTACATTCAAGATAGGGCCAGAAACATTCACTGTAACTTTAATGGTTGCGCTTCCACCATTTGAACTAATCACGATGGTACCTATAAAAGTTGACTTTGAAAGTTGAGAACGATCAATAGAGATATTAACTGTATTTAAGCTACCTGCAGCAACATTGCCAGATACCGGATTGGATGATAACCAAGGTTTATCTACGGCCAGAGACCAAGTCAATTGACCTGCACCATCATTGCTAATTTCCAATGGCAATAGTGATTTGTCTGTACCAAAATCCAATATCTGGTTTGATACCTTAATAATAGGTTGAGCGGGTTTAAGAAGAATATCTGCTTGCCTACTCTCTCCAGCCACTACAGTTACGGTTACACTATTTGTTTGAAATCCATCCTTTGCTACTTGCACGGTATATTGTCCGGGTGATAATTCAGCAAAGGCAAAGGTTCCATCAGTGCCAGTTGATCTCGTGGAACTACTTGGACTTAGCGTAACTGAAGCACCCGCTAATGGTTCACCATTTGAGAAATTCTTTACCACTCCACTAATTTGGCCATATTGTTCTATATCACTTTTCTTTGTGCATTGAACAATCAGTAATATAGCCAAAATGAAGAATCCTGAAAAAATAAGCTTAGTTTTCATAACAAGATGTTTTTGTTAGTTTTTAAAAGAAATTGGTTATTCATCGCATTATACTTACCTATAAAGAGTCCTCTAAATATAAAAGAGAGTCCTCTAAATATAAAAGTGTTTGGTTAGATTTGGCATTAAAAACGCATGCAAAGCTTAAGCCCCAATGCATCCTCCTCGAGTGAGGGTAAGATCTGAAATTTATCTACCTCATGGGAAGCATACTTCTTTGCTCCTTTTGATGTCATTGCGTCTATTAAATTATAGATGTAGATGGCACCTGCTGATATAAAAAGGACATTTCTGGTAGTTTGCCAAGTATCTGCATCATCAAGATATGCGTTTATCTCATTAATATTATGTGTCTCACTCGCCTTATTTATATTTGAATTATACATTGAATTAGCCAACAGCCCTCCTCCAACGGTTAATGCAGTAGCTGAAATAAGTAAAATTCCTTTGGTTTTTTCTTTTTTATATAACTGCCCCCAGCCCGGTAGAATAGCTGATCGCCATAATGGTCTCAAACCATATCCTTCATTTATTTTTTTTGCTGTTGCTCCTTCCTTAAGCGTCTTCATTAAAATCCAACACTGGTATACAACCGTTCCATTCTCCATCACTTTTTGCCAGTACTCTTCCTCCTTTTGCAAACCTTTTATAGTGATCTTTTCTCCATCAGACTTTATAACCTCAGTGTAATTTTCGCTAAACCGATAAGTGTCTTTGGAACCAATCTTTACCTCTCTTCTTTCTCCCTTAGTCAATTCAGAAGTAACCTGTACTCTGGTTGTTCCTTCCATTGACAAAAATGAGATCACATTTGCAAGTGCCGCCTTTTGAGCAAGGTCAAGGGAAGTTTGCGAAGTTCCTACTCCTGTGTAATAGGTATAGGTATTTCCACTTGGTGGCTCAGAAATCCAATCCGGCTTTACAGAATTACTTCGATCTAGGATGTTTTGAGAATAAAGACTCATTGTGCTAAATAGAAGCACAACCATAATAAAATAGTTCTTCATAAAATTGATTTTAATGATATAATTTCTAACCTGGATGTCTATAAAATAACTGGAATCTACCCTTTTTTCGGGTGCTAACGAAACCTACCACTGACTTTATCTACGGAACAAGAGCTAGACGAAAACCGACAAATTCAGCGACTCCATCTGGATAGTCAAAATAGCGTGCAGCTAGCCTACATTCGCTATAGTCGCTTTCAAAACCTCCACCTTTAGACACTTTTGCCGTGCCAGATTCGGGACCTGTTGGATTAGTTTGGTCGTTTGAAGAATAACCGCCATACCAATCATTGCACCACTCCCATACATTTCCTGTCATGTCATGTAACCCTAATCTATTAGGCAACTTTAAAGCAACCTCATGAGTTTGATCTTCAGAATTTACATCTATCCAGGCATAATCCCCTACATCAGACCGAGTACGGGTTCCTGACCATCCTATGGTATGTTCTAACCTTCCACCAGCAGCAAATTCCCACTCAGCCTCTGTTGGTAACCGATAATTCTTGCCCGTTAATCGATTCAACTTTTTAATGAATTTCTGAATATCATTCCAACTTACATTCTCAACAGGAAGATTATCACCTTTAAATTCACTCGGATTGTTGCCCATTAAAGCCTTCCATAACAACTGTGTCACCTCTGTCTTACCTATATAAAAACTGCTTAACGTCACATCATGACGTGGTTCCTCATCAGGATTACCCCCAAGACTTCCCATCCTAAAGATATCTCCCTCTATGGCAATCATTTCAAAACTAACTCCCTTAACCAACTCCGTATAAGACTCTAGTACAGATCCAGGGGGTACCTGAATTTCGTTAAAACAATCACCAGATCTTGAAATTGTCCCGGAAATATCGTCTTCGTTAGCTACATTCCATAACGACTCATAGCTAGTCCTTTGTCCTTGAACTATCGACAAAAAAGCTATAAAAAGAAACAAGGTCAGATTAAGTCTACGATTCATAGGTTGCGATGATTAGTTGTTTGTATCATTATATTTACATAGCAAATATATATAAATATTTTACATCCAAAGAAGATTCTTGCATACGTTAAGAATTTCCTTTGGAGATGAAACAATATAATCCGCACCGGCTCTTCGTAATTCAGATTCCCCTCGAAAACCCCATAAAACCCCTACCGATTTTATCCCTGCATTCTTTGCGGTAATGATATCCACATCCGAGTCGCCAACATAGAGCACCTCAGCTGTCACAACACCCATCTCCTGACATAGCCGCAAAACCTCTGCCGGATTAGGCTTCTTAAGCTCCTCACAGGTATAACCCTGTACCCTATCCATCATTCCGGGAAGTAACCTATTCACAATTATCTCAGTAAAGGGATGTGGCTTATTAGAGAAAACAGCCAACTTTAACCCTCGAGCTTTTGCCTCCTTAACCAACGGTTCAATCCCAGGATATAACTCGGTATGGTCTGTACAATGGATACTGTAATACTCCATCATCGTACTAACAACTTTATCAATAATCCTCCCTTCACGTGCCTCGACCGGAAGTGCCCGCTCAATCAAAGTTCTAATCCCACTGCCTACAAATCGCTTATAATCATCTTTCTCATGCACTGGATATCCATAAGATGCTAAAACCCAATTCATCGATAAGGCCAAATCAGCCAACGAATCAGCTAATGTGCCATCTAGATCAAACACAATACCCCTATATCCCATCAATCAGTTTTTTTGTAAAGATAGAAAAACTAAAACCATACCTCCATTATAGATCATCAAGCCTTTGGTCTAAAATTACTACCTTTCCAAAAAGAAAAACCACTGACCTATGGGTGCCTTCTATATAGAAAATGAAGAATTTAGCAAATTAAACCTAGAGAACTTCCCTGAAACCAAAGAGTTCGAACAATGTACTTTCAAAGATTGCGATCTTACCCATGTCAGCTTTAATAAAAGAGTCTTTTCCGACTGCATATTTATTAACTGCAACATCTCTTTGGTCGATCTTACAAAATGTTCTCTGAGAATATGCCACTTTAAGGATTGTAAACTCTCGGGTATAAACTTCTCGGATTGTAATAGTATCGGATTAAAAATTGAATTCTCCAACTCATTTCTACAACATTGTATTTTCAATAGCATCGGTTTGAAAAATACCCTTTTCTCTACCTGTAGACTTTTAGGAACTGATTTTACTGGATCTAACCTCTCAGGTTCCAAATTCACCTCCTGCGAGATGAGTGATGTGCTCTTCCTCAATACAAACCTTGAAAAATGCGAATTTATTGATTGTACCAATTTAATCTTTAATCCGACAGAAAATAAATGTCGTGGACTGAAAATCTCAACAGAAAATGCCATTGATATCATGTCAGTATGGGGAATTTCTGTTGTATAAACCTGTAGAGATGCGGCATGCTGTAGAGATGCGGCATGCTGTAGAGATGCGGCATGCTGTAGAGATGCGGCATGCTGTAGAGATGCGGCATGCTGTAGAGACGCGGCATGCCACGTCTCTACGATTGCATCAGATACTGTTTAGTGATTGCATGCATGACCATGGTCGTGGTCATGGGAATGGCAAATATCTCCACTACTTACAAGAGTACCATTACGATAACCTTCAACAATGGGGAGGGCTTGTCCATGACAGCCACGTATTACCTCAATACCATAGCTACCCAGGACATTAATTGCGCCTTCTCCAATGCCACCGGCCAACATCACAGAGACACCTTTACCAGCAAGGACAGAGGCAATATTCGATTTACAACCACATCCATTAACAGAGGGTAGAAATTCACGAAAACGAATCTCATTAGATTCAGTAATCTCGTAGATTCCATACATCTCACAATGGCCAAAATGATCATCGATCTCTTGGTCATTTCTCATGGGAACAGCAATTACTTTATTCATAAAATTTAAGTTAGTGTAGATTATCAGAATACCATACGCCTGAAAGAGAATGGTTCTTCCCATTTAACGAGTAACCCAATCATGGCTATATCTTTACCACTGATTAAGCCTCATTTAAACCCTTTTCCAGGTCGGCAATTATATCTTCAACATTCTCAATTCCGACAGAGAAGCGAATCAGATCTTCCGTTATGCCCGCTTTTAATTTATCTTCTACGGAAACTTTTGCATGGGTCATTGATGCTGGATGTTGAATCAAGGTCTCAACCCCGCCTAATGAAACAGCTAACATAGCAAGCTCTACTTTATTCATTAAAACGGAGGCTCCTTTAAAGCCACTCTTCAGTCCGAAACTAATCATTGAACCAGGACCTCTCATCTGTTTCTTTACTAATTCAAATTGTGGATGTGAGGCCAATCCCGGGTATCTTATCCAAGCTACTTTAGGGTGCTTCTCTAAGAAAGCAGCCACTTTTTGGGCATTCTCTTGAGAACGTTCTACACGCAAGGCCAAAGTTTTTAATCCTCTCATCACCATGAATGCCTGCGTAGGATCCATATTACATCCCAAATTGACCATCATATTCCTTAAACGACCATATAATTCAGGATCTTTGGCTATAATGACACCTGCAACAATATCGGCATGGCCATTAATAAACTTGGTCATTGAATGGAAGACAACATCTGCACCTAAATCAAGAGGATTTTGTAAGTAGGGAGAACAAAAGGTATTATCAACGACAAGAATTAAATTATGTTTACGCGCAATCTCGGCACAAGCATGGATATCTGTGACATCCATGGTTGGATTAGCAGGCGTTTCTATATAAAGAACCTTCGTTTCAGGACGAATGGCCGCTAAAATATTATCCGTGTTACCGGTATTAACATAGGTAGCACTCATTCCAAAACGACAAAACTGTTTCTCCATTACCCCACGTGCCGGACCATAAACAGCATCCGTACTGATCATATGATCTCCATGAGAGAGCAGCGTCAGATAAATCGTTGAAACAGCAGCCATCCCACTACTAACAGCAATAGAACGATACCCATTCTCAAGCGAGGCCAACTGGCGCTCTAATGCATCTATGGTTGGATTACCTATACGAGTATAAATATACCCCTCTTCAACTCCAGCAAAGCGGTTTGCACCCTGCTGCACATCTTTAAACCCAAAAGTTGAAGTTTGATAAATGGGAACAGTTGCAGCTCCCATTGAATCTTCGAAATCTGAACCGTGTATCAAACGAGTTTCGAAGCCACCATATAATTTTGACATTGTAATAACTTTAGAAATAACTATAGTTTATGCTCCTTAAACGGAACTAACTCCTCATCACCAAAAACACGGCATCCCGCACAAGGCACATGATTCTCCATCCCAGGTATCAACTTATGGCACCGCTTGCACTTAAACCACTCCTGGTCAAATTCATAGTTGCCCCCCTGAATGCGAATAATTCGCCCCTCAACCAAGGCCCTTGCAAGCTTATTTAAACCACTATTGTAAATACGGGTTAATGTCGGCCTACTTACCTCCATGCTCACCGCTGCATCCTCCTGACTCAGCCCTTCATAATTCACCAATCTGATCGATTCGTACTCCTCAAGCTGTAAATCAATACTTTCTTTCGGACAAACCGCTATCCCAAACGGCTTAAAGCCATGCATCAACGGAGGTGATAATAACTTCCTACTCTTTTGTGGTCTTGCCATATCTATAGTTAGCTCTTTTCTTCGAAATTAAGAAAAGAATACCTATTGCAGCCGCCGGAGCAAAAAAGGTGCAAAAACTCAAAGTACAGAATGAGCCGTCAGAAACCGAATCCCTTAGCCCCATCCTGCACAATGAGCAACCAATAATAATAGTTAGCAGGAACCCTAAAAAAAGTATCACCGAACTCAAAAAACCATATATCAATACTTTATTTGCTTTCATGTTATCTTCTTTTTTGAACTTACGTTCATTTCATACCACAAAGATAATGAACCTACGTTCAATAATATCTTGTATTGAAAAGAAATTTCTAAATAATCTCTCTCGCACTTATTTACAAAGCTCGCTTTAGGCTTTACTAGGAATGGTAATCAAAAACATAGATTCATTAAGTTCATAATAATTAGTACCTTTGAGCGCTATGAAACCTTTGAGCCTAAAAAATCTTTTATCTATTTTCGCCATCATTACATTGATTGGCGGTATACAGCTCTCGTTTCAATCCAAACTAAGCCAACCAGATCTTAAAGAATCAAAAAAGAAACAGATCTCCTTCTCGGAATCGACTACTTCACCTAATTTCATTTTAGAACGGACAACAATTCAATTTTTCAGTCCTGTATCGCAAAAAGTTATTCCGATTAGCATAGCTATTTTAATTTGGGTTACTATACTGATTCATGTCAGAAATCAAACCTTTACATATAC
>Ga0209066_10005112_pt1 | contig 14002 bp, 14 predicted proteins | sample All_14_2_FD_187198 | JGI IMG/M metagenome (GOLD analysis project Ga0209066, IMG submission 187198) | Freshwater microbial communities in response to fracking from Pennsylvania, USA - Allegheny Zone_MetaG_DW_15 (SPAdes) (version 2) ...
GACCCTGACGGATCCCAAGCTGTACGATGGCTCGGCCGCCAAACCGATCAAGAAACTGCCGAACTCCGAGCCGGAGAAGGCGCCCGCATGACCGAGGGGCCTGATCTCGAAACAGAAGCCGGGCGTGCCGCCTACCGCAAGGAATTGCGGGGCGTAGCCATGCCGGTGCGCACGACAGGTCTGGCGCTGATCCTACTGGCTGCCGTGTTCGTGGTCGTGGCCTCGCGCGAGATGTTCGGCCTGACCGAGGACGCGATCGTCGTCGGTTATGGCATGCTGGCATTCGGCTGGGTGCTGGTGATCACCGCCGTTTTCATGCGCACCCGGCATCACCGGCAGCGTATGCAGACACTCAACCGCGAGACGTCCTCCTGATGGTCGGTATTCTTCAAGACAAAGACCGCATCTTCACCAACCTGTACGGCCTCCACGACTGGACGCTGGACGGGGCGAAGAGCCGTGGCTGCTGGAATGCCACCAAGGACATGCTGGACCTTGGCCGCGACTGGGTGATCACCAACGTCAAGAACTCGGGCCTGCGCGGCCGGGGCGGCGCGGGTTTCCCGACCGGTCTGAAGTGGTCCTTCATGCCGAAAGAGGTGAAGGACCGGCCGCACTATCTGGTCGTCAATGCGGATGAGTCGGAGCCCGGAACCTGCAAGGACCGCGAGATCATGCGCCACGATCCGCACCTGCTGATCGAAGGGTGCCTGATCGCCAGCTTCGCCATGCAGGCGCACGCCTGTTACATCTATCTGCGCGGCGAATATGTGCTGGAACGCGAGCGCATGGAGGCCGCCGTCAAGCAGGCCTATGACGCGAAGCTGATCGGCAAGAACAACATCCACGGCTGGGACTTCGACGTCTACATCCACCACGGCGCCGGCGCCTATATCTGTGGCGAGGAAACGGCCCTGCTGGAGAGCCTGGAGGGCAAGAAGGGCCAGCCGCGGCTGAAGCCTCCGTTCCCGGCAGGCGCGGGCCTGTATGGCTGCCCGACCACGGTGAACAACGTCGAGTCGATTGCGGTGGTGGGCACCATCCTGCGCCGCGGGGCCGAGTGGTTCGCGGGCTTTGGCCGGCCGAACAATACCGGCACCAAGATCATGTCGATCAGCGGCCACGTGAACCGGCCGTGCAATGTCGAGGAGGCGATGTCGATCCCGCTGCGTCAGCTGCTGGAAGAGCACTGCGGCGGCGTGCGCGGGGGCTGGGACAATCTGAAGGCCATCATCCCGGGCGGGTCGTCGGTGCCGATGATCACGCGCGAGATGTCTGAGGTCGCGCTGATGGATTTCGACAGCCTGCGCGACATGAAGTCGGGCCTGGGCACGGCGGCGGTGATCGTCATGGACCAGTCGACCGATCTGGTGAAGGCGATCGCCCGCATCGCCTATTTCTACAAGCACGAGAGCTGCGGCCAGTGCACGCCGTGCCGTGAAGGCACCGGCTGGATGTGGCGGGTGCTGGAGCGGATGGCTGTCGGTGAAGCCGATCCCACCGAGATCGATCTGCTGCTGGACGTCAGCAAACAGGTCGAGGGCCACACCATCTGCGCGCTCGGCGATGCCGCCGCCTGGCCGGTGCAGGGTCTGATCCGGCATTTCCGTCACGAGATAGAGGACCGCATCTCGCAGTACCGCAGCCGCCGCGCGAACTTCGCCGGCCATGCGATCGCGGCGGAGTAGGGGATGCGCGGACCCCTTACCCTGTTGATCGGTGCCCTCGCCCTCGCCGCCTGCGGTGAGCCCGCGAGCGAGCCTGCCGATGCGCCGGCCGCTGTGGCGCCTGCCGCGTCGCAGGTCGCTGCGGGCCCCTCGGCCACGCCGGTGACTCTGAGCGAGGCCATGGTGGCGACCGTCTGCCGGGCGGGCGTGGGTGCAGTCTATGGTCAGCCGGGTGCGGATGTGATGGTGCTGAACCGGGCCGGTGGTGTGATCACCGTGGGCTGGCCTGCGCCGGTCGATGGCGGTCAGCTGACCGCCGAATGCCGGATTGACGGCGACCGGGTGCTGTGGCGCCCGCTGGATCGCCCTGTCGCCGGTGAGAACCGCTGGATGGACCAGCCGGGCGATCCGGTGGTCACCTATTCGCTGGACGGCTCGACCCTGACGGTCAGCCAGAGCCTGCCCGATGGAACGACGACGACGACCGCTGAGGCCGTCACGACTGAAGAAGAGGCCCGCTGATGCCCGTCGCCAAGGTCAACGGCGTAGACGTCGAATTCGAGCCCGGCATGACCGTGCTGCAGGTGGCGGAGCGCGCCGGGGAAGAAATCCCGCGCTTCTGCTACCACGAGCGGCTGTCGATCGCCGGCAATTGCCGCATGTGTCTGGTCGAGGTGAAGCCCGGACCGCCCAAGCCGCAGGCGTCGTGCGCCCTGCCGGCGGCCGACGGGCAGGAGATCTTCACCGACACGCCGATGGTCAAGAAGGCCCGCGAAGGGGTGATGGAGTTCTTGCTCATCAACCACCCGCTGGACTGCCCGATCTGCGATCAGGGTGGCGAGTGCGACCTGCAGGACCAGGCCATGGGCTATGGCCGCGACGGCTCTCGCTATGCCGAGAACAAGCGCGCGGTCGAAGAAAAGCACATGGGTCCGACGATCAAGACCTATATGACGCGCTGCATCCAGTGCACGCGCTGTGTGCGCTTCATCACCGAGGTGGCGGGCGTTCCGGACATCGGCATGATTTCGCGCGGCGAGAGCGCCGAGATCACCACCTATCTGGAAAGCTCGGTGAACTCGGAGCTGTCGGGCAACGTCAATGACCTGTGCCCGGTCGGCGCCCTGACGCACCGGCCGTGGGCCTTCCACTATCGCCCGTGGGAACTGAAGAAGACCGAGACCATCGACGTCATGGACGCCCTGGGCTCGAACATCCGGGCCGATGCGCGCGGGTCCGAGGTCATGCGGGTGCTGCCGCGCGTGCACGAGGGCATCAATGAGGAATGGCTGTCGGACAAGAGCCGCTATGTCGTCGACGGACTGACCACGCGCCGGCTGGACCGCCCGTTCGTTCGCGAGAACGGCAAGCTGCGCGCCGCCAGCTGGGACGAGGCGCTGGGCGCCGTCGCCGACAAGCTGAAGGCGGCCGCTGCGGATCGGATCGGCGTGGTCGCGGGCGATCTGCAGGATGCCGAGTCGATGAAGGCTGCGCTGGACCTGTTCCGGGCGCTGGGCTCGGCTCATACCGACTGCCGCCAGGACGGATCGCCGCTGGACGGTGACAGGCGCGAAGGCTGGCTGTTCAACTCGGGCCTGGCGGGGATCGAGGCGGCGGACGCCGTGCTGATCGTCGGTGCCGACCCGCGCGTCGAGGCGCCGCTGCTGAACACCCGCCTGCGCAAGATCTGGCTGAGCGGACAGGCGGAGGTCGCGCTGATCGGTCAACAGGTCGATCTCAGCTATGATTACAACTGGTTGGGTGCCGGATCGAAGACGCTGTCGAAGCTGCCCAAGGCGGCGACCGAGATGCTGTCCAAGGCCGAACGTCCGGCCATCATCGTCGGCGCCGGCGCGCTGGCGGGCGAGACCGGACCGGCGGTGCTGAACGCGCTGGGCGCCCTGGCGAAGAAGCACGGCGTCATCGCGGACGGCTGGAACGGCTTCAATGTCCTGCACACGGCGGCCAGCCGCGTCGGCGGCCTCGACATGGGCTTCGTGCCGGGCGAGGGCGGTCTGTCGGCCACCGACATGGTCAAGAAGGGCCAGCTGGATGTGCTGTTCCTGCTGGGCGCCGACGAGATCGATGCCTCGGCCTCGGGGGCCTTCACCGTCTATCTGGGCAGCCACGGTGATCGCGGCGCGCACGGCGCCGACGTCATCCTGCCGGGCGCGGCCTATACGGAGAAATCCGGCCTGTATGTGAACACCGAGGGCCGGGTGCAGATGGCCGAACGGGTCGTCTTCCCCAAGGGACAGGCCAAGGAAGACTGGGCCATCCTGAGGGCCCTGTCCGAGCGGGTGGGTCACACCCTGCCGTACGACACCCTGGACCAGCTGCGCGCAAAGCTGATGGCCGATCACCCGACCTTCGGGCGAATCGACTATCTGGCACCGGCGGCGGCCTTTGATCCCTCGACGCTGGGGGCCAAGGGCGATCTGGGCGATGTCGCCTTCGCCAGCCCGATCCGCGACCCCTATCTTTCCAACCCGATCGCGCGGGCCAGCGCGACCATGGCCGAGCTGTCCGCCCAGCGGATTGCTCCGGTCGCGATAGCGGCGGAGTAGGGAATGCCCATCTCTGAGCTCCCTCCTTATTTCCTGCCCCTTTTTGTCGGGGCCTTTCTGGGCAATGCGGCCTATATCGTCTGTCTGTTCGGACTGAAGCTGAGGCTGGCCGCACGCAACTACGCGGGGGTTTCCTCCAGACTGGCTGGCGAAAGTCCGATCGCGATGTTCAAGGTCCTGGCCTTCGCTTTCAGCGGCCGCCACGTCGACCTTGATGATCGCCTGATCTCGCTGCTGACCTGGGGAACCCGGGTGTTTCTGATTATCGGCGGAGCCCTGACCGGGTCTGCGTTTGTCCTGTTCGCGGGGAGCGTCTGATGGATTTCTGGAACTCGCCCCTCGGCTGGACGCTGGCCTCGACCGGCGCGGCGCTGCTGATCAGCGTCGGCGTGCTGCTGGCCGTGGCCTTCCTGCTGCTGGCCGATCGCAAGATCTGGGCGGGCGTGCAGATGCGCAAGGGCCCGAACGTCGTGGGTCCGTTCGGCCTCCTGCAGTCGTTCGCCGACATGCTGAAGTTCGTGCTGAAGGAAATCGTCGTGCCGGCCGGTGCCGACAAGACGGTGTTCCTGCTGGCGCCGATCATCACCGTGATCCTGGCCTTCATGGCCTGGGCCGTCATTCCGTTCGCGCCCGGATGGGTGATGTCGGACCTGAACGTCGGCATCCTCTACATCTTCGCGGTGTCGTCGCTGGGCGTGTACGGCATCATCATGGGAGGCTGGGCCTCCAACTCGAAATATCCGTTCCTGGGTGCGCTGCGCTCGGCGGCGCAGATGGTGTCCTATGAGGTCTCCATCGGTCTGGTGATCATCAATGTGATCCTGCTGTCCGGGACGATGAACCTGACGTCGATCGTGACGCAGCAGGACGGCTGGATCTGGAACTGGTTCGCCTTTGGCGGCGGGGCAGGCACCTGGCCGACCCTGCTGATCATGTTCCCGATGGCGATCATCTTCTTCATCTCGGCCCTGGCCGAGACCAATCGCCCGCCGTTCGACCTGCCCGAGGCCGAGTCCGAGCTCGTGGCCGGCTATCAGGTCGAATACAGCTCGACGCCGTATCTGCTGTTCATGATGGGCGAGTATGTGAACATCGTCTTCATGTGCGCCATGATCAGCATCCTGTTCTTCGGCGGCTGGAACCCGGGCTTTGATGTGGCCCTGATCGGTCTGCCCGACTGGCCGCAATGGGCCGCGAACCTGTTCTATCTGCTGGTCCTGTGCACCAAGATCGTCTTCTGGTTCTTCATGTTCGCCATGGTGAAGGCCTTTGTGCCGCGCTATCGATACGACCAGCTGATGCGACTGGGCTGGAAGATCTTCCTGCCGACCTCGCTGGTGGCCGTTGTAGCCGTGTCGGCCTGGCGCGTCTTCGTGGTGGGATCGTAATGAGGGCCATGGTCGCCATCGCTGCACTGGGGCTGGCTATCGGCGCCGGAGGGTGCACCTTCCCGAAGCCGCTGGACGAGGTTGCCGTGCCGGGCACCCCGGCCGAGCAGCTGGAGCGGCGCGAGCGTCGAGACCAGGCCGAGACCGACCGTATCATTCGGTGCCAGTCGATGGATCGGGATGATCCGCGCTGGGATCGTGACTGCAAGAACCGCCGCTGAGCCCCGCAAACAAAGATCGCTTTGACATGATTTCCCGTATCAAACAGACCGTGAAGGGGGCCCTGCTGGTTGACGCCGTGGGCGCCTTCTTCCTGACCTTCGGCTATCTGCTGAAGCCCAAGATGACGGTGAACTATCCGTTCGAGCGGAACCCGCAGTCGCCGCGCTTCCGGGGCGAGCATGCCCTGCGTCGCTATCCCAACGGCGAGGAACGCTGCATCGCCTGCAAGCTGTGCGAGGCCATCTGCCCGGCCCAGGCCATCACCATCGAGTCCGAGCCGCGCGCCGACGGCAGCCGTCGCACGACCCGCTACGACATCGACATGGTCAAATGCATCTACTGTGGCCTGTGCCAGGAAGCCTGTCCGGTCGATGCCATCGTCGAGGGGCCCAACAGCGAGTTCGCCACCGAGACCCGCGAGGAACTGTATTTCGACAAGGCGCGCCTGCTGGACAACGGCGACCGCTGGGAGCGGCAGATCGCCCGCAACCTCGAAATGGACGCGCCGTACCGGTGATGAGCACCCTGTCCCGTCATAGCCTGATCCGACCGGCCTGCGGCCTTGGCAATTCCGGACCCGCGGGTCTAGAAGGGCGCCGCGCGTCCGACCGGGACGACTCGGTCCCCCATACCGCTTTTGTTTCAGCCGGAGCCGTCGAGTGATTGCATCGATCGCCTTCTACCTGATGGCCACGGCGACCGTGGTCTCGGCCCTGCTGGTCGTCACGGCCCGCAACCCCGTGCACTCTGTGCTGTGGCTGATCCTTGCCTTCTTTTCGGCGGCCGGGCTGTTCGTGCTGATGGGCGCCGAGTTCCTGGCCATGCTGCTGGTCGTGGTCTACGTCGGCGCTGTCGCGGTACTGTTCCTGTTCGTCGTCATGATGCTGGACGTCGATTTCGTGCGTCTGCGTGAAGGCTATGCGCGCTATCTGCCGCTGGCGGCGATCGTGGCGGGCGTGCTGCTGGCCGAGATGATCATGATCACCCTGGCGGTCGTGCAGGGCGGGGTGGCCGCAGATGCCACCGTGCCGGCGGTTGCTACGGCCGACCTGACCAATATCGAGGCCATCGGCCGGGTACTCTACACCGACTATGTCTACTTCTTCCAGGCAGCCGGGATTGTGCTGCTGGTGGCCATGATCGGGGCCATCACCCTGACGCTGCGCCACAAGCCGGGCATCAAGCGCCAGAATATTGCGACGCAGGTCGGCCGCGACGCGGGCAAGGCCATGGAGGTCAAGTCGATCCCGACCGGCCAGGGCGTTTCCTCCGAGGAGCTTTCCTGATGGACATTACCCTGTCCCACTATCTGGCCGTCGGAGCCATGCTGTTCACCATCGGGGTGTTCGGCATCTTCGTGAACCGCAAGAACGTCATCATCATCCTGATGTCGATCGAGTTGATCCTGCTGGCCGTGAACATCAATTTCGTCGCCTTCTCGACCCACCTGAACGATGTGGCGGGACAGATCATGGCGATGTTCGTACTGACCGTGGCGGCTGCCGAGGCGGCGGTCGGACTGGCCATTCTGGTGACCTTCTTCCGTAACCGCGGCGACATCGCCGTGGACGATGCGTCCGTGATGAAGGGCTGATCGACGTGAGCTTCGAAACCCTGATCACTCTGGGCATTTTCGCCCCCCTGCTGGGTGCGGCGATCGCCGGCCTGAGCGGACGCCGGATCGGCAACCTTGCGTCCCAGAGCGTTACCACCGGCCTTCTGTTCTTTGCCTGTGCCGTGGCCTGGACGGTCTTCGCGCGCCACACCTGGGGCGGCATGGACGCCTTCACCATCGAGCTTCTGCCCTTCATCAATGTCGGGGACTTCCAGTCGGTCTGGTCGATCCGCATCGATGCCCTGTCGGCCGTGATGCTGATCGTAGTGACGACGGTGTCGTCGCTCGTGCACCTCTATTCCTGGGGCTATATGGCCGAGGACCCCGACAAGCCGCGGTTCTTCGCCTATCTGTCGCTGTTCACCTTCGCCATGCTGGCGCTGGTCACCGCCGCCGACTTCATGCAGCTGTTCTTCGGCTGGGAAGGGGTGGGGCTGGCGTCCTATCTGCTGATCGGCTTCTGGTACAAGAAGCCCACGGCGTCGGCCGCCGCCATCAAGGCCTTTGTGGTCAATCGGGTCGGCGACTTCGGCTTTGCCCTGGGCATCATCACCATCTTCTGGATGTTCGGCACGATCCAGTTCGCCGAACTGTTCCCGATGATTGCGGACCGGGCGGGCACCGGCTGGAGCTTCCTCGGCCACGAGTGGTCGGCGCTGGATCTGGCGGGTGTGCTGCTGTTCATCGGCGCCATGGGCAAGTCGGCCCAGTTCTTCCTGCACACCTGGCTGCCCGACGCCATGGAGGGCCCGACCCCGGTCTCGGCCCTGATCCACGCGGCGACCATGGTCACCGCCGGCGTCTATATGGTCTGCCTGCTCAGCCCGATCTATGAGTATGCGCCGACGGCGGCCATGCTGATCGCCATCACCGGAGCGATCACGGCCCTGTTCGCGGCGACGGTCGGTCTGGCCCAGAACGACATCAAGCGTGTCATCGCCTATTCGACCTGTTCGCAGCTGGGCTATATGTTCTTTGCGGCGGGGATTGGCGCCTATCAGGCCGCCATGTTCCACCTGTTCACCCACGCCTTCTTCAAGGCCCTGCTGTTCCTCGGCGCCGGTTCGGTGATCCACGGCATGCATCACGAGCAGGACATGCGGAAGATGGGTGGGCTGACGAAGCTGCTGCCGATCACCTATGGCGTCATGATGATCGGCACGATCGCCATCACCGGTCTGGGCATCCCGGGCCTGAAGTGGGGCTTCGCCGGCTTCTATTCCAAGGATTCGATCCTCGAGAGCGCCTTTGCCGCCGGGGCCGACAATCCGGTCGGGATGTTCGTCTTCTTCATCGGTCTGTTTGCGGCGGGGCTGACGGCCTACTACTCGTGGCGTCTGGTGTTCATGACCTTCCACAACAAGCCGGTGTGGAAGGAAGAGGGCGCGCACCATGCTGATGACCACGCGACCGACGCGCAGCTGGAAACCCATTCCGAGCCGATTGCCGACGGTCACGCGCAGGACGATCATGCCCATGACGATCACCATCATCACGGCCCGCTGAAGCCGCATGAAAGCCCGTGGATCATGATCGTGCCGCTGCTGGTGCTGGCGGTCGGGGCGATCGCGTCGGGCTTTACCTTCTATGACCAGTTCGTCGGCCACCACGAGCACGACTTCTGGCGTGGGGCCATCTTCACCGGCCCGGACAACCACGTGATCCACGACAGCCACGAGGTGCCGACCTGGGTGCTGTGGGCGCCGCTGGTCGTGTCGGGGCTCGGTACCCTGATCGCCATCTATGTCTATGTGCTCAAGGAAGGCCTCGGCCGCCGGATGGCCGAGCGGGGCGGGCCGCTGCACACCTTCTTCTACAACAAGTGGTTCTTCGACGAGCTTTACGACTTCGTCTTCGTCAAGGGGACCAAGGCGGTCGGCGACCTGTTCTGGAAGATCGGCGACGTGAAGATCATCGACGGGCTGGGCCCGAACGGGGCCGCCTGGGCCTCGCTGAAATCCGCGGCGCGACTGTCAAAGATCCAGTCGGGCTACGTCTATCACTATGCGTTCGTGATGCTGCTGGGCGTGGCCGCTCTGCTCGCCTTCGCCATCGCCACCTGGGGGGGCTGATCACGTGTCCCTGTTGATGTCTCACATCCTGAGCCTCGTCACCTTCCTGCCGCTCGTCGGGGCCGGGGTGCTGCTGGCCGTGCGCCTTCTGGGCAAGTCGGATGCCTCTGTCGCGCCGGCCGCGCGTCGGATCGCCTTCATCACGACGCTGATCACCCTGGCGGTGTCGGTCCTGCTGGTGGCGCGCTTCGATGCGACGAGCGCCGCCTATCAGTTCGTCGAGCACTATCAGTGGTTCGCGGGCGCCGCCTATCACATGGGTGTGGACGGGATCTCGATCCTGTTCGTGCTGCTGACGGCCTTCCTGCTGCCGCTGTGCATCCTGGCCAGCTGGACGACGATCAAGGACCGCGTCGCCGACTATATGATCGCGTTCCTGGTGCTTGAGACGCTGGTGATCGGCGTCTTCACCTCGCTGGACCTGTTCCTGTTCTACATCTTCTTCGAAGGCACCCTGGTGCCGATGTTCCTGATCATCGGCATCTGGGGCGGTCAGAACCGCATCTATGCGGCCTACAAATTCTTCCTCTACACCCTGCTGGGGTCGGTGCTGATGCTGCTGGCCATGCTGTGGATGGCGGCGGAAGCGGGCACCACCTCGATCCCGCTGCTCAAGGAGTATGCCTTCAGCGAGAGCGTGCAGCCGTTGCTTTGGCTGGCCTTCTTCGCCTCCTTTGCGGTCAAGATGCCGATGTGGCCGGTCCATACCTGGCTGCCCGATGCCCACGTTCAGGCACCGACGGCGGGCTCGGTCATTCTGGCCGGCATTCTGCTGAAGCTGGGCGGCTATGGCTTCCTGCTGTTCAACCTGCCCATGTTCCCGCAGGCGTCGGAAATGTTCCGTCCGCTGGTGTTCGCCCTCTCGGCCATCGCCATCGTCTACACTTCGCTGGTCGCCTTCCGTCAGACCGACATCAAGAAGCTGATCGCCTATTCGTCGGTCGCCCACATGGGCTTTGTCACCATGGGCATTTTCGCCGGCAATGATCAGGGCGTGCAGGGCGCGGTCTTCCAGATGCTGAGCCATGGTCTGATCTCGGGCGCGCTCTTCCTGTGCGTCGGCGTGGTCTATGACCGGATGCACACCCGCGAGATCGCCTTCTACGGCGGGCTGACGTCGAAGATGCCCTGGTTCGCCGCCATCTTCCTGATGTTCACCATGGCCAATGTGGGCCTGCCGGGGACCTCGGGCTTCATCGGGGAAATCCTGACCCTGACGGCGGTCTATGAGGTGTCGACCTGGACGGCGCTGTTCGCGGCCTCGGGGGTGATCTTCTCGGCCGTCTATGCGCTGACGTTGTACCGCAACGTCATGTTCGGCGAGATCACCAACCCGGCGCTCAAGGCCATCACCGACATCGACCGGCGCGAGCTGATCGTCTTCGTGCCCCTGATTGTGGGGACCCTGTGGCTGGGCGTCTATCCGGCGGCTGTGCTTGACCTGACCTCGACCTCCGTCGAGGCCCTGACTGCCGGCTTCCGTGCCGCGATCGGTGGATGAGATCCGATATGCCTGACCTGTCCTCCGCCCTGAACCTCGCCGCCTCTGAAGTGACCCTTGCGGTCGGGGCCATGGTGCTGCTGCTGCTCGGCGCCTTCATGGGCGAGAAATCGACCCGGCTGATCTCGATCCTGTCGGTGGCCCTGCTGGTTGCGGCCTCGGCGGTGGCGATCAATGCCCCGCTGGGTCAGGCCTTCAATGGCGCCTTCGTGGCCGATCCGCTGGCGGTCTATGGCAAGGTTGCCATCTATCTGCTCAGCGCGGTTGCCGTGGTGCTGGGTGACGGCTGGATGGCGCGCACGCGCATCGCCCGGTTTGAATATCCGGTGCTGATCGTGCTGGCCTCGGTCGGCATGGCCATGATGGTGTCGTCGGGCGACCTGATCTCCCTCTATGTCGGGATCGAGCTGCATTCGCTGGCCCTCTATGTGCTGGCGGCCTTCCACCGCGACGACCTCAAGGCCTCCGAGGCGGGCCTGAAGTATTTCGTGCTGGGCGCGCTTTCGTCGGGCCTGCTGCTGTATGGCGCCAGCCTGATCTATGGCTTCTCGGGCTCGATGCGGTTCGAGGACATCGCCCTGTCGGCGCGGTCGGTCGCCGACGGCGGCTCGGCCGGCCTGATCTTCGGTCTGGTGTTCCTGATCTGTGGTCTGGCCTTCAAGGTCTCGGCCGCGCCGTTCCACATGTGGACGCCCGATGTCTATGAGGGCGCGCCGACGCCGGTTGTTGCCCTGTTCTCGACGGCGCCCAAGATGGCCGCCATGGTGCTGGTCGCCCGGGTGCTGAGTGAGGGCTTTGGCGCCATCCACGACCAGTGGGCCCAGGTGCTGGTGCTGATCTGTCTGGCGTCTTTTGTGGTGGGCGCCATCGGCGGTCTGGCCCAGCGCGACATGCAGCGGCTGCTGGCCTATTCCTCGATCGCCAACATCGGCTACGCCCTGCTGGGCATTGTCGCGGGGACCGAGGCGGGCCTGCAGGCCATGCTGATGTTCATGACCCTGTATGTGATCGACCAGATCGGCTTCTTCGCCGTGCTGCTGTCGCTGTCGCGGGGTGGCAAGCCGATCCGCCGGATCGCCGACCTGGCCGGGCTGAAGAAGACCCGCCCGCTGACGACCGTGGTCCTGACGATCCTGTCGCTGTCGGTGCTGGGCATGCCGCCGTTCTCGGGCTTCTGGGGCAAATACTATGTGTTCGGCGCTGCGGCCGACGCCGGCTACTGGATGGTGGCAGCGGCGGGTCTGGTGGCCTCCGTTGTGGCGGCCTTCTACTATCTGCGGATCATCAAGCTGATGTGGTTCGACCCGCCGCTTGACGAGCAGGCCACGACCGACGCCCAGCCGATCGAGGCGCGCACCCTGGCCCTGGCCTCTGCGGCGTTCGCGTTCCCGGTCGTGATCATCGGTCTGACCTGGCTGGAGCCGCTGACCGCCATCGCCGCATCCGGTTTCGGAGCCGGGTAGGGCGGTGCCGCCCGCCGAACTGCTGGTCCTCGACGACATCGACTCCACCAATGCCGAGGCCCGACGGCAGGCCGAGGCCGGGCATACCGGCCCGATCTGGATCGCAGCACGCCGGCAGTCCGCTGGCCGGGGCCGGCGCGGCCGGGCCTGGTCCAGCCAGACCGGCAATCTGGCCGCCACATATCTCTGCGTGACGCACGCTCCGCCGGCCGAGGCCGCCCAGACCAGTTTCGTCGCCGCGCTCGCGGTGGCAGAGCTTCTGGACCACTACGTCCCGCCCGCCTGCGTGACGATCAAATGGCCGAACGATGTGCTAGTCGAGGGGCGGAAGATCTCGGGCATACTGGTGGAGTCCGGGCCTGCACCCTCAGGGGGGCTGTGGCTGGCCGTTGGGATCGGCGTGAACCTGGCCCACGCGCCGGATGACGTGGAACGCCCGGCCACGGCCGTCGCCCAGCATCTGGCCGAGGGCGTCATGCGTCCGCCGACGCTGGAGGAGGCCCTGCCGGTTTTGGCCGAGGCCTGGGCGGGGTGGACCACCCGGCGCGAGGCCCTGGGGTTCGAGGTGATCCGCGATGCCTGGACCCGGCGCGCCCACGGCCTGAACGCCCCCGCTGTCGCCCGGCTGGGAAATGAGACCGTCGAGGGTGTGGCCGAAGGTCTCGCTGACGACGGCGCCCTGCGGCTGAGGCTGGCCGATGGCTCACTTCGGCTTATATCCGCAGGCGACGTCTTTTTTGGAGAGAGCGCCTGATGCTGCTGGCGATCGAACAGGGCAATACCAATACGCTGTTCGCCGTGCATGACGGCGAGAGCTGGATCGCCCAGTGGCGAACGGCCACCGCCGCCAGCCGCACGGCCGACGAATACGCCGTCTGGCTGACCCAGCTGCTGTCGATGCGCGGGCTGGACCTGAAGGCGCTGGATGGCTGCATCATCTCCAGCGTCGTGCCGCAGTCGATCTTTAACCTGAGGAACCTGTCGCGGCGCTATCTGGACGTCGAGCCCATGGTGATCGGCCAGAATGTCGACCTGGGCATGCAGGCGCGGATCGAAAAGCCGTCAGAGGCAGGGGCGGACCGGCTGGTCAACGCCATCGGCGCCCACCTGAAGTATCCCGGCGACCTGATCGTCATCGATTCCGGAACCGCCACGACCTTTGACGTGATCGCGGCTGACGGCGCCTTTGAAGGCGGGGTGATCGCGCCCGGCATCAATCTGTCGCTGCAGGCCCTGCACGAGGCGGCTGCCATGCTGCCGCGCATCGCCATCCAGAGGCCGGATCGTGTGATCGGCAAGGACACCGTCACCAATATGCAGGCGGGCGTGTTCTGGGGCTATATTTCGCTGATCGAGGGTCTGGTCGAGCGCATCAAGGCCGAGTGGGGCAAGCCCATGACGGTCATCGGCACCGGGGGCGTGGCCTCGCTGTTCGAAGGCGCCACCGACCACATCGACCATTTCGATCCTGACCTTACCCTTCGCGGCCTGCTGGACGTCTGGCGTC